>WNFU01000921.1_pt1 | contig 41150 bp, 58 predicted proteins | sample 5400121 | NCBI WGS metagenome assembly WNFU01 (sample SAMN13153360, study PRJNA577476) | soil metagenome | isolation source: 100 cm soil or saprolite under grassland replicate 1 | place: USA:California | collected 2016-06-15
GAGCTGAGGATCAAGAAGGGCTTCTTCGTGTTCCGCTATCGCTCGGCTGAGCATTGGCTGGAAGTTTTCCGCACGTACTACGGGCCGGTGCTAAAGGCCTTCGCGGCACTCGACGCCGCGGGCCAGGCCAGCCTGGCCCACGATCTGACGGAACTCCTGCAGTGCTTTAACCAGGGCGGAACCGCTACGCTGGCGGTGCCGAGTGAGTATCTTGAGGTGGTTGCCGCGCGTCGCTGACGCACAGTTTGGCGCTATGTTGAAGTAGTTGGTAGGTCTATGCTCAACGGTGGTCAGGACACCATATACGGAAACGAAGGACCCTGGCGTGGGCGATGGGCATATACCCGATGCAACGGTGGTCAGGACACCATATACGGAAACGAAGGAGAGAAACCTGTCCACATGCACTCTACCGGCCACCACGCGCCAGCGGCTCGCGATGCAGGGCATCATCCTTGGGAACGAACCGGATCGACCTCGAACTGACGAGCACGGCGGCAAATCTGCTGCAGCCAAACCGCCACTATGAGTGGGTGGCGGATCTGACGCAGGAGATCATGGACAGCATCGCGGGCTACTACGCGTTGGGGGAGGAAATCTGGCGTCAAACGAACGGCGAGATCGACGCCTTTGTTCATTGCGTCGGTACTGGAGCTTCGTCGCGTGGCGCGGCCACGGTGCTGAAGTGATACAAGCCCAGTGTCAAAATCGTGGTCGCATCTACGATTAGATTATCAGCACGTGACGCCAGGAATATCAGGGCGTCGGCCGCTTCCTGGAGCAATGTGCGATCGGTGGAGGCAAGCAGCATGGGAGCAGAGAGTGAGCCCAGTTCGCCACGCCGCGATGCTCAATAGATTCGGCGCGTGAGAATTCGCGGCGCCCTGGCCGTGCGTAGCCCCGCACGAGCGTCCGGATCGTATCAAGGGTGAGATTCTCATGGACTACCCGGTCGGCCAGCGCCGCGTCCGGCTGTTGCGCATAGAGTGAACCAAGCTCCAGTATCTGGCTAATGGCACGCGGGCGCCGCCGGATGCGGTCTTTCAACACATCGGGCAGTTTATGAATGCGCGCGAATGCGCCGGAGCTGTGTAGAGACGTCGATCGCGAGCGCTTGACAGAGGTCGCGGATGGCGAGCGAAATGGTTCCATATCTAGGGTAGGCCGCCGCTGAAGCGCTAGCCGTTGGGCCGCCGCTCATCATGCTCGTACTCACTATCGATGTGCTGCGGTGGTATACTGCATATCCATGTTATCTTAGGGGAACAACGATCGAGTGCCTATGCCGACAGGTCCAAACAGTACTGCGCAGTGGTCATCTCGTGATCACGTCAAGGGAATCCTGCTTGGTCTGGCCGCTGGCGACCGAAGTGGAGATTGGGCAAACTGCTATGGATATGAATGAAGCCCTCGGCGTTTTGCGGTTTCTCTACGATGCGGAACGCCTGAAGAATGTGTACCGCACGTCTTGGACCTCCGGCGGGCAACCAGAAAGCGTCGCCTCCCACACCTGGCGGTTGTCTCTCATGGCACTGATCTTTGAGCGAAGCTTTCCAGATGTCGACATCGGGAGGCTGCTCAAGATGTGCATTGTCCATGACCTTGGCGAAGCGATTGGGGGCGATATCCCTGCAATCTATCAGCAGAGCAACGCGCCGAAAGCTGATCAAGAGCGGAAAGACCTGCTTGTGCTGTTGGAGCCGCTGCCAGACATCATCAAGCACGAGATCCTGGCGCTATGGGATGATTACGAAGCCGCGGCATCACCAGAAGCACGAATCGCCAAAGCCTTGGATAAGCTAGAGACGCTGCTGCAGCATAATCAAGGAGCCAATCCGCCAGATTTTGACTACACATTCAACCTCGAGTATGGGAGGAAGTTTACCGATGCGGTTCCATTGGCGGCTGCGTTACGCTCCATTATTGATGCGGAGACGAAGCAAAAAGCTGCGCAAGCGAACGTGTACAGCGATCGAGCGAGCGACGAGTAAAGTATTCCTGGCAGATCAGTCTTGGTCGAGTGAAACGCGCCGGCCGAACACCGCATTCCAACTCGACGGCCCTGCCGTGCCGATTTTGTGAGGTTGTTTCGTACTTAGCATTGAGCAGCTTCAAAGTCGCAATCCCGCGGTTGCGGCCCAATACGCACTTGCAGTCCGACCACCTTCGGTGCGCGAGATAGTTGGCATTTTAGCGCTTTCTGATGTGGTGCGCCTCGGCAGCAACTGAAGCGCAGGGCGTTGGTTGGCCCCAGCACACGCTCCAACCATTACACGCTTATCATTTCACCCGCGCTGTACGTCTGGTATACTTTCCTTGTTCAATTGGCGGTAGCGGGATGTGTGGGCCAATGATTGAGCACCTGCGCCTGCGCCGCCATCCCTGTTAGGCCGGCTTCCCGGCGCTCGTGAGAGGCATCTGTACATGAATGACAGCGATCTTCAACATCTGCGCACGGCGATTGCCCTCGCCTGGCGCGCCCGCGAGCATGGTAATCACCCCTTTGGTGCCGTGCTGGTAGATGACCAGAACCAGGTCGTACTGCAGGCAGAAAATACCGTGGTCACCGAGCGCGACTGTACCGGCCACGCGGAAACCAATCTGATGCGCCAGGCATCACAGCGCTTTTCGCCCGAACAACTCGCCATGTACACGCTGTATACGAGTACCGAACCGTGTGCCATGTGTGCAGGTGCCATCCACTGGGGCAAGGTGGGACGGGTCGTGTATGCATTGAGTGCAATCGATCTCTCGACGATCGTCGGCCCATCACCCGATCAGCTGCTGCTGCCGTGCCGCGAGGTGTTTGCACGAAGCCAGCAGCCGATTGAGGTGCTCGGCCCAGCCTTGGAAGCGGAAGCCAAAGCGGTGCATGCGGGCTTCTGGACGACATAGCATGGCTGACCGCTGCAGTGCCTTGGCGGCGGCTTATGCACCATCCGTTGGGTGGCTGCTATCCGGCCCTGTGCCAAATGCACAGCTGTCATGTGTTGTACGATAGAGCAACGGCGTTTCGTTTGGATTGCCTCAGGTCACTTGCATGAGGTTCGTTTATGGAACAGGAAGCCGCCATTGCGATCGAGACCATTCCGGTCACACATTCCATCCTGGATGCTGACGCGCTGCTTGCGCTCATCGCGCGTGTTTATCCGCTCGATCCGCCGATTGCTTGTACCCTCCTGCGTCATAGCTGGAATGACTCCTATCATCTTACGACTCTGAGCACCCGCTACGTCGTGCGGGTCTATGCTGTACTCAATCCCTTGCATCGTGGAGCCTCTATTCGACCGCTGTGCGCTATGATGCTCTTGATGCATATGAGGTATGTTCGTTCATGCGGATTGCGCTGCTATCTGATATCCATGGTAATCTCCTGTAGCTGTGGTTATGATCGTGGTAGGTTGCGGACGAATTCGAGCAGCGGCCCAGCCTCCAGGACGTTACCGCCGACCTGGTGCGCCAGTGCGGTCGTCTGGCAGAGCGTCGTGCCACAGCGCGGGCACACGGGGTCGACCGCCGCGACCGTAAAGGCTCTGCCGCCGAAGCGGTTGCTCAGGTGCCACAGCTCGCAGTCATCCGCAGCTTGCCGCGCCATCCAGAAGTCGACGGTACAGGATTGGTTGGGGCAGAAGCGTTGATCCCAATCCATGGCGATCCTCCTCAATGCCAAAGTCTTGTTGTCATAATTGAGATGTTGGGTCATTGGGCAGCTCTGGCCAGAGCTGGGCAATCAAGGCATCGACCGAGGATGCCGCAAGCGGCGGCAGCGCTATAGCTAAGTGCAAAATGATTGATCCGCAAATGTGAGGCATTTGGCTGTTCGTAGCGAGCTTCAGATATGATCAACCTATCTGCACTTAGCTATAGCGAGATCAGGGAGTCGGACCGCCGCAAATCGTGGAGCAGGGTGAGAAGCGCCGAGTTGTCGTCCGCCTCCTCGCTGCGAAACGCGCCCAGGAGCAGCGCTGGCGCACCGGCACGCCGACGAAGGCGTTGTGCCACGAAGTGGAAGAGCCGCAGACTGGCCTCGTCCGCTGCGACCTTGCGGCTCGGCTTGCGCCACGCCTACTGATATGTGGCAAGGTTGAACAGCGTTCGGCGCTTCTCGCGTGCCATTGTACCTTTGGTGTGTAGCGCCGTGAGCAGCCTGCTATACGCCTCCTTGACGTTGGTTGCGGCGCTGGCCGCTCTAGTACGCAATGCCGCGATATCGACACCGCGCTCCTGATGACAGAACGCCACAGGCGTGGTGCTGAACGCGGGCGCCATCTGGTGCCCACCTTGCTCGACCGCAGCGCTGACGAGCACTGCTTTGAGCAGGGCGTCGTAGGCATCCGTGGCCGACGCCTCGGCATGGGCCGCCGTAACCTTCAGCTCCCAGAGTGCCAGTCCCCAATCCTGGAGCTGCGCCTCCACGCGGTTGGCGACCGCTGTGTCTTGGGAGGAACCATACTCGCAAGACTCTTGTTGTTCAGGGAATACTGTGGCGAGTACACATGCTCATGTTATTGGGGCGATCGATCGTATATGTACCCTGGGTCTCGATCGGCGCACAGACGGCGAGCACTCCTTGGATGCGATTGGTGGCTGTGACCGGCAACAACATCATCACATCCGACTCGCGTCCCGAGCCGGGAGGCGGGAAGCACTCGGGCGGGGGAAACATCGTGGTGGGGAAGTGCGCGCCAATCAGCGGCACGATCTCCCCATCCTGGCTGTAGGTGTCGGCTACAACCAGAGGACCAGATCGGTCTGCGGTACATAACGCGAGGCAGCCCCAGCGCACTGGCGTCCGCTGAAGCCAGCGCAGCGCTGCGCTGGGCATCGGTCATCTCCTCCAGGCTGATGCCCTGCCGGGTGTAGCCGTCGACGTTGCTCCACTTGCGCCACTCGTCGTCGTCGACCGTGAACAGGGTCGACGCGCGCTGCTCCTCGGTCAGTGATGCGAGGAACGCCTCGGCAGCCGTGCGGACGGCATCGGTTGAGACGCCGGTCGCTTTGATCGGATACAGATCGGCGATCACATTGCCGTCGGTGGTGACGCCCGTGAAAGCCTCGGCCAAGGCTGCCGATTCATTGCCACCAGGAGCGCCCTGCCCGCCAGCAGGCGGCGAACCGGCGGGTGATGCGCCGGCGGTAGCGGTCGTGGCCGTAGTCGCTACGCTGGTCGTCGCCGTCGTCGCCACGGTCGTGGCCGACTGCGACGTCGTTGCCGTAGTCGGCACCGCTGCAGCAGTTGGCGCGGTCGCGGTTGACGCGCCGCACGCGTCCAGCAGAAGTCCGATGGCCGAGCATCCGGTGATGGCCATGACCCGCGTTAGAAAGGTTCGCCGGCTCAGCACGCGATCCTGCTCCGCCGTCACACGAGCTTCGATGGCCTCGTTCTTCACGTCAGACATAGTATTTGCTGCCCTCTCAATGACACACGAAATCAACAGAACCAGCCTGATATTGCCCCAGCCGCCCATGGGCTGCAGCGTGGGAATCATCACGCATTCTGAAATCCAATATCGAACGCCGCCGCGTAACCCTGGTCGGTCTGATTGACCGTAAGCAGCAGCGTGTCTTTGTAGATGCTGTCATTGCTGTTCAGCGTGTCGCGCTGGCCCTTGCTGGCATACGGCGCCTGCGTAAAGACTTGATCCGAGAGCGCGTCGTCGAAGAACAGCTGCGAGGTAAATTCATAGCTCTGGTTCGAAGACGTGGTTGTGCGGATCTTGAAATGGATGTGCACGGCGCGGCTGGAGTACCAGCCGGGGTAGATCGTCGTAAACGCGGCCTGCCCATTCGTATCGGTCGTCTGATAGCCGCGCAGCCAGGTCTGCCCTTTGGTGTTGAAGCCAGGATCGGATATGTCTGAATACTGGCCCGCCGCGTCGCAGTGCCAGATATCCACCGTGGCGCCTTGCAGCGCGGTGCAGTTGCTGCTGGTAATCCGCGAGACATTGAACGTCAGGGCTAGCAGCGCGCCCTGCCGGTCGCCTCAGGCTTTGCCATCAGCGGCAAATAGTTCTGCTGCGAGCCGGCCGCTTGCGACGCCCGCACGACTAGCGCGGCCGCGCCGGCGGTGCCGAGTAGCGCGAGTACCTCGCGCCGGCTCAGAATACGTCCGATCTGGCGATCGTCGTTATCCATTGGAATGTGCTCCTCGTTAAATGAATGTGTGTTGAATGACTGACGAAATGATATCTACCAAATGTGTAGATTATGTTCAGGACATTTTAGGATAATATGTGGTCTGAATGGTTCCACTACATATCCTGTGCATATTCATCCAGCCACCCGTTGGCACAGGGGTAACCGCAAGTGCGAAATGGGCGCAGATCGAATGCGGTCGCACAAGCTACAGCCACATCCGATCTGCGCTTCCAAAGATAGTAGATCTACGCCAGGAAAAACGTAGCTCTACGACTAGACACGCAGACGCCCATAAACTATGCTGGTTGTTGGCGATTCCCGGCCGCCTCGCGGCGTTACCTTGATAGGAGCGCACGCTGTTATTCAGTGCTACCGTCGTATACGGTACGGCGTTCGACACCATAGTTCGGCTAGTGGACCTGCTGCACGTCATCGCGGAGCCCTCCTTCCCAACCGTCCCGCACAACATCGAGGGCAGCGTGAACCTCCTGATCGATGGCTTACGTCGCTCGCGCTGTTTGTTAGTGCTGGATGATGTGGACACGTTGCTCGAGGCCCGCAGTATCGCAGGTTGCTACCGCGCAGGATATGACGGCTATCGGCTACTCTTCAGACGCGTCGCACAGGCGAGGCGATGACGATCGCTCCGCCTGTACAATGTACCGTCGTGGATGTCTATTGATACGTGGGCGGCGGGCCATAGCTGGGCGGTGGGGCCGGCGGCTCAGTCGCGCCGCCCAGCATTCCCAGCTGCCCAACCGTCTGGCCAAGCGCGTGACCGATCACACACTGAGCGTAGAAGGAGGTAAATAGCACGCCAACGCCGCAGGCGATCACGCCAAGGCTGCCGGCAAAGCCGGCCAGAATGACCACCAGTAGCACCATCAGCCAGGCTCCCAGGTTGCCGCGAGCGCCGGCGATTACCTCGCGGAATTTGAACGCCTCGCTCAAGCTGTTCGTTACGACATAGCGCCCGGCCGCGACATACGCCAGGAAGGCTCCGAACAGCGCTAGGATGAAGATCAGCGGCAGCAGGCACAAGCCCAGCGCGCCAATCGCCCCCGCGCCATTGCCGCCACGCTGGCTGTCGGCAGCTCCACCGGCCGCCACGATCACACAGAAGAACAGGGCATACAAAATGATCGTCGGCAGCTGATAGACGATCTGAATCGCGAGCCAGTGCAGGCCGCGTATGAAGTGCTCGCCAAACTCGCCCCACTCGGGCAGCGGGCGCGGGTTGCCCTGCGCGACATTCTGAGCAACTTTGAGCATGTAGCCAAACACCGCGAGGTTGACGATTGGGATGAAGAACAACACTCCACCAAGTAGCACCTTGCTGACCCATTTTTCATCCTCGAACACGAAGCTAAAAGCCTTGCCAATGTCCATCAAACGCCCTCCTTTTTTGCTTTGACGCGAGTTCTCGATTAAGGCCGATTGTGGCCATGCTGCGCCGCGGCTGCGAAGAACTCGTCTTGTAACCGTTTCGTCTCTGTGTCTTCTTTGATAACCCGGATGACCTCTGCCAGCGCGCGGGCCCGCGCCGCCAGCCAGCGCTCACCTTTCTCGGCGCTCGCCGGGCCACCATCGCCGCGATAATGGGTCGGATGATCGGCATACCACCAGATGCCGGTATCCACTCCGCTATCCCTCAGCGCCTTCAGCCGTTCGAGCGGCATCCCTTCGCCATCGGCGCGCAACAGCTCTTGGCGCACCAGGCCAGGCCGAATGGTCAGGATCGCACTAGTCTCGCGCTCGCCCGCGTGACCATCCACGCTCGTCTGCCAGTGGGCTGTGAGCGCAGCTTCGTCCTCTGGGGCAAGCGGCGGCTCAGCCACATAGACCACGTAATCACGCGGGCTGATCAACTGAGTCTGTACGAAGAAATGGATGAGGTGATCGTTGCCGCCGTGGGCATTGACGATGATGATCTTGGTGAGGCCATTGCGCGCAATCTCGCGGCAGGTATTGTCGAGCAGCCGCACGATCAGATCAGGTTCGACGGCAATCGTGCCGGGGCAGTGGCGGGCCTCCAGGATTTGTGTGAAGATGAAATCAGGGAAGATTAGCGCCGGTTCGATCGCCGCGGCGCGCCGGCAGAGCTCGCGGCCAATGTACATATCGGTGCCGAGCGGCAGGTGGTGGGCATGGCGCTCGATGCAGGAGAGCGGCAGCAGGCAGACTCCCTGCGCCGCCGCCACAGCTTGAGGAAAGTGATCGCCGGTGAGTTCTTCCCAGTGCATAGGTTATCTCTCCTTTTAATTGGTTGGAGCGTGGGGTAGAGGTCGTTGGCGGAAATCGCGATCAGTGTAGCGAACCTCGGCGGTTTATGCAACTGCCGCAGATCTTCACCAGCCGCTGTGTCTTCAAAGACTCCAGCGCACGCCACAGTGCTGGCAGGGCCACGGCGCCGGGCGCTCGCCTAATACCGCCGCGCGCAGCTGCTGGTAGGGCTGGTCGTTCCAGACCTCGGCCAGCGGGCGCTCGAAGACGTTGCCGAGCATGATCTGCTGGTAGTCGGGGGTGGCGAACGGCGCGATGCAGCACGGGAGCGCCGTTCCGGTCGCGCTGATATACATCAGCGCCCAGGGCCGATGGCATCCCTGCCAGGGATAAGCCCCCTTGACAACAATACTCTCATGTGGCGTGTTCGCGCCCGACGCGCGGAAGGTCAGTTCCAGCTTGGCCGCCAGCGTCTCGCATTCGGCGATCAACTCGGCCTGTCGGTGCGCGAGTGTCCCGAACAGCGATTGGGCGGGCACCATCGTCGTGCCATCATCGAGCTTCCGCCCGTCGCCAAAGTAGACCAGCCGCTGTAGGTAGACCTCCGGCACGCCGAGATCGGCCGCGAGCCGCACAAAGTCGGGCAGCTCGTGCAGGTTCTCGTGCATGCCAACGAACCACAGCGAGACGCGCGGGCGGTCGCGCCCGCCATGCCGAGCGATAAACGCGCGCAGGTTGCCGATGATCTGCTCGAACTTATCGATCCCGCGCAGCCGGTGGTACAGCGCCGGCGTCGCCGCGTCGAGCGACACCCGCAGTTCGTCTAGGCCGGCCTCGCCGAGCGCGTCGCCGCGCCGCTGATCAAGCAGCACGGCGTTGGTGTTGAACAGCACATGCGCCCCGCGCTCCTTCAGGTGCGCGACGAAGCGCGGTAGATGCGGGTTGAGCAGCGGCTCGCCGATGCCGTGCAGCACGGCCCGCTCGATCCGCGGGAGCTGGTCGACGATCCGGCGAAATTGCGGCCATGTCAGGTGATGTTTTGGCTCGAACGGCAGAAAGTGGTCGTAGGTCAGCGGGCACGAGCCGCACAGCGAGTTGCAGCGGTTCGTGACCTCGATATAGACTTGCCGCGGCAGATCGGGGGCGATCGGTGTGCGCGCGTCGAGCGGTATCATTGCAGGTTGTCCATTTCATAGCGTGATTGCGTAGGCGCGGGTTCGGTTCGAAGCCCGGCGCTATGTCGCTCGACCGCCGCGCGCAGCCAGGGCCGGTGCTGCCAGAGCCACATCACAACGACGGCGCACAGCAGCGGCGCCACCTGCGCGAGCACGCTGTAGGCCTCCACCTGCGTCGCGGTGAATGGTCGCCCTGGGAGGCCGCGCAAGAAGGTACCGGTGAGATCGCTCCAGAGCGCGCCCAGGCAGTAGGCCGGCAGCAGCGTGAGCGCCCAGCGGTTGGCCGGCAGCAGTGCCGCTGGCGCCAGAACCCAGAGCAGATACCAATGCTGAAACCAGAAGCTGCCAATTAACAGGTACACGAGCGTCACCGCCATGCAGCCGCGCCAGAGCAGCGCATCGCCTTTAGAACCGAGAACCGGCGCCCGTAGGTTCAACTGGGAACCAGGCGGAGGCGGACGACTCTCGGTTGACTCTGCGGGTGCCGGTTCTTGGTTCTTGATGTAAAACCAGGCCAGCACCGCCGCCACGCCGACGAAGAAGAGCAGGGTCGCTCCCTGGGTCGTGATGCGCCAGGCGGCGGGTTCGGTCCAGCCATAGCGCTCCTGGAGGATACGGTAGACCAGATCGGCCGGCGAATTAATCAGCAAGCGCGATCGCTCCTGAAGCATCCGCCGCAGCGTGGCCCAGCCGCCCAGCGGTGCGTACAACATCCACGATATAGGGATGGCAAGCCCAAGCGCCAGCGCGCTGATACGGATGGTGCGCAGCCAACCGCAACGGCGCACGAGCCAAAGCCCTACAATTGGAAGTATCAGCAGGGCAGTCAATTTCACATGGGCCGCCAGTAGCAGCGCCAGCAACCCCCAGGCCCATCGACGCCGCTGAAACAGCAGCAGAGCCACCAATACCATCAGCATCATCAGGATATCATTGTGCGCGCCGATCGCCGTAGTGATCAGCAGCAGCGGATTCCAGAGCCATGCCAGCAGGGCAGCGGGGGTATGCTGAGGGGTGCTCCGATCGACAATCGCCGCGATCACCGCGCCGCACAATCCCGCCAGCCCGATCGCCATCAGCCGATAGCCTATGATGTACGCGACCTGGCTCTCTGCATGGTCGGCCAGATACTGGACGACCCAGGCAGCCGCACCGCTGGCATACTCCCACAACGGCCCGTAGGTATCGACCTGCACGCGCCATGTGATATATTCGTAGAACGGTTGGCTCTGAAATGCAACTGGCGCGACAGCCAGCGGGCTCGCGCCATATTCTACCAGCATCCGGCCGCGGAACAGGTAATCAAAGATATCGAGCGATTCGCCGGGATAGGCGCCCAGCAGTGTGGCTGAGAACACCAGCCAACCGCTGATGATCAGCCCAATCGTCGCACGCGGGTTTCGGCCATTCAGCCGGGACACCAGCCGTAGCGCCAATGTGTATCCCAGAATCAGCAGTGTATACAGGCCGGCATGCGCCAAGCCGGCCTGGAGCGAGTATCCTACCAGCGTCGACCAAACGGCGCGTGGCCGCTGGAGCCCAATCACGAGCGGATATCGCGCTGTGATTCCCAGCGCATATACCAGCATGCTGACCAGCCCAATCCCAATCAGCAGCGCCACCTGCAAGCGGTTGCCAGCGTTTGTTTTCCTGATCGCCCCAAGAACCATACTTTCGGACTCAATACTGTTCGAGTATAGCACTTACGCAGTGGACGCGAGCATTAGACGATCACGAATTAGAAACCTCTCGTATCGAACATTTTTCGTTCTGCGAACGAAAAATGTTCGATACAAAGAAGAAAAACCGTGTTTTGTGAGTGGCTCTAGAAATGCGACTCGCCTACGGCGTACCGCAGCGTCGTGTGCAAGATACGATAGGTCGCCAGCAGCGTGCCGCCGACCGTGCCGCCGACCTTGGATCGGCCGGCCATGCGTGGCCGGTAGCTTACTGGTATCTCGGCGATCCGCGCATGCCGGCGGGCGGCCTTGACGATCATCTCGACTGGCCAGCCGTAGGTCCGCTCGCGCATCTGGAGCGATTCGAGTATGTCGTGCTGTATGACGCGGAATGGACCCAGGTCGGTCAGCTCGATAGCATAGAGCAGGCGCATCAGCCGCGCGACCAGTTGGTTTCCGACACGCTGATGCAGCGGCATCGCGCCGGCCGCCATTCCGCCGCGCATTCGCGTGCCGAGCACCAGGTCGGCCGTGCCATCAAGAATCGGCGCGAGCAGCCCGCGCAGCTCAGCTGGAATGAAGCTGCCGTCGCCATCCATAAATGCCAGCACATCACCGTGGGCGGCGGCGACGCCGGCGGCGCATGCATACCCGTAGCCGCGGCGTAGTTCGCGTACGACTAACGATCCCGCCCGCCGCGCCGCGCCGGCAGTGCCATCGGTCGAGCCATTGTCGACGACGATGACTTGCTGGGCCAGGCCAACTGGCAGTTCCGCTAGCAACGGCTGAATACAATCAGCCTCGTTCAATGCTGGAATGATCAGGGTGACATGCATTGTAGCACCATACGTTATACCAGCTTGCGTTCAAATATACAGCTTTCGCATAGTGCGTAGTGCGTCCTCCGCGTGCCCAATACGCACTACGCTTGAATGCAAATTGGTATTATATGTCGCGCGCTTCGCCGTTCAACATCGCTCGCGTGTGACGCGCTACCTCGATCGGCGTTTCACGTAGTTCAACGCGCAGGCGATTGAGCTCCGCGACGGTATCGACATCGTACCATTGCGGCAGCAGCGCCGCGCGCAGCTCAAGCTCACTCGCAAGCGCCAAGGTGTCGCGCACGACAAACGGTGTGCTCATCTCAACCTCGCGCAGCAGCCGCGGCTGGGGGCGCTTCAGTCCGATCAGGTAGTAACCACCATCCTCACACGGCCCGAGGACGACATCTGCCTCCCCATCAAGCGCCAGGAATGCCATGGTGAGGTACTTGGCCGGCAACGTCGGGCTGTCGCTGTCGATCACAACCGCCTGGCGCGCGCCGGCGCTCAGCGCATTGGTCAGCAGATGATCCAGCCGTTCGCCCAGATTCGCGCCGCGCTGCGGCGTGAGCGCCATATCCGGCGCGAGTTGGTGAAAGTAGTCGATCGCGTCTTCTGGCAGATACCCGATCCCGCGTGCCACGCCGGCCACCTGGCGCATTATGTCGAGAGTATCGCGTAGAAAGCACTCGTAGAGCGCCGCAGCGGCGGCGCCGGAAAGCGGCGGGCAGAGCCGCGTTTTTGTCTGGCCGGCGGCCGGTCGCTTGGCGACCACCAGGAGCGTACGTTGCATAGCACACGCAAGCATGGATTCAGGGCATACGTTGCAGGCCTCAATCACAAACAGGCCAGACGTGCAGCGCATCTACCAGGTCACATAAGGCGAACCAGCAGGCGGGCCATCAGATTCCCACGCTCGGCCGCCGGTGTCAGGCGCGGCAGCAGAAACTGGTCGGCGCCCAGGAAACGACCGGCCGGGATGACCACGAAGATCACATTGAGCGCGAACAGCATCAAATAGGCCGAGTGCCACTCGCCCGGAACATTCCAGAGTCCGATCAGCAGATTGAGAGCCTGAAACGCGCCGATCAGCCCGCCGAGACGCGTGAAGAGGCCTAGGAACAGCAGGACCGCGACAGTGATTTCGGCCAGCCAGACACCAAAGCCGACGATGCGAATGTTCGGGCCGATAATGTTCACCAGAAAGCTGTGGTATAGGCTGAACGGCGGGTTAGCGATCTCACGCCCGATCCAGTCGCACAGACCACTGCCGCTTAACTCGAAGGTCGGCCGGCAGCCATAGTTATTCCACGGCTGCTTCCAGAGCGTCTCGCGGTACCAGATCACTCCCAGCGCGCCGCGCGCCAGCGCGAGAACCGTCATCGCCGCCACGGTTGCGTACCCCGCGCGCAATGTTGCTGGCGAGCCGGCCGCGCTCTCCGCCGCCAAATCGCTAGCCCGATTGCGGGCCGAAGTGGCATCCATAGAGCTATCCCTTTCGCGTTGCACAACGCTACGCGCGTGCGAAAACTCTGCTTGTTGTGTGTATGTCTCACCTTAGCGGCAAAACATTACACAATTCTTACACCCAATCGATGAAACGCTTACGGGTTACTCCTGCTTCCATCCACGCAGGCGTGCCGCGTGCAGCACCGCGATAACAGTCATTCCATCGCGGATCTCGCTCGCGAGCACCAGATCCAGCACCTCGGCGAATGGCAGTGCAGCAATTTCGAGAAACTCAGTCTCATCGGGCGGCAGCGCCGCGGGAACCAGATCATAGCCAAGATACAGGTGTGCCGTCTCGTCGCAGACGCTCTTTGAGGTGTAATAGCTGCTCACCCACTCCAATAGCCCAGCCGAGTAGCCGACCTCCTCCTGTAGCTCGCGCTGCGCGGCTGCCTCCGGCGTTTCGCCAGGATGCACGCCGCCGGTCGGCATCTCCCAGCGGTGATTCTCCTGTTGCACGTAGCGATACTGGCGCACCATCAGCACACGGTCGCCGCCGAGGAACGGTAGCACCCCAACGCATTGGCCGAACGTCACCACGCCATAGATCGTGCTGCGCCCATCAGGCAGCTCGGCGACATCTTCGCGCAGTTGAGTCCATTTATTCGCATAGATTGTCCGGCTGCTCAGGGTTTTCCAGGGTTTTGGCGGCATAACATTATGATGTGGAAGAAAAGTAGTGCAAGTCGCCGCAGCCGGTTTCCCCAGCATCTAGCGTACCATCGGGCTGCATAAGGCTCCAATACATGCACTGAGTCACATTTTTGCTCGTATAGACAGAACTGTTTAAGGGAATGAGGATGTATGGTACCAGCTTAGCATGCTTCTGTCCAGTCAAAGATAATGAGATAGCTCAAGCAACTGGTCTCTCATCTGATTCTTGCGATGCTTCTGCAGTGCTATCGCATCACGGCGGCTGGGCGCCCCGCCACGCCAAGGCTGACGGCTACACTGCAACCGAAAGCCGGCGTGTGGGTCGATCTACAGTGCGCCGACAGCAATGGGTAGATTGGAACAGCTCGAACGCTATGCTATAATGTGGTTCCGCTGTCTGCTTTGGTACGTTGGGCGGATCTGATCCAGATTGAGCGCCCCAGCAGGGCAGCCGTGAAAGTGCGAGCGAGAGGAGACTTCTGATGAAACTTAACGACGATCTGTACGTCCTGGCGCTGCCAATACAGCGGGACAGCCAGACTCAGTTCTTCAATGTGAGCCTCATCCTAGATGCGACGAACGGCCCGACGTTGGTGGACACCGGGCTGCCAGGGCAACAAGATGCGATTGCCAGCGCCCTTGCCGAAGCGAACATGCGCGTGCAAGATCTCAAGCGGATCATCCTCACGCATCACGACATCGACCATGTCGGCTCGCTGCACGACCTCGTCGAGACTAGCGGTGCGCGGGTGCTGGCCCACACGACCGAGGCGCCCTACATCGACGGCACATTGCAACCGAGGTTCGCGAGGCCAGAAATCCTGGCGCAGCGCCCCGAGCTGCGCCCCGTTGCCGAGCGATTCCAGCCGACGCCCGTCGATGAATATCTTGAGGATGATATGCACCTCGACCTGGCGGGCGGGGTACGGGTCGTCTTCACGCCAGGCCATACGCCAGGCCATATCTGCATCTATCTGGAGCGCACGAAGAGCCTGATTGCCGGGGACGCGCTGACGGCCAATGAAGGGCGATTGTACGGGCCGAATGTGAGCGCCACGCCGGACATGCCAACCGCCTGCCAGTCAGTCCAGAAGCTGGCGGAGCTGGACGTGCGGACGATCGTCTGCTACCACGGCGGCGTCGTGCGGGACGATGCGCGCGAGCAGCTCCGCCGTGTGGCGCAGGAGCTGGCCTCATAGGAGAGAGGCAGGTCAGCTAGCGACTCGCCCAGCCACAAAGCCGAGCGCGCCGAACCGCATATCGCCCGCCTGCACCTCGGTAAATCCGGTTTGTTCCACGAGCTTCGAGAGATCTTGGACGCCCTCGCGCAGCCCGCCATGGAAGAGTAGGGTGAGCAGGGCACGCGCCATCCGCGTAGTCGGGCGCTTGAAATCCACGATCAACAGGCGGCCACCCGGCTTCAGGACGCGGGCGATCTCGGCCAGCCCGCGGCGCTTGAGATCGCCCGGCAGGTGATGCATCATCAGGCTACTGAGCACCACATCGAAGCTGGCATCCGGGAAGGCCAGCGCTTCAATCACGCCGACCTGGAAGTCTACCGCGACTCCCGCGCGCACCGCCTTCTCGCGTGCGACGGCGATCATCTCGGGCGACGGGTCGATCCCGTGAACGCTTCCGCCCGAACCGGCCCGTTCCTTGGCGGCCAAGGCGACATCGCCCGTCCCGCAGCCGACCTCTAGCACTGTCGCACCAGGCTGAATATGTGCGAGTTCCACAGTTGCACGGCGGAGCTGCGACCGGCGCCCCAGCATGAATAAGTTGACCACCATATCATAGTAGCTGGCCCAATGAATCACCATGCCAGGGGTCGCGGGTGCCTGTGTATCCCGTGGCGTAGCATGGTGGTGTGGTACATGCGACATCTCGTTCTCCTTTAGAAACAGTCTATTCACTAATGGACAATATGTTCGATAGTGAGTATACTGGAAAAAGGTAGTCGCTGTCAACAATCAACCGCGCCGAAACGTCCCATACCAGACAGATTGGGGCCAAGTGTTCGGAATCGGAGGACCGCCCGTGAAGAATACCAAGGCAGATCGCCGCTCGCGGCGCACGCGGCAGCTGCTCAGCTCGGCGCTGCTCGATCTCATGCTCCAGAAGCGCTACGACGAGATCACCGTGCAGAACATTATCGACCGCGCGAACGTCGGCCGGTCAACGTTCTACGCACACTACCTCGACAAAGACGATCTCCTGGTGAGCGACTTTACGCGCGTCGTGGATGCGTTGAGCGAACACATTCGTCAGCAGGACGATCGAGACGCACCGCCTAGGCTAGCGCCCTTTTTTGAGCATGTGCGGACGCATCATCAGCTCTACAAAGCGCTGGTGCGGGGCGGTGGGATCGACCTGCTGTATAAAAAAGGGCATGAGCGGATGCGGCAGAACATCGAGCAGCATCTTCAGGAGCTTGTGCCGGCGGGGCGAACGCCCGCCGTTCCACTGCCGCTCGTGGCCGACTACATAGCCGGCACAATCCTGCACCTGCTCAAATGGTGGCTCGAACACGACATGCCCTACACACCGGCGCAGATGAATGCCCTGTTCAACCAGCTTGTGATGCCCGGTGTGCAGGCAAGCCTTCACCTACAGGAGCGACCATGACAAAGCTGCGCACGCGACCAGTTCAACCCTGCTTGCCATTGGCGACGATATACGGCGCCTCAAGCACTTCATTATTGATCACGACGGTGGCCTGGCGCCTGGGGTCGCACGCGTTCAGGAACAATACAGACTCATACCCATTGACTATACGGGTTATCCTCATGCCTTTACCTATCACCTAAACTCCATATCAAGAACCTTGTTACGCGCCATAGCTCATGCGATTCGCATGGGCTATTGTTTTATCCACAACTTATCCACACATAATACTCTTTACCCATGCCTGTTGCCATGCTATACTCGACTCATCTGGCAATGGCTGAAACGCATGGAGCTTGTCATGGATTTGGATGCAGATGATCTGCGCGAGATAATACAGCAGAACCGCAAGCTATTACAAACACACAAACGCCACAAGCGTGTTATTGAAGGACAGATAGCAGGTTTCGGCAAACTACATGCACCTTCACATTTACTGTTGCAAGAATCTGATCTTGACGAACAAATCCAAGAATGTGAGTCTAATATAGAGGCTGTATAAATAAAATACTTCACTTCGTGGTGATTAGCGCACAAATATTGCACGTACTGTCATAGTCGCAAAAACAAACCGATTCGCCCAACAAGTCATTGTTCTATGGCGTGGTATCAGCAGATGGCATGTCAGTCAACTGCCTTGAATGAGGAACAATATGCTACAATACTCACTCGATATAAGGCGTCACGGATCGCCAGCTGTGCATCGTTTGTAGCGCCCAGGATCGAGATCACGTCACTATCCCACAATGCCACGCTGCAACATTGATCCTTGGGAGACGCAGCAGGTAGCGGGTTGAGTGGACATCGTCACGAGAACCTGGCCGCCCCTCAGGAGCGTAGCGATGGACGAAGAGCAGCGGCAGCACCTCGAAACACTCCACCGAATCTATCAGAAGCGTGTCCGTATTCTGGAGCAGGAAGAAGCTCTCATGGGTCCGCAAACGCCGCCACACGTGTTGATTGAACTCGACGACCTCCGAAAAAAGATCGCTGACATCGATGCACAGCTCACAGGTGTGAAGAACAGGCTCGCCCATATTGAGGCACAGATCAAGGAGGCCAAGCCATCGTCGCCCGCGTCTGTTGAGAAGCCGGACATGGCAGCCACCCGTCGCACTTTTTGGCCGCAGCCATCACGCAGGATCATAGGCATCGTGGCTGCAATGCTGGTTATTGCGGCAGTGGCGCTAATCGTCAGAACTGGTGTGTGGCTCTACCCTGCTTCGGTGGGCCAGCCCCTCTTTGAGGAGAATTTTTCAGATCCATCCGCCCTTGCCAGGAATTGGGAGATTCACGACGCCAAGGGCAGTATAGAAGGCCCCTCCAAATGGGAAATTCGCGAAGGGGAACTTTGGCAAACATCGAATATCTATCGTTCAGGCCCCGATGAACACGTCTTTTTTGAAGGCACGAACATCGTTACAAAACAAGGAACAGACTGGCGAGATTATGAATTTACTGTAGACTTTCGCACTAATGGTAATGATGATGGTGTAGGGGTACTATTTCACTATCAGGATGAAGAACATTATTATCGACTCATTACGCTGCAAGATCAAAATAATAAGGGGCCATTTCGCAAACTTCAGATTAAAGATGGGGATGCGTTCATTACGCTGGCAGAAACTCGTGAAGGATATGACCCTTCTACAACACACAAAATCGCCATCAGAGTTGTGGGAGAAAACATCACGATATTTTTTGATGGTCAGCAAATCTTTTCTGTGCAAGATAATCATTATATTTCCGGCCGTATCGGTCTTCAGTCGTATGCTGAGCAGCCTGTGTTTGATAATGTCAAGGTGTTCAGGATATCGAAGTAGTCGATTGAATATAGAGGCTGTAGATATAAAAAGCTCACTTTGGCGAGAACGTCAATCTTCGCAGCATTAAATGAATAGAGGCGAGGTAAATATCACATTCGCTTGATTCGGTGGTACGTTCATATTCCTTGCTGAGAATGCGACTCCAATCCAGCCAACCAAAAGTGCGTTCTATCTTCCAACGTTGTGGTTGCACGACAAATTCACCGTGCCCCGGCGATCTCGTCACAACATCAACGATGATACCAAACCAGCGCTTGGCAAACTCGACCAACCAGCCCTTGTACCCTTGATCGACCAACACTGTATGCAGGCGTGGGAAGCGCCCCTCAGTTTCATGAAAGATATACTCGGCACCATCACTATTGGCGATACATGCGGCACAGACAACCACAAAGAGAATGAGACCGAGTGTATCGGTCATCAGATGGCGCTTGCGCCCTTTTATTTGTTTGTGCGGATTAAATCCCTTCTCGCCACCCATTTCAGTGGTTGCGACGCTCTGAGTGTCAATAATCCCAACACTTGGTTCGGGATCTCGCCCGGCCTTGCTCCGTACATCGCGGCGGAGTAGTGTGTTGATGTGCTCCCAGGTGCCGTCATCACGCCATTTCCAGTAATAGTACCAGACATGATACCAGGCAGGCAGATCGCTTGGCAGCATGCGCCATTGACAACCCGTTCTAGTGCGGTAGAAGATGGCGTTCAAGATTTCGCGGATGTCGACCGTTCGCTTCTTGCCTGATCCGCTCTTTTGCGCGACGTGTGGTGCAATAAGCGCAAATTCCTGCTCATTCAGGTCACTCGCATAGCGTGTAGAGACGTCTTGGTCGATGGGTACGTTGTAGCGGCGTGTTGCCATGGGTGGTTCCTCCGACAGAAGTTTAGGACCGTACAGAATAGGCGCGCCTGGCATGACCCCCAACCCATACAACCGCATCCCAAAGCCAACAACCCATTTTACTGCAAATCGTACTCGACTGTGGCGAACGTACCCAACCAGTGAAACGTGGAACCAGCGCAGCTACGGTATAATGGCACACAGGCCGCACACGCGCGACAATGAGAGTTGGGCATCCCTTCCTCAACGCCGCAGGAGGCCCCGACATGGATCATCTCAAGGTCATTCGCACTGTTTGCGTGTTTACCGATTGTCCGAGTGAAGAAGCCATCACCGCGATTGAACAACTGTCCCTTGCGCTCTCGAGCCGAGGATTCATCGTTCAGACGCAAAGAATGTGTTCGCCCGACATTCAAGCAGTGTTTCGCCTTGATCAGCGAACCGACAAGCCGATCCTCTTCAGTATCGGCTGTCTTGGTCTTGACACGGCTGAGGCCATACTGCCGCAATTCCTCGCCGCCAAGCATGTCGACTTCAATGTCGACTTGACCAATCAAGACATCGGCGCTGCCCACACCGCTCTGTTGACGAACATCATTCAGAAGAACGCCGCGAAGACATTCAGCTTCACGTACACATTCAATAACGCACCTTCGACGCCGTATTTTCCGTCAGCGAACTACGAGCGGAACGGCTTCGCTGTCGGATTGCAGGCAACCGACCTTTCGGAAAGATGCAGGACCATCGAAGAGTGGCTTGCGAAACTGAAGGAGGCGTGGGCCGAAATCGACGCCATCTTCTCATCTGAAGCAGGGTATCTCGGCATCGATACCTCGATTGCACCGCTCTTCGCGGGCCGTAGCAGTTTTCTGAACTTCATCAAACGCATCGGGCTCGATTTCACCAAGACAGTCACGACCGACCTATTCATCAGGATTGCGCGGTTTATCAAGGAGGAAGGTCCGAAGAAGGTGGGGTTGTGCGGCCTGATGTTCGCCTGTCTGGAGGACTTCGAATTGGCAGCAGAATACGAACAAGGCAACTTTCCAATCGAAAGAAACGCATTCCTGGCGCTCCACTGTGGGCTGGGCATAGATTCCTATCCACTAGGCGTTGATGAGAGACCACAGAGAGTAGTCGAAGTCTTGAAGCTGATACAGGGCCTCTCCAACAAGTACAACAAGCCGCTGTCTGCCCGCTTTGTCTCAGATGGCAAGGCCAAAATAGGACAACGAACGTAACCGTTCACGAGCCCGCCACGCACACGATCTGATCCCACCGATTTGACAGCTGCCCCAATTCCCCGCATACTACGCCGATGGATCTGGAGTCGCCACCAACTGGGATTCGCCCCGAGGATTGGGCCGCCACTCCACTGGCGGTGCGACAGTTCCTCGACGCGCTGCTGACAGTCCTCACACTCCAGCAGCAGCAGCTTGCGCACCTCCAACAGGAGAACACAGATCTTCAGCAGCGGGTGGCCGACCTCGAAGCGCGGCTCAATCAGCATTCGCAGAACTCGTCCAAACCGCCATCGTCCGATCCGCCATCGGCGCCACCGCGCCCCGTGCGCGGGAAAAGCGGACGGAAGGCCGGCGGCCAGCCCGGGCATCCGCGCCACGAGCGCCCCACGCCCGACCCGGATCATAGTGACCATGTGCGCGATTACTATCCCGATGCTTGCCCGACCTGCCACCACTCGCTGGCGGATGTGCGCCACGACGCCTGCGCCATCCAGATCCAGCACGTGTGGGAGATCCCCGTCGTACGTCCGGAGATTACGGCCCACCAGTATCATACCGTCTGCTGCCGCGGCTGTGGCGCCCTGGTCACGGCGGAACGACCGCCCGATGTGCCGCCGGGTGCCTTTGGACCGCGCACCGCCGCGGCCGTGACCATCCTGCACGGCGACTACCACCTCAGTGATCGAGCCGTGCCGCGGCTGTTGCACGATTTCTTTGGATTGCCGATCAGCCTGGGGAGCGTGGTTACCTTGCAGCAGGCCGGGAGCGCCGCCCTGGCACCCGTCTATGACGCGGTTCACGCCGCCGTCCACTACCAAGACCGCTGCAACATCGACGAAACGGGCTGGAAGGAAGCCGGCAACCGGCGCTGGCTGTGGACCATGGTGACCGCCATCGCGACCTTGTTTTATGTGGCGACGAGTCGGAGCGGTCCGGCCCTGCGCCACCTGCTGGGAACGGCGTATACTGGCATCGTGGGGTCGGATCGGCACAAACCCTATCTGGCACTGCCACCCGGCCGACACCAGCTGTGCTGGAGCCATCTGATGCGCAATTTCCAGGCGCTCATCGACCGGGGCGGGCGGCTGGGGGTCTGGGGCGCGGACTTCTTGGCCCTGAGCCAGCTGGTGTTTCGGCTGTGGCACTTGTTCCGGGAAGGAACCATCGACCGGGCGACGCTCCAAACGGCCATGGCCCCGATCCAACAGGCGGTCCACGGGCTGCTCTCTCAGGGGTCGCGGCGCTGCGACGGGCCTGAGGCCATGTGCCAGGAATTGCTGGCCCACGAGGAGGCGCTGTGGACGTTCGTCCGCGAGGCGGGCGTCGAGCCGACGAACAATGCGGCCGAACAGGCGCTCCGCCCGGCGGTGCTGTGGCGGAAGGGCTGTTTCGGCGCGCACAGTGCCGAGGGGAACCGCTTTGTGGAGCGGATCCTGACCGTTAGCGCCACCTGCCGTCAACAAGAACGTCATCTCCTGACCTTTGTCACCGAGGCGATTGCCGCCCACTGGGCCGGGCGACCTGCACCGGACCTCCTACCCACCCCAACTCTGATCCCCTCGTGAACGATTACCAACGAACAGACTTCGGAAACCCATATCTCAAAGATGTAGTAATCAGGCCTCTATGAAAGGCTGTATGAGTAAAATCGGTTAGCTTGGCGGTAATTATCGCGAAATAAAACCTTTCACATCAGTGAATAAGATCATCTTCGTTACATAACCCGAATTGAAGGACGATAAACATTAGCTTCACTCGATTCAACGGAGAGGAATGGTCATGAGCACCGAATCGAATAAGGATATCGTGTTGCGCTACTTTCTCGAATCGCACAATGAGCCCTACAACTTGGATGTTATGGATGAGCTTTGCAGTGCAGAATACGCGGAGGAGCACAACCGCTGGCAACGGATGGAGCGCGCAGCGTTCCCGGACAAGCACTTTACCATCGAGGATGTGGTTGCTGAACACGACCGAGTACTCCTTCGATGGACCATCCGTGGAACCCACGTAGGGGAGTTCTGGACACCGGTGGGCACGGCCTTCCCAACCGGAAACCAGATTACGCTCACCACGATGGCGCTCTTCCGTGTTGCAGACGGAAAATCGTCGAAGAGCAAACCGTCATTGATTGGCTCGCGTTGCTCTTGCAGTTTGGTGCTGAGGTGAAGTTGCCAGGGCAGATGACACAGAGCTGAACCAGTATGTATTTTTGCGATTACGATAGCAAATATCCTGACTGTGCGTTCATTGTCGCTGACTGAAGGATTTTATTTATACAGCCTCTATAGAGCGTATAATACGGCATCTATCCATTTGAACCATTTGGAGGCGGTATGGTTATCCCTGCTGAGATTCGCGAGCTGGTCGCGACTGGGCCGCTGGCGCACCTGACCACGCTCAATCAAGACGGCAGCCCACAGGTGACGGTGGTCTGGGTTGACATCGAGGACGACGAGTTTGTGTGTGCGCACATGGGTGTCTGGAAGAAAGTTCAGAACATACAGCGCGATCCGCGCGTTGCCCTCTCCATGCTCGGCCACAGCAAGAATGCGCTTGGCCTGCAGGAATATCTGGTCGTATACGGGCGGGCGCGGATCACCGAAGGCGGCGGGGCGGCGCTGCTCCAACGCCTGGCATACACCTATATTGGGCCGGAGGTGGTATTCCCGCCGGAGCCGATCCGCAGCCAGCCCGGCTATATCACGCACATTGTCCCACAGCGGTTCAGGGGCACCGGGCCGTGGAGCCAAGCGCACGGCTGATCAGGACTCATCACGGGTGCGCCGCTCGATCTGCCCTACCTCAACGCCTCCTGTTGCCGGCATAGGGCGGCAACCAGCAGCGCGCGCAGGGCGGGATTCTCAATCTCAGCCGACTGCTGAATTTTGACGTGCCGCGCCCGTTTGCCGCTGCCCACCAGCAGGTGGTCGGGATCGGGCAATTCAGTACCCATGGCGAACATCAGGTTGATATGCGCGGTATGCAGCGTGATGCCACAGATCAGGCCCTTGTAGGTACGGTCGATGCCATAGCCGATTAGGCGAGCGGGCGGGTCGAGCTGCTCGATCGCCTGGGGTATGACCTCGTGGATCAAAGCCCGCATCTTCCACGCAAGCTCACGTACCTCTGGAGTGTAGTGGGCCAGAAACTCCACGATGTCGCTGCTCAAAAAACCTCCTTCGCGACCCTCCATGCAATCTGTTGCGACGCTCCGCTTCGCTGGCCCTATCCAGGCAGAGCCACTGAGCCGATCGCGCTATCTCGGCAGCCCGAATCGCAACACAATCCCCAGGATGCCGCCTTCTGGGGCGGCCAGGAAGTCGAGCGCATACTCGGCGTTCTCACCCAACAGGCGCTGCAGGCGCGTCCGCTCAGGCAGTTCGGGAAAGAGCGCACGATAATTGCTTTCCAGCCAGCGATAAAAGGCCGGATGCAATTACTCCATCGCTCGTTAGGGTGGTAACTGTTTAATCACCAGGTCGCGCCAATGTGCAGGTGCGGGAACACGTCCGCCGGTCGTATTCATGGCCGGTTCTACTATGGTGACCTTCTGCCCCGACATATTGTGGGCGGTTACGACCTTTCCCAGCCACGCGCCAAGGCTATCGACGTAGACTCCATCATACGTTTGCTCTTCCGTGGTGACAGGCTGGATGCGGTATTCCTCCATCGTCGGCTCCTCCACCGTGTGTCCACGGTGCGTGTCCTCGTTACGCTGGGTTGCATCTCTCGCGGAATGTGCATAAAGAGTGCCAAGACCATTTGGGTGTGGCAGACGGGTCAAACGCAGTGATAAGAGAGACTCTAGGAGCCAACCCGCAGTTCAAGCAGTGACGTGCGACGGCCAGGATGATACAATCCTGCCTATGGCACATAGCGTGGAGCTTGACCAGAGTGGCAAAATCGAGGCGACCAACGAAGATACCATCCCTCAGACGGTGCCAGTTGTGGTTGCCCCGCCCGAGCCGCCTGCACCCGCAAAACGCAAAGGTGGCCGACCGAAAAAGCAAACTTAGGCAGAATTGATGATGGATATTATGCCATCAACGCGAGGAATGCGGTGCTCCTCAATCGTACGCACCAATTCCTGCAAGCGAACCGGTTTGCTGAGATAGTCATTCGCCCCAGCCGCCAGGCAGCGCTCGCGGTCACCGACCATCGCCAGCGCAGTCAAGGCAATAATCGGGATCGCCGCCAATGTAGGGGTGGCGCGGATGCGGCGAATCGCCTCCAGTCCGTCCATGCCGGGCATCTGGATGTCCATCAGGATCAGGGCCGGGGAGGTGGTGTGTGCGCGGGAGAGGGCCTCGGCGCCGTTGCGCGCAACGACCACCTGATACTCTTTGGCCGCAAGATAGCGTGTGAGGGTGCGAATATTGTTTTCATCGTCCTCGGCAAGCAGAATGATAGGCCGTTGAACGATCGGCGGCGGTTGCAGTCCATCCAGCAGTGCTGGAGCTATGGTCTGGGACGCTTCGCATGACACGATGGTGGCCAAGGTCTCCTGCAACTGCTGCCGGGCGATCGGTTTGACCAGATAGCCGGCTGCGCCTAATGCCAGGCCTTGAGGTCGATCGTCGACAACCGACACGACCACAACGGGGATAGCACATACGCGCGGATCGGCCTTGAGCTGCATCAGGACATCCCACCCGGAGCGGTCCGGTAGCTGAATGTCCAACAGAATCACATCCGGGCGTACATCCAGTGCGGCCTCCAGCGCTCCCGCACCGCTGGGATGCACATGCGCCTCCGCACCGAGTTCGCGCACATACCGGACAAGCTGTGCGGCGGATGGCGGTGAGTCTTCGATGACCAGGGCACGCTGCAAGGCGGCGCCACGCACGAGCGCTGGCATGGCCAGATCGCTGGTAGCGACTGGATCGGACACCGGCACCACCGCCGTCCACGGCAGTGTGATGGTGAAGCGACTGCCCTGCCTCAGCGTACTCTCGACCGTCACGCTCCCACCATGCAACGCGGCCATCTCATCAACCAGCGCCAGTCCCAGCCCGGTGCCGGTATACTGCCGCGCCAGGCGACTATCTATTTGCACAAACGGCTGAAACAGACGTGGCAGGTCGTCGGCCGCAATGCCTATCCCGGTATCCCAGACGGTCAGGCGGACGCACTGCGCTGCCGTGTCGCCCACCACATCGAGACCGATCGCGCCGCCTTCAGGGGTAAACTTGACCGCATTGCTGAGCAGGTTGACCAGCATCTGTTTCAGGCGCCGCTCATCGGCCTGAAGCATGGTGACCGCACTGTCGATGTTCAACGCGACACTCAGCCGCTTCTCATGGGCGGTCTGTTTGACCAGGCGCAGGCTGGCTTGGCATACCGGTGCAATCACGACCTCCTCGATATTCAAATCGAGTTTGCCGGCCTCGACCTTGGCAAGGTCGAGGATGTCGTTAATCAGCGCCAGCAGGTGGCGGCCGCTCTCGTCAATATGGTGTACTGCATCGATCTGCTCAGCGTTGATTGTCCCGAAGACCCCCTCCTGGAGTGTTTCGGCCATGCCGAGGATGGTGTTGAGCGGCGTGCGCAGCTCATGCGACATGCTGGCCAGGAACTCATCTTTATGGCGCGCGGCGTGTGCCAAGGCGGCATTGGCTGTCTCCAGGCGCTGTTGAGCCTGCACGAGCTGCGCATTCTGCTGCGCCAGATCAGCCTGCCAGCAGCCAGAGCAAGCCCAAGGCCACCACCTCCAGCCGCCAGATCGGTTGCATCGTGAAGCCGTCCGGCGTCGTGAGTGGCGCCGTGGGTGCGATGAGTGAGCCGTACAGCAGCAGGTTGATCAGAAACGGCACGCCGGTGAGGACCGCAGCCCACAGCAGCGGGGTGCGGGGCTGCCCGAAGGCCCCGGCGATGACCACCAGCAGCCCCATAAAAAAGACCGCGGGAATGGCCGTGCGGTTGATCAGCGCCGAGGCGAGGATAACGAGAACATTGCCGGCCAGCATTATGTGCACTGCGAGTCCGACCCGGCCGGTACGATTGATGGCGTAGGGTGTGGCGAAGATCAGGCAACTGACCAGCGCAAAGAGCACGATGCGGCCGTCGTGGATCGTGAGCTCAATGAGCAGCGCGAGCAGCCCGACCATGACACTGGCCAGGATGGTCAGGATACTGAGCGCGTGGCTGCGACGGTAGGTCGTCGGCTCCACGTGGGCTGGTATAGTGAACAGTACGTGCATCGCTCCTCCTATGTATCCGTCGCTGCGCTCGGTGGCACACCCCCTAGAATATCTGCAAAGGAGGCTCGGGATGGTTGCAAGATAGGAGATGAAGTGCACCAAAATTGTCATTAATACAGACCGTCGGGCGGACGCCCTTCGGTAGTGAGACTCAGGACTTTCAGGAAGGCTGCGTAATACGTACTGACAAAAGAGAGGTTCAGCTCAATTACATCCGCTCAGCATCTTGCTCCTTATTGCAACCGGGTTGTTGATGGCAGTGATCGCCTGGGGCGTGCAGGGCTGGATTGGCGTCGCGCTCCTTAGCTTCGTGCTGATCGTTGTGCCTCTCGGGGGGATTGTCGCACAATTTAGTATTAAGCGAATTATCCACGATATTCACACGCAGCACCCCCGCCGCCACGTCTCATCGTCGTGGCGGGGCTGGCCCCTACGGCTGACCGACAGCGCGGATCGGCTTACCGCGGCACACGCCGAGTAAGGCGTTCCCTTAGCCGCCACCAATCGCTGTGCTGATGACGCGCGGCTGCCCATGCTCTACCATAGCACCGTGTCTATGGCGGCACGCGCGCGCATGGACAACCAAACACAGTCACAGAAAGGAACCATTTCAATGGCATCTCTTACAAGGCAGATCGGACCTTACGTACTGGGAATGGGTCTCCTAGCGCTGCTCGCACTGGCGACCCTGGCGGCGTACGCGCCCCAGAAGGCCCGCGTCCCCCCCGCGGCGCTTATCATTGCGGACGTCTTTGTGGACCCGGTGCGCGGCAATGACGCCAACGGGGGATGGTCGCCGGACAAGCCGCTCAAAACGCTCGCTCAGGCGCTTGCGAAGGTCAAGCCGGGCTGCACCATCCACCTCGCTAAGGGCGTGTACAGCAAGGCGACCAACGGGGAGCAGTTCAGCACGAGCCGCCAGCAAGTGCTGGCGCCCGCCGACGTGACGATCGAGGGCGCGACCGAGAACAGCGGCGGCGTTCAGATCGCCGTCAGTATGCTCCAGGGAACGGGAAGCGAGATCGGGCTGAACTTTGCGGGCGACGCGACGGTACGGAATCTCGTGCTGACAGGTTTCAACCGGGGGATAGTCGCTACCAAGACGCGTCCGTCGCTGAGTGGCGTCGTGGTCACCGACAACGGTTCCATCCAGCCCTGACCCACCCGCGCCCCTGCGCAGCGCGCTACAAACGTGCGCGGGCGCAAGTCCTCACCTCCGCCCCTTCCCCCGTCACAACGGGAGCGGGGGCGGGAGAAGCTATGACAAGCGAGGGCGCCGCTGCCCCATCATTTCACGCGGCAGAGTTTGTACTACCTTGCGCGCCCGTACCGCATTCCTTAACTCACTGACGGACTCAGGGTACGAGTATATAGCTAGTGCTCATTATGCAACTACCTCAATTTTCGCTATGCTCACCGGCGTCGCTTGCAGCGTGTTGCTGGACAGCACGTTGGCGTGTACAATTAGGACGAGGACAATGGTAGTGAATGTTAGAGTCGTGTGAGGACGTGTTCTGCCAAAGCCTCGGCACCGTCCACATCGTCAACGTCGAACCATGACAACATCAACTCTTCTACCCCTACGCGATGATATGCCTGAATCTGCGCAACAATTGCCTCGGCATCTCCTGCCACAGCGTTCCACCCCGTTTGTAGGGTTTGAATTACTGCCTCAAGCGATGCGTCTGCAAGTTCAGTATCCCATTCTCGTACCCGTTGCACACGTCGTGCAAGCACCTCTTCCGTGTGCCCGAAGAAGCAAAGTGCTGCTACTGTGCGTTTCAGATCCTTTGGGTTCCGCCCGTATTTGAGCAATAGTTGATCCAGGCGTGACGAGCGCTCACGAAAGACATCCGGTGCCATGAAGGTGCCATTCCAAATATCGGCATAGCGTGCTGCAAGCTCCAGTGTGCGTTTCGGACCGCTTCCACCAATTAATATAGGTGGTCCTCCAGGTCGCTGCGGGCGTGGTAGCAACCGCGCTTCACGTAGTTGATAGAAACGTCCTTCGTATGAAACGGGTTCATTGTTGTGTAGCAGCTGAGAAATGACCTCCAAAGCCTCTTCAAAACGAGCAAACCGCGTGTTCATATCACCAAGGTCATAACCAAATAAGGTATGTTCGCGCTCAATCCAACCAGTTCCGATGCCGAGGATCATGCGCCCACTACTTAAGTCGTCTAAGGCAATTGCTTGGCGGGCTAATATCACGGGATCACGAAATGAAACCGGGGCAACTAAGGGACCAAAACGAATACGACTGGTATGGTCTGCAAGGTAGGCGAGCGAAACAATGGTTTCGAGAGAGTCCTCATCGGGGGGCATGCCCATCGTAAAGTGATCGGAGCGATACAATCCTGCAAAGCCGTGGCGTTCTGCCATAGCTACCCAGCGCTTCCAATGCGGCCACGTCAATCCTGTTTGGCCCTCCACGCAAATTGACACTCCGATCATCACGCCCTCCTTTCGCCACTGGCATCGTAACGATTGATTGGGTAATCCGAGATAGTGAACAGTTTTATTTATACAACCTCTACATAGTCCGATATATGACTGTTGCTATCGTCGCAAGTATATATGCGACAACGCTATACGTTATATACGGATATTCACGTATATTCCGCTTTACTTTTATAAATGCCACAATTGAGATAACCGCGAGTAGTGTCGCGAAATAAAGACCGAGTAAAACAACGTCGAAAGCTGCATAGGCGAACCAAGTGAAAGCATATACCAGGCTATTAACTAGCAAAATCGTCATGTCTTTATTATTAAATCGCTCCATTTTTTGCTGTGTTGCCAGTGCCAAAAGTACGCCATTCATCATAACACCGCCTACAAAAAAGATCAGGTTGCCTGCATAATAATCGTTAATAAACAGTCCCTGGCATAAATTGCCTGCCGGACTACGAGCATCACAATAGGTGTTCAGCGTAAAACTTGCGACTTCGTGCCACCCTTCGCCGGCGCCATAAAGATAAGCTCCGCACAAGAATACTACGGCGAGTACGGTATTTAATTTTCTATTGAGCGTCTGAAAATTATCGGTAACCGATTTTAAGACAAAAAAAGACAAGATAACCGTTATCGGTAAGAACAGGACCGTCTGATTAAGTTCATGAAGCCGAATGAAGTTATATGGCTGTAAAAGTATCTGTGTGGCTGGTGAAAGGCGTTCGATTATTATGACGAGTGCAGTGAGTGTATACAGTGTTACGATTGTGTTTATGCGTTTCATACTTCAATCCTTCTTATCCTCGGGAAGTCGAAGAAGTCTCGCACCGATACACCAAGCACCTCAGCAATCTTCTTGAAGAACATCCCCTGGCACATCACAGCCAACCGGCTCATAGACGTGGCCTCCATTCCGCCAGTTCGACAACGGTTGCGCTGATTGTACCACGAGACGTGTATGGACTAGATAACTCTCGTTCTTGACATGATCTGCATCTATTGCCATAATCCAGTGATCCTGAGCATAGGCATACAGGTAATGAACAAAACCATTCTGGTTGTCGACGACGACGCAACAATTCGAGATATCCTGGAGCGCTATTTACGACGCGAAGGCTTTGCTGTACGTACGACCGCCGATGGACAAACCGCGCTTCATATGGTGCATGCCGAGAAGCCGGATCTGATCGTGCTCGATCTTATGCTACCTGAGATCGATGGATGGGAACTTTGTCGCCGCCTGCGTGCTGAGACAACGATACCAATCTTGATGCTCACAGCGCGAGGTGAAGAGTACGAGCGCATCTTAGGGTTAGGTTTAGGGGCCGACGATTATATCACTAAACCTTTTAGCCCTGGTGAGGTCGTAGCGCGCATCAAAGCGATCTTTCGGCGTATCGATATGATTCGCGCGGTAGCCCCGCCGAGAGAAGAGATCATTCGTGTTGGGGCGATGATCATTGCATCGACGCGCTTGCGGTCAGTTCTCGGCGGATTGCCGATGGCGATTTGATGGCGCGTGTCGCAGTGCAGGGCGATGATGAAGTGGCCGAGTTAGCCGCCGCATTCAACGAGATGGCTGCTCGCTTGAATGAGTCGTTGGCCGCCCAGCGCGCAATGGAGCGGGCCTGGCGCGACCTGGTAGGCAATGTCGCCCATGATCTGCGCACGCCTTTAGCCGACATCCAGGCGGCCGCGGAGGCGTTGGAGGAAGGTGTGATCGAGGATGCGGCCACAACGACACAGTACCTTGCGGCCGTGGGCCGCGAAACGCGGTATCTCGGTCGATAGATTGATGATCTGTTTGCGTTGTGCCAGCTCGATGCGCACCAATATCAGATCGTGCCGCAAGCCGTCTACCTCGAAGAGATCGTGCAGGAATGCCTCACCGGCCTGCTGGCGCAACACGAGCAAGCCGGCTTAACGTTAGTGGTCGATCTGCCGGCGACACTTCCGCCAGTGTGTGCGGATCGGCATGCCACTCGGCGGGTCTTAACCAACATCCTCGAAAATGCGCGCACATTTACTCCGCCAGGCGGGCGCATCACTATTCAGGGCGTCGCTACGGTAAAAACGGTACAAGTTGAAGTATGCGATACTGGGCCGGGCATCCCGCCAACCGACATGGAGCCTGGACCTGATGGATCACCACGGATCTTTACGCGATTTGTACGTGGCGACAAGGCTCGTTCCGGGGGCGGCGCAGGGTTGGGACTGACGATCGCGCGTGAACTGATTCCAAGCTCAAGCTGGGCACATATGGCTCAAAAGCGAAAGTGGCAAGGGAACAATCGTCGGCTTTATGCTGCCCATATCTTCATAGTAGTCAAGCGCTGCGCGTGTTAAAAGGCGACGTGCGATAACACCGATTATTCGCTCTCGGCTCGTGATATTTTTCGTTCTGTGAACGAAAAATATCACGAGCCGAGAGTTTTTAGTGCGCTCGTGATTGCCTGAAGATCGCCGGGTACCTTTAGAAAAAATTAGGAATTGACTAAGGATTTCGCATGCTGTTTTCGCTTATCGTTCTATACGAGGGCAAAGAGAGGCACCATTCCCTGTTTGGCAAAGGAGACTCATGAACGCGATTTCGTTCAATTGGTTGGGTGTGATCGTTTGCGTCGTGGCCGGCGTGATCATCCAGTATCTTTGGTATCGCCTGGCGGGCTTGAGAGCGCAGCGGAAGGGAACCGACGGGCCGGAAAAGCAACCGGCGGCAGCCTCCGCTCTCACCTATGTCATCGCTGTCGGGGCCACTTTTGTAGAGACGGTTTTCGTCTCGGCCCTCCTTATGAACTTTTATTATTAAATCGGGCATTTCGCACCGCCGCACGCGCGGGGCTAAAGCGCCCGCGCTAACAGCCCAAGCCCGCTGAAGCGGGCTACCCGATTAATTTCTTCATCTTCATAAGGTGGGCGGCAGCCTCACGCCTGTTACTGGTGCCATGACGGGCTTGATGATCTGGTTTGGCCTGGTCGGCTCGACGAACTTGGTCAATAACATGTTCGCCGGGCGCGGGTGGAAAGTCTGGGGCATCGAAGCCGGGTATCATCTAGTGTATTTGCTCGCCTGTGGAGCCATTCTGGGCACCTGGCAATAGCGATTTGTACAGGATTCGCTCGGCAGGTTTTCTAGTTCAGAGACATTGGAAGAATGACTCGTCTGAAGCTCAGTCCACGTTGGCGCAAAGTGATGCGCGATCTCTCGGCGAACAAGACGCGCGCCGCGCTCGTCGTGCTGTGCCTGCTGGTCGGTCTCTTCACGGTCAGTTTCCTCATCAACGGTCAGAGTGTGTTGCGCACCGCCTTCAATCGCGAATATGCGGCTGTGCATCCGTCCAGTGCCACCTTGACCGTCCCGGACGGGTTTGACCAGGATTTTGTTCGGGTTGTCCGGCGTATGCCGGAGATTCAAGATGCAGAGGGGCGCCGCTCGACCACGGTCCGTCTCAAGGTGGGGCCAAATCGATGGATCCCGCTCGATATCTCGGCCTTCCGCGATTTTCGGAACATTCGCATTGACCAAGTCCAATCGTATAGCGGCGCGTGGCCGCCCGCGAAAGGCGAAATCCTTCTGGAACGAGGCTCTCTGCGTCTAGCCGCGATGCCTGATCTCAGCGTCGGCGAGGCGCTGACTGTTCGGTCCGCGGATGGCCACGAAAGCACGCGGTGCAAATACCCGTCAAGGCGTTCGCCGTCGAAGCTTTGATCGGCTTCGGCGTGCCGTTCCTGGCCGCACTGTATCCGATTTGGTCGGGGACTCGCGTGACGGTACGAGAAGCGCTTTCCGATTATGGGCTCGGCAAGAGCCAGACCCAGGCCGGACTGCTGGATCGTGTATTGAAATTGCTACGCGGTCCTCTCTTCCGGCGTCCCGTGCTGCTCTCCTTGCGTAATACGTTTCGACGCCGGGCGCGACTCGTCTTGACCCTGCTGCCGCTGGTGTTAAGCGGCACGATCTTTATCATGGCAAGCAACGTGCGCTCCTCGCTCATGCGCGAGGTGGACGACATCTTTGCCATGAAAAACTACTCCCTGACCATCTCCTTCGAGAATCCGTACCGACTTGCGAAAATCGAGAATCTCGCGTTGAATGTGCCGGGTGTCACTCGGGTTGAGGGTTATCGCCAGACAATGGATGCCTATCGCGTCCGTGCCGATAACAGCCAAACGAATGCCATACCTCTCGTTGGTCTCTCTCCTACGACGAGCATGTTGCATCTGCCGGTCGTCGCGGGACGCTGGCTCTCCCCGCAAGACCAGGCGGCGGTGGTCGTCAACGATGCCTTCTTACGGGACGAGCCGGACGTTCGCCTGGGTGACCGAAGTCTTATTCAGAATCAATGGGCGCAAGATCACGTTGCCGGTGGTCGGCGTCGTTCAAGAAAAAATGACGCCCAGCAAAGTGTATCTGAACGATGCCTACTATGCGAAGATACTAGGTGACCTCGGACGCGCAAATCGCATGTGGGTTGCCACCGCCCCAGGCGAGTCGCCAGAAAATCTCACCAAGTCCTTGGAAGCGCGGTTTGAGCAAGCGGGCTTGCGCGTGGCCACAATCACAACTGTGAGCAGTGAGCGCAGTTTCGTCGATTTCCATTTCAACATCGTCATCATTCCCCTGGGGATATCCGCCTTTCTGCTCGCGCTGGTCGGCGGTCTCGGCTTGATGGGGACGATGAGCACCGATGTGCTCGAACGGCAGCGCGAGACGGGCGTGATGCGCGCGATCGGCGCGTCGGATGGCGGCATCCAGCAAATCTTTCTAGTGGAAGGCTTGTTCATCGGACTGCTCAGTTGGCTCATCAGTGTTGCCGCCGCTTTGCCGTTCACCTACGTGCTGGATACCATGGTCGGAAACAGCCTTCTTTACGCTCCGCTCGTCAATACCTTTTCGCTCGGAGGCGTTCTCACTTGGTTCTTCATCGTCGTCGTCACCGTTGTATTGTCGTGCTATTGGCCCGCTCGGAACGCGGCGCAGACAAGAGTACGGGAACTTCTGGCATATGAGTGATCAATGAACCAATGAGCCAATAACCAATGTACAGATTACCAATCCTTTCTGAGGAGGATAGTTCAATGAACAAGAAACTCGTGATCGTCATTGTTGTGGTGGTCGTGTTGGTACTCGCCGTTTTGGCCGTTACCAGCGTCCCTGCCCTGTACGAGATGATGCTGCGTGCGCATGGAATGCGTTAAAATGAAGATACTCAAGCCACATCACAGCGCCAATCAAGTGTCGCAAGATCATGCGCTTGACGGAAATGGACACTTGCTCGATCTTCGGCATGTCGTTAAAACGTTCGAGAGTCCAGCCGGCATCTTTACCGCGTTGAATGGAATTGACTTGCGAGTGGATCGCGGCGATTTCGTCGCGGTGATTGGCAAATCGGGCAGCGGCAAGTCCACGTTGCTGAACATGATCGCTGGCATTGATCGCCCGACCTCTGGCGAAGTGATTGTGAATAGGACGGCGATCCACAAACTGAGCGAGGGGCAGTTGGCTGTTTGGCGGGGTCGGAATGTGGGGGTGATTTTCCAGTTCTTTCAACTTCTCCCCACGCTCACGGCAATCGAAAACGTGATGCTGCCGATGGATTTTTGCAACATGTACTCAAACGGCGAGCGCGAACGCCGCGCCAAATATTTGCTAGGGCTTGTCGGACTGGAAGCCCAAGTCGACAAGCTTCCGTCCGCTCTTTCCGGCGGCGAGCAGCAGCGCGTGGCGATTGCCCGCGCGCTGGCGAATGATCCACCTCTGCTGATGGCCGACGAGCCGACCGGCAACCTGGATTCGAAGACGGCGGCAACAGTCTTTGGACTTTTTCGGGATTTGGTCCGGCAAGGCAAAACAGTCCTGGTGGTGACCCACGATAAAGAACTGGCGCGCAGCGTGCCGCGCAAAATCGAAATCGCAGATGGGCGGATCAATAGCGACCATCATTAGTGAGGAACAACGATGCGGAGCATAACGTCTATCGGGGTTGCGGTGCTGCTGAGCGTCCTCTTGCTGCTGAGCGGGTGTAGCGGCGGAACGGCGCCAGGAAGCGTTGAGCCAACGCCGACGCCAGCGCTTGATAGTAAGAGTACGCAGATTAGTGCGGAAGCGAAGGTTGTGCCCATCCAGAGCGCGGAACTTGTTTTCCAAACGACGGGAACGGTTGCGGAAATCATGGTCCAGGAAGGCGAACGCGTGGACAAAGACGCACCGTTAGCGCGCCTCGATGCGCGCGATCTCGAATTACGCGTCGAGCAGGCGAAGGTCGATCTGACACGTTCCCGCGCGAACTATGAGCAGTTAAAGGTCACCGCTGAGAATGGGCGCCAGGCCGAGATAAGCGGCATTCAGAACGCTGAAGCGCAAGTTCGTGAAGTACAAGCCGCGCTCGATCAGCTGTTGGCGGGCGCCGACAAAGATCAGATCGCTGCCGCGCGCGCCGAGGTCGCTCAGGCGCAGGCAAATCTCGATAAGCTCTTAGGCGAGCAACGCGCTGGGCAGTTGGAGGGAGCGCGCGCCGGGGTGCAAAATGCTCAGGCGAGGCTGAACCAACTGACAGCGAAGCCGCGCAAAACCGATCTGGATATGGCGCAGGCCCAGGTCACAGCGGCAGAGATTGCCCTCAAACAGGCTGAATTAGCGCTTGCGCGCACAACCTTACGGGCGCCATTCGCAGGAACCGTCGCCGCGATAAATTTGGATGTCGGAGAGAAACCGAGCGAAGAGAAGCCGGCGGTCGTGCTTGCGGGTGTGTCGGCGTGGCAGATCGAAACGAGTGATCTCACCGAATTGGATGTCGTGGATATTCACGAAGGCGATGCAGTCACGATCAGCTTTGATGCCCTGCCGGGGGTTGCGTTGGTGGGAACCGTCGATCGCATCAAGCCTTTAGGTGAAACATATCAGGGCGATATGACCTACAAGGTCGTGGTCATCCCGAAACAGTCCGACGAGCGCTTACGCTGGAATATGACAGCCACAATTGCGATTTCCAAATAGATAAACATTCGCGCCTCGACATCACTGCCGAGGCGCGTAGGATGAACTCTCGTCTAGCAGGGTTACCTCACCGAGCCACGCCGCACCAAGTTAACGATCGCCAGTAGCACAACGGCGCCCACGCAGGCAACCAACAGGCCGCTCAGGCTGAAGTCGTTTTAACGATAATCTCGTACCAGGTTGTAGCCACATCGCCGACGTTAACCACCCACCCATCGGGCGTAGGTTGGGCTGAAAACGCCGCGCCAAGCGGCCGGCCCGCACCGTCGAGCGGGCGCACAATCATTGCCCGCTGGCGGATCCAGCAAAAACGACACATCCACACTCGCATCGGGCCCTGACGGTGCTCGATCGTGAATGGCTTCATTACGCTATTCCTCTACAGCTATGCCAGCCGCTCTTCGGCACGATCTTGCGGGGCATACCCCAGCACATTCTTGGCATGCTCGATATCCACCAGGTTGTAACGGTTGTCGGATTGGCCGAAAAACACGTCGAAGCGCAAGCTGCTGGGTGCGCCGATGCAGCGCTCGACCAGCTGGACGATGTCGCGCTGGCTGCACCACAGGATGCGGGCATTCGGGCGCGGCAATCGGTCGTCGTCGGTGACCCAGCCGATCCGCAGGCAGATGCACGACAGGCCATGCGTGTAGGCATACGTATGCGCCAGTGCCTCGCCGAAGACCTTGCTGCATGCGTAGTGATTCAGTGGGCGGGTGGGCTGAGTATGATCGATCGGGCGGTACAGATCCAAGGCGGCATAGTCGTAGCGACCGGCAAACAGCGAGCCATACGGCTCATCGGCGCGGTAGCCGAATACCACCTGATTCGTACTGGCGTAGATCACCCGTTTCACGCCTGCCAGACGGCTCGCTTCGAAGAGATGGTAGCTGCCGACGATATTATTATTCAGCACGCTCTCCCATCCTGCTCGGCCATCCGGATCCGCCGCCATATGCACGACCACATCCATCCCCTCGACCGCGCGCCGCACTGCGGAGAAATTGGTTAGATCGGCCAGACGCAGTTTTTCGGCGGGAATCTGATAGCTATGAGCCGCCGTGGTGCGCGCAGAGGGCTGGGCGCGCCGGACCATGCCATAGGCATCGTAAGTTGCGGGCTGCGCCGCCAAGTGGGCATAGACAAGGTTGCCGATCAGGCCGTACGCTCCGGTGATCAGCACTTTGAGCGGGCTAGAGTGTTCTTCCAATGCGCTCCTCTATCTCTGTAGCTCTATCATTTTGCCCGCGACACCAGCGCAGGGCGTTGCGGATCAGCGTCTGGTAGGAGGGATGCAGCCAGACTTCCAGGTTGTGACCAGGGGTGAGCACGCAGACGCGCCCGGCGCCCTCGGCGCGCGTCCAGCCGCCCGGCTGATCGCCGTGTTGGGAACTGGTGGTCAAAAAGACGTCGGCCTGAGGGTCGTCAAAGTCCATCTGATAGTGTTCGTCCACCAGCGTGAACGGCGCGCTCCCAACCGTCAAGCGATGCCCTTCGCGCGGCACGACGGCGACCGGGCACTGCGGTGGGTGGCTGGCAAATACACCGCCAAGCAGCGCGCGTAACCCAGCCACGTCGCGGTATCCGGCCGAACCCGAGTGAATCACCAGCAGCCCGTTTCCACGGCGGACGTAGTCGCGGAAGGCGGTCTGAACTTCGTCGGTGACCCAGGGCGTCTGATCGGCGGCGGAAACATTGTTGGCCTTCGTCAGAAGCACCACCGGATAGTCGGCCATGCGCTCGGCCGACCACTCGCCGGCATGCTCGATCCAGTCGAACGTAAACCCAGCGTCCACCAGCGGGGCAAGGCCGGCGCGCGGCAGGCGAGCGGGGTGCCAATAATCGTCGCAGAGCACTAAGGTGCGCATTTCAGCAAGCTCCAATCACCAGGACCATTCTTGGCCCTGCCAGTCGCGCATCACCAAACGGTCCTCGTCGTCGCGCGCATGGAGAAAATAGGCCAACGAATGCACTGCAGCCTGCTCCGGCTCCAAATCGGCCTGCGTATTCTTGGCGCCGCCGATATACGACCGCACCCAGCCAGGGTGGTAGACTCGAAAGGTGTACCCTTCCGGCCGCAGGTGATTGAACAGAATCCGAGTCGCCATATTCAGCGCAGCTTTCGACATGCAGTAACCGTACCACGACGTTCGCTCGGCGCGGCCAATGCTGCCCGCCTCGGAGGAAACGAAACATAGCCGCTTGAGCATGCTCGGCTCCGTCAGCGGCAGAAACGCCTCGGCCACGCGCAGCGCACCCAGCGCGTTGACGTCGTACAAACGCTGCATCTCGGCGTAATCCTGAGGCTCGCGGATCGTGCGCGGCGAGGTGGGCGAGTTGACGCCCGCGTTGTTGATCAGCAGGTCCACCCGCCCGGTCGCGGCCGCAACGGCTTGAGCGGCAGCCCGTACCGAGTCGATCGACGCGACATCCAGCGGGACGATCTGCAGCGCAGCGGGGAACGAGCCCGCCAGCGTGCGCAGATCGGGCCAATCGGGCATATACTGGCCGGCGAACACGCGCCAGCCCTGTTCCAGTAATCCCGCAGCTATGGCAAGGCCCAGGCCGCGATCGGCTCCGGTGACGAGCGCAATTGGTTGCACGATCAGATTTCCTTTTTAGGCACTTTCACTAATGGGACTTAGCCAGCGGCCTGGTCAACGTGGTTTATTGCCTGCGGCAGCTTAGCAGAACTGACTATTCCGCGCCGAACGGGTAGCTCTCGACATCGGCCGCGATCGCCTCGATCAGCGTGGTAATCTCGCGCTGGTCGTCGGCGTCCAGCGCATCCAGGCCGGCGGGCGCGCGCTCGACGGTGGAAGTAAAGACGCCGCGCCGCTTCAGAATGTAGCGCATGAACGGGTGCGTCTCGCGGATAATCAGCGGCAATAATCGGCGGTGCAGGTCGCGCGCGCCGACCTCGTCGCCGGCCCACCAGCGTTCGATCACCTTGGCCAGCAGGTCGGCAATCTCGCAGGCGGGCATGCAGCCATTCGCACCGCGGCGCAGTTCGTCGGGCATGAATTTGCCAGCCGCGCCGCCAAAGATCGTCTTCACCCGGTGGCCAACCAGTTGGTACACTTCGGCGATGTGCCGCGGGCCGGGTGGCCGCTCCTCTTTGGAATACAAAAAAGTGTTGCGAAAACTTTTCATTCACCTTTGAGGGCACTGTGAGGCTTAGTATCAATCGCACACAATGATTTCTGCTGCGACACGCTGATTTCGGCTAGTATACCACCTTGCCGGATTGGATGTGTCCTTGACCGCCGTGCTATCATGGGTGGAGGAATAGGCGGACGTACATCGTGTAAAACGGGGATAGGTTGACGAATGTCCGTCTACTTCTAGTTATACCGACCATCTGGGGATGCAGTGAGGAGCAGTGATCTGACTGTTACCGATATCTTTTCCAGCGATCGAATTCGTGGCTTAAGTGCATTATTTGGCCCGTTGGTGCAGTGATCATAGCTCACTTTAGGTGCCGTTCACATCGATTCAGTCCATTCGGTTCACTCCTGGAAATTACCGGTAACAGTCAGGAGCAGTGATGGAGATCAAGTTTCACACCGGTCTCGTCGTCCCGGAGCGAGTCATCACCACATTCAACGAGTTCGCTCACCAGGACTTCACACCACACTGGTTGTCGTCTCTGCCGACGGTCATCGAAGCGTTGTGCGCGAAGTGGCAGATCGAGCTTGAGCCGATCATTGGCGACACCTGGATCACCGTGGTGTTGTTTGGGACTTCGCCAGATCTCGGGCCGGTGGTGATTAAGTCGTCGCCGAACGCAGTCGACTTCGTTGCCCAAGCGCGCGCGTTCGAGATCGGCGCCGGCGACAACGTCCCTCGCCTCTATGACCTCGACCTCGAGCACTGCACTCTGGTCATGGAACGAATCGTACCGGGAACCGAGTTGAGGCACGTTGAGATGGATGACGAAGTCTCTACGCGTATCGGGGCAGAGACACTGCGCACCTTTTGGCGGCCCGTCTCAGATGTCGAAGGCCTCATGCCGCAGCGCCGCGTGATGCAACCGCTGTTCGATTGGACACCCCAGCCCGAACTGATCGACACGGGCCTCGTCGCGCAGGCGCAGCAGGTGGCGGCCTCGCTGCTCCAGCGGTCGACACAGACGTGCCTGGTTCACGGCGACTTCCACCACTGGAATATCTTGCAACGGACGTCAGGCGAGTGGGTGATCATAGACCCAATTGGCATCGTCGGCGATCCTGCATCCGACATTGCTCGGTGGATGCACAACCCGCCGGAGATCGCAATGCGTGAAGACTTCCTCGACGTGGCAGCCCGTCGAATCGGCATCTGGGCGGACGTGACTGGCATCGACGCGGATGAGCTGGCGTCATGGGCGCTCGTCGGCAACGTGCTCAACGCGATCAATTGCACCGCGTTCGCGCCAGAGGTCATGCAGACGTGCATTCGGGTGGCGCACCGGCTGCAAACGCTTGTGCGCCGCTGAACGACGCACGTTTCGCGCAGTGTCGCGGTCGTTGCGTGCGGCCGACTCGCGGGGCCTGAGGATTCTGCCCTCCGGTGACGGGCGGTATAACACGCGCATACAACCGACCGCCTTCGGCGCGCGAGATCGTTGCTATTGTGCGCCTCTTCACGATTGGAGGTGTTGCTCTTCAGGAGCCGTGTCTGAACCGTGACACGAGGACTGAGTGGCCGGCGTCGGAGCGTGGCACGCGCCGGGGTCGGAAGCCC
>WNFU01002002.1_pt1 | contig 41125 bp, 37 predicted proteins | sample 5400121 | NCBI WGS metagenome assembly WNFU01 (sample SAMN13153360, study PRJNA577476) | soil metagenome | isolation source: 100 cm soil or saprolite under grassland replicate 1 | place: USA:California | collected 2016-06-15
TGTCACCCGCTATAACATAGTGGAAAGTCTGAAAGGCGCTTCCTTTTGGGGAAGGCTGTCACTCAGAGACTTCTTTGCTCCGGTTATGGATTTAGGCCTGCTACCTGATGTCGGAGACGATGGCTACCTTTATGAAGGGCTATCTATGTCTGCATTTGACAGTTTAATGTTAATGTTTGGTCGTAAATCACAAGCGCCACCGCCTTCACAGGTGCCACCGCCTTCTCGCCTTACTGTTTCTGAATTTCTAAAGAGAAACGGGTTGATACAATGGCCCGACCAGCGATTTTGTTCACTTATAGAACGTATTGTCCATCCTGAAGTGCAATCACCCGATCAACAAAGGAAGTATGTTGATCGGCTGAATTCTTTTCTTCAGCAAGATTCGTTTGAGCTTCAGCCTGATGGCCTGTTAGATGGACTTCCTGTTTACAAAGTTAGGAGGCGAGGCGCTGGGGTTTCTGGTTCACCCAAATACATCATCTTCGCTTCCTCTGGGCCAAAGCCTGACATCGTAATCGAAGACGCAGTGAGTATGGACATTCGAATAGTTCGCCACGCAGAACAATGTCTCGTTTATGACCAACCTCCAACAAATGGCGACCTGACTTGGCAAATGCTACTCGAATGGTGGGGAACGCAAACTGGTTTAGATATCAGCAAGGCATCTGTGCGACAAGATTTTGGGGCAAGACTTCAGCAATCACTTCAATCAGAACCAGAGCGTATCCTCTTTAATACTTATTTCAGGGAATTCAAGCTCAAGTATGGCGACAGATTGCCAGCTTTGCTTCCTCAGGTTTACCTGCATTATGACCCAAGAACACAACGCGAACGTGGGAAATCTGTTCTCGTTCGTCAACGAATGGACTTTCTCTTGCTTTTGCGCAACTCCGTTCGAGTTGTTATCGAGATTGATGGTAAACAGCATTACTCAGATGTTGATGGGAAAGCCTCTCCACAACTCTATGCTGAAATGGTTGCTGAAGATCGTAGGATTAGATGCTTGGGGTATGAAATATATCGCTTTGGCGGAGCAGAATTCGTAGGTGATGCAACAGAGATAATAGTCACTTTTTTTAGAGATTTGTTCGAGCATCACGGCATTTAGGCAGTTTCCCATTGCCCTTTACAAACTCCACGTCAAGACTCGTCACCGAAAGGACACCATAGCGCGAGCGTGGATGGAGACGACTCGCATCATGGGCGCTTCACCCATGATTGACGGTATTTACCGGGGTTACATGTGTGTCGTAAAATCTTTCGGTGATAGTCCAAAAGGCGTTCAAATATAGATTCTTCCCGACTGATGCGCAGGCGGCTCAACTCGCTAAGACCTTCGGGTGCGCCCGCTATGTTTACAATCGGGCCTTGGAATATCGCACTTCGGCCTGGCGGCAAGAGAAAAAATCCGCCAGCTATCACATTACCTCTGCGAAACTCACCGAATGGAAAAAAGAGCCCGAGAACGCCTTTCTTTCCGAAGTCAGTTCCGTCGTGCTTCAACAGTCGTTACTTAATCTCGATGCGGCCTTCACTAATTTCTTCGAGAAGCGGTCGCAGTATCCGGCCTTCAAATCGAAGCATGGACGCCAATCTGCTCGCTATGCCACCAATGCCTTCACGTATAGAGACGGCCGGATCACTCTCGCCAAGCAATCCGAACCCCTGGACGTTGTATGGAGCCGCCCGATTCCCGACGACGCAAAGCTCGTCAACCTAACGGTCAGCCGGGATGCGAGCGGACGCTATTTTGTTAGTATCCTCGTTGAAACCGACGTCAAGCCTCTCAAGAAGACCAAAGCCGAGGTCGGCATAGACGTCGGCGTTAAGACCCTGGCTACGACCAGCGGCGGGAAGAAACTTGAAAACCCTCGCCCGCTCATCAGGCGCGAAAAGCGATTGAAGAGACTTCAGCGTCGCCTGTCGCGTAAGGTTAAGGGCGGCAATAATCGCGAGAAAGCCAGGCTCAAAGTGGCGAAGCTGCACGCCAAAATCAGCGATACTCGCAGAGACACGCTACAGAAATTCACCACGAAGATCATCCGCGAGAACCAAGCGATCTTTGTCGAAGGACTGAACGTGGCCGGGATGGTTAAGAATCACAATCTTGCCAAACACATTGCGGATGCGGCGTTTGGCGAAATATTCCGGGAACTGGAATACAAGGCAGCATGGTGTGGGAGGACTTATTTCGAACTGGGTTGGTTCTTTCCGTCGTCGAAATTGTGCTCGTCGTGTGGGCATCTCTTAGAAGAATTGCCGCTGTCGGTTCGAGAGTGGGATTGCCCGAGATGCGGGGCGCATCATGACCGAGATGAAAACGCAGCGATCAATATACTGCGAGCAGGACGATACCTGCTGAAGATGCAGAAAACTACCGGGTGGGACGCCCGGAAAGTAACGCCTACGAGACATGAGCGACGGCGCTCAGCGTAGGAATCCTGCGCCATACCGCGCTTTAGCGGTTGGTGGTTGGAGAAGGTCAACACAGCCATCAATCAAACGGCAACCGGGAAACGGCGCCCGGGCCACGAACATTGTTCATTGTTCATCGTTCAGCTCTCATTTGTCATTGCCGGAGCCGCGCAATTCCACAATGACAAATGAGCGCTGAACGATGAACAATGAAAATCTTTGAAAATTCCCGCCTAACTGCTATTCACTGAGCATCGTCAACCGTCGCTTGTCGTATTCCGGCTCGCGCGAAAAGATGCGTTTGAACAATCCCTGCCTGCGCGGCCCCATCGACCGTTTGATCTTGTCGATCACCCGGCGCACGGCCTCTTCGCCGGCGGCGATCATTTCAGCGGCCTTCGACAGGTCGTCGGGGCGGACCTGGTCGATTTGCGGGCGGATGACGATGTCGGCGTCGGCGTAAAGGTATTGAACCGCAGTTCGCCCCATCACCGAGAGCGCCTGCGACATGACGGTGAAGAGGTGAGTGGGCGGAGGGATCGGCAGGTGCTGCGAATTGACGTCTACGGCGATCACGAGGTCCGCGCCCATCAACCGCGCGACCGAAGCCGGGATGTGGCCTACTAGGCCGCCGTCGACCATCATCCTCCCGTTGACCATCACCGGCGTGTAAAAGATCGGCATGGCGCAACTGGCCCGGATCGCCAGCGGCAGGCTACCTTCCGTGAAGATCACCATCTTGCCGGTTTGAATGTCTGTGGCGACCGCGCCGAACGGGAGCCGTGTCTTCTCGAATTCGGTCACCGGGAAATGTTTGCGGATGTATTCCTCCGTGCGTTCGCTGTTGTAAAAGCCCAGCTTCGAGATCGTCACGCGGCCGAGGTCGTTCCAGCTTATCGTCAGCGCCATCTGCTCGATCTGGTCGGGCGACAGCCCCGCGGCGTAAGCGCCGCCGATCAGCGAGCCGACGCTGGTGCCGGCAATCAGGTCAATCGGGATGTCATTCCTCTCCAATTCTCGCAAGACGCCGACGTGCGCGCAGCCGCGAGCCATCCCGCCGCCGAGCGCAAGACCGATCAGAGGGCGTTTTTTATTGTTTATCGTCATAGGTCTCCCTCGTCTTGAATTTTTCTTTAACGCACTGGGAGCGTTGCAGGGCGCATTTTATAGCATTCTCCATCTCTCCGTCTCCCGTCTTGACCGTCCCGATTCGGTAGGTAATACTGGTACGGTGTTTTCAACGTCGCTGCTATCCCCACTCGAACCGGACGACGCGCGGTAAACGTAAAATTCAAGGAGGCGGGCGTGCATAACATTCCTCGCTATTGCTCACTGGACGGCTTCACGGAGTTGAGCCGCTCGATGGACGGCGTCGCGCTGCGAGCGCTCGCCCCATTCGACATGATCTGCGCCCGCACTCTCAATAACGAATATTTCATCTTCGTCATCGAACCAGAAACCGGCAAAGCCCTCGTGCAGGGCGGGCGCTATTTCTCCGAGCCGATCGAAGCGACCGTCAGCGGCTCGACTTTCGGCGGTTGTATGCTGAAGATAGGCTTCCTCGGCGTCGGATTGCGCATGGAAATCTGCGCGGGGGGGCAGCGCATCGTCACCTCACCGGTCAAATCCCTCCGCATCGAACATTCCGAGAGTTAGGAAAGAATTTAGCCACAGAGATCACAGAGCGCACAGAGAAAGTCAGAGGGAAATCTGTCAATTCATCACTCATCGTTTTTCCTCTGTGCCCTCTGTGATCTCTGTGGCAAGCTCTTTTCGATCCTCCGTCCATAGAGCCATAGCAAAACCAGGGCCGTCGCGGCGCCCGACGTGTCGATCAGGCTGTCGTAGACCGAGCCCGTGCGGCGCCGCGTGAATGTCTGATGGTATTCATCGAGCAACGCGTAGAGGAAGGCGACCAGCAAGGAAGAGAGCGCCCACCAGCGCCGCCAGCGCGCTTGGGCCCCCGACCGGAAGGCGCGGAAGAGCAGCAGCGCAAGAACGGCGTACTCAGTAAAATGTCCGGCCTTGCGGACGTAAAAATGGATCGAGTCGAACAGCTCCTGCGTGACCCCGGGATAGATGAAACTGACGACCTTCCAGAGCAGCGAGCCGGTGTTGTCCCCCGAAAACATGTCGGTCGAAAACCAGAAGATCATCGACATCCAGATTATCGGCGGGGCCCAGTACATCAAGAGGCCGCCCGCTGCCGATTGCGGCCTCATTTCTTTAACGCTTTCGACCATTCCCATTGCTCACGAAATCGTTTCCCTGGCCCAAAGCGCCGCGCCGATCAACCCGGCGTTGTTGCCCAACTGCGCCTGGACGACCTCGACCTGGAGCGAATCGACCAGAAAGACGCGGGCGCGCATCGAGCGGCGGATCGGGTCAAGGATCAGTTCGCCGGCGGCCGCCACGCCGCCGCCGATCACGATCCGTCGCGGAGTCACGGCCGTGATCACGTTGGCGATGCCGGCGCCGATGACCTTGCCGGCGAATTCGTAAATCTCGCGCGCGGCCTCGTCGCCGCGCCTGGCCGCCTCGCAGACCAATTCTGGCGTGATGCGGTTGAGGTCGTTCTCGCACATCTCGGCGATGATCGTGTTGCGCCCCTGCACGACGGCCTTCATGCCCATCGCGGCGATCGCCGGGCCTGAGGCGTAAGCCTCGATGCAGCCGAAACTGCCGCAGCCGCACCTCGGCCCGTTCAGGTCGACGCTGACGTGGCCCAGTTCCCCCGCCGAGCCGTTGATTCCGAGGTGCAGTTTGCCGTTGATCACCAGCCCGCCGCCTATCCCCGTGCCGAGCGTATAACACGCCGTGTCGGCGCCGCGGCCCGCGCCGAACTTCCATTCGCCGAGCGTCATCGAGCGCGCGTCGTTGAGTATCGCGACGGGCAGCCCGGTCAATCGCATCAATTGGTCGCGCACCATCACGTTGCGCCAGTTGCCCGGCAGGTTGGGCAGAAAAATCGTCATCCCACGGTCGAGGTCGAGCGCGCCGGGAATGCCGATGCCGACTCCGCCGACGTCGTCCTTCGACAGCTTGCTGGCGCTGATGATCTCTTCGGCCGACATGGCCATCTCCGCGATCACCGCGTCGTGGCCCTCGCGCGCGCGTGTGGGCGTCGAACGCGTCGCCGCAATCTCGCCCGTCTCGGTGTTCACCAGCGCAGCTTTGATATTCGTCCCGCCCAGATCGATTCCAATAAAGTGTTTTTTGTCAGGCATATCTTCAGTAATTGCTTTCGTGTCTGTAATAATCGCAGCCCTGCTTTTACCCAATCGGCGCCCGGATGGCAAGATTTTTAAGGTTTGCGCGCTCGCCTAAATCGGGCGATCTCTTGTAGAATCTTCGCCATCTTCTCAACAGCGCCGCGCGCGAGCGGCCGCGCGGCTCCGGCGCAGAGTCGACCGCTTGCTTACGCGCGCGCTACTGTACCAATTGCATCGTCTGATTTAAATCGAGGCGCGCAGCATCGGTACGGTACAGAGAGCGGTAGCGACCTGCCGAACCCGCGAGACGCGCATAACGCAAGGACCAGGTCGCTACCGCTCCCTGTACCGTACCGATGCGCGTCCTTATCTCGTGTCTTCTGATTTAAGGAAGGTCACAACTCAAAGCGAGACACAACATGAATCTGACACTCCGCCTGCAACTTTCACTGATGATGTTCGTCCAGTTCTTCATCTGGGGCGCGTGGTACGTGACGGCGCCGAATTACCTGAAAGAGATCGGTTTTAGCGGCGATGACATCGGCTGGGTCTTCGCCGTCGGCCCGTTCGCCGGAATGATTTCGCCTTTCTTTGTCGGGATGATCGCCGACCGCTTCTTTGCGGCGCAACGCGTGTTAGGCGCTATGCATCTGCTTGGCGCGGGCGTCATGTTTTTCGCCACAACGCTGATGGCGCAAAAGGCCTCGCCTACGGCCATCATCTTCACAATCTTCGCCTATCAATTGACATACTTCCCGACGCTGGCGCTGACCAATACTCTCGCCATGCGGAACATCGCCGACCCGGAAAAAGAGTTTCCGGGCGTCCGTGTACTGGGAACCATCGGCTGGATTGTCGCCGGGCTGCTGCTCAGTTGGCTGGGATGGAGCACTAAAATCAATATGTTCTATTTGACGGCCGGGGCGGCGGTCGTCCTGGGTTTGTTCAGTTTTGCGTTGCCGCACACACCGCCGACACAAACCGGACCGGTTTCGGCTCGGCAAGTCCTGGGACTAGACGCCTTGGTGCTTCTGAAAGACCGCAACTACCTGACATTCATGGTCGCATCGTTTTTGATCTGCATTCCACTGGCTTTTTACTACCAGATTACCAGCCGCGTGGTTGAGATGCTGCAGTTTCAGAAGGTGGCCGGCCTCGGCGACGTTGCGACCGGAATCGGATTCGGCGATGTCATAGGACTGGTGATGTCGTTCGGACAGATGGCCGAGATTCTCTTTATGATCGTAATGCCCTTCTTCTTCCGGCGTCTCGGTGTGAAGTGGATGCTGGTCGTTGGAATGCTGGCATGGGTTGTGCGCTACGCGCTCTTCTCGCTGGGCGCGCCCGACGAAATCCGCTGGATGATTATCGGGGGTATCGTGCTGCACGGCATCTGCTACGATTTCTTCTTCGTCACGGGCCAGATTTACACCGACCAGGTCGCGCCCAAACATATCCGCGCCCAGGCGCAAGGCCTGCTCGTGCTCTTCACGCTCGGCCTGGGCATGGCTATTGGCGCGAAAGTGGCCGGTTTCATCGAAACACAACATACGCCTGCGACTGCCAGCGCACTCAGCCAGCAGATGGTCGCCAATAACACCGAGGTCGAGCAGTTGAAAAGCAGGTTGTCAACCGCAAGCGGAGTTGACCGCGCCGCGCTGGAAACACAGATAAAACAGCTTGAAGCGGAGAAGACCGAACTTGGCCGCGCCGGGCTGAAGGCCATCGAGTGGAAGCCGCTGTGGGCAAAGCCGGCCATCTTCGCGGCGGCGATCCTGGCCCTGTTCGTCCTGCTCTTCAAAAACAAGACGGCGGCGCCCTCGGACAAAAAGGCCGAAGCCTACGCCGACTGAGGAAAGAAGGGGAGAGGGGGAGACAAGGGGACAAGGAGAGGGGGAGACAAGGAGAACGGGATAGAAAGTCGTGAACCCTTATCCAATTCTCCTTGTCTCCCCCTCTCTTTGTCCCCTTGTCCCTCTTCCCTCAGGATAACCCGCGGATCGAGACCAGCATATTCTTCAAACTGCTCGTCGCGTCGATCACCGCCGTGGGTTCGTAGCCACAATGAACCATGCAATCGCGGCAGCGAGGGTTGCCGCTCTTGTGGCCATATTTCTCCCACTCGGTGGCCTCGATCAGCTCCTTGAACGACTTCGCGTAACCGTCGTTGAGCAGGTAGCAGGGCTTCTGCCAGCCGAAGACGTTGTAATTCGGGTTACCCCACGGCGTGCATTCATAATCGACCTCGCCCATCAGGAATTTCAGGAAGAAGACCGACTGGTTGAATCGCCACCGTTTGCCGCGCGGCGTCCGCAGCGGGCCTAGAATCTCTCTGAAGAGCTTTTTGGTTTGCTCGCGTTTGAGGAAGTGATCCTGATCGGGCGCCCAGGCGTAGCTGTAACCGGGCGAGATCGTCATCCCGTCCACGCCCAGATCCATCACCGTGTCAAACATCTCGTGAAACTCTCTCGGGTCCTCGCCGTCGAAGACCGTCGTGTTCGTGTTGACGCGGAAGCCGCGCGCCTTGGCCGCCTTTATCGCGCTGACCGCCTTGTCGAAGGTGCCCTCGCGGTCGACGCATTTGTCGTGGGTTTCGCGCAGGCCGTCGAGGTGGACGTTGAACGTCAGGTAAGGCGACGGGGCGAACCTGTCGAGATTCTTTTCGAGCAGGATGGCGTTGGTGCAGAGGTAGACGAACTTTTTGCGCTCGATCATCCCTTTTGCGATCACGTCGATTTGCGGGTGCATCAGCGGCTCGCCGCCCGCGATCACGACGACCGGCGCCCCGCATTCCTCCGCCGCGCGGAAGGCTTCTTCCGGCGGCATGTTCTTCTTCAGAATGTCGCCGGGGTATTGAATCTTGCCGCAGCCTACGCAGGCCAGGTTGCAGCGGAAGAGCGGCTCCAGCATTAAGACCAGAGGATAACGTTTATTGCCCTTCAGTTTCTGTTTGAAAATGTACGCGCCCACGGCCAGAGCCTGACGCAATGTGATAGCCATCGCTTTCCTTCTTCCTTCTATGCCACAGAGGCGCAGAGACACAGAGAAAAGGCCAAAAAGGTCGAGAGAAGCGCCTTATTTCCCTCCACTTTCTCTTTGTCTGCGGCGCCTCTGTGGCAATTCATTTGTGCCCATGTAACTTGGTTTGATTAAGCGCAGAAGCAGTTCGCCCGCTTAAAAAGGCGAACGGTGAAAGATCGTAACACATAGTCTCGCTCTTTCACCGTTTCAGTTCAACCTCTTTCGGTCCTTGAACGCCGCCGCTTCAATTTTGCTTTTTCGCTTTTTCCTTGGTCGCTTTCGAGGGCTTGGCGCCGGCGGGTTGTTTTCCGTCCTGCGTCGCGGGCTGCGGGGCGACGGCGACCGGCTCGGCCGGCTTCACTACGTTCGGGGGCAGCGGTTTGCGCGGCAGTTTCTCGTCGCGCATAGCGGCGTTATAGACGAATGCGGCGATGATCACCGAGGCCTGCTTCATGTCTTCGGCCTGAATGCGGTCGTAGACGTCCATGTTCGAGTGGTGGGTGCGCGTGTCGTATTCGATCTCGTCCTGGATGAACTGGAAGCCGGGCAATCCGACCCCGTCGAACGAGAGGTGATCGGTCCCGCCGGTGTTCCTGCTGGTCAGCGTGGCCGCCCCCAGGTCACGGAACGGCTCGAGCCAGGCGCGGAAGATCGGGCGCACGGCCTCGTTGCCCTGCAAATAGACGCCGCGAATCTTGCCCGTCCCGTTGTCAAGGTTGAAATAGGCCGAGAACTTCTCGTGAGCCGGTTTGAGCGCGATCGGCGCCTGTTGCCCCTGGGGACCCGCCGCAGGCTCCGAAGACTGGCGCGCGGCGTAATGTTTCTCGACGTGGGCGCGCGAGCCGATCAATCCCTGCTCTTCGCCGCCCCACAACCCGATGCGGACCGTACGGCGCGGCTTGACGCCGAGCGCCTGAAGGATTCGCACGACCTCCATCGCCACAGCCGATCCTGCGCCGTTGTCCGTGGCGCCGGTTCCCGAATGCCACGAATCGAAATGGCCACCGACCATCACGATCTCGTCTTTGAGATCGGAGCCGGGGATTTCGGCGATCACGTTGTGGCCCATCAAATCCTGGTCATGAAATTTCGCGGCGATCTGAACTTCCAGTTCGACCGGGACGCCTTTGGTCACCATCCGCACGATGCGGTTGTAATGCTCGGCGGCGAGCGACGCCTGTGGGATCAGCTTTGCGTCAGGAGACCACGGCCTGGGCCGCCGGTCGAAGGGGGCGTCGGCAGGCGCGGGCATCGCGGCCTGCTGGACGAATATCGTTCCCCCGTCACCGCGCCCGATGTCGAGCGCGACGGCGGCGCCTTCGTCATAAACCATCTGCAACTTCTTGGGCGCCAACTCAATTGCCGCGCGCTGTTCGGGGCTGCCGCCGCCGCGCCGGAAGCCTCCGCCGCCAGGCGTTGGCGGATCGGCGTTCGCCATCGCCAGCAAGGTCTCATCGGTCATCCGCCTTCCTTCAGACGTGAAGTGGGCCTGCACGTCGCGCGGCGGAGAGATCAGGACGATCGCGCCTTTCAATTTGCCTTTGTATTTCTCCAGGTCCTCCGCCGTCTTGGCGTCGAGGTAGACGACCGGGCCGCGCACGACGCCGTTGGTGCTCGGCGACCATGCCTTGGGGTACGCGATGAGCGGAATGAAATCGGGTTTGACGATGTTGGCCGTGAAGCCTTCCAGCGACCATCCGCGACCGAACGGCCCCCAGGCTTCGAGGCTCGCGTTCTGCAAACCCCATTCGGTCATCTTGCCTTTAGCCCATTCGCTCGCCCTTTTGTATTGAGGCGAATTGGTCAGGCGCGGGCCGTGAACGTCCGTCAGCCAGCTCAACGTCTCCATCACCTGCGAACGCTGCGTGCCTTCTTCACGAATCTTCTTCATCATTTCCAGGTCTACTTTTTCGACCTGGGCGACTTGCGCGCTGACGGCCAGACAGAAGATCAGGGCCGCAGCGATCGGGGCCATAACCCACTTATAACGACGATGTGCCATTTTGTTTTCCTCCTACGAAAATCACCCGAGACAACATGAACGGGACTTATAGGACTTACAGGACTTATAGGACACAAGTCCACCCATAAGTCCAATAAGTCCTATAGGTCCTATTCACGATTAATCACGATCAGGAGTGCTCGGCGCCGCGCCCATTCGTCTCGCGGCCACAGGTTCATACGCGGAAACGGACATTCCGGTTGCGCCTGCTTGCGGCGAGCGCGTCTGCAATGCTAAAAAACCGTTTCCCCTTCTAATTCCGAATCAAACGGCGGGGGCCGCGACCGAGAGAACGAGCGGCGGCGCCGTTTGAAAACGCTTGGAGGAGTCTCTTTTGAAACGCGTTTCGATTTTTACCGTAATTGTCTTGATCGCGCTCGGCGCCGCGTCGCAAGCGCGCTCCATCGCGCAGCAGAAGCAACAACCGAGGCAGCAGCAGAAAAGGCCCACGCGAGGCGTGAAGCCGACGCCGACGCCGACGCCCGACATGCGGGCGGAGGCGTGGGAGGTGGCTGCGCAGATCAAAAATGTCTCGAATTTCATCTACATATACGGCAAGGTCGTCAACGGTCTTGAGGTTGCGGATGAACAGGCGAAAAGCAATCAGGCGTCGCCTGAGATCCAGGCAAAGATCAAAGAGAGTAAAGACAAGCTGATAGCCAAGATCAAGGATGTACGGATCGGGCTGGAGGGCTTGACGAATAACTTTCAGGCCAACCCGCGCTTGCAAGTGCAGTATCTGAAGCTTGCTTACGCGACCGAAGCCGCGCTCAACGCCGAGCGGCTTGCGGCGGCGGGACGATATAATGATGCGGGCAAATTCCTGGTCTCTGTGGTCGAGAGATTAGCGGACACCATCATTTCAATGCGGCTGCTTTAAATCGGAGTGGGACAGACTTCAGTCTGTCGGACAGACTGAAGTCTGTCCCACTATCGGCCGCTCTGACTTGGGGTTCTCCCGCAGGTCATCATCAACCCGATCTCTTCCTGATCGGCCCGCCGCGGATTGAATTCTCCGACGATCCTTCCTTGATACATCACCATCGCGCGGTCGGCGAGCGAGAGGACTTCCTCGAGTTCGGCCGAGACCAGCAGCACGGCGGCGCCCGCGTCGCGCAATTCGATCAGTTTGCGGTGGATGAATTCGACGGCGCCGATGTCGACGCCGCGCGTCGGCTGCGCGACCAGCAGCAGTTTCGGCTTCATGTCGAATTCGCGCCCGACGATCAGCTTCTGCTGATTGCCGCCCGAAAGCGCGCGCGCCAGCGCCGCCGGGTTCGGCGGGCGCACGTCGAAATCGCGGATCAACCGCGAAGCCTTTTCGGCGACGGCCCGGTCGTCAATCAATCCGAAGGCGGCGACGGCGGGCTTTCGATAGTGGTCGCCGAGGATGGCGTTGCCGGCCAGGTTAAATTCCAGAAGCAGGCCGCGCGCGTGACGGTCTTCAGGGATATGCGCGACGCCCAGCTCTCTGACGGCGCGGGCCGAGAGCTTGCTGATCTCGCGCCCTTCAAGCGTCACGCCGCCGCCCGAAGCGCGGCGCAGCCCGGCCAGAACCTCGATCAATTCGGTCTGCCCGTTGCCTTCGACGCCCGCAATCCCCACGATCTCGCCCGCGCGGACGTCGAACGAAACGTCGTCGAGCTTCGATCCGTAACTCAGGTTCCTCACGGCGAGCGTGACCTCGCGCGGGTTCGCCGCGCCTTTCTCGACCCGCAACAACACGTCGCGCCCGACCATCAGCCGCGCAAGTTCCGCCGCGTTCGTCTCCTTCGTCCTCCTTTCGCCCACCACCTGTCCGTCGCGCATCACGGTGACGTCGTCGGAAAGCGATAGCACTTCGCTCAGCTTGTGCGTGATGATGATGATTGTCCTGCCCTGCTCGCGCATTGAGCGGAGTATTTTGAAGAATTCTTCGACCTCTTGGGGAGTCAACACCGCCGTCGGCTCGTCCAGAATCAGGATGCGCGCGCCGCGATAGAGCGCCTTCAACACCTCGACGCGCTGCTGCTGCCCGACCGAAAGCTCTTCGACGCGTTTGCGCGGATCGATGTCGAACCCGAAATCCTTCGAAAGCTTATTGATCCGCTCTTCAGCCTGCTTGAAATCGATCTTCAAGGCGCCGCCCGGCTCGGCGCCGAGCACGATGTTTTCGAGCGCGGTCATCGGCGGCGCGAGCATGAAGTGTTGATGCACCATCCCCAGGCCGAGCGCTATGGCGTCGTGCGGCGTCTTGATCTCGCGCCTCACGCCGTCGATCCAGATCTCCCCCTCGTCGGCCGCGTAGAAGCCGTATAGGATCTTCATGATCGTCGATTTGCCCGCGCCGTTTTCGCCCACAATGGCGTGGATAGTGTTGGCGGGGATCGAAAGGTCGACGCCTTTGTTCGCGGTCACCGCGCCGAAGCGCTTGGTGATCCCGCGCATTTCAATGATGTTTTGATGTTTAGCCACAGAGGTCACAGAGATCACAGAGAAAGTTAGAGAGAAATCCGTTTGATGCCATTCACCAGCTTCCGCTCGCCAAAATTTATCAGCAGCGCGCGTTTCATTCCTGTCGCCTTCAAATAGGAGAGTGTCTGCGCTACCGCCACTTCAGGGAGACTCGCTACCGCCTTGAGTTCGACGATTACCTCGCCGGCAACCAGCAGATCAATCCGCTGCCCCTTGATAATATGCCCTTTGTAATCGACATCTACTTCGACTTGTCGCTGAAAAGAGATCTCTCGGAGTCGCAATTCCACGCACAACGCCTCTTCGTAGATCGATTCCAACAACCCTGGCCCAAGCACTCGATGAACTTCAATTGCCGCGCCAATTATCTTTTCCGTCAGCTCATCACCCATGGTTCCCCCTCTGTGCTCTCTGTGGGCTCTGTGGCTAATTCTTATTTCGCCATTGCGTCGGTGACTTTGATCTTGCCAGCGATGATGTCGCGTCGCGCCTCTTCGACCTTATCGATCACCAGAGCCGGGATCAGATGTCTGTTGTATTCGTCAATCGCGTAGCCGATGCCGTCATTCTCCAGGCCGTAAACATGCACGCCGCCCTGGAATTTCCCCTCGACCTCGTCCTTGACGATGCTGTAAACGGCGTTGTCGATCCGTTTGAGCATGCTGGTCAGGACGTGGCCGGGCTTGACCCAGTTCTGGTTTGCGTCGACCCCGATGGCGAATTTGTCGTAAGCCTCGGCGGCGTCGAAGACGCCCAGCCCCGAATTGCCGGCGGCCTGAAAGACCACGTCCGCGCCCTGCTCGTACTGCGCGTTGGCCAGCTCGCGCCCCTTGCCCGGATTGTTCCACGCCGCGTCGGTGATGCCGACGTAATTGTGTAAGACCCTGATGTTCGGATTGACGTAATGCGCGCCCTCTTCGTAGCCGGTCTTGAACCTGTGAATGAGCGGGATGTCCATCCCGCCGACGAAGCCGATCGCGCCGGTCTTCGAAGCGTAAGCCGCGATCATCCCGACCAGAAACGACCCTTCGTGCTCCTTGAACACCAGGCTGGCGACGTTCGGCGAATCGGCCACCGAGTCAATCAGCACGAAATGGAGCCGCGGGTAATCCTTCGCCACTTCTTTCAGGATCGGCCCCTGGGCGAATCCCACGCCGGTGATGAGGTTGTAGCCGTATTGCGCGAAAGCCCGCAGCGCCGGCTCGATAGAGGTCGGGTCGCCAGGCTCGACGTCGCGCAGGATGATCGGGAAATCCCGCTTCGCCCGCACTACGCCCGTGTTCGCGGCGGCGTTGAAAGAACGGTCGTCCTTGCCGCCGATGTCGAAGACAATGCCGACCTTCTTTTTTCCGGCGTCGGCCTCGGCGACGAAATCGCGCGAGGCGCAGCCGCCGAACGGCAGCGAGCAACAGATCAAAAGAATCAGAGCGGATATTTTCATGTCTCCGAATCCATTCGGTTGTTGAGCGATTATTATGGCTCTTTATCGGCGTCTTCAGGCCATCGCTTGATCGCCTCGCGCAATGCGGGATCGCCGTGCAGAGTGTCGAAAATTTCGAGCAGGTTGCCGGCCAGAGGTTTCAAACTATCGAGAGTCTCCTTGCGCAACTCGGCGTCAACAAGCCCCCGCGTTTCCAGGAATCGCATCCAGGCCGGAACCAACTCGGCCATCGCGGCGACCTTGTGTGGCTGATAGTTCAGATGCTGGAGTTTCCCCGCCAGAAATTGATCCAGTCGTTCGCGATCCGGGCAGAGCAGGCGTTCGTATCGTTTATATTTCTTTATCCGCTCTCGCTTCAGGCCAGCCGACCGGAGCGCAGAATCGAGCATACTCTCGCGGTATTCCAACTCGCCGGCGTTTCGCCTCACAATGAAGCTGAATATCTCATGGCTCGCCAGATTGGCTTTTGTGTAAGCCACACCTTCGACGCGATGCGCGTAATTGACGAATTGATGAGTCAGATCGTAAAGATTGACCCTTGCGGGATCAGGCTTGCTTGCTTCTTCCTCCTCATCATCATCCCAATCATCGCGCGAACGGCGCTTTGGCGGCGCAAGCTTGAAATCATCCATCCCCCACTGGCGCTCCGTCTGTCCTGACAGGTAGCCCACAATGGCAAGCGCCCGATCAACATCGAGATTGTCGCCCGCGAAAAACCTCAACCGCTCCAGCAAAGCCGGATCATCCCTTTTGGGCGCCGGAGTCTGGGCGATGTAGTTCAGCATTTCGTACTGAATAGCGCGCTCACTGAATCCGTCTATGCCCCAAGACACGATCTTATCCGAAGATCTGACTTCCGGCCACGCCAGACGCATCGCTTCGACCAGCGTGTTCAAATAGCCATGATAGGCCAAGCGGCTCTCCACAGGGTTCCACGTATCAATCTTATCACCCGCAAGCGCCGCGAGATCGAGCGCAAGAGAGTGAACCTGCTCAGGCCGCTTCATTACCAGCGCGTTCAGAATGCGATTTTCGAGCAGATAGTGCGCTTCTTTCTTGTAGACCTCCGGCAGCCATTCGCGCAGGCTTTCAACCAGCGAATCGTACCGGTCACGATCGTCGCGTTCGAGGGACTGGTCGAAAAGAGTCGTGAGCATCTCGAACGCCATCTCGCCATCCATCAAATCAGGCTCGTCCAGCGTCCGGTTGAAAATGGCTATCCGTTCTTCGTAATCGCCAGCCTCGAATTCATCGTAGCGCGCGTTCCAGGCTTCGTTGCGCGGGTCGGGCGGCGGCTTTGGACGTTCTCTTCGGCGCGGCGGTTCCGTCGTTGAAACCGGCGCTGAAACTGGCAGCGGCTCGGTCTCCTTGCGCTTCGCCTCTTCATCTTTGGCCAGACAACATTTCTTGTACTTCTTCCCGCTGCCGCAAGGGCACGGATCATTTCGCCCTATGTTCATTGACTTTCTTCGATTAAATTATCTTCCGCGCGATCAGGCGCAAGAGACGCGCCTTTTTTGTGGGCGCGGCGATTATCGCCCACTCGATTCAGACGGGCAACCGAGATATATCCGGAACGAAGGATTACGTGGTCTGGTAAGGCAACCGCTCAGCGCTCGCGCCAGCGCATTGTAGGCTCGATCATTTGTAACCGTCTCTATAAATTCCTCCATATCCTCGAAAGCGTCGTGCGAGTCGTCACCGGGAATGCTGACGAAGCGATCAAGCTCAATCACCGCATTGGCGCCTTCATCGGGCAATTCGCCAAAGGCGCGCATTATGATCTTCGCGTCTTCGATCATCTCGCCCATCCACTTTGGAGCCCCTTCGACATCCCAAGTCCCGTCGGCGTACTTCCGAGCCCCGTCAGAAATCAAAATGACTCTGCCTGTCCGCTTGTCGAGCCACCATTCGCGCTCATAACCGCCGCCAGAGATGAAAGCGTCTTCGAGATCGGAGAATGAAACTTTCGGCTTGGACATAACCGCCTCCTTGTAAAAGAAGCGGCGCGCGCGGCGGTGGAGAAGGTCAAACACAAGCTGCGCTACTTCGATACGGACGCTGCGCTGTAGCCGCCGTGGGCGGAAAGCCGGGTAGCGGATTCAAACCGCGTGTCATAGAATTGTGATTGTTGACAAGTCAGCGAAAGGAGGCAGGCAAAATGACAGGCTCAACATTTGAACAAGCCCTGGCGGTTGTCCAATCATTGCCGCTTGAGGACAAGCAGCGGTTGCGCCAATGGCTCATTGAAGAAGAATTGAAACTGGCCGGGCAAAATGGCGCCGACGCAACCCAATCGGCGCTTCACCGCGAGCGAGAGATGCAGTGGCTTACCGAGCATGAAGCCGAATACGCCGGACAGTGGCTGGCGTTGGATGGAGATCATCTGCTTAGTCACGGCGAAGACCCGCATAAGGTGCGCGCCGAAGCGCGCGCAATGGGAGTGGAAACGCCGTTTGTGGTTTTTGCCGAAAATCCTGATGAATTCTTTACTGGAGGCTGGCTCTAATGGCTGAGATATTGTCTTTCAATACTCTCTTCCAGTACGACACTCGCAAGTCGGGGATTACTGTTCCCGTGCGGTTAGAGTGGGGCGGCAAGCGTACTGAATTCAAAGCCAAAGTTGATAGCGGATCGAGCGCCTGTATCTTTGCCAGAAATTACGGCGAAGACCTCGGGCTGGACATCGAAAATGGAAGCCCGCAACGATTTGATACCGTGACCGGCGGCTTTCTGACATACGGCCATGAAGTCACGCTCGTTACGCCCGGGGTTGACCTTATCACCACTGTCTATTTTGCAGCAAACGCCGCTTTCAGCCGCAACGTGTTGGGCAGGCAAGGATGGATGGATCGGATCAGACTTGGCCTGGTTGATCATGAAGGCAAACTTTATTTGAGTGACTACAACGCCCCCGTTTAGCGTCCGTTCGCTTCGTCATTAGATCACCGCTTTGATCAACGGCTCAAAGTCGGGCGCGACATCTTCGATCCGATAAGCCGCGCGCAACCGAGTGGCCATCTCTTCAATCTTCGATTCATCGTTGTAATAAGCGGTAGCGAGAGGGTTGCCTGCGTTCACCTGATCGCCGATCTTGGCGTGAAGGCGCAGGCCGGCGGCGTAATCGATCTTGTCTTCCAGCCTTCGTCGCCCTCCGCCCCATTCCATCACGACGCGGCCAATCTCATCGGTTTCAATCCCGGTGACGAAGCCCGCGCGATCTGCAGTGATCGCGCGTTGTTTGTCCGCATGCGGCAGGAGCGCCGTGTCGTCAAGAACGCGCGGGTCGCCGCCTTGCGCCTCGACGCAGGCGCGGAAGCGTTCGAGCGCTCGACCCGAAGTGATCGCGTCGCGTGAGCGGTTGCGGGCGATTTCAAGATCGTTCTCGACTCCGCCGACGATCAGCATCTGCGCGGCCAGTTCCAAACACAGCTCGGCGAAATCGCCTTCGAGATCGCCTCGCAGCGTTTCGATCGCTTCCATTGTCTCAAGCGCGTTACCGACCCAGCGGCCCAGCGGCTGGTTCATGTCGGTGATCAGCGCGACGACGCGTTTTCCCATCGCGCGGCCTGTCGAGGCCATCATCTCGGCCAGCTTGCGCGCGTCTTCGAATTCGCGCATGAACGCGCCGTTACCGGTCTTCACGTCGAGCACAAGCCCGTCAATCCCCTCGGCCAGCTTCTTCGACATGACCGAAGCGCAAATGAAGGGACGGAACGGGACGGTCGCGGTCAGGTCGCGCAAGGCGTAGAGCTTTCGGTCGGCGGGCGCGATCTCTTTCGTTTGGCCGATCAGCGCGAGGCCGCAGCGCTTCAACACGTCGCGGAATTCGTCGAGCGAGAGGCCGGTTCGGAATCCCGGGATGGCTTCGAGTTTGTCGAGCGTGCCGCCGGTGTGGGCCAGCGCGCGGCCCGAGATCATCGGCACGGCGACGCCGCACGCGGCGGCCACGGGCGCGATGACCAGGCTGGTCTTGTCGCCGACGCCGCCGGTCGAATGTTTGTCGACTTTCGGCTCGGCCACATGATCATGCGTGAGCGTGACGCCGGAGTAGAGCATCTCTTCGACCAGCGCCCGCGTTTCGGCCTCACTCATCCCGTTCAGGAAAGCGGCCATCAACCACGCGGCCATCTGGTAATCGGGGATCTCGTCGCGCGTGTAGCCGCGGATCAGGAATGCGATCTCGTCGCGCGTCAACTCCTTGCGGTCGCGTTTTTTTTCAATCAGGTCTTGTGGTCGCATAATTGAGCCGGATCAGTACCGCGAGCGGTAGCGAGCGGGTCTTTATTCAGGCGCCCGCTCGCTACCGCTCGCGGTACTGATCCGATCCGGTCTTGTAGTCGCATATATCAAAGCCGGAAGCTCGCGGATGTGCGCGAGCCTGATAAATTCTCTGCCCGCGAGCTCTTCTTCCGGCACGATTTCGTGCTCCCATGTGGTCTCGTAAGGAATGTGAACCGCGCGGCCGCCCATTTCGATCACGGGCAGGACGTCCGACCTGATCGAATTGCCGACCATCAGGAAGCGATCAGGCGAGATCTCGTGCCTGGCGACGATGGATTGATAGGTCTCTCTGATTTTGACGGGGACGATTTCGATCTTGCCGAAATGGCCTGACAGCCCCGAACGAGCGATCTTGGCCTGCTGCTCGAAGAGGTCGCCCTTGGTGATCAGCATCAACTCGTGCGAGGCGGCGAGCTTCGTGAGCGTCTCTTCGACGCCGTCGAGGAGTTCGACCGGGGCTTTGAACATCTCGCGGGTCAGTTCGATGATCTGGCCTATCTCGGCGCCGCTGATACGCCCTTCGGTCAATTCGATCGCCGTTTCGATCATCGAGAGCGTGAACCCTTTGATGCCGTAGCCGTAATGCTCGAGGTTGCGGATTTCGGTCTCGTACATCCGGCGCTCTATCCACTCCTGGTCGTGATAATGCGCGAGGATGTCGAGGACCTGCCGCTGCGCGCCGCGATAGATCGGCTCGTTGTGCCACAGCGTGTCGTCCGCGTCGAATGCGATTACGTCGAACATAAGATAATCGTGGGACAGACTTTAATCTGTCCGTCCTCAATTCATGCTACGGACAGACTAAAGTCTGTCCCACTATGAGCGCAACCGCCTGCGCCGCAATCGCTTCGCCTCGCCCTATCGCGTCAAGCCCTTCATTCGTTTTCGCTTTAATGTTGATCTGCGACTCGCTAATTTTCATCGCTTCGGCGAGCCTCACTTTCATTTCGGAAATGTGCGGCGCCATCTTCGGGCGTTCGGCCAGGATAGTCGCGTCGACGTTGGCGATCTCGAACCCGCGCTCTTCGAGCAGGCCGCGGACGTGGCGCAGAAAGACGAGGCTGTCGGCGCCGGCCCACCGCGGGTCGCGGTCGGAGAAATGCGAGCCGATGTCGCCGAGCGCGGACGCGCCGAGTAGCGCGTCAGTGATCGCGTGCGTCAGGCTGTCACCGTCGGAATGTCCGAGCAGTCCGCGATCGTATGGGATTTCGACCCCGCCGAGGATCAGCTTACGTCCTTCGACCAGGCGGTGGATGTCATTTCCTATACCTACTCGAAACTGACTCATATTTCATATTTCATATGCCATATTTCATATGAAATATGGCTGGTTATGCTTCGGAATTTTTGTTTATGCGCCTAAAAGTCTCTCGGCCAGGATCAAATCTTCCGGCGTGGTGATCTTGATGTTGTTCGCCATGCCTTCGACGACGGCCACAGGAACCCCGAGACGTTCGACAAGGAACGAGTCGTCGGTCGCCAGCGCCGGCGGCAGGTCAGCGGCGCGGGCCTCCTCGTTAGCCCGCATCAGCAAATCGTAGCGGAACGCCTGCGGTGTCTGGGCGCGCCAGATGCGGCGGCGGTCGAGTGTGCGCCGGATCAGCCCGTCTTCGACCTCCTTGATCGTGTCCGTCGCGGGCAGCGCCAGGATCGCCGCGCCGATCTTGCGCGCTTGGGCGATGACGGCGGAAATTCGCTCCGGCGTGACGAACGGACGCACGGCGTCGTGAACGGCCGCGATTTCCGGTCGAAATTCTCTCGCCGCTTCCAGCGCGTTCAATATCGAATCGCTGCGCTCGGCGCCGGCGGCGGCGAGGCGAACCGGTTTTCGGATTTTGTGGGCGCAAAGCGCTCGCTCAAACCGCTCGACCTCTTCCTGCCGCAACGCGACGACGATTGCCCCTATTTCTTCACATTCGTCGAACTTCCTCAACGTGTGAACGATGATCGGCGCGCCCGCGATCTCGATGAATTGTTTCGGGGTTTGCCCGCCGAATCTGCTGCCGCTGCCGGCGGCGGGAATGATTGCTACGTTCATAAAGCAGTGGGCAGTGAGCAGCAGGCAGTGGGTAGTGGGCAGTGGGTAGTGGGTAGTTACATTTGCCATTCACTGCCCACTACCCACTGCCCACTATCCACTGCCTGCTGTCCACTGGTTCAGTCAACCGACGGAGCCGGCGCCGTGATCGGACGCGGCTGGCGGTCGCGGTAATCGCCCCTCGCGTCGCGCACTTCCGGCTTCTGGTCTTCGACGCGTCCGAAGATCATTTTGCCCGCCGTGGTCTGCAGGACGCTGGTTACGACCATATCGACATTTTTACCGATAAGGCGGCGCGCGTTGTCGACCACGACCATCGTGCCGTCGTCCAGATAGGCCACGCCCTGGTTGTACTCTTTGCCTTCCTTGAGAATGAAGACCCTCATTATCTCGCCGGGCAGCACGACGGGCTTGAGCGCGTTGGCCAGCTCGTTGATGTTGAGCACTTCGACGCCGCGCAGGTGGGCGACCTTATTGAGATTGAAGTCGTTGGTCACTATGGGCGCGTTGAGTTGTTTGCCGAGTTCGATCAGCTTCAAGTCGACCTCGCGCACGTTAGGGAAATCGGCTTCGTAAATTTGCACGTCGAGGTTGCTGTTTTTCTGGATGCGCTGAAGGATGTCCAGTCCGCGCCGGCCCCGGTTGCGCTTGGCGGAATCGGACGAGTCGGCGATCTGTTGCAACTCGCGCAGGACGAATTGCGGGATGAGAATCGTGCCGCCCATAAAACCGGCCTCGGCGATGTCGGCGACGCGCCCGTCAATGATCACGCTGGTGTCGAGAATCTTGTAGCTCTGCTTTGTCCCGCGGTCGATCAGGATGCCGCCGAGCGCCGAGAGGTCAAGGTAGTCGCCTTTGGCCGCGCCGACCAGCAACCCGACGTAGGCCATGAAGAGCGTGAGCGTCAAGGTCAAAAAGGATTTGATCGGCTGATCCCAGTGCTGCGCGGTGATCAGGAACCCGATCAGCGTTGAGCCAATGATGCCGAGGATCGAGCCTGCCGCCGCCCCGATCAGGGTCTTCAACGAGGCCCGCCGGATTCGCAGCTCGAAGAAGATTATCCCGCTCGCCAACAACGCGCCGGCGATCGCCGATAGCGACCTCGCCCCGCCGGGGATTTCCAGCTCCCTACCCAAGGATTCGGGGACTGGCTGAATCAGGTAGCCGGCGATGATGAAAATGACGATGAATACTGAACGGATCAAAATTATATCGGCTTGCATAAAACATAAGACTTTCTGTTAAGTTCGAACGGTCCCCCAAAAATGAGACTCAAAGATTGTGATATGAAAGATGCGGGAGGAGCGATCGTCCGATTCGTGAATGAGCAAAAATTTGTGTGGAAAATCTCTGAACGCGGGCGCGATTCTAACACGAGAGTTTGAAGAGTGGGAGTGCGGATTGCGGATTGCGGATTGCGGATTGCGGATTTATGAGTTCGTCCAACCGCGGGCTCGAAATCGAGATTGAAAGGTTTATCAATCCGCAATCCGCAATCCGCCTCACTCCTTAGGCGCGTAATACCCCGTTCTGGCGCGCGCGGCGTAATTGGGCTTTTTGATTCGGACGTCGAGTTTGCGGAAAGAGCCGTCGCGTTTTTCGTTGGACGAGTAGAATCCGAGGACGTATTGGGTGCGCAACCGTTCGGCGAGATCGGTGAAGGTCCGGTCGAGTTCTTTCAGCGACGCCTCATCGGACTCTTCGCCAGGCCGCCGCCCGTCGGAGAGCCTGGGTTTGAACAATTCGCCGCCGGTCTCTTTGGTCAGTGACTCGAGAGCGCGTTCGGCTGCCAGGTCGCGCAGGTTCTCAGAAGGCCACGGATTGCCTGTGAAGATGGCGAAGATGACCGAGTCGGATTTTTGCGCCCGGGCCAGAGATTCGAGCAATCCCTTGCCGCTAGTGGTGTCGCCGCCGTCCGAAACGATGACGATCACGCGGCGGCCTTCGGCGGGCTTGAGATAGTCGGAGGCCAGGTAAATGGCGTCGTAAAGCGACGTCGCGCCCTGCGCCTTGAGCTGGCGCGTGGCGTCCACCAGGAGCGGGATCTTATTGGTGAACTCCTGCAAAACGACCACGTCGGTAGAGACCGAAAAGACGGCGGCGCGGTCCTGCGGGCGGATCACGCGCTCGAAAAAACGCGCGGCCGCGCGGCGCTCGAAACTGAGTCGCTGGAGGACGCTATAACTGGTGTCGAAAAGCATGACCATCTTCAGCGGCTGGTCGGCGTTGCGGGAGAAGTTGGCGACCTCCTGCGGCGCGCCGTCTTCGAGGATTTCGAAATCTTCCGGCTTCAGATCGAGCGAGGCGTTCAGCGGTCTTCCGCCGACGGTCACGACCACGTTGACCAGGTCGCTGTTGATGCGAATTATGTCGCCGCTGTCTTCCCCTGATTTTTGCGGAGGGTTTTCGGGCAGGCGGATTTTCGGAGTAGGGCCAGGATTTTTGCGCTTATCAGTCTTCCGCTCCTTCGGATCGGGCTGCGGGCCGCGCCCGCTTTGGCTGAAGGCCGATTGAAGCGACGACAAAATGAAAGCCCCGGCCGCAAGTAGAAGCGCCGTCGGAAAAAAGACTCTGCGGAACCTCGTCATCTGTCGATCCTATGGAAAATCATTATGAATGGGACTTATAGGACCTCCTATAAGTCCTATGAGTCCTATGAGTCCCATTCATGTTCTCCGATCCGCGCCAGCCAATCGTTGAACGCTTTCAACCCGCGCTCAGCCTGAAAATGACGGCGGTCGGCTTTGCGTTTCAATCGCTTTCTCAATTCCGGTTCGATCGGCGGCAACAGCGCGAAGGTTGTATTGGCCGGCTGGAAATTCTTCGCGTCGGCGTTGGCCATATAAAAGGTCAACGACCCGGTGGCCGATTCTCGTGGCGGCGCCGATGGGTCAAACCCGCGAGCCAGCCGCGCCGCGTTCATCCCGGCTATCATCCCGGTCGCCATCGCCTCGGTGTAGCCTTCGATGCCCGAAATCTGGCCCGCAAAAAGAACGCACGGATGCTCGCGCATTTGCAGCGTTTCGCGCAAAAGTTTCGGCGAACAGATGTACGTGTTCCGGTGCATCTGGCCGAAGCGGATGAATTCGGCGTTCTCCAACCCGGGTATCATCCGCAGAATACGCCCCTGGGCGCCGTATTTGATGTGGCACTGGAACCCGACGATGTTGTAAGCGCCAGCCATCAGATTCTCCAACCGCAGTTGCACACAGGCGTAAGGCTCCCGCCCCGTGCGCGGATCGACGAGCCCGACCGGCTTCATCGGCCCGAAGCGCAGAGTGTCGCGCCCGCGCCTCGCTATCTCTTCTATCGGCAAACAGCCCTCGAAGAACTTCTCTTCATCCTCAGCCACGTCGCCCATGCCCTCGTGCGGCTTGACTTTCTCCGCCGACACCAGCGCGTCATAAAACCGGTCGTACTCCTCCTTCGACATCGGACAGTTGACGTAATCGTCGCCTCCCTTGCCGTAGCGCGCCGCCCTGAAGACGACGTCGTAATCGATCGTTTCGCCGTCGACGATCGGCGAAATCGCGTCGAAGAAATAAAGGTCGCGCTCGCCGGTTAATCGGCCGATCGCCTCGACCAGAGATGGCGAAGCGAGCGGCCCCGCCGCGATCACCATGATCTCGTCAGGCCTGTCAGCGCGGATGGTCGCAACCTCTTCGCGGCGCAGCTCGACGTTCGGATGATTTGATAAGGTCTCGGTCACGAGGGCCGAAAATTTTTCACGATCCACGGCGAGCGCGCCGCCCGCCGGCACGGCCACCTCTCTGGCCAAACGCAACAGCAGCGAGCCGCCCGCGCGCAATTCGTCCTTCAGCAACCTCGGCGCCGTGTTGGCCTCGTCGGATTTGAGCGAGTTGCTGCAGACCAGCTCGGCCAGGGCGCCGGTGCGATGCGCGCCCGTGGTCCGATTCGGACGCATTTCAAAAAGCCGGACGCGCAAGCCGCGCCGCGCCGCCTGCCACGCGGCTTCGGAACCGGCCAATCCGCCCCCGACAATGTTGATGAAACCGTCGCTATTCATTGTTGAAACTTGATGTGGTCCGCGGCGGAGATAATATCAAATCTGAAGGCGCGGCGCAGTGGGACAGACTTTAGTCTGTCCCACTTAACTAAATCGGGGATGCGCGCACTGAGCGCATCCCCGACGTTTAAACCTCCGAAATTTTCAGCGCCTACTTATAGCTCAGGCAGCCTTCGGGCTGATGTATTGGTCATAATGGCGCGCCGGTTCCCAATCGCGAGACTCTTCGGCGTCCGATTCCGGGAATGTGACCTCCAGATCGATCATCTCCATCGCCTCTATGTAGACGCGATCCAGATTCTCCGGATCGAATCCATTCCTTTGGCATGCCGCGACATGGCGACGCACAATCGCATCCACCTTCTCCTTCTTTTTCTTAGGCAACTTGTTTATCATCTTCAACGTGTCACTTGATATTTTCACCATTAGCATCGTCCTCCTTTCCTGTATCTTAAGTTAATCTTCTTATTAAACTCCCGCCGACGAAATGGGATCTCGTCAAGCGGGTAGTTCATCCCAGCTATCGCGCGCGCCGCCGCCGGCGCCGCGATGAACGTGAATATACAGATTGCCCGTAATTTGCCAACAAAAAAGTACTTCCGAGCCAATTATTTTTTGTTTAAGCCGGCGCCCCGCGTAACTGCGCTATGATTCACGTATACTCCGCTCATGGCCGATTGTCGGCAGTATATAAGACGCCGGCCGTCGGGTCTGTCCGTCAAGTTACAGCGCGCGCGTTTTCCGATGTTAAGCGCAATACCCTTTGCTGACGCTCGCGGCGCCGTTAAAATTTTCAACCCGTCTTGACGCCTCCGAAACGGCTAAGGCAGACTCATCTCCGCTCAGATCAAGGAACCAATTATGTCAGGAATCGCCCCGATTAAATTTGTCGCTATTGGTGGAGGCACAGGGCTTTCGACCCTGCTGAAAGGTCTGAAACCTTATATCGCGCCTCCGATCCCAGACGGTCTCTCGAACGCGGTGGCGCTCGCAGAGCAACCCAAGAGGACCGAGAGGGCCGAGACCGGCTCTCGAATTTCGTTGACCGCGATCGTCACTGTGACTGACGACGGTAAAAGCTCCGGGCGTTTGCGTGGCGAGTTCTCGGTCTTGCCGCCGGGCGACATTCGCAATTGTCTGGTAGCGCTGGCCGACGAAGATCATCTCATCACCCAGCTCTTCCGCCATCGCTTTCCCGGCAACGGGGCGATCGGCGGCCATTCGCTCGGCAATCTGATCATATTGGCGCTCAACCAGATGGGCGGGTCCTTTCTTCAAGCGATCGATCAGGCCAGGGCGATGTTGGGCATCACGGCCCGCGTGCTGCCTTCGACGCTCGACGGCGTAGATCTGGTGGCGCAGGTGGGCGGAAAGCTTGTCCGCGGCCAGGTGGCCATCAAATCGCAGAACGCGCCGATCCGCGAGTTGACGATCTCGCCTCCCGACGCGCGCGCCCTCGACGAAGCGGTCGAGGCGATACTCGACGCAGACCTGATCACGCTCGGCCCGGGGTCGCTCTTCACCAGCGTCATAGCCAACCTGCTCGTCCGCGGCATCGCCGAAGCGCTCACCCGGTCGAAAGCGAAGAAGATTTACGTTTGCAACGCGATGACCGAGTTTGACGAAACCGATGGGATGACCGCCCTGGATCACGTCAAACATCTGCTCGCTTACGCGCCGAAGATCAAGTTGGATTATGCGCTCTTCAATTCCGCGCCGATTTCGGCCGAGATGCTCGAACGCTACGCGGCTGAAAAGGCCGTCGAACTCAAGCCGCCGGACGCGCCAAATGCCGAGGATTCGGCGTCCCGCGACTCCGGCGCCATTCAATTCATCTCCCTCCCGCTCATTTCGGAATCGCGGGCTGTGCGCCATGTGCCCGAAAAGCTTAGCAAGGCGATATTTAATATTTATAGTAGGGGAGGGTTTCCCCCGCCCTAGTAGGGGCGGGTTTTCCCCGACCTAGTTAGTAGTTGTTCAAGTCGTTGCAGCGACACGGGAGATACAATGAAGATCAACCACGAATCAGTACCGCGAGCGGTAGCAGGCGGGCGCCTCAATAAAAACCAGCTCGCTACCGCTCGCGGTACTGATTCGTGGTTGATCTTCCGGAGGAAGAAGCAGTGAAAAGTCCTATCAACGTTCTGATCCTGGCAGCCGGTCTCGGCACAAGAATGAAGAGCAGCCAGGCCAAGGTTCTGCACAAGATCGGAAGCCATCCGCTGATCGCGCGCGCGCTGCGCGCGGCCGGCGGGTTGGAGCCGGAAAACATCTTCGTGGTCGTCGGCCATCAGGCGGGCAAGGTCGAAGAGGCCGCGCGCGCCTCGCTCGGCCCCGCCGACGCCGAAAAGCTGCGTTTCGTCATGCAATCGGAGCAGCGGGGCACCGGGCACGCCGTCAAATGCGCCGGCGACGTGTTGAAGAACGCGAGCGGACGCTTGGTCGTCTTTTACGGCGACACGCCGGCGGTCAAGGCCGAGACCTTGCGCAAACTGGCGGCCGAACACGAACGCGCCGGGAACGCCGCCACGCTCATCACTATCCGCATCGATCCGCCTCCGGCTTACGGGCGCATCGTCCGGGACGCGGGGGGCGATTTCCTGAAGATCGTCGAAGAGCGCGATTGTTCGCCGGAAGAGCGCGCGATTACCGAGTTGAATCCGGGCTTCTACTGCTTCGACATCCCGCCGCTGCTCGACGCGCTCGATCGCCTCTCGCCGCACAACGCCCAGAACGAGTATTACCTGACCGACGTTCCGCAGCTCATGCTCGAAGCCGGCCTCAGAGTATCGACGTTATTCCACGACGACGCGCGCGAACTGGACGGCGTCAACACGCGCGCCGAACTGGCGGCGATGTGGAAGCGGCTGCGTCGCGAGACTATTGACCGTTTGATGGCCGACGGCGTAACCATCATTGATCCCGATTCGACCTACATTGACGATACGGTCGAAATCGGGCGTGACACCGTGATTCACCCGCAGGTGATCATCGAAGGCGATTCGCGGATCGGCGGCCATTGCGAAATCCATTCCTGGTCGCGGCTGGTCAACGTCGAGATCGGCGACGAGTGCAAGGTTCTGAACTCCTGCGTGGTCGTCAGCAGCAAGCTGACGGCGCGCAACACCGTCGGGCCGTTCGCTCATCTGCGGCTTCACGCGGAGTTGGACGAAGACGCCACGATAGGAAATTTCGTCGAGGTCAAAAAATCGCGCCTGGGCCGCAAAACGAAATCTATGCACCTGACTTACCTGGGCGACGCGACTATCGGCGACCGGGTCAACATCGGCGCCGGGACCGTCACATGCAATTACGACGGCAAGCAGAAGAACCCGACGGTCATCGAAGACGACGTCAAGATCGGCTCCGACACGATGCTAGTCGCGCCGGTGCGCGTCGGGCGCGGCGCGGTGACCGGCGCGGGATCGGTGGTCATCAAAGACGCGCCGCCCGATTCGCTTGTCGCGGGCGTCCCGGCTCAGGTGAAGAAAAAGTTGAAAGAGTGAGGAACTCCCGGATGTACTGCCCACAGTGCGGAATACAGACCGAGCAGAAGACGAAATTCTGCAAATCGTGCGGGCTGAAGTTGGCGGATCATGCGCGACTGCTGGAAGAGCCGCGCGAATCCGAACGTATGACTCAGGAGCAGTGGCGGTGCGAAAAGCGGCTGATGACCGGCGTCACGCTGATAATGGTCACGGCGTTCGACCTGATCATCTTCCTGACCATCTTCGGCTCGGTCACGCTGTCGGATCTCGAAGGCAAAGGATATCAGGCCGGCCTCACGATGCTGTTGACCTTCCTGTTCGTCTCGCTGGCGCTGGGCGCGGCCGGCGCCTTCAATCTCATTTCCAGCGGATTTTTCAAAAACATCCGCGAGCGCCAGTTGCGCGCGGAACTCGCGCTGCTCGAACAGAAGCGCAAAGCGCTCGAAGAAATGAACTCTCCCATCAACCAGACATTTCCCCAATCTCCCCGGATGAAAGCCGAACCGGAGATGGTTGACGTCACCGAACACACGACACGGGAGCTTCGTTGACACTCCCACCGCTGGAAGCGGCGGGATTCTTGCTTCATTCGAGGTCGCCTGCTGTCGCAGGTCTTACACCAGGTCCACAAGCGTTTTACTTCCCGTGTGCCCCACGGCGAAGCTATAAAGTTGACGCCTGACAGCTTCCAGCTTGGTTTTCGACAGGAAACTATCAGGGAAGAGATCAACTAAATATGTTCTTTACATGTCGCGGCGGCGACGCCCCGAAAGAATGAAAGTGGACAGTGGTTAGTGGGCAGTGGGCAGTTCGCTTAAACTGTGGCGCCAATGTTCATGAACTTCCCACTAACCACTATTTTTTGAGGAGATTTCATGTGCGGAATTATTGGATATGTCGGCAATCAGCAGGCCGTCCCGGTCGTTATTGAGGGGCTGCGGCGGCTAGAGTATCGCGGCTACGACTCGGCGGGGATAGCCGTCATCAACGACGGCAAGATCGAGGTACGCCGGCGTCCAGGCAAGTTGCATGGCCTGGTGAAGGCAATACAGGACGAGCCGCTGGAAGGCAAAACGGCCCTGGGGCACAGCCGCTGGGCGACACATGGAAGGCCGACTGAAGAGAACGCGCACCCGCACCGCGACTGTAGCGGACGGATCGTCGTCGTTCACAACGGCATCATCGAAAATTACCTCGAACTCAAACGCGAGTTGCAGAACCAGGACCATGCATTCCAGACCGAAACCGACACCGAGGTCGTCGCGCACCTGATCGAGAAACATCTGAGCCGGGATGCGGCGGGCGGGCTTGAAGCGGCCTTCCGCCGCGCGCTGGCCGAACTGCGAGGGATATACGCGCTGGTGGCAATGTCCGCCGACGAACCTGACAAGCTCGTCTCCGCCCGGCTCGGCCCGCCGATCGTCGTCGGCCTGGGCGACGGCGAATATTTCGTGGCCTCGGACATTCCGGCGCTGCTGCCCTACACGCGCGACATTTTCTTCCTGGGCGACAACGAAATCGTCACGCTGACGCGCGGCGGCGTGCGCGTCACCGACGGGCAGGGCGCGGAGATCGAGCCGCAGATCCAGCGCATCAACTGGGACCCGATCCAGGCCGAAAAGGGCGGGTTCAAGCATTTCATGCTCAAGGAGATTTACGAGCAGCCGCGCGCCGTCCGCGACACCACGCAGGGCCGCGTCTCGCTCGACACGGGCCGCGTATTCCTGGACACGATGGACATTGACCGCGCGGAGTTCGGACGCTTCACCGACATCAAGATTGCGGCCTGCGGCACGGCCTGGCACGCGGCGATGGTGGCAAAATACCTGATCGAAGAATTGGCGCGCGTCCCCGTCGAGATCGATTACGCCTCGGAGTTCCGCTACCGCAACCCGATCCTTTCGCCGACGACGCTGATGATGGTCATCTCGCAATCTGGCGAGACCGCCGACACGCTGGCCGCGCTGCGCGAGGCGAAGGGGAAAGGCTGCCGGAGCCTGGCGATCTGCAACGTGCAAGGCTCGATGATGACGCGCGAGGCCGACTGCACGGTCTACACGCACGCCGGGCCCGAGATCGGCGTCGCCTCGACGAAGGCATTCACCTCGCAAATGGTCGCGGCCTACATCTTCGCGCTCTTCCTCGCGCAGGAGCGCGGGACGCTCGACGAAGAGAAGTTGAAATGGCATGTGTGGCGCCTTTCGGAACTGCCGGTCAAGATCGAAAAGCTGCTGAACAACCCCGAAACCGATTACGAAGAGTTGTCGAAGAAATTCGTGCTCTCGACCGACTTCCTTTACCTCGGCCGCGGCATCAACTTCCCGATCGCGCTCGAAGGCGCGCTGAAGCTCAAAGAGATCTCCTACATTCATGCGGAAGGCTACGCGGCGGGTGAAATGAAGCACGGGCCGAACGCGCTGATCGATTCCCGGCTGCCCGTGGTCGTTATCAACACGCTCGACCCGAACGACGAAAAATCGCGGCTGCGCTACGAAAAGACGATCTCGAACATCCAGGAGGTCAAGGCGCGCGACGGCATCGTGGTGGCGGTCGTCACCGAAGGCGATAAAGACACGCGTGAATCGGCCAGTTACGCCATCGAAGTTCCGCCCTCGAGCGAACTGCTGTCGCCGGCGCTCGCCGCCGTACCGCTGCAACTGCTCGCGTATCACATCGCAGTGCGCAGAGGCTGCGACGTCGATCAGCCGAGGAATCTGGCGAAGTCTGTGACGGTTGAATGAGCCTGCTAAACGCAAAGGGACAAAGGATCAAAGGGTCAAAGGTGAAAGGGGGAAGGTAACGGTTTCTTCCATTCCAATCCTTTGACCCTTTGATCCTTTGTCCCTTTGTGTTGAGAAGCGTTCTTATTTCCAGGGCGGCAGCAGATGTTTTTGAATCTTGCCCAGCGCGGTGCGCGGCAGGCTGTCGACGCGGATGAAGGCGCGCGGGACTTTGAACGACGCGAGGGATTTGCGGCAAACGTCCTCCGCGGCATTCTCGTCGAAGGTCTCGTCAGCGACGACGTAAGCGACGGGCAGTTCGCCGCGCAGTCCGTCCGGCGCGCCGCAGACAACGGCTTCGCGCACGCCGGGCTGTTCAAGCAACACCTCTTCGATCTCGCGCGGGTAGATGTTGAAGCCGCCCGAGATGATCAAATCGGTCCGGCGGCCACGCAGCGTGACGTAGCCGTCGGCCGAGCGTTCGGCCAGATCGCCCGTGCGAAACCATTTCCCGTCAGGGCCGGAGACTGTCGCCTCCGCCGTCGCGTCGGGCCGCCGCCAATAACCCGCGAAAACATTCGGCCCGCGCACGTAAACTTCGCCGACCTCGCCTTCGGAGACGGGCCGCATGGCGGCGTCGAGAATCCTGACTGAGACGCCGGGCAGCGGGAACCCGACAGAGCCCGCGCGCCGGGCGCCTTCATATGGATTGCTGAGGTTCATCAGCGTCTCGCTCATCCCGTACCGTTCAAGGATTGTATGGCCGAACTTCGCGCGGAAGGCTTCCAACACCTGCGCGGGTAGCGGCGCGGAACCTGAGACGAACAATCGCATCCGCTCTCCGATGCGCCGCGCCTGATCGGAAGACAGTTCCAGCAACCGCACATAGATTGTCGGGACGCCGAAAAACAACGTCGGTTGAAACGATTCGAAGAGCGCTCCCGCGCGGTTGATGTCGAAGCGTTCGGCCAATCGCATGCGACACCCGCTCAGAAGCCACACGTGGACGCCGTTGCCGAGGCCGTGAACGTGAAACAGCGGCAGTACGGCCAGATAGCGGTCTTCGCTAGTGATCCGCCAGCAGGCGAGCAGATTGACCGCGTTGGCCGCAAAGTTGTTGTGTGTGAGGACCGCGCCCTTCGAGCGCCCTGTCGTGCCCGACGTGTATACGATCGCCGCCGGGTCGTCGCCGTCGAGCGCCGTTCGTATGCGAGAGCCCTCGAGCGAATCGGCGGCGGCGGCAAGCTCATCCACGTCCCAGACCGGAACGCCCGCCGGAACAAACGGCGCAAGCTCGCGCGTCGTCACGACAGCTTTCGGCTCGGAATCGGCGACGATGTGGCCGATTTCGCGTTCGCGGTAGAGCGCGTTGATCGGAACGACGATAACGCCGGCTTTGACGCAGGCCAGAAAGATGTCGATAAATTCGACCCGGTTCGGCATGAAAAAGCAGAGGCGGTCGCCTCGCGCGAGGCCGCGTGACGTGATAAGGCGGGCGACGCGGGCGCCTCGCGCGCCGAGATCGCCGAACGTGAGCGTGTCGACGGAGCCGTCCGCGCGATCGTATTCGAGCGCATCAGCCGATGCTCGCCCGGCGAGTGAGAGGTCGAATAAATCGAGTAGTTGCATGAAAACAGAATACCATTGACAAACGCGGTGGTCGGCGCCAAAAGAGCTGTTTCAACTAACGAACCAAGGAGGATGCCCGTCATGAACTCCCCTAACCGACCCGGCTTCATTCCGCCTCACGGCCATTATCAAAAGCTGATGACCTACCAGAAAGCGGAAGTGGTTTACGACCTGACGTTCCATTTTTGCGAGCGTTTCCTCAAACGTGGCGACCGAACTGCCTTATCATAGGCCGAACCTGTCTTCTGATTATCTGAGGCATAAGCTGAGGCGCCAGTTGATTCTGATTAGTCATGGGTTGAAACATCTGCCCGCCGGAGGGCGCTGGATAGGTCGCCGGCCTGGATCTTCTCACCGATCGTCGCCGTGTGGCGCCGGCCGACGCTGAATATCTTTTTTGCCGGGCCAACCGGTTCTGATCGGGCTGATGATCAATCTCCATCTTTTCCACGCCGGCGGGCGGTGTGAACGTCTCGGCTCTCAGGTCGGGGCGCAAGGCGAGCGCGCGTTTTATGAAATCGGTCCAGATCGGGGCCGCCGCTTCACCGCCCACCATTCCGAGGTTATGGTAATCGTCGAATCCAACCCAGACGACCACCAGCAGATTCGGGGTGTAGCCGGCGAACCAGGCGTCATGCGAACTGCCCGTCTTGCCCGCCGCCGGGCCGCTATAACCCAATCCTCTGACGCGCGTAGCCGTGCCGCGATTGACCGCTTCAGCCAACGTCTCTGTGACGACGTAAGCCGCCGAGGGTTGAAGCACGAGGGTTTTCGACACGGCGATCTCTTCGGTCACGCCGCCGAGTGTAATTGATTTGATCCCGAAAGGGTTCACGCTGACGCCGCCGTTTGCGAACGTCGAATACGCCCGCGCGATTTCAAACGGGGTGGCTCCGAAAGCGCCGAGCGCCATCGAAGGATAAGGTTCGGGCCGGGGCAATCCCATTTTCTCGGCGATATCGGCCACCTTGGACAACCCGATCTGTATCGCGGCGTCTACCGCTACTACGTTCAACGACCGCACGACCCCCTCGCGCAAGGTCACCGGCTGATTCGAAAACCTGCCGCCGTAATTCTGCGGGCGGTAGATTTGATTACCGAAAATGATCTCATGCGGCGCGTCAATGAAGACGGAATCGGGCGACATGCCGTTGGCGAGCGCGGCGGCGTAAACAATCGGTTTGAAGACCGATCCCGGCTGGCGGCGCGCGTCGGTGACGCGATTAAGCTGGCTCGACGCGTAATCGCGTCCGCCGACCATCGCCAATATCTCTCCGGTGTGCGGATCAATGGCGATCAGAGCGGCTTCAGGCCTTCCGCCCCCGGTTCTTCTCGCGCGCCGGCTGAAGACGCGGTCAAGTTTCGCCAGATAATTTTTCACCGCGACGTTCGCGGCCTGCTGCAGATCGGGATCGAGCGTCGTCCTGATCTCCAGGTTCGACGCCTCGCCCTCGCTGATGTTACGGCCGGCCAGTTCGCGCCTCAGATAATCGACGAAATACTGCGCGGACGATTCATCGAATTTCCCGGGCGGAACCACGGTCAGTTTCTCCGACTTCGCGGCCTCGGCCTTTTCGGGGCTTATCAACCGGGTCTCCGCCATCGCGTCGATCACAGTGTTGCGCCGCGCGACGGCCGCGTCGGGGTGTAGGTAGGGCGAATAACGATTCGGGGCTTGGGCCAGACCGGCGAGCAGCGCCGACTCGACGAGCGAGAGTTCATGCAGCTCTTTGCCGAAATAGACGCGCGCCGCCTGTTTGAATCCGTAAACCGCCGTTATCCCGCTCTGCCCTAAAAAGACGCGGTTGGCGTAGGTCGTGAAGATCTCCTCTTTGCTCAGCCGCCGTTCAATGGCCACCGCCATCATCGCTTCCGCAAATTTGCGTTGATAGGTGCGCTCCGGCGTCAGGAAGTTCGTCTTGACCAACTGCTGCGTGATGGTCGAGCCGCCCTCGCGGATTTCGCCGTGACGCCAGTTCTCCCATAACGCGCGGAAGACGGCTCTCACGTCCACCCCTTGATGCGAGAAGAAGTTCCGATCTTCGATAGCGATCAGAGCGTTGACCAGCGACGGCGGGAAATCCTCGAAGTTCGCCTGAATCCCCCCGGCCCTGGGAAACGTCGTGGCGCTGCTTTCCGCAGTAAGGGACTCTGGCGGTAATGCGACGCTCTTGAGGTCCTCCCCTGTGGCGGCGTCCTCGATTTTGACGATATTTCCGCCAGACTTCCGGTTGAATTTGATCTTGACACTTTCCGGCGCGCCTGCGGCGCGGGCGAATTCATTCGTCCACAATCGCGCCGTATCGCCTTCGATAACGAAGACGCCCGAAGTGAATTGGTCGGCAGAGGCGCCCAATCGCCCTTCCCTGTAGCCGGCCCGCAACAATCGCTCCCGCAATCCGTCCTGCGAAATCTGTTGCCCGACGCTCACGCGGCGCGGCGCGGCGTAAACGCCGGCGCGATGCCGCGACGTCCGCTGATCGAGGCGCACGTCAACTATCGCCGCGTAGTCGGCGTATGCTTTATGCAGTTTAAAAGCCCCAATGGCCGCGACCGAAATGAGACCCGCCGCAATGACCGTCAAAACGCGACGCCGGGTGAGGGGAATGTGAGTAAACTCAGGCGCGAGACGAATAGAGCGCGACGCGGCGCGCAGTTTTCTGATCTCTTCGTCAGGAAGCCGCCATCCCCTTCTCCTTCTTCCCCTGTAGCTCATGCCCCCTCCATTCCGACCGCTCGCCGCAGTTCTAGGCAAGTTCAGAAATGTAAGGTGCAATGACTATGCCATATGCCATGCGCCGTGTTTCGTATGAAATATGGAGCATGGCGCAACCTAAACGTTACTGACTGACTTCAATCATGTTATTGACGCTCTTAACGCCACTTGTGGCTCTGGCGATGTTTTCGGCCCTTACCCTGGTCTGAGCGTTTTCTACATTACCTGTTAGCGTGACCACGCCGTCCCTTACTTCGACCTTTGCGCCGATGACGTCCTCCGCGACATACCGCGTCTTGATCTTAGACAAAATCGCCAAGTCGCTCGCCGACATACCGGCGCCGGCGGCGTCGTGTTCGCCATCCGTTTCGACCGTGATGTTATTAATGACGCGCGTAACGCCTTCGGTGTTCCTGGCTATCCGCTCGGCCTGCTCTTTATTGGCCTGAGTCATGACGACGCCGGTCAGCGTGACCACGCCGCCTTTCGTATCCACGCTGATGTTGGCCGAGCTGGTCTCATTGTCCACCGCCAGTTTGCTTTTCACTATGGCGGTGATGGCGGAGTCGGCGACGCTCCTCCTTTCGCAATTCGCGCCCGCCAGCGCGAGGAATGCCCCCAATACAATCAGCAGAACCCTTATGGCCCTCCTTCCGAAGCAGGTTTTCAACCTTCGTTGTTTACTCATGGCGATCTACTCAAAGCGGGGAGCAATTTGAAAAGCGACAGCGCGAAGGGCGTTTTGCGCGCCCTCCGCGCCTTTTGACCGATACTAGCGTAATCACGCTCGGCTTCAATCGAGCAAGGCATATGCCAATGCGCGACCATGGACAATTTCTTATAGCTCATGGACAATCGTCGGCGGCGCGTATGAAATCTGTTGAACCTATTTTTGTAACTGAACTTTTCTGCCAGATTCACGGCGAGCTTTTGTCTCTGCTCAGGAACTTATCCGGCGACGATTGGAGCAAGCCCACGGCGGCGCGCATGTGGACGGTGAAAGACGTGGTCGCGCATCTGCTTGACAGCGACGTCCGGCGACTCTCGTATCAGCGCGATAAAGCGCCGATGGTCCCGCCCGAAGCGCCGATTGAAAACTACCGCGATCTGGTCAATTTTCTGAATCGGCTCAACGCCGATTGGGTCGGAGCGGCGCGGCGAATCAGCCCGAGGCTGCTGATCGAATTTCTCGAAATCACAGGCGCGCAAGTCTGCGAGCTTTTTAAGTCGCTCGACCCTTTCGCCCCTGCGATATTCGGCGTCGGGTGGGCGGGCGAACAGGAATCACAGAATTGGTTCGACGTCGCGCGCGAATACACCGAGAAATGGCATCATCAGCAGCAGATTCGCGACGCCGTCGGCGCGCCGTCGCTGACCGGCCGCAAATGGCTTTTCCCCGTACTCGACACTTTCCTCAGGGGCCTGCCGCACACATACCGTGAAACGCAAGCCGATGAAGGGTCGAGCGTCGCCTTCATCATCGCGGGCGAAGCGGGCGGGGCCTGGACGTTGAAGCGCGAACGCGGGGCGTGGAGCCTTTACACAGGCGAGGGCGAGGGGGCCGCTTGCGAGGTTCGGATGGATCAGGACGCGGCATGGCGTCTGTTGACCAAAGGGCTGTCGCGGGAAGAAGCGGAGACGCGAATCGAAATCGTCGGCGATCACCGCCTCGGCAAGCCGATCCTGGGAATGCTCGCGGTGATGGCATGAAGGGATCGAGGATCGAGGATCGAGGATCGAGGATCGAGGATTGCGGCATCACGAGTGAGACGATCCTCGATCCTCGATCCTCGATCCTCGATCCTCTATCTTCCTCTCCCTCAGCACAGTAGCTTAAAATGCAGCCATGGCATCAACGAAAGGACCACGCACAGTCTACGCCTGCCAGAGCTGCGGCCATCAATCGCGCAAGTGGCTGGGTAAATGCCCCGACTGCGGGGGATGGAACACCTTCGTCGAAGAGCGCGAACGCGCGGCGTCGAAAGAGGGCGCTCACGGCCCGCGTAGTGGGCTTCGTTTGCGCGAAACCAAGCCGGTCCCGTTCACCGAGATCGAAGCGCAGGACGATTCGCGTGAGGTCACCGGCATCGAAGAGTTCGACCGCGTGCTCGGCGGCGGCATCGTGCCGGGATCGCTTGTGTTGATCGGTGGTGAACCGGGGATTGGAAAAAGCACGTTACTAAGCCAGGTCGCCGATAAACTCAGCTCGATCTACGGCAGCGCGCTCTACGTATCAGGGGAAGAGAGCGAGCGTCAGATCAAGCTTCGCGGCGAGCGGCTGGGCGTCAACCCGGCGGGGCTTTACCTGCTCTCCGAAACCAACCTCGAACGCGTCTTCGATGAGATCAATAAACTGCAGCCGCAGGCGATCATCATCGACTCGGTTCAGACCATCTTCTCCGAGAAACTGGAGAGCGCGCCCGGATCGGTCTCGCAAGTCCGCGAGGTCGCGGGGCAGTTCCTGCTGCTCGCGAAAAATCTGACCGTGCCCGTTTTTCTGATCGGCCACGTAACGAAAGAGGGAATGATCGCGGGGCCGAAGGCGCTGGAACATATCGTCGACACAGTCCTCTATTTCGAAGGCGAACGCCATCACAACCACCGCATACTGCGCGCCGCCAAGAACCGCTTCGGGGCGGCGAATGAACTCGGCATCTTCGAGATGACCGGCGCGGGGCTGGTCGGCGTGCCCAACCCCTCGGAAGTCTTTTTGAGCGAGCGCCCGATCGGCGCCTCAGGCTCGGCGGTGATCGCGGCGATGGAAGGCACGCGCCCGATGCTGGTCGAAATCCAAGCTCTGGTCAGCTCGTCGAAATTCGGGACTGGCCGGCGCACGACTCAGGGAGTCGAGATCAACCGCGTGGCGCTCCTGGTGGCGATGCTCGAAAAACGGGTCGGGTTTCATCTTTCCGGCGACGATATCTTCGTTAACCTGGTCGGAGGGATCGCCCTGGACGAACCGGCCGTAGACCTGGGGATTGTCGCGGCGGTGACTTCGAGCTTCCGCAACATCCCGATCAACGAACACACGGTCGTGTTCGGCGAGGTGGGGCTGGCCGGCGAGATTCGCGCGACCAATTACGCCGCCGTGCGCTTGCGCGAGGCCGCCAGAATGGGGTTCAAGCGCGTCGTGTTGCCTAAGAACAACCTGAGCGGGTTGCCGGAAGATGACCGTTTGGAAGTCATCGGCGTGCGCTCGGTGAGCGAGGCGCTCGACGCGTTGTTTTAACAGTACCGCGCGCGTAGGCAAGCGGCGCATAATGCAAGCGCCCGCTTGCTTACGCGCGCGGTACTGTTAGAGCGGCGTTGTTAGACAGGAAATCCGGCGGTCGCTTTCAACCTTTCGATCTGGCCGCGGTGGCGGTCTTCGTGCTCGCCCAGCAGGACCATCCACTGATAAGCGTTGATCGGGCCTAAAAAGGGATGTGGGAACATCTGTTCGGAGAGATCAATGGCTTCGAGCCGTGATCGAATCTCAGACAAGCCGTCCAGCGACGCCCGCATCTTCGCCAGCGAATCTTCGATGCGCGCATCGCCTTGCGGCCGCACACGTTCAGGGGCTTGGAACGGCCCCTGCTGTTGGCCGTTTTCATCAAGCGACGTGTGGCCGAGATTCAGATCGTCCCTGGGGGGCCTGGGCGCCGATTCGGCCTCCTTCAACAGTTTATGTGTGAGTCGCAGGAACCCGTCATTGACGATGCTGACGTGTTCGACGATCTCCGCGATCGTCCATTGATTTTCATCAGGCCGAAAATTGGCCTGCGCTTCGCTCAGGCTCGAGACTGCGGTCATGAACTGCGCCTCCGCCCGTTCGTTCGCGGCCAGAATGTCGGCGATGGTGTGATAGATCATTGTTGACGCTCCTGATTTGAGTCAGTAACGCGAGCGGTAGAGTGGGACAGACTTTAGTCTGTCCGTCCTCGATCCAAGCCACGGACAGACTAAAGTCTGCCCCACTCTACCGCTCGAGTTAATGATTTGAATGCGGCGTAGTCTATCACAGCATAAACCAATCCTGCGGAATCATTCGGCCACGACTCCCGGCGCGCCTTCGACCGTCTTCAGGCTGGCGATCATTGCCGGCGACGGGCCGGCGAGCATTTGCCGGACTCGCGCGAGGTTTTGACCGGCTTCGGCGAATTTGCCACGCGACCGCTTGACCGCGGTCTCGAACTCGCGCATCGCCTCTTCCAACAGCCCCTCCTTAGCCAGGATCACTCCCAGATTGTTGTGGCAGGCGGGAATGCCGTCTCTCGACTGCTCGATGGCTTGGTGGTAATGCTCGAACGCCTCGCGGTCGTCTCCCTCGCGCTGCGATTCCAGCGCCAGCTCGAACAGAGCCTCGGCGTGTTTCCCGCCCGAACCCTTCACCGCTTGCGCGAAAGCTTCACGGGCCTCCTGGTATCGCCGTAAATCCTGAAGCGCAACGCCCAGCGCGTAAGAGGCCGACGGATATTTGCCTTCACTCAATTTGATCGCCGCGCGGTATTCAGCCACAGCCTCGCGCGAGCGTCCGAGCCTGTGTCTGCAAATGCCGATGTTTAAGCGGGCGCGGGCCTGATGGCCGCCGGGCCAATTCAAAGCTCCCCGATACTCGAAGATCGCCAGCTCGTACTGCCCGCGATTGAAATATTCGTTGCCTCGCTCTATCGCCTCGTTGGCGTCGTTCATCTGAGCCTTGACGCTCACGGTGCCTGCCGTCAGCATAAGGAACAATAATGTGATGAAAATTCGATTTCGCATACTCCCTCCTTCTCGCTTATAAGTGGGACAGACTTTTAGGGCGATTTGCAATTGCATATACAGTAACAACCACGGGGTCACGCTACCATCTCAAAAACAGATGCTCAGGCCTGGTTCGCTCGTTGTGGTTTTGCCGTACACTGATATGCAAAACGCTCTAGTTATTCCGATTTAGGCTTCGCCCATCGCTCGAAGAGTTTCCGGCGGTTGGCCATGACCTCTTTGGCGTTTGGGATTTTCATGACGAGTCGTTCGAGGTGAATCAGATAATCGGCTTCGCCGAAGGCTTCGCGTACTTCGGCGATGAACGGCTCGATTCTGGCGAAAATGCCTATGTGTTCGGTATTGGCTTCCAGGAACTGCTTTTCGTCAATTCCGCCGTTGTTGACGAGTGACGCGGCCATGTCCCAGTAAGAAGTGACCATCCGATAATACGCGCTCTGTTCCTGGCCGCCGAGCATCAGCCGGATGATGTCTTTGGCGCTTTGGGGCTGGAATTCGGTCACGTACCAGTTGCGGGCGCGGCGCATCATTTCGTCGCGCCGCAACTCGTATAGCTTGAGGATGAGTCCGACATCCTGTTGTTTTGTAGTCATGAGGTCCCTCCTTGAATGGGTTCGATCAGAGTGGAAGTGTAAGAAAAAAGCGGCGCCCAATCTTTCGATTGATTGCCGCTTTTTTTCTGTGATTGCTGAAATTTTGGAGTCGTGGCGGTAGTTGACGCCGCGAGGGAGGGCGCGGTCCTTGTTTCTGCGCCCTCCCTCACGGCTTGTCATTACCCAAAACTTTTCGGTTTTGCGCCGGAGATGTTCATTCGCATAGCGCACCACCTGGGATGAAAAAAATTGAGTCCCTCCCAGCGTGTGAGTAGCCAAGGCGGGTCAATTCGTGGCTTCTATGACTCGTAACCAGCGGTCATAGAAAGGTCGCGA
>WNFU01000923.1_pt1 | contig 41117 bp, 40 predicted proteins | sample 5400121 | NCBI WGS metagenome assembly WNFU01 (sample SAMN13153360, study PRJNA577476) | soil metagenome | isolation source: 100 cm soil or saprolite under grassland replicate 1 | place: USA:California | collected 2016-06-15
CCGCCCGCGGATCGCGCAATCGCAACAGTGACATTCCCACGAACAAGTGCAAGTCCGGTTCATTGGGATACTGTTTGAGAAGCTCCTCGAATTCGGTCTTGGCCTCGGCCGTCTTGCCTTGGCGCAGATCGTTCCGCGCCTCTACCCACCGCTTATCGTGTTCTAATGGAGACTTTGAATCGGCAGCGGAAGAAAAACCAATCCCCGCAAGGACGGCCAACGCAGTCAGCCACGCCCTCAGCATCTATTTCCACATTTCATTGGGGATCTCGTCTTCTCTGCCTTCTTCGATCAGCTTGTCATTTTTGAACGCTTCGCGCAGCCCCAGCCAAGTGAAGAAGATGACGAGAATCAGCATCGCGACAATCGGAATATTGTCGGGCTTGGTGACAATTTCGAGAAAGTTATGCAGTCCGCTTGCTTCTTCCATAAGCTCCTAAGCGCCCGTAAAATCGAGATTCCTATAGCCAATAACTAGAAAAATACCTGAATAATGTCAATCAAACAACCGCCCCACGGGATCCGTTTCGGAAGGAACTTGTAGGGGCGCCCCCCTGTGGTCGCCCGAAGCAGGGCGAGCACACGGGTTTGCCCTACATTGACGCAGCACTCCTATTATTGATGGTGATGCCCGCGGCCATGCTCGCTTTGACGAAAGATCAACGACTTGATCACAACCGGCACAGCCTTGGCGTCCGGCAACTCCTGGCCGATGTCGATGAAATCAAAGTCTTTAAGGTCGATCCCATCGATCGAGATAATCCCGGCGCCCGGAACGAGTTCCCGTTCGATAATATTGCCCATGAGTTTCGCAATGTCGGCGTCGAAGACTAGAACCAGCGGCTGGCCGTGGTCGATGTGCGGTTTCATCGCGCCGACCAAACCTTCGGCGAGGGTGCGAATCAGCGGATAAGATGGCCCGAGCTCCCAATGAAGCGCTAAGGCCACGGTCCGCTCGGTGTTGGTGGCGTCGAAACGTTGCAATGCTCTTTCCACCGAGTGCTTGATCTCCGTAGCGCGGATCGCTTCGGTTTGCTCGAATTGTGGCGTCACGACCTGCAAATTGCGCAGCGGCAGCAAGTCCGGATGAGACAGATAAATGGTATTGCCGCTCACTTGCACGGTGTACTGGGAGGCGCCGATCACTGTGGCGCGAATACGCACCTCCGCAGGGCGCAGCGGAACGTTGCCACCGCCAAGTTGATTCGCGCGCGCCCGCACGCGTCGTCCCAATTGAATCCCAAGATCTCCCAAGTTACGCTTTTCATAACCGTATATGAATTCGGACACCCCGCCGGAGAACATGACGGCATGGATCTGATCTTTGAAATCCAGATTAGGCGTCAGCAAAAGATCCTTCACCGGAGGCGAAAGCTGGCCGCGCTCCATCACGGCGAAGAGCGAATCGCACAGCACTTTGGAAAACTTTTCTTTGTCGTCCTCACTCATGACGTCGCCGAGACGCAGACTGACGCCCGCCATCTTGGCAATTTTAAGAGCCGTGTCCTCCAAACGGTTGATGACGCCGTTCTCGTCCATCGCCACCAGCCGCGCTCCGACTTCAACGGCACAGCTATCGATGACTTTGCCGCTTTGGACAATGGCGATCTTGCTCGTGCCGCCGCCGACATCAACGTTCATCACGGTAAAATCGCCGCCCTCGTGGTACGTCATGTGCACCGCGCCGGAGCCATAGGCCGCCAGAATCGCTTCGAGATTATGCCCGGCGGTGGCGCAGACGAATTTTCCCGCCTCCGCCGAAAACAGCGCAGAGATGGCTTCGGCATTTTTCTTCTTTGTCGCCTCACCGGTGACGATGAGCGCGCCGGTGTCGATATCCTCCGGCGTCAGGTTGGCGTTGCGATAAGCCTCATGGATGAAATCGCCGAGCTTGTTGGTATCGATGGTGGTCTTATCGACGTAAGGGGTCAAAAGAATCGGCGATTCGTGGATGATCTCGCGATTGATGACGACAAACCGGCTCGACAGCGCTACTCCCTGCCGGCGCAAGGTCAGTCGCGAAAATATCAGATGCGAAGTCGATGAACCGATGTCGATGCCGACGGAATTGAGCGTAATTCGCTCCGACCGCCACATCGGATGCTCTTCGTCCATGAGCATTTCTTCGGTTTCATCACCAAACTCGTCTTCATGTCCTTCGTGCAGATCCAGGCGTTGGGTTTCCAAGTTATCCATTCTCGCTAACGATTCCTTTCTGTTGGGCTCGTGTGATTCAAATTTGCATAGCACAACGCGCCCTGTGTTGCCACTCATCGAAAATTCAACTCGCGGGATGGACAAGCCCTTTTATCGGGGATAAGATGCCACTGGTTTGTCAAAATGGGACAGGAAGAATTCCAAGAGCTGTCTTCGTTTTTGAGGCGCTTCATCCGCCGCTTCAAGCTCCTTCAAGGAGTCGAAGGACTCTGCTTGACGGCAATTTGCGCGCTGCTTCTCTTTGCGCTCGGACCCGGCATCGAACAGCTAAAGAATTTTTTGCCTTACGCGCCGCTCGCCTACAGCCTGCTCACCGGGTTGGTGTTGCTCGGAGCGATCGGCTGGTCGCTTGGCCGTTTTCTCCGCCGGCTGTCGCAAGAACGCGCCGCGCTTTACATCGAGCAGAAACAACCCAAACTGCGCAACAATTTAATCAATTCGCTGCAGCTATATCCCCAGGTTGCTGAAGCGAGAACCGCGCCGGGGTTTTCCGCCTCGATGGTTCTCGCGCTGTTGCGCGCCACCCGAAAACAGATCGCCGGGCTTCAAGTCGATGATCTGCTCGACACCCAGCGGTTGAAAACGAGCTTGCGATTGCTGGGATTTCTCCTGCTCCCAGTATCGGCCATGGTGCTTTTCAACCCATCTTGGGTGGGCGGCACGATCAGCATGTTGACCCGTCCGTTGGATCACTTGCCGCCGACTAAGACCTCGATCGAAATTGAGCCAAAGGGTTTGCGGGTGGTGCGCGGCTCTGCGGTGACGATCCAAGCGCAGACGTCCGGCGCGGTTCCTGAATCTTTGAAATTCATCACCTGGACCGGCGCCAGTGACCGCGGCGAACCGAGCGGAGAAGAAAAAATTTCCATGGAAAAGCTCGGCGGCGGTAAGTTTAGCGCCAAAATCGCCCGCCTGGAAAAAACTCTCAGCTACCGCGCCGCCACCGGGCAATTTTCCTCCGCCGTGTATACCGCCGAGGCCATCGATCCGCCGGAAATCGCCAACGTCCAGCTGATTCTGTATCCCCCCGCTTACACGGGCTTGGCCTCGGTCTCGACTGCCGAAGGCAGCATCGAAGGACTTAAAGGTTCAACGTTGCGCCTCGACGCGGTGACGACCAAGGACGTGGTCAAGGCGGAAATTGTCATGGATGACGGCAAAAAAATCCCGCTGAAAATTGACGGGCGCAAGCTGCAGGCAAATTTCGTGCTCTTTCAATCGCAATCTTACCGAATCCACGTGGAAGACGTCTATGGCTTTCGCAACTCTCCGATCGCTTACGAGCTCAAAGTAAAGCCGGACGGTTTTCCCACCGTCGATCTCCTCCGTCCCACGGAAGACCTGGAAATCAACGGCGACGAAATCCTCTCGCTCGAATACAGCGCGCGTGATGACTTCGGCCTAGGGGAAATCACTCTGGTGACCAAAATCGGCGATCGGGAAGAGAAGATCAGCCTGCAAAGAGACGAAACGAAACGGTTGATCCTGCGCGACCAGTACAAATGGGATCTTGGTCGATTGGCGCTGCGGGACGGTGAGGAAGCGATCTTTTTTCTGCAAGTTTTTGACAACGACACGATCTCCGGTCCCAAGATCGGCACATCCCGCTCGGTTCGATTGAAGCTCAAAAATCTCAAAGGTGAGCATCAACAAGTCGCGGATTTGATCCGGGACCTGAACGCGCGCATGGTCGATCTGCTCGGCGACCATCTCGAAACCCCGGTGCCGGGAGAAAAGCCTACCGCCCCGTCAAAGGAAACCGACCAGAAATTTGAACAAAACCTCGCCGACGCGGTCAAACGTACCGAAGAGATCATGCGCCGCACGGAAAAAGACCGCATGTCGGATTTCGCGACCTGGTCCGATCTGGAGGCGCTCAAGCGCAATCTTGAATTCACCAAGGACGATTTGCTGAGAAAGCAAGAACAAGCGGCAACGCGCGATCAGCAAATGAAAGCTCGCGACGAGATCTCCGCCGAACTGGAGCGCATGTCGCTTCTTTCTGAAGACATCGGCAAACGGATGAAAGCCCAAGAGCTCGCATCCACGGCGCAAGACCTGGCGCGTAGCCAAGAGCGCCTGATGGAAGCGCTCGAGAAAATGCAAAGCGGGGATAAAAACCTCGACGCGATCATGAAGCAAATCTCCGAGATGGCAAATACTCTCGCTTCTTTACAGCAGGCGCTGTCGCAGCTGGCACAGCAAATGCCAGACGACTTCATGAATCCGGAAGCGATGCAGGGCCTGGGATTCCAGGACATGTTCCGCGCGCTGGACGAGATTCGGAAAAAACTCATGCAGGGCGATATCGAAGGGGCGCGTCAGCTGGCCCGAGAGCTATTTAACCAAATGGCGCAAATGGTTGCCTCGTTACAGAACGCACAGCGCTCCGCAATGAATTCGGGCATGGGCAGAATGCAAGGTGAAATGCAGCGACAGAGCAATGAGCTTCAGGAGATCGCCCGCGAACAGCAGGAGATTTTGTCTAAAACCGAAGGCATGAACAATTCCGCTTTGACCGAGCGCGATGCCGCTCTTAAGAACAAGCTCGATCGTTTCCTTGAAAAAGCCATTGCCGAGCTCGGCCAGCTGACCGAACTTTTTCCCGATCGTGAAGGGCCCGACGACCCGAGCTTGCTGACCAACCTCGATGATGCGACGATGAATGCACTGCTGAGGAATCTTATCGCCAAGTTGAGCGACAAGGATTTTCCGGGTTACAACGAAGGCGACGGCCACGCGCGCAAGGAGCTGGCCAAGAAGCGCGCGCCAAGGCAGGAGTCCCGTGCACAGCGCGCGGATAAGAGCCTCGATGATATTAAGTCCGAGCTCGAAGCCCTCCTGAACGAACCGTCCAAGGCGCTGACCGACGCGGAAAAACGCGACCTGCGCGATCTGGCGCATCGCCAAGATGTGTTGAAAGAGCGCACACAGACGCTGCATGAAAAACTCGAATCTCTTTTTCAGCTCTTCCCGCAGCTCGATCCAAAAATCGTCCAAAGCATCGGCGAGGCTGGAAACTCCATGGGCAGCGCACAAAACCGTCTCGGCCAACTGGACTCCCGTGGCGCCGTGCCGCCGGAGCGCTCGGCCTTGGATCGTCTCTCGCAATCGCAACAGCAGATGCAATCCGCCATGCAGCAGATGGCCCAGCGGGGCCAGCTCGGCAATATGCCAATGACCCGCCTGTTCCGCCAGGGTCGATTTCTCCCCTTCGGCTCGCTAACGCCGCTCCCGGGCATGCCGCAGTTTCCGGAGTTCGACGTTGAAAGCGGCTTCACCGGTCTGGACACGGAGAAATTCCGCCTGCCGGGCAAAGACGATTACAAAGCGCCGCGCAATTTCCGCGAGGAAATCCTCGAGTCGCTCAAGCAAGGCGTCCCGCCGCAGATGAAAGACCAGATCGAGCGCTATTTTAAAAACCTGTCCGAGTGATTCCCGCTTGAAGTACCGAGTCGCGTTTTTCTCCGTTTTTCTGTTTTCATTTTTTGTGGCAGTGCCGGCCCGCGCCGCGGAGGTCGATCCCAGGTTTAAAGCCGGAGAAGAGCTTTTGGATGCCTGGCACATCGCGCAAGCGGAAGAGTTTGCCACAAAAGCGCTCAAAGAAAATCCCAAATCAGCGGCCGCGTTGGATTTCGATGCCCGGGTCAAGTTTTATCAAGGCCGCTACGCGGAAGCGGTGACGACTCTCGACCGGGCGCTGGCGATCGAGTCCAATAACCAACGACGCCAGGCATTGAAGCTGCATTCCCAGCTTACCGTCGATGTTCACAAATTGCTCAAGCGCTATGAAAGCGCCCATTTTATCCTGTTCGTCGACGATAAGCGCGACGGTATCCTCGTACCCCACGCACTCGACACTTTGGAGAAAAGCTATGAAACCACCGGTGCCGAGCTCGGCTTCTATCCCAAAGAAAAAGTGCGCATCGAGATCGCGCCGGACGCGACAAGTTTTAACGCGATCTCGACTCTGTCGCTCCGCGATATCGAGGAAACTGGCGCCGTCGGCATCTGCAAGTTCAACAAACTGATGATCATTTCACCGCGAGCCCTGAGCTTGGGCTATCGCTGGCTCGATTCCCTCAGTCACGAGTATCAGCACTATGCCATTGTCAGCCTAAGTAACAACCAGGCGCCTATTTGGCTGCACGAAGGCATGGCACGCTTTTATGAAACCCGCTGGCGCAAGCCGGCGCCTTCCAAAGACGCGGCCGAGGATTATCTCACGCCAGCCAATCAGACTCTGCTGGTACATGCTTTGGAGAAGAATCAATTCGTTGGTTTCAAGAAAATGGAGCCCTCGCTAATCTATCTGGAGACGCCGGAACAGGTTCAGCTTGCATACGCCGAAGCCGCGTCGGCCATCGACTTCATCAATCAAAGCAAAGGGCGCGCCGGCATGCGAGAATTGCTCGCGACTTTGAATAACACGCCCACTCCCGAAGCCATTGAAAAAGTCTACGGCATGTCTTTCGAAGCGTTTGAAGCGAAATGGAAAGGCTTTCTCAAAGCCAAAGGGCTAAAAGAAATCCCCGGCAGCCAGGTGCGAAGGTTCAAAGTAAAAAAAGATCAGGGCGAAGACGAAGAAGCTGTGGAACTGAGAGAAATTAAGTCCGCCGTCGCGCGCAACCGCACCCATCTTGCCGATCAATTGCTTGCTAAAGGGCGCGCCACGGCCGCCGCCAACGAATACCAGCGGGCGTTGGAGGCGAGTCCCCAGTCTCCGGTCATCTTGAACAAGCTCGGCCGAGTGATGATCGAAATGAATCGCGCCGACGAAGCGCGGCCACTTTTCAAGCAGGCCTTGGACGTCGACCCTGACAACGCCAATGCCTACGTGCAGTTGGGCCGGGCCTATCACGCATCGAAGAACTTCAAGGAAGCGCGCGCCGCGCTCGAGGAAGCGATCCAGATCAACCCTTTCAACCCGCTCATCTACCGATTGCTCGGCGACACGTATGCGGCGCTGGGCGAGCACGAAAAGGCCCAGCAAGCCAAAGCGACGCTCACCAAGTTGACCGTCCGAAATTGAGCGACTGAAAAAAGGATACCCATGGAAGCAACGGAGATCCAGCAGCACGAGATTGCAGAGATCGAGGAGTTCGCCACCAAACGTGACAGTATGCTCGGCGAGATCGGCAAGGTCATCGTCGGCCAGGACAAAGTCATCGAAGAGGTCTTGATCGCGCTGTTCGCCAAAGGCCATTGCCTGCTCGTTGGCGTCCCTGGCTTGGCAAAGACCTTGCTCATCAGCACGCTCGCCGAAATATTGGACCTCGACTTCAACCGCGTCCAGTTCACGCCCGACCTGATGCCCTCCGACATCACCGGGACCGACATCCTGCAGGAAGATGCGGCCACCGGGCGACGCGCCTTTCAGTTTCTCAAAGGGCCGATTTTCACGAACATCTTGCTCGCTGACGAAATCAATCGCACGCCGCCCAAGACGCAAGCGGCGCTTTTACAATCGATGCAGGAATACAAGGTCACGGCCGGCGGCACCACGTTTCCGCTCGACCTGCCGTTTTTCGTTCTGGCGACACAGAATCCCATTGAGCAGGAAGGCACCTATCCTCTTCCCGAAGCGCAGCTTGACCGTTTCATGCTCAACATCGAGATTCGCTACCCGGACTTCGACGACGAAGTCCAGATTGTCATGCAAACGACTTCAACCGGCAAGCCAGAGCCGCGTAAAATCATGGACGGCCAAGCGATCCTGCGTTACCAGGAACTGGTGCGCAAGGTTCCGGTGTCACAATTCGTGGTTTCCTACGCGGTCGCTCTGACGCAGCGCTCTCGGCCGCGAAATGACGAAGCCTCGCAATACGTCAAGAATTACGTCGAGTGGGGCGCCGGCCCGCGCGCCTCGCAATATCTGATCCTCGGCGCCAAAGCGCGCACCATTCTACAGGGGCGCTACGCGGTTTCTATCGAAGACATTCAAGCCCTCGCGCCGTCCGTGCTGCGCCACCGCATCATTCCGAATTTCAAAGCCCAGGGCGAAGGGATTGCCTCGCTCGATATCATTAACCGCTTGCTCGCCGACGTGAAGCCATCGACCGACGGCAAAGCCGCCAGATAGAATTTCAGATTGCGCTTGCCGACCCCAGCTGAATGTAGAATGTCGAATCGGCAATTCGGCATTCGAGATTTTCGCCAATGTTTTGCCTGAAGCGACGATCGCATGCCGTGGACGGAATCGAAATCCGCGGCAGCCCGGAATTCCTGCTTCGCACCCAAGAAGCCCTCGCACTCCTCCGCCCCGTAGGGCAATTCGCAGTGATCCGTAGCTATCTTAAAATGATCCGCCAAGGAACGCGCAGCGGCATGAAAGCCTGGGCGGAAAAACCCACTTTCATCGTCGGCAAAGCCACCTGGCGCCATTCGATGCTCTGGTACGCCGGTGCCATCGCCCATGATGCCTATCACGCCAAACTCTATCTCGACGCGAAAAGCGATCATGACGGCACAGAACCGGACGCCGACGCATGGACCGGCGCCGAAGCCGAAAAGAAGTGTCTGGCGTTTCAGCAACAGGTGCTTCTCGCGCTGAACGCCGACGAAACAATGATTGGTTACATCGAAAATTGCGCGCAAAATCCAACGTACCAAGGACGCAACAAAGGCTGGAGAAGCTGGCTAGATTATCTAAGACGCTGGTGGTAGAAAACTAGCAGGCCGCTTGACGAAGGACCAAACACTTCGAAGATAGAAGATCGAGGATGGAGGATAGCGATCCTCGATCTTCTAGCTTCGATCCTCGACCATTGTAGAAAAGCATGCCCGAAGGCAATAAAAACTATTTCGATCCCAAAGTCCTCGCCGGGATCGCCAATCTCTCCTTGCGCGCCCGATATGTGGTCGAAGGACTGATGTCGGGTGTGCACCGCAGCCGCGCTAAAGGCTTTAGCGTCGAGTTCGAAGAGCACCGCGAATACTCGCCCGGCGACGAAATCCGGCGCATCGACTGGAAAGCGCTCGGCAAGTTCGACCGTTATTTCATCAAAGAGTATGAAGATGAGACCAATCTGCGCGCCTATCTGCTACTCGATAGCAGCGCGTCGATGAATTATGCCTCCGACGGCATCACCAAGTTCGATTACGGTTGCACGCTAACGGCTTCGTTGGCGTATCTCATTTTGAGACAGCAGGACGCCGCCGGCGTCGTGACTTTTTCAGACCGCATCGAAGCTTTCATCCCGCCGCGCGCTAAACGGGATTATTTAATCCAGATTCTCCACGCTCTGGAAAATCGCGGCCCGGCCGGAGACACCGACGTCGGCAAAATCCTCGACGAGATCGCCGGGCAGATCAGGCGGCGCGGGCTCGTTGTGCTGGTTTCCGACCTGCTCGATGAGCCCGCCGAGATTGTCAAGGGACTGCGCCAGTTTCGTTTCAAAGGCAATGATGTCATCGTCTTTCACGTCTTGGATCAAGCGGAGCTCGATTTGCCCTTCGACGGCAACATTCTCTTCGAAGATTTGGAGGCCGCGGACTTGAGGGTGATCGCCGATCCTCGCTCTATTCGAACAACTTATCGGGCAGTCGTCCAAGAATTCATCACCGAGATGCGCAAGCAGTGCCTCGATAATTCCATCGATTATCAATTGATCTCGACCACCACGCCGCTGGATCAGGCCCTAGCCAGTTACCTGAGTTGGAGGGGCTAAGCGAGGCATGTCGGTATTTTTTCTCTATCCGGCGCTTCTTTTCGGACTTCTGGCGGCATCGCTGCCGATCCTGATACACCTATTGAATCGACGCAAATTGAAGCGCATCCAGTTTCCCGCGGTGCGTTTCATTCTGCTGTCGCAGAAGCGCATTTCGCGCAGCTATCGTTTGCGCCACTGGATTCTTCTAGCGCTCCGAACCCTCGCCGTGATGTTTCTCGCGCTGTTGCTCGCCAATCCGATATTCCAGATCGGCGCCGGATTATTCGCCGGCAGCGGTCCGGTCTCGCTGGTAGTGTTGCTGGATAATTCGCTCAGCATGACCTGGAGCGGTGATGGCAATGGCTTTAAACAAGCCAAAGATGCGGCGCGCCTGTTAATCTCAGCTCTAAATGACGGCGACCGCGCCGCGCTGATCCCGACCAACATCGTTGGCAAAGAACCGTTCCGCCTCAAAGGCCAAAAGGATATCCTGTTAAAAGAGCTCGAAGGCATCGAAATTGCCGACGGCACCGCCAATCTGCCATTGGCGCTGAGCAAGGCCTACGAGTTGTTGGTCGAGCCCGCCGGCCAGAAAGAAATCCGACTTATCACAGACATGGGTCTCACGGGATGGGACCAATTTTCCGTTGCCGCTTTGAAACAGGTCGATCCTTCGATAGCGCTCAAAGTGATTCGTGTCGGGCGCAAACAACAGCCGCTCAACGGCACCATAAAAACCATCCGCCTGGCGAGCCAAGGCGTGGGAGTCAATTTGCCAACCCAAATCGAAGCGACGGTAGCGAACTTTGGCGATAGTGAGATCAAAGATCTGCTCGTGCAACTGAGCATCGATGGCCAAAACCGCGAACAAAAACTCGCAACCGTCGCGGCGAAAGGAGAGACATCGGTCAAATTCCAAGCTCGGGTGAACCAAGCGGGCGCGCATGCCGGCCAGGTGACGCTTAAGAAAGAGGGGCTTGCCGGTAACCCAGCGCTGCATTTCACTCTCGACGCTCAAGACAAGCTCAAGATTCTCGTCGTCGACGGCGATCCACAGACTTCGCTCGTGCAGAGCGAAACTTTCTTTTTGAGCCGGGCTCTCAACCCGGCCGGCGAGCGCGATTCCTCGCTTTTCCTGCCGACGGTGATTCTGCCCGACAGCCTGAACTCGGTAACGTTGGATGGCTACCAAGTCGTCATGCTGTGTAACGTCGCAGTGCTTTCGGACGGGTTCGCGACCAAGCTGCAGAACTTTCTACGCCAAGGCGGCGGCGTGCTGATTTTTGGCGGCGACAAATTTCAGCCGGAAAGCTACAGTCAACGGTTGCCGCAAATCTTGCCCGCGGAGCTACGCGAAAAGAAGCTCGGCCCGGAGGCGAGCGGCGAGAAAATCGGCAAATTCGACATTGATCATCCAGCGCTGCAGAATCTTTCCGAAGACACTCTCCAGGAATCGATCAAATCAGCCCGCGTATGGGGTTATACGCGCGCCGCGGCGCCGGGCAAGGCCGCGTTGATCTCATTGGCCAATGGCGACCCGTTGTTGATCGAGCAGAAGGTCGGCGCCGGCAAGTTAATGTTGTTCACCACGAGTGCCGACCGGGACTGGAGTGATTTGCCGGTCAAGACGGTCTATTTGCCGCTGATGCAATCGCTGGCTCAATATTTGGCGGGCGGCAAACGCGGCGTGTTGGATGCCGGAATCCCCGTGGGTACGGCAAAAGAATTATCGCTTCCACCCGCTTACGTCGGCAAGAGCTTGCGGGTGACCAAGCCGGACAAGCAGAGCGCCGAAGTTGCCATCACGGGAGAAAAAGATCGCGCCCAAGCGACCATCGAGGTGAACGACCGTGCCGGGATCTACCGGCTGACCTTTCCCACCGGCGCTGAAAAAGATAGCGGAACACCGCAAATCTACGCGGCGAATCCGCCGTTTCTCGAATCTCGTTTGGACGAGATCAGCGCCCGTGAGCTTCAGGCCAAGCTCAGTCCGATCCGCGCCGAAGTGATTCCCGTCGACGCCCTTAAAGACGGCGGCAGCCGCACAGACCTCGCTCTTCCCTTGTTGGCGCTGCTCATTGTAACTTTACTGATTGAGGGCTGGCTCGCACAGCGGTTTTGAAAGCCATGCAAGTTTCTAATTTCTCTCCAGATCGAATTGCCCTTAAGGCGGGAAATAACTTCGTCATGCCGGTGAAAACCGGCATCCAGGGATGTGGCGCCGAGAAAATTAAACAGACACTGGATTCCGGCCTCCGCCGGAATGACGATTGGGGAAGTCGGATTGAAGCCGAGACATATTCAGTTTTGTATTTTACATTCCGCCGCGAGTAATGTTTATGGATCGTCGCAAATTCATTCAAATCCTGTCCCAAAGTCTCCTTGGTGCGACGTTTGTTCCATCCGTGACCTTCGCCGATCATCCCAATGAAAAACGTCCGCTGCAATTCGTCTTTGCCCAGATCAAGTATCGCGGCGGCGATTGGAATCCCCACCCTTTATCGGTCACGCCGCTGATGGAAGAGCTGATGGCGCGCACGAGCGTCGAACCCTCCACCGTCAGACACGACATCATGCTGACCGATCGCGATCTTTTCAACTATCCATTTCTGTACCTGACCGGCAAGTATGAATTCGAACCGTTCAGCCCGGAAGAGATCGAAACTCTTCGACGATTTCTTTCCTATGGTGGCTTTCTGTTGATCGACGACGCCCTCGGTCAGCAAGGTTATGGTTTCGACAAAGCGGTGCGCCGCGAGATGCAGCGAGTTTTTCCGGGAAATGAATTCAAGCGGCTGCCTTCCGGCCATGCCGCGCTCAGAAGTTACTATCTTTTGCGCCGCATCGGCGGGGTACGAATCGTTAGCCCCAACCTCGAGGGAATTAACGTCGGCAACTCCACCCCGGTGGTCTACTGCCAAAATGATCTTGGCGGCGCCTGGGAACGAGACCAATTAGGAAAGTGGACCAACGCTTGCACTCCTGGCGGCGAAGCACAACGCAAAGACGCTTTTCATTTGGGCATCAATCTTATTCTTTATGCCATGACCGAGAACTACAAAGAAGACTTGATTCACGTCCCGTTTATTCGCAAGCGGCTCACCCAGTAAGCGATGAAAGATCTCTACCTCATCGGCGCTGCGCCCGGCTGGCTGATCGGGCTTATCAGTCTCGGCGCGGCGGCGCTGCTCGTGCAGCAGTTTTTCGGCTTAAGGCAGCGGCTACCGCTCGGCCAAACGAGCTTTCTCATCTTCCTGCGCGCGTGCGTTTATGCGGTCTTACTGTTCTTTTTGTTCGGCCCGGCGTTGATCGACAAGCGCGTGAGTAAACTACGCCGGCCGCTGACGTTGCTCATCGACAGCTCGCAGAGCATGGGCTTTCCCGCCAGCGCCAAGAATACGCCCGGTGACAAACCGGGGCAAAGCCGGCTCGATCTTGTGAGAGAAAAACTCCAGGGCGGAAAAGACCCGCTGATTCAAAGACTCAATCGCGATTATGATCTCCGCGTGATCAGCTTCGGCACGACTTTGGACCCGATTGCGCCGGCCAGCATCGCGAACTTGAAAGCGCAAGCGCCGGGTAGCCGTTTGCTGGAGCTGCTGCAAACGGCGGCGCGCGACGGCGGCGCTCAGTCCGGCATCGTTGTCTTCAGCGATGGCATTACCAACGGTGAAAGGAAATCGCTGGACGGCGCACCGCCGCTGCCGGTGCCGGTATTTACCGTCGGCGTCGGCGAAAGCGAAGGTTTCACCGACGTACGCATCGCTAAGGTGGGCGCGCCCGAGTTCGCTTTTCGCGGACGCGAGTTCAAAATCGATCTGACGATTCAAGCTTCCGGCATGAAGGGAAAATCGGTGCCGCTGTTCTTCAACCGGGGCAAGAATCTAATCACCACCCGCACGGTTGCCATCGACGCCGACTCCTTCGAGCAGAAAGTCACGCTAAGCTTCACGCCGAAAGAGCTGGGCACCCATGGTTTTTCCGTCAGCATCCCCACCCAGCCCGGCGAACAAATCACGCAGAACAACCACAAGGATTTTAAAGTCGACGTCCAACGCGATAAGATCCGGGTGCTTACTCTGTCCGGATCGCCGTCGTGGAACTATCGCTTTTTACGCATGGCGATGAAGCAGGATCCATTGATCGAGCTGGTCTCCTTTGTCTTTCTGCGCACGCCGATGGACACCGTCGATGTGCCGGAGAGCCAGCTGAGTCTGATTCCTTTTCCCATCGATGATATTTTTCTCGAAGAGCTGAAAAATTTCGACGTCATCTTCTTCGACAACTTTTCCTACCGCGCTTATTTCAATCCGGTATACTTGGAGCGGGTCAGAGACTTCGTCCGCGACGGCGGCGGACTCGCCATGCTCGGCGGCTCGCGCTCTTTCGACGCCGGCGGTTACGGCGAGAGCGCGCTGCGGGAAGTGTTGCCGGTGGAACTGGACGGCAAGGGAAACTATCAGTCGCAAACCACCGTGAGCGCAGCTTTGTCGGCGACTGGCAAAGTCCACCCAATCACGCGATTGTTGCCCGAGCCGAAGAGCAATGAAGAGGCTTGGAGCAAGTTGCCGGCACTGACCGGATTGAACCAGGTGCGTGGCGTGCGCGGCGAAACTCTCATTACCGCGGGCGGCGATGGTGCGCCGACGGCTGCGCCGCTCCTGGTTGTCGGCCGCTTCGGCAAAGGGCGCACGCTGGCGTTGCTCAGTGACGATGCCTGGCGATGGAACTTTATAGCCGTGGGTAACCGGGAAACCCCGCAAAATCATTTAAAGCTCGTGCGCCAGGCGGTCCGCTGGCTGGCTCAAGAACCATCATTTGAGCAAGTGCAGCTACATCCCATCCCAAGCGCCCAACCGGGGGAAAAAATCGCGATCAAATTGAAGGTTCTGAAAGACGATTTCACGCCCACCCGCCAAGCGTCCGTACAACTTCGCGTTGTTAATCCCGAAGGCGAGCCGACGCTGGTGTCCGTCGCCGCCGACAGCGAGGAAGGCGAATACACAGGAGAGTTTACGCCGACCAAAGAAGGCACTCACCGTGTCGAAGCCGAAGCGAGTCTCGGCGGCAAAGTTTTAGGCAAAGACAACACCAGCTTCGGCGCGGCGTTTTCCTACGGCGAAACCGACGATGGCCGACCGCGTCTCGATTTGCTCAAGCAAATCGCCGAGTCGAGTAAGGGCGAATATTTCGCCATCAACGACTGGGATCAAAAAGCGGTGGAAAAGATCGCCGCGAGATTGGAAAGTGTCGCGCCGTCCGAGATCGTCGAACGGCGCCAAACCCGGCTGTGGAGCAATGTTTGGCCGTTCGCGATCATTCTGGCAATGCTCAGCGCCGAGTGGTGGATGAGGCGGAAGTGGGGACTTATTTAACTCGAAACAACCAAAGAGACGCCGCGCTGATGACCGATTCAAAGGCATACGCATCGATCCTACTGTTGATTTTGGCGGCTCTGCCGGTACGTGTCTTTGGCTTTTGCCATGAAACCGATGTCGTCCAAGGGAGAATCTTTCAAGCCGCAGCCAGCAGCGCGCCATTGCTTGCGATAGAATGGTTCGGACATTCGACTTTTCAAATCACGTCATCCAAAGGCACGCGCATTCTCACCGATCCGCATGGCGCCTTCGACCTACCCCGTCCGACTTTACCGCAGCATATCGTTACCACCAGTCACCGACACGCTCCGCACAGTAGCGTCCACATGGCGCCAGGCACGCCGGTAATCATCCACGGGCTCACGCCGGGGGGAGAAAATTGGCAAAAGATTTCCACGACGATTCGCGACGTGTCGGTATATGTCGTGCCGGCTTTCCACGATAAAAGCCAAGGTATGCAGCGTGGCAAGAATGCGATCTCGTCTTTCGCGTCGACGATATCTGTATCGCGCACCTGGGCGACCTCGGCCATATCCTCGGTCCCGACCAACTCAAGATGATGGGCAAGATCGACATCTTGCTCGTCCCCATCGCCGGTGGGTACTATACTGTAACGGCAACCGAGGCGCGGGAGGTGACGAAGCAGGTGAATCCCAAGATCGCCATCCCGATGCACTTCTGGTGGGAGCAGGCGGTGCAGGAATACACTCAAGGCGTCGAGCGAGTAAAAATGTTAAATTCACCAGCGCTAAAAATCTCCAAGCCCGAATTGCCTCAACCGATCCAAACGGTCGTGATGCCGTGGGGACAAAGATAACGGTTGCGGATTTCGCCTCGTAAGGAGCGTGATTCATCACGCTCGCATTCTGCGATCCGACGGCTTGAACGATTTGAACTGTTTGAACGGCTTGAACCTTCTCCCTCTATATTAATTATTGATTCGATCGGAGGAAAGACCATGAAAGCAGTGCGAGTGCATAAATACGGCGGCCCTGAAGTCCTGACGATTGACGACATTCCCGTCCCCGAACCTAAAGCCGGCGAGGCGCGGGTCAAGATCGAAGCCATCGGTGTCAACTACGTCGACATCTACCAGCGCACCGGGCTTTATCCGCTGCAGACGCCTTTTACATTAGGAAACGAAGGCGCTGGCGTCGTCGATGCAATCGGCGACGGGGTCACTGAAGTCAAAAAAGGCGATCGTGTGGCCTATGCGATGGTTCCCGGATCTTACGCTGAATATGCAATCGTGCCAGCCTGGAGACTCGCGCCCGTGCCGGTCAACATCGATGCCAAATCCGCGGCCGCGATCATGTTGCAAGGCATGACCGCGCATTATTTGACGCGCAGCACCTATCCGTTAAAACAAGGCGAGGTTGCGCTGGCGCACGCGGCTGCCGGGGGTGTCGGTTTGCTGCTGATCCAGCTTGCTAAAATGCTCGGCGCCCGAGTCATCGGCACGGTGTCCACTGAACAAAAGGCGGAGCTAGCAAAACAAGCCGGCGCGGATGATGTGATTCTCTACACGCAGACTGACTTTCTCACTGAGGTGAAGAAACTCACCGACGGCAAGGGCGTTCACGTCGTCTACGATTCCGTCGGCGCGACAACCTTCGACAAAGGTCTCGACTGTTTACGGCCGCGCGGCTATTTGGTTCTGTTTGGTCAGTCCAGCGGCCCTGTGCCGCCTTTCGATCCGGGAAAATTGGCAGCGAAAGGTTCGCTCTTTCTCACCCGCCCAAGCTTGGCGCACTACACGCTCAATCGCGCTGAGCTCTTACAGCGTAGCGGCGATCTGTTCGATTGGATCGCTTCGGGAAAGTTGAAACTGCGCGTCGAACACACATTTCCCATGAGTGAAGCCACCGAGGCGCACCGGCAACTGGAGGGACGAAAAACTACGGGGAAGCTTGTTCTTTTTCCGTAGCCGATGGATTTTGACCGCTACGGGGCGGGCGGTTCGAAGTAGTTACAACATTATCAAAGAATTTCTTTCGCTGTTCAGCCGTGAGCACGGTTTTGGCTTGCTCGATGGTACGAACGCGCGCGACGCGCAAATCCGCGCGCAGCTTTTCCGCCTCGCGAATTTTTGACTCGACCTTGGCGACGTCAACCGCTGGATTGTCGAGCAACGCGGCAATATCCACTTCGATGATTCGCACGTCGGCATCGTTGCGAATGCTCTGGCGCTGGAAATTATCTCTTAATTGTTCCAGCTTTTTTACCTGCTCGGGGGAAAGGCCAAGATAATCCCGGTAGCTCAGCATGAGCGTAATCATCGGCCGATCCTCGCGTGAGTCCCTGGTGCCGAACCGCTCCCGTAACCGCCCTCCCCAATCTTGCAGTGCCCGTTGGAAACGCTCCCACGCGTCGCCCAGCTCCTCGGGAACCGCTGGCTTTGATTTTTCCGCCTCCGCACCCATGGCCGCGCCGGACAATGCGACAGCACACGCGAGGGTTGCGATGCGCAAGAATTTTCCCATGATGCTTCGAGATTACGGCCACTCTGCCCCACCCATGTCGGGCACACGAACGATGTCCGCGTTTACTTCCCTGACCCCGGGTATTTGCTCGATTCTCGACAGCAGAGTTTCCTCGGATAGCCAATTTGGCATCGATCCTGAGACCATCACCTTGCCTTGCGACGCCTTGATGTCGAGTCGCGACCTTGGCAAATCCGATGACATCGCCAGCGTGGCCTTGACGCGCGCTGCCAGGGCAAAATCCTCGAACGCCTGTTTCGACGCCGGAGTCATCTGGTAATCCGGCAAACAGACCGCCTCGCAGATCAGGCGCTTCGCCGCCGTGACGCTCATCCGCCCGAGATTGACGACCAAATCAAATCGGCTCGGGTCGCGCCAATCGACTCCAAACATAGTCATGAGCCGGCGGCTGCGGGCTTTGTCGAGTTCTTCGACGTGGCGGCGCGCCGCTGTGTCGCTGATATGATTGCGGACTTTCACTTGCTCGATGCGCGCGTCCATTGGCGCAGTCAATAAGACTTTCAGCACGTGTTTGAAGCCGGGCATCAGTTCATGTCCTAAGTGCCCATGGTAGACCAAGCCGCCCTGCCCGCGTGTGGCAGCGATTTCACAAAAGGCCGCTTGCAAGGCGATCCGATAAGGCTCTAGATTCTCCACGAAGCGGTTCCACCAACTCGCGCCTTTTTCGACGATCTCGTTCAGTTTCGCTTCTGGTATGCCATACCTGAGACTGGCCTCTACCAGCACTTCTCGGCTGACACAGCGGCAACCCAAAGATCCTGCAACCGCTTCGGCCAACTCTTCACCGCTGCCTGATGCCCCTTGATAGATAGTAATGATCGCCACGGTCACCTCCTCGGATCAGGCGCCGATCAAATGGTGAACCCCGGACTCAGGGAAAACGAAACTACGGGTCGGACAAGATTCGATCTCTGCATATTAAGGACTTATTTTCATACTGGGGTGATGGCGCCAGAAATAAACGGCCATAACCGCCGCGGCCATTAGATTGCCAACGAGAACCGAAGGCCAGGCTAAGGCGCGAAGAATTGGCTCGGCGAACACGAGCGCAGCGCCGACAAAGCCAAATTCGAAAATAACGAAGAGTAAAACGATTCCAAAACCGGCGTTCACGTTGCGCTCGGCCAGATCGAGAAGCTTGGCGGCCAATCCGCCAATCGCGCAGAAAACCAGACCGTGGACCCAGGTGTAGACCAGCACCATCTCGAGCGAGATAGGTAAATTTTGCGGTTGATCAAGACCTGCGCCGCCACGGAAAAGCGCCGTGCCCAGCACGTTGGGCGTGTAGAACGGTCGTCCGCTAAAGATATCGACAAGAAAAAACCAGATGGCGATCGTTGCCGCACCCAGGACACCGGCGACTATGCCTTGCTGATATGAATCGGAGATTACCGGGTGTGCCGAGGGTACGGTGGTCAGGTTAGGGGTATCGGTTTGAATCGTCATGGAAGCTCCTTTCCGGCCGAATAAACGCCCTGTCGGTGCCACACACGTCCCGCGAGCCCCCTCCGCTACCAGCTCAACGCTAGCACCGTGACTTTGCACGGTCAACCAGCATTTGTGTTTTGCAGAAGCTCTTCGCAGTCAGAGGAATGCTTATGAAAGGCTCATTGAGATTCAAACCGGAACCTTGAAAATGAGAAACTGGATGACCCTCGACACGGTAAGGCTATAAGGCGGCTTCCCTTGAATGTTGCTTTTGGGGATCGTCTAAATCCCTCGCCTGACAGACGAAGTGAAAGTTCGTCATGCCGGCGACTGCCGGCATCCAGGTTCGTTTTCAGTTCAAGTTCAAGAACCGCCTGGATTCCGGCTTCCGCCGGAATGACGACAACAAGAGTCGACTTCCAGTCGACGAATTCAGAATCCCTCGGCTTGGTTGGCGGAATCAGTCGGCCCGCGTTGTACGACAAATCGGAGGAGACGATAAATCTCGTGTAGGAAATCCGCACATCGTTGGATGATTTTCTCCTATTGCCGCATCACGCACCCTCCGCTGTCTCAGTCCCTAGTTGCTGGCGCAAAATCCGCGCGTTGATACCTCACCACAAAGCTGAACGTAATATTTTCACGCAGCTAAAGCGTGATTAGTTTAGTCCGCGAAAGAAATTGCCGCGGTTTCCATTTTCACGCCAAAAAGAACCGGTGCGCTGGCCTTGACATTGCGATGCCGGAAAGTTTAGGAGTTTGGCTGGCACTCAGAATCAATGGCTTGTGAAAGCCACTAGAATCACCGGCGTATGTTGGATCCGTTCTGACTAGGTAATTTTGACCGAGGAGGAAGTCTAAGGGAGCAAGAGCACGCGCGACTAAATTCCAGATCAATCAAACAACGGGAGGAGGAACATCATGATCATGCGGATGATATGGGTCAACGTTCCTGCGGATAGAACCGCCGAAGCCGAACGAATGTGGAAAAATGAATGCGCGCCGCTGATGATCCAACAACCGGGTTGTATCAGTGAACAGCTGCTGCGGGGCCGTGAAAATACCGGCGAGTTTATTTCATTGAGCACCTGGGAAGACCAAACTTCCATTGATCGCTACCGGGCGAGTGACGCGCATAGGACCCTTCAACAACATACCCGGGCGGTGATGCATGACGCCAAAGTCGAAGTTAAGACTTACGATCTCGTTCAGTGGTAGCGCGCTCGAGCAACATAAGTTTTCTGCGAATGGCGATTATTTGGCTTGGGCGGGCCGGGGTTTTGTTTCTCAGAATGACACGCCGGCACCACCGATTCCTCTTTGATCACGCGCGCGAACGCAGAGTTCCCCAACCTATTTCAGTTACCTCGCCGCGGCTCTTTTAACAAAATCGCCAGCTCCAGAACACCGGCGCAAATGGTCGCCGCTAACACTTGCCAGCCGATGACATAGGAGCCGGTGGAGTCGACAATATACCCGAACATCGGCGTGCCAAGCGTTGCCGCGCCGGCGTTGATCGTAATCATCATGCCCAATCCGGCGCCGGTTCTCGACTTGCCGGCAATCTCACCGATGAGCGCGTAGGAGACTCCCTGATAACCGACGATGGTAACCCCGGCAACGAAAAGAATCGGTAGCAGGAGATAATACGAGGAGGCACCGCTCATGAAGCTCAATGCCGCGATCGACACGGCCGACAACAAGCCGATGATAATTAACACGACCTTGCGCTTGCCGCCGAACATACGGTCGCTGGCCACGCCCCAGCCGATGCGCCCGACCATCGCACCAGCCTGCGTCAAGGCCAGTGCTTGACTGGCCCAATAGGGCGAGAATCCCATTGCATCTTTCAGATAAAGCGGCACATAGGTGATCAATACCATCTGGCCGATCAGATAAATCGCCGTCGCGCAGCTCACTGGCAACAGTGCCCAAAGGTTCAATGAATCTTGATTCGCGGTCTTCTCTTCCGATCGAGCCGCGTGCTCGACAATGGCGGTCGTCGGGTCGCGCCACAGGGATGAAAAGATAAAAGCAAATAAAAAATTGATGATACCGAGAGCAGCCAGGGCACCGCGCCAGCCGATTATGAGCACCAATGAAGGCGCCAAAACCGCCGCCAACACACCGCCGCCGGGAACGCCGGTCTGCTTGGTGCCCATGGCTGTGGCCCGCTCGTCAGAGGAAAACCAAGCCATCACGCCGATGGTGGACGCAGGGTTGAGAAAACTATAACCGAGGCCGGCGAGAAAAAAACTGACGCAGCCGAATTCGAACGACGGCGAAAACGCCGCCGCGACTGTGCATATGCCGACCGAGAGATGTCCGTAAAACGTGGTCTGACGCACGCCGAAGCGGTCGGCCAGCCAGCCCGTGCCAAAGGAGGCGCCGGTCATCGCAAGATAGAACGCCGAAAAGAACAGACCCACCTGTGCGCGCGAAAGCTCGAGCTCGTGTTGGTAAAAAGGCGCGAGCGTGTTGATACCATATTGCGCCGCGGCACCAATGATGTGGGACACACAGATCAGCGCGAGGATAGTCCAGCGAAACGGGTCTCGCCTGGGAGCAAACTCATGGAAGAGCTTGACGCTCAATCGAAGACCGTGGTGGAATAGGCTTCAGCGTCGATAAAAGCTTCAATGACACTGGGGCCACCGAGCGCGAAAGCCCAGTCGACCGATTCACCGAATTGTTCCGGCGTCTTCGCCGAGCGGCAAGGCACGCCAAAATAATGCGCTGGCGAATCCGGCGGCGTGCCGAGGTGCACGCCGGAAAGCGGATAGTGCTTACGCTCCTGCTTCACTTTCATGAGCCCGAGCCAGCCGTCGTTGAGCACAATGACGGGCACCGCAAGATTCAAGCGCCGGGCCAGCGCCAACTCGCCGGCCGTCATTTGAAAACCACCGTCACCGACAACCCCGACGACTGTGCGGTGGGGATAAATCAGCTTGGCCGCATAGGCTGCAGGCATGCCGTAACCCATCGACGACCAACCGTTGGTCGCGAGCAACGTTCGCGGCAGATCGGTACGCCATTGGGTGGCGATCTGGTGCGTGTGCGCGCCCACGTCGTAGGCGAGAATGCCGTCACCGGGTAACCTTTCCCGCAGGATATCCAACGCCTGATGCGGCGAAAAGTTAGTGCCCCGAGGTCGCAGCGCGCGCTCTAATGCAGTGCGATGCCGCTGCCAGTCTTGCGCTGACCAATCATTCGCCGCGATCTCAATCGTACTCAGCGCCTCGATCGCCGCATCGAGGCCGCAAGCTTTATTCCAGAGGAAGTTCAATCCTCCGTCTTGTTCCGCGCTTTCGGTGCTAACGTGAAGGATGGGCGTCGTGCCGACCCAATCTTCATAGTTGATTTCTATCGGATCGTAACCGATCGCGATGATGAGATCTGCTCGATCGGCAAAAGCTTTGACGTCCGTGCGCCGCGCCCGGCCGATCACGCCCGCCCAGTTCGAATGATTCTCGGGCAGAAATCCTTTGGCATGCATCGTCGTGACGAAAGGAATTTGTTGTCGTTCGATAAACCGCAGCAATTCTTGACCGGCGTTGCTGCGCGTAAACGTCAGACCCGTGAGCAGCAACGGCCGGCGCGATTGCGCCAGCGCGGCGGCAACGGTTCTCGCGATTTCGCGTGACAGATTCGGGAATCTGACTGATTCGCGCGGCGACGTGGTAACCTCTGGCCCCTTGGCCTGCGCGATATCCTCGGGCAAATCCAGATGCACGGGTCCCGGAGGCTCCTGCATGGCGATCGCGATCGCTTCACCGAGCGTTTTTTCGACCGCGCCTTCGCGAAAAGAAAAGGTGGCCTTTGTCAGCGGTTGGAACAGCGCGTGATGATCGATGCGCATTTGAATACGCCGCTTGAGCCACGGTGTTGCGACATTGCAGGTGATCGCGAGCACCGGCGCGCGATCCAACCAGGCGCAGCCGACACCGGTGGTGAGATTGGTCGCCCCCGGTCCGACCGTAGAGACGCACACGCCAGGGATTCCAGTGAGATAACCGACAGCGGTCGCCATAAACCCGGCTGATGTTTCGCTGACGGTTAGGACGAACTGAACCGAGCTTCGCCGCAGCGAGTCAATGAGCGGCAGCACCGGTCCGCTCGGCACACCAAAGACCCAGCGGACGCCGGCTTGCTCGAGCGCGCGGACGATGAGGTCGCTGTTGTTCATTCTCCAGACCGGATCAATGGTAGTTTCGCTTGAGAATTTTCGTCGAGGATTGAAGATCGAGGATGGAAGATCGCGATCCTCAATCCTCTATCCTTCATTCTCGACCCTCAATTGCCGATGCGCACGGGGTCGACCGCGTCCTGAACCGCGCGAATAATCGATAGCGCCGTCAGCTTGCCGGTTTTCGGATTCTCGCTGGGAACGTTTTCGATGTGCACCAGGAGCCGGCCGAACTCACCTTCCACTTCGATGTCGTGGCAATTGCGCGTGAGGCCGGGCACGGCCAAGATTCGCACTTGGGTTTGATCGGGGCCAATTCCCGCCAAGCTCACGGCAGCCGTGACATTCACATTTGCCGGAAATCCGCGGCAGGCCTCGCGCGCCGAGCCCGAGAAAACTTCTTTCTCTGTTCGCAATCCCACCAGCGAAATACCGCGTTCGACCAGATAGGGGGCGCCTTCGAGCCCTTCGGGCGGCTTACGGGTCGTATGCGTCACATGAACGATCTGCCCCACTGCCGCCGACTTGATACCGTCCAATCCGGCGATCGCACCCGACGGTAGGTACAAGCGGCATCCCGTCTGCCGCGATTTCTCGATGATCTCAGGATGATCGAGCAACGCGCCGACGCTGATCACCATGAGATCTTTTCCTGCTGCAAAGACTTTTTCTGCCAACTCGGGAACGACCTTTCCGCCCGCCGCTTCGACGATTAGATCTGCCGCGGTTATCAATTCAGCCAACGACAGGTAGCCGGGCGGGCTCCTGAATGTCGAAAGAAATTCGCGCGCGCTTTTTTCGGTTCGGCTCGTCACTCCGACCAGGCGCACCGGCAGTTTGCCGCTCTCGGCCGCTCGGACCAAAGCCCTGCAGATCGCGCCGCAGCCGACTATTCCGATCGATTTCATCTCCGAACCTCCGCTTTTCCCTGTGTATCGCGACCGTTTCGCCGCTGTCAACGCGACCACACCAGCCCATAGAGCATCCAGTAGACCACGACGCCGGTGACGGAAACATAAAGCCAGATAGGAAAGGTCCAGCGGGCGATGCGCCGGTGCGCTGGAAATTTTTCTCGCAGTGCCCGAATCAGCGTGATGATTGCCAGTGGCACCACCGTGACAGCCAGGATCGTGTGTGTGAGGAGGATTGTGAAATAGACGGGGCGGACCCAGCCCTGGCCCTTAAACGGCACGGAACCGACTTGGTAATGATAAATGAGGTAGGAAATCAAGAACAGGATCGAGCAAGCGAAGGCAACCAGCATGCAGGCGCGATGGGCGCTTTGCTTCTTAGATCGAATTAAAAGGTAGCCGGTAAAAAGAAAAACGGCGCTGAGGCTATTCAGCGCCGCATTCAGGGTCGGAAGGTCTGCTATGGAAATCAATGCGGAAAAATATCCGGCATCAGCATCAGAATTAAGAAAACGCAAAGGACAAACGGCGTAATGGCGACTAGCGCCAAGGTTCTTTTCTCAAACTTGAGATGCATGAAGTGCATCGCCACCAAAGCCGCTTTCCATACTGCAAGGATAACAAGCAGAGCAGCAAGCAGGATTTTCGGCAGACCCATATAGACTATGGCAACCTCAATGATCGTGAGCACCAAAAGAATCCAAAAAATCTTGAGATACGCCGAAGTCGAGTGTGCTGTTGAGGCCATGTCTGTTCCTTTAACTGTTGCGTTACAGCAGGTAAACAAAAGTAAAAATCAATATCCAGACGAGATCGACAAAGTGCCAGTACAACCCGGCGATCTCGACATGCTTCGCTTCATAGCGGCCGCGATTGACCGCCGCCAGCACACAAGTATTGTAGATCACCCCGCCGGTCACGTGCATTCCATGAAAACCGGTGAGAACGAAAAACGTCGTCGCAAAGAGATTGTTGGAAAACGAGATTCCCAGTTCCGGCAGCTTGTGGCCTAGCAAATGGGTCCATTCGTAGGCTTGGCACCCTAAAAACAGCGCACCGCCCAAGATCGTGAGGCCGAGAAACTTGTTGAACCTGGCCTTGTTACCTTCTTGAATCGCCGCCAGCGCCAAGACCATCCAAACACTGCTGACAATCAGGAGAAAGGTCATAAACGCGGTGAGATTGATCCCGAGCACGTCTTTTGGCACCGGCCATTTGCTGCTCGCATGACGCAAAATACCGTAACCAACGATCAGCCCGCCGAACGACGTAGCGTCGCCGGCGAGAAACAACCACATACCGAGCTTGCCCCAACTCTCAGGGGTCAGAGGTGATTCTTGGGGCTCCGCTTCCGCATGCAATACAGCCGCTTCACTCATCTTCCGCTTTCCTCCTGATGCCAACTCAATTGAATCACCGGCTCGGCAGCGTCTTTCGCTTGCTGACGCTTCTTCGCCGCGCGCCGATAAAAATAAAATAAAGATCCGCCGATCGACCCGACCACCGCATACGGAGCTGCCATCAGAAACGCGATGCTCCAGTTAAACGCCTGGCTGACAGCGTCGTCACCATCCCCAAAACAAACGGCGCAAGCCCGGGCGATGTGGGGGACCCCGGTCAAGAAAAGCATGCCTAACGCTAAAATTTTTGTTTTCATAAACTTGCGGAAAAATTATCGTAATGGTTTTTCACTGTCAACCGAGCTGAGTCAATAGAGATAAACCAAGCCGTACAGCACAGGCCACAAAGCCACGACGAAGGTCCAATAAATACCCGACGTCTGCACACCGGCATAGCGAGACTTGGAAAACCTTCCCCGCCCGGCCTGTGCCCGTACCACTAACAACCAGATGAGGCCGCAAAAGACGTGAAAGCCGTGGGCGCCGATCAGGGCGTAAAACATGCCGCCGTAGATGCTGCTCGAAGCCGTCAAACCGAAATGAATAAGCCGGAGCCATTCATAGCCTTGAACGACCAGGAAAACCGACCCCAATAGAGCAGTCATCGTCAGCTGCCGAACCAGCGTCGCGAGCGCATCGGCGCGCGCGGCGCGAACGCCTAAATGCATCGTCACCGCACTTGCAAGCAGGATCGCAGTGTTAACACCCGTCACCCCGATCGGCAAGCGCGGCTGAAAGGGCGGCGGCCAAACCGTGGCGCTCAGACGAAATACGAGAAACGCGCCGATCAATCCGGCGAAGAACATCACTTCGGCGCCGAGCAGCATCAATACGGCCAGATGCGCATTATTCAGTACCGGTGTGTTGGGCCGAACCGGCGGTGGCCGATCGCCGCCGCCGAAGCCGGGACGTCTGAGATCGGGAGCCGAGATCGTGTCATCTAATTTTCGTGCGGCGGAGCTTTTTGCCATAACTCACGAAACCATTTTCTCACTCAATAGATGATAATGAAAGCAATCACCGCGGCGATATAAAGCACAACTAGTATGGCCAAGGCAAATCCAAAGCGAAACACCCTACGATTCTGTTCGGGCAACTCTTCCATAGCGATACGGCTCATTAACGGACCCGGTCCAAAGCCATGATCAGCAAAAGCATGGGCAAATAAATCAACGAAGCATACAATAACCGCCGCGCCCCCAGGAAGGTCGAGTTCATGGCCAGGCGGACGCCGCTGGCGAGAAAAGCCACGCCAAGTACGAACGCCGCGATAAAATAGACTGCGCCGGCAAAACCCAGCAGCGTTGGCAGCAAGCTCACCGCCAACAAAGCGGCAGAGTGGCTGATAATCTGTCTGTCGGTGCTACCGCTGTCGGGATCGATGACCGGAAGGAACCGGATCCCCGCCTTCGCGTAGTCGTCGCGGTAAATCCTCGCAATCGCCAGCGTATGCGGCACCTGCCAGAGAAACATGATCGCGAATAAGACCCAGGCATCGACCGTCAGTGTGCCGCGCGCGGCCACCCAACCGATCACCGGCGGCAGCGCGCCGGGAACCGCGCCGACCAACATGCAGAGCGGGCTGCGGAGCTTGAGCGGCGTGTAGAGAAAAAGGTAACTGAGGGTAATCACCGCGGTGACGGCCGCGCTCATCGGATTCACCGCGAGCGCGAGATAGATGAGCCCCAGCAACGTAATGCAGGTACCGAACCATACCGCCTCGCGCGGTTGTAACCGCCCATCGGGCAGCGGCCGATGCCTCGTGCGCTGCATCACCGCGTCGGTGTCGCGCTCAAGATATTGGTTCAGGGCGAGCGTCCCGCCTGCCGCCAGCGCCGTACCGAAAAGCATCTGCAGGAGCTCGAGATAATTCGGCACCGCTTCTGAGCCGACGTAGAAGCCGACGAAGGCGGTAATCAGCACCATCAGAACGACGCGTGGCTTGGCCAATTCAAAAAAATCGGCAGCGCGACGCATGACATTCACTTCGCTCACTGCCACGGTTCGCGTATCCGAGTTCATATGGAAAATTGCTCCGTCAATGCGTTCGCTCCGAGCGCCGGCTTCGACATCGCCGATAAACGATACGCGCGCAGCGTTAACGCCAAACTGGTCACTAGCATCAGCGCCCCGACGATCAGATGCGTCGTGGTTAGAAGCACGATCACATCAAGCGGTAACCTCAACAGAATGGTGAACTTCGCCAGGTAAGAGCCGGCGCCAAGTAGAAGCTGTAACAGCATCAGGATTCCTAGCGCGTAGGCGGAGCGGACCAACTTAAGATGGGCGTCTTGATCTTTCGTGACGCGCAAAAGCAGCAAAATCACATGTACGGCGACGAGCCCGGCGAAGAATAAATGAGCGTCCAATCGTTCGCCGGTGTGCCGTAATACCGCGCCAAAAATCACTTGGATGTAAATAAACGCGGTGGTCATCGCGCCGAGCCGCCATAGCCGCCCGCCATCCGCGATCCGGGCTTCGATTGTTTCGCTGCGCCATTCACGGGAGGTGAACAACGCTAAAGCCACGGTCAGGGCAAAGAATGCTTGGGCAAAGCACGCGTGAATGATCGCCAAAGTACTTTCCAAGAGAACCACTCGCAGGCCGCCAAGAACGCCCTGGGTTATGACGAGCCCAAGGGCGATGAAACTGAGCCAGCGCAACCAAGCGCGTCGCTCGCGCAACCAAAAGGTCACTGCCAGCGCGATTGCCAATAAACCGACGAAGGAAGCGACCAGACGATGGCTGTGCTCGTAAAAAATGTTGCCAATCATCTTCGACCAGGGATAAAGAAACATGTTGTGGCCAAACGTCGTCGGCCAATCAGGAACGGCAAGTCCCGCGCCTTTGCTGGTGACGAGACCGCCGATGAAAAGGAGCGGAAATGTGGCGCAAGCGAGCGTCACAGCGAGCCGATGCGGCCACGGTGAAAACCCCACAGCATCAGAAGTGGCGGATAGACCCACCCTTCCGGCCTCTGCTTTCATAGTTAGGCTTTCCGTCAGTGCCCTCTAGCTACGGCTCCGGCGCCGAGATTCTTGTCTTGCGGCAACCAATCTTCCTTGACTTCCGGTGAGCTATATTCGTACGGACCGCGGTACACCACCGGCTGGACTTCAAAATTGCCGTGGGGCGGCGGCGTCGGCGCCGACCACTCCAGCGTGTTGGCTTGCCATGGATTTCGTTCCGCCTTTTTGCCGGCGAAAAGGCTCCATGCGAAGTTGAACAGGAAAAATAACTGGCTGGCACCGAGAATCAACGCGCTGATGGTAATAAACACATTCCAGTGCTGCATCGGCTGAAGAAATTCATACTGGGTTGGGTTATAGATTCGCCGCATGTGACCAGCGACGCCGAGAAAATGCATCGGGAAAAAAGCGCCATTAAAGAAAATATAAGTCAGCACGAAATGAATTTTCCCCAGTTTTTCATTCATCATCCGGCCAAACATCTTCGGAAACCAATAGTACACCGCGGCGAACAGCGCGAAGATGATCCCGGCGACGACGTAATGAAAGTGGGCGACGATGTAATAGGTATCGTGGATGAAGATATCGACGGGGGTCGAAGCCATAAATATGCCGCTAAGACCGCCGATTAAAAAATTCGAGACAAAGCCAAGTGCGAAAAGCATCGGCGAGGTCAAGCGAATGCTGCCGCCCCAGAGAGTGCCGAGCCAGTTGAAAACCTTGATGGCTGACGGGACGGCAATGACCATGGTGGTCATCATGAAAGCCGTACCGAGAAGCGGATTCATGCCGCTGACGAACATATGATGGCCCCAAACAATCCAGGAGAGAAATGCGATGGCGATCATGGAAAATGCCATGGCGTGATAACCAAAGATCGGCTTGCGGGAAAAAGTCGAGAGCAATTCCGAAGTCACGCCCATCGCGGGAAGCACCAAGACATAAACTTCCGGATGGCCGAAGAACCAAAACATATGTTGCCAGAGCAGCGGTTGGCCCCCACCCTCAGGGAGGAAAAAGCTGGTGTCCATTGTTCGGTCAAAAAGCAACATCGCCAACGCCGCAGTTAGAACGGGGAGAGCAAGGAGCAGCAGGATCGCGGTGATGAATAGCGACCAAACGGTCAGCGGCATACGGAAGTAACTCATGCCCGGCGCACGCATATTGACGATGGTCGTAATGTAGTTGATCGATCCCATCAGAGAAGAGATACCGATGATGATCAAACTGATGATCCAAAGATCCTGGCCTAACCCAACACCCGTGTATGCGGCCCTGGCCGACAGGGTCGCATAACCCGTCCAACCCGAGGCGGCTGGCCCACCAGGAACTAAGAAGCTTGCCAGCATCACGACGCCAGACACTGCTCCGACCCAGAAAGAAAGCATATTCAATTTCGGAAAGGCCATGTCGCGAGTCCCGATCATCAACGGGATTAGGAAGTTGCCAAAACATCCTACCATGATCGGCATGACTACGAAGAAGATCATGATGGTCGCGTGCATGGTAAAAAGAGCATTGTAAGTTTGCGGCGGAATGATTCCTTCGTACATGTAAGGTTCAGGAATCCAGCTGAACCCTGGAACGGCGGTTTCCGGCCACGCCAACTCCCAGCGGATCATCATCGCCAGCGTTCCGCCAATCAACAACATAAAGAGCCCGAGGAATAGGAATTGGCGGCCGATCATTTTATGGTCGGTGGAAAAGACGTAAGTGCGCCAAAAACCAATTTCTTCGTGATGACCATGCGCTGCGTGCACGGCACCCGCGGCTACTGTATCGCTCATCGTTCAAGATCCTCCGTCGATATGCCCAGGGTTACAACGCTAAAGACAGGACGCTCTACTGCGGTTTAGCAGTTAAGTTTTCCGCTGCCCATTTGGCGTACTCTTCCGGCGTGTGGACGTACAGCCAGCCCTTCATTCCAGAGTGACCGAAACCACAAAGCTCGGCGCACGGAAGCTCATACTTCCCGGGCTTCGTCGCTTCAAACCAGACCAGAATAGTGCGGCCAGGAACCGCATCCTGCTTAAGCCGCAAATTGGGCAGGAAAAAGCTGTGAATCACATCCCTCGATCCGAGATGGATGCGCACGACCTTATTGACCGGGACATGCAAATCATTGTCGAAATTCACGTCGTCCGGCGTGCCAAACTTGCCATCGGCTCCAGGATAAACTACTTCCCAGTTAAATTGCTTGGCAGTCACTTGAATGTCAAAGTCCGTCGGCGGCACGCTGCGCTTCACCTTGGCCCAAGTCGATACGCTCATGAAGGACAGTACGATCAAGATCGCGGCGGGAATAATGGTCCAAATAATCTCAAGCGTCGTGTTGCCGTGAGTGTAGATGGCCCGCCGCCCCGGCTGTTCACGGTATTTCACCAGAAAAACAACCATGAGGACTGTAACCAGGATAAAGGTCACGGCCGTGATGTAGTAAATAAGGTGGAATAAGGAATCGATCTCGTGACCATAGGTCGAGACGTCTTCTGGCAACCAGCGGAGCATCTAACGATCCATCCTTGTTTTGTTGGAAGTGGAGGAAGAAACTTAACCTTTGCTAACACAGCTACCAGTCCAATTCAAGCGCGATACCGTTGATTTGCAAAGCTTTTCTGCGGGTGTTACTGACAGGAACGAAACTATTCTGAACGTAATTCAATGAGCGCTTGGTATTCCATCAGTCTGATGATTCATCTGGTTGCGCTGGCGCTCTGGCTCGGCGGCATCGTTTTTTTCCTGGTCGTCTTGGGACCGGCGGTGCATGAACTGGAACCGCGTATCGCCATTAAAACCATGAACCAAGGAAGAATCGGACTAGAAATGGTCTCGTGGACTGCCATCGGACTTTTGCTGGTGACGGGGATAGTGAACTTGCTCATTCGCACTCAAGCAACCGCGGCAGCGCCGACTGGCGCTTATGCCATCATCCTTGGCGGCAAGCTGTTTTTATTCGGCGCAATGGTCGTCCATCACTCCCTGCAAGTTTTCAAGTATGCGCCGCGAATCGCCGCCCTAACCGCCGACCTGCCACCGAACGCAACTACCTGGCCGGACCCGTTGCTCTCTCATTGGCGCCGTTGGTTCCTTTTGTTAAAAATCAATGCCGCACTCGGTCCGGTCGTGGTCCTATTTGGACTCGCGTTAGTGACGGGCTGGTGAGTTAAGGTTCGCGATTCAAGCGCGCTCATCGTCTGACGCGAGAGCAGCTATCCTTTCGGATACAGCCCCTTGATGAAACCGCTATCTTCCAACTGTTTAACAAACCGCAGGTCCATGAACGTTTCGGGAGAAAAGTTTTTTGCACGCGGGTCGCGCACCCCAACCTGATCCAGTACGAACTTCAGGCCGCCGACTGTCGGGTATGGGACCCGTTGCAACTTAGGCGCATAAAAATCTACGGTTGACGCGAGAATCGCCGGATCTTTGATGCCTGTATACTTGCTCGTGATCTTCATCGCCAGCTCGCGGTTATTTTTGTAAATCGCGATGGCTTCGGTGTAGGCGCGCACGAAACGCTGCACGGTATCCATGTTTTCTTTGATGTACGATTTTTTTGTGGCGATACCGACGAAAGGAAACTCCAGTCCCATCGCCGCAAGGTCGGCGATTTCCTTATAGCCCAGCTTCTTTGCCGCGTCGGTGAATGGGTCGGCGAGGGCGCCGGCGGCGATGCGTCCCGATGCGATGCCGCCCATGATTCCCGGATAATCTTCCAACTGCACGAGCGCGACATCTTTCTCGGGTTGTAATCCCGCTTTTCTGATCGCATAGCGCGCTGAAATATCCGTGTTCGAGCCGAAGCGCGTAATGCCCACGGCTTTGCCTTTGAGATCTTCGATCTTTGCCACCGTGCCCATGATCACGATCGGCGTCGTGTTCAGCGCCACGGCAACGAAAGTCACGTCCATACCCGCTACTCCCGCCGCTAGCATCGCCGGTCCACCCATCTGCGCCATTTGAATTTCTCCGGCCACAAGAGTCTGGCTCATCGTCGAGCCGCTGCGGATGTACGCGATATCGGTACGCAAACCGTTCTTTTCGAATAGACCGGCTTCGCGAGCCATCCAAAGAACCGCATGAGGTCCGGATATCGCCGCATAACCAGACATTACGCGGCTCGGCGTCTGGCTCAGCGCTACGCCCTGCAGCAGGAGAACAATCAGCACGACTAAAAGATGGCTCATGGACAAAGCCTCCTCTAACTTGATTCAACCGTGGTTCGGCAGTATAGGGGTTAGCGGGAAGAGACGTCAACTATTGGTTGCGCAGTTTGAAAAGGAGAAACGAATGAGACTAAGCCGATATGTTCCGGGTCTTGCCGCAGCGTTGCTTTTCGTCCAAGCCGCTGCCGTTTCCGCCGCGAACATCAATGTCGTCTGGACCAGCGAAGTGGGACAATTCGCGCCGTTATGGGTTACCAAGGAAGCGAAGCTCTTCGAAAAATATGGCAACAACGTGCAACTCATCTTCATCCAGGGCGCTTCGTCCGCCGCCGCGGCGTTATCATCGGGCGATGCTCACGTCGGCATGTTTTCGCCGCAAGTGGTGATCGCGACACCTGCGCTCGACCTGGTCATGTTTGGCCGCTTAGGCAACACCATGGACAACCGCGTCTATGGAAGAAAGGGCATCAAGAGCATCAAAGAAGTAAAGCGGGTGGCGATCAGCCGCTTCGGCAGCAACGCCGACTTCGCCGCTCGCTACCTGCTCCAGCGCGAGGGTTTGCGACCGGACGTCGACGTGGCCTTACTGCAAGTCGGTAACCAATCGAACCGCATCGCCGCTGTCGAGACGAACAACGCCGACGCCGCTATGTTAACGCCGCCGATGACGCTGATGGCTCGGAAACTCGGCATGACGCTGCTGGTCGATGCTTCCAAGTTGAACATTCCCTACTCGAGCCTTTTCTTCGTCTCGCGCCGATCGTACTTGGCGAAAACCCGACCGGAATTGGTCAATTTCACCAAGGCGATGATCGAAGGCGTGGCCCTGTACAAGTCCAACAAAGATTTCGCCATGAAAGTGTTGGCGAAGTACATGAAAGTCCAAGATCGGGAGATACTCGAAGAAAATTTCCGCGAATATGATTTTCCTTTGAAGCCATATCCGTCGAGGGAGTATTTCGAGCTGCCGATTCAAGAAGTCGGCAAGAAAGATCCCAAAGTGCTGAAAGAGAACCCTGAGCGTTATGCGGACATGTCTCTGGTGAAGGAGATTGAAAGCAGCGGCTTCATCGACAAGCTCAGCCAAGAACACAAAGTGAAGTGACCTCTTGCGCATTGAGCAAGAGGTCACTTCATCCTGAACGCAGTGAAGGATTCCTTAGAAAGAACTAATTGAAAACGGTGGAGGTCCTATGGCAACTTCAAGAGGAGCGACATTACTCGGCCCCGATAAACTCGAGATCCGCGAATATCCGATGCCCGACATTCCGCCGGACGGCGGGCTGTTGAAAGTAGAGATGGGCGGCGTCTGCGGCACCGACGTGAAATATCTTCACGGTAAGCTGCAAGTGCCTTATCCCATCATCCTCGGCCATGAAATACTTGCGCGCGTCGAAAAACTCGGACGAAACGCGGCGCAAATTCATAAAGTCAAAGAAGGTGATCGCGTGATCTTGAAAGGCGCTCTCGGCTGTGGGCGGTGCGCCGACTGCCGCCGCAACAACCAGCGCTTTTGCCGGCAACGCACCAACTACGGCGGGCGCACCAAATGCGATCAGCCGCCCCATCTGTTCGGTGGCTTTGCCGACTATGTCTATCTCGCACCCGACGTACTCGCGACCAAAGTCAGCGATTCGCTTCCCGCCGAAGCAGCGGCGCTGATCGGTTCGGTAATGGCCAATGGTTTCCAATGGGCGATCCGCCGCGGCGGCGTGAAGATGGGTGACTACGTATTAATCCAAGGTCCTGGTCAACAAGGTTTATCGTGCACCTTCGCATCAAAGCACGCCGGTGCCGCGAAGATTTTCATTACCGGCATCGGCCGCGACAAGCCGCGGCTCGAACTGGCGAAAAAATTCGGCGCCACCCGAACCATCAATGTCGAAGAAGAAGACGTCGTCGAAGTCATCCGCAAGGAGACCAACGGCGAGCTCTGCGACGTCGTCGTCGACGTTTCAGGCAATCCCAACGCGATATTGAAATCCGTGGACTGCCTGCATCGTCAATCCACAATGGTCCTTGGCGGCTTGACGGGCGATTCAACCGTGACGCCGATGCTGATGGACAAACTGGTTTGGAACGAGATCAAGCTTCAGGGCTGCTTCACAGCAGACAACGACGCCACGGAGGCCGCCTTGCGTATCATCGAGGAAACGAAATTTCCCGTGCAGGAGATGGTCAGTCACATCTTCCCGCTGAAGGACACCGAGCACTGCATCCGCGCCATCGGCGGCGAAGTAACGGGCACCTTTCCGACGAAAGCGCTGATTAACCCGGCGTTAGGCTAGGCATGCGTGCGAAATTCGTTGCAAAATCGGAACGGCCTCAGTGTTATCGCTGCACCAGGTAGGGGCGGGTTTCAACCCCCCCTACAATGACGGAACGAATGATGTGACGATTTTTTGAGAGACCGCAGTAGTCTGTAATCTCTTCGCCAGGAGCATGATTATGAACGTGAATTATCCGATCATTGATGCCGACGGCCATGTGATGGAAAGAGACACTGAGCTGCGGGAATTTCTCGAAGGCCACTACGGGCAAGGACCGCATTTTCAGACCTACAGTTATTTTCCGTCCCTCGACGGTTGGAACCGCGGCTTCGGCGTGCCTGGAAAAGCTCATGAAACGCCAGCGTCAAAGTGGCTGGAATTTATCGATGAGCTCGGCGTGCACACGACGGTTCTCTATCCGACCGGTGGTTTATCCCTTGGGCTGATTCAGAATCCGGAATGGTCCTGCATCATTTCGCGGGCCTATAATGCGTGGCTCGCCGAACGCTTCTGTAAAGTCAGCCCGCGCCTCAAGGGCGTCGCTTTGCTGCCCGTGCATGAGCCCGGCGAAGCGGCCAAAGAATTGGAACGCGCCAAGGGGCTGGGCCTCGTCGCCGGGTTACTGCCGGCGGTGACCGTACTCAACAAAGGTTATGGCCATACCGACTTCGATCCGATTTACGAAGCCGCGGAACGGCTCGACATGCCGCTCACCGTCCACGGCGCGCCGAGCCGCGGCATGGGCTTCGATTTCTTTAGTAAGTTTCTGCACGTTCACACCCTCGAGCATCCATTCGCGATCTTGATTCAGTTTACTCACATGATATTCGAGGGCGTGTTCAATCGTTTCCCCAAACTTAGAGTTGCTTTTCTCGAAGCGGGCTCGGGCTGGCTGCCCTACATGATGGACCGCATGGATGAAGAGATGGAAAAACCCTACCGCTTCCAAGCGCCGCTGCTCAAGAAAAAGCCCAGTGAAATCATCCGCTCCGGCCAAATCTGGACAACGTGCGAAGTGGCAGAGCAGGCACTCACTCACGTGCTCAAACAATTCAATCCGAACTGTTTGATGTGGCCGTCAGATTATCCGCACGAGCGGCTTCCCGACATGTTTTCCCATGATATACCGGAATTTTTGGAACGCCCGGATATCGGCGATGCAAACAAGAAAGCGATCTTGCACGATAACCCCATCGATTTTTACCGGCTAAAACTCTAAACGAGGAGAGAAGATGACTCGCGCAAAGTCGCAAAGCTCGCCAAGAAACGCAGCTTGTCATTTCGACCGAAGGGAGAAATCTTTCTTAGATCCCTCGCCTTCGCTCGGGATGACGGGCCGACGCCCGTCACTTGGCGCCCTTTGCGCCTTTGCGCGATAAACTTTCCTGAAGACTTAAAGAATGCGACGCTAACGGAGGAACACTATGCGTTTGCAAGACAGAGTAGCGATCGTCACCGGCGGCGGCGTAGGCATCGGTAAAGCTTATGCTCACGGTTTAGCGAAAGAGGGAGCCAAGGTTGTAGTCGCCGATATTCAGGAAGCGGAAGCGCAGAAAGTCGCTACGGACATCAAATCGGCCGGCGGCGAAGCCATCGCTGTGGCCGTTGACGTCACCTCACCGGAAAAAACTCAAGCGATGGCCGAGGCTACGTTGAAAGAATATGGCCGCATCGACATCCTTGTAAACAACGCCGGTCTTTACTCCGCCCTCAAAAAGAAAAACTTCATGGAGATTGACACCGACGAATGGGATCGCGTGATGGCGGTCAACGTAAAAGGGTTGTTCCTCTGCGTGAAGGCCGTCTACCCCGCCATGAAGCGACAGAAGAAAGGCAAGATCATCAACATCTCATCGGGGACGACGCAAAGCGGCACGCCATTTTTCTTGCATTATGTTTCCTCCAAAGCGGGCGTATTAGGTTTCACCCGCGCGCTCGCGCGCGAAGTCGGCGGCGACAACATCTGCGTCAATTCGATCATGCCCGGCCTAACCATTTCCAGTCCAAACCAGGAAGGCGTCACGAGTCCGGAGCAATTGGCCGATCGCAGAAAACGCCGCGCCATCCAGCGCGATCAATATCCCCAGGATCTCGTCGGCACGGTGATTTTTCTCTCTTCCGATGACAGCGACTTCATGACCGGCCAAGCCATCGGCGTCGACGGCGGCATGAACATGCATTAGATGGCCCGCCACGGAGGCGCAGAGGGCGCGGAAAGTGAGTTTGAAATATAAACCTCTGTGTGCTCTGTGCCTCTGCGGTGAATCCTTCTTGTGTTCCTTTGGTCTCGCTTCACCGCGCTGGCTGGACGTGCATCATTCGAAGATCATGCTGGTGAAAGTCACAACGGATCCGGTTTCCGGTGTGAAAGCTTGACCGTATTTGAGATGTTTACCCGCGACCCCATCGAGGAGATGGATTAAAGAGTAGAGCGGCGAAAAACCGCAAATTCGTCTCCGATCCTGATCTTTGGCGATCTCGTTGAAAAATCCCGGCGCATCGAGCGCAAGCAGCCGATCGACAAGGCTATGATCCTCGGTCTCAACCCATTTAAGAAAATCATCTGTGATCGGCTCTTGGTCGCCGAACTGCCGCCCGACGTGAGCGAGATCGACACCCGCGACGAAACAGACTTGACGCGTTTCCTTTTCCGCCATCTCGCGCAGGGCGCGCAAGAAAGTCCCCACGGCTGAAGTTTTTTCCGGCGCCGTCTGATTCATCATCATGGAATGAAACGAAGACACCAAAATCGGCACGATTTTAAATGGTCTCTCCGGCTGGCCAGTTATCGCCGCCCTTTGCCCCGCGACGTGCTTGAGAAATACGACTTGAAATTCTAGCGAGTGCTCGCCCCGGTGCAGATATTCGTCAACGAAATAATCTTCGGCACACTGGGCCTGCAAACGATTGACGAAATCTGTGTCCGTTTCCACGACACCAAGCGGCGTCGCAAAATCTTTGAGCGTCAAAATATACGGCGCCTGCCCGCCACAATGCGACGTACCGAGAAGAATGTAGAGATCGGCGCCATCGCTTTCCGCGAGAGGTTTGTAAGCCGAGGCGTAGGCCGGACCGCCGCGATGGAAATCGATATGCGGCGCGACCACGGCGCGCGGCGTAGAGCATTGTTTTTTAGGCGACGGTAGTCCGGGTCCGTTTGGCAAAGAAAAATAGCCGTCGAGCTGACTTGTCAATTGAGTCGGATCGGCATTGTAGACGCCGCCGACATGCGCGGCCGTGCGCGTCGGCAGGCGGCGAAATTCGAGCATCACCGCGTCTCGATAAGTAAGGAATCGCTCGCTCTGCAAATAATAGTGCTGGTCGAGCGTATCGACGAAATCCTTGAGTTCCTCGCCGAGCAGCAATGTGCCGAACTGCTTGCAATAGGACTCTTGGATGTCAAGCAGGGAATGCCGGCCATCGAAGTGAGACAGTATAAAATAACCTACCGGTGAAATGCCCAAGGGAGTGGCGAGATTCAACGGGTCCCTTAGGTGGATCAGGGTGTTGCCGTCTTGTTGAACCGGAAACGCTTCGATGGCGCGGAGCCGAGGTTTGTCGTCCATTATCGAAGGCGGGAGGGAGTTCGATTCAAGGTGGAAAATTTTGTCAACGAGGAAGTCGTTCCGGAGGACTAATTGGCCCTCAAACGATGCCCAGTCGCTGTTTCGCTTCTTCGCTAATCATACTCGGGTTCCACGGCGGATCCCAGACCAGATCGACCGTGGCTTCAACGACGTCGTCCAGCGCCAATATCCTTTGCCTCGCGTCAGCAGCGATCATCGTTCCCATGCCGCAGCCGGGCGCGGTTAGCGTCATTCTGACGGCGACCTTGTCGTCGTTCACCTCAACGTCGTAGACCAAACCGAGATCGACGATGTTGACCGGAATTTCCGGATCGTAACAATCGTGCAGCGCTTCGTAAACCTGTTCTTTGGTGACCATCCTTTATCTCCTGTTTTGAAAACTACTGATCAAAACCATACCCCCGGCTTATCTACGTCGTAATGATCGCTGGACCGCCTTTCCTTGCTCGTTCCGACGCAATTGATAGCTGTCCGGCCAACTTAGCGGCGATTTCCAGAAAAATTTTGCTCACAGACGACTTTGGGTCTTGAATCAAAATCGGCACGCCTTTGTCGCCACCCTCGCGCAGCGCCGGCGTGATCGGAATTTCGCCGAGATAGGGAATCTGGAACCGCTCGGCCGCGCGCTGCGCGCCGCCTCGGGAAAAGATCTCATGGCTTTTGCCGCAGCCGTCGCAAATAAAATAGCTCATGTTCTCGACGATACCGACGATGGGAATCATCACCTTGTCGAACATGGACTTGGCGCGCACCACGTCGGCGAGTGCCACGTGCTGGGGCGTGGCCACCAACAGCGCGCCGCTGACTTTCAGCTGTTGCGAAAAGGTGATCTGCACATCGCCGGTGCCCGGCGGCATATCCACCACCAAGTAATCCAACTCGCCCCAATGAACGTCAGCCATGAGTTGGTGCAAGGCTTTACCTAACATCGGGCCGCGCCAAATCACCGCTTGGTCCGGGTCGAGAAAAAAGCCGATCGACATGACCGGCACGCCATGAGCCATGGTAGGTTCGATCTTGTAGCCACCGTCGACTTCGATCTTTCTCGGCTCGCCTTTGACGCCCATAATGATCGGCACCGAAGGCCCGTAAATATCCGCATCCAGCAAACCGGTCGCGGCACCGTGCATCTTGAGCGCAACGGCTAAGTTGGCCGCTACTGTTGATTTACCTACGCCACCTTTGCCGGCCGCGACGAGCACGACGTTTTTCACCGTCGGTAACAGATCCGTCTGCCCCGCTCCAGCTTTGCTGCCGCGCACCTGAGCGCCGAAGCTAATTGCCAGACCGCTCACCCCGGGAACTTGAGCCAGAGCTTGTTTGCAATCGTGTTCGATGGTTTCACGCAAAGGGCAAGCCGGCGTGGTCAATTCCACCGTGAACGTGACCTGACCGTGATCAACGGCCAAGTTTTTTACCATGCCGAGGCTCACGATGTCGCGATGGATCTCCGGATCCTGGACTCCGCGTAATGCGTCGAGAATTCTTTCTTCGGTCAAATGTTCCACGGGACTCCTTCCTACACAAAAAACTTTAGACTTATAAGGTCTACGATGTCAACAGCGCGTTAACGATCAGCGATTAACGGAGTCTAATTTTATTGAATTAGAGCGCCCATCGACTCGCGGCTAGTTGAATTGTACCTTTTATCTTGATGAGGGGGAGTGCTTTTGGTAAAATCGGCTCGGTTTTGCATGCAACCGCTCCAATTACTTCGGGAGGTACAATGAAACAGGCACTTATGATCGTGGCGGCCTTCTTGATTCTTACTTCAGGGGTCGGCTGTTCGGGCGGGAGCCTGACGACGCGCGAGAAGGGCGCGGGAATCGGCGCACTCGGAGGCGCCGCCGCGGGAGGAATCATCGGCGCCGCCGTGGGCCATCCGGGGGCCGGAGCGGCGATCGGCGGCGCGCTCGGTCTCGGTGCTGGCGCTCTTGTTGGCGACCAAATGCAGGGACAGGAAATTAAGCAAGCGGATCAGCAGAAACAGATGGACACCAACCAGTCCGAGATAGAGCGTCAACGACGAGAAATTGAGCGGCTCCGCAAACAGGGCGAGTATTGAGCCCGAGGGTTCAGACCCAGAGGTAAGCCGCAATGTTCGAGCGGAAATGGATTCGGCAACTGGACGCGTTCCAATACGATCTTAAGACTGCCAATGAAGAACCAGAACAAGGATTAACGTAAGTCTTCAAAGCTTGGAGGGCGTATCATGAAACATTTGAAAAATTTTCGATTGGGTGCTTTGTTGCTTACCGCCCTAATAGCCGGATCGGGATGTTCGGGCGGCGAATTAACCACGCGTGAGAAGGGCGCGGGAATCGGTGCACTCGGAGGTGCCGCCGCGGGAGGAATCATCGGCGCCGCCGTAGGTCATCCTGGCGCGGGGGCGGCGATTGGCGGCGCGTTGGGATTGGGCGCCGGTGCGCTCGTCGGCGACCAATTATTA
>WNFU01000927.1_pt1 | contig 41066 bp, 36 predicted proteins | sample 5400121 | NCBI WGS metagenome assembly WNFU01 (sample SAMN13153360, study PRJNA577476) | soil metagenome | isolation source: 100 cm soil or saprolite under grassland replicate 1 | place: USA:California | collected 2016-06-15
GCCGACCGCGTCGGTGAGCCGCTGGTATTCGCCGTCGGGGTCGACGACGGCCACGTCCACGCCGCGGTACAGGCTGCGGAGCGCCTCCAGCTTGGCCAGGTAGCTCTTGCCGGCGCCGCTCTTGGCGAGGATGACGGCGTTGTAGTTGTCGCAGGCGAACCGGTCCCAGCACACCAGCCCGTGGCTGCGCAGGTTGCGCCCGTACAGCACCCCAGTGCCCGAGGTGGCGGCGGGGCCGGTCAGCTCCGCGGCGGCGAACGGGAACGACGCTGCCAGCGCGGCGGTGTCCAGGGTGCGCCGCACCCGCAGGTTGTCCAGGCCCAGCGGCAGGGTGGTGACCCAGCCTTGCAGCGTGCGCCAGGTGGCGGGGTGGGCGTCCAGCAGCAGACTGGCCAGCAGCGCCTGGACGCTCTCGGTCTGGTAGTCAAGCTCGGCCTGGTCGCCGCCGCGCACGGTCACGTACAAGCCGACGCGGAACAGCCGGCCCTCGCCGCGGGCCAGCCGCCGCGAAAGCTCGTGGGCGTCGTCGTCGGCGGCCGCCACCTCGGCGTCATCCAGCCGCTGATGGTCGGCGTCCAGGCGGCGGGTGGACTCAAGCCGCGCGAGCTGGCGGCGCAGGCTGGCTGCGGCCACGGCCTGGGGGATGGGCTCGACGTGCACGGCGACGTCGGCGGCGCCGGGGTGGGTGACCAGCGGCTCCAGCCAGCCGTTGCCGACCTCGCGGGGATAGCCGACAACGATCAGGGTCCTGTACCAGGTCTCGCCGGCCCGCAGCATCCGCGGGCCGACCTCTATGGCGCCGGGGATGGGCAGCCCAGCCGGGATGGGAGCGTGACTGGGGCCGGGGTGGCGCGAGAGCAGGGATTGCAGGCGCGGGTTCATGGGGCGGCTCCAGCGCGTGGGGCGGGTCCGGTGATGACCTGGCCGGGTGGGGCCGGCTCCTGGCCGGCGCCGCGCGCCCGCCCGCCACTGGGTGGGCGCAGCCGGTCGGGGCTGGCCGTGCGTGCCAGCACGGCGGTGACCTGTGCCACGTCGAGGCGGCGCAGGCCGATCCCGGCGGCGGCCAGCAGCGCGGCGGCCTGCTCGGCGGCGCGGCCCAGCACCTGCGCCACCCCAGCGGGATTGGCGGCCGGGGTGGGCTGGCGGAACACGACCAGGAGCTCGCGGCTGCGCACGTCGCGGCGGGCGGCCAGCGCGTACAGGAAGCTGGCGTGCTCGCGGGCCGCGCGCTCCAGCGCCGGATGCGGCAGCCCGCCGGCGGCCCGCTCGATGGCGGCGGTCATGGCGGCCAGATCGACCGGGACCGCGCGGACCAGGATCTGCACCTGGGTGGGTGGGGCGATGGCGTGCAGGAACCGCGCGAAGCTGGCCACCAGCGCGGCCTGCTCGGCCTGGGTGCGCAGGCCAAACGTCAGCGCGGACGCGCGGCAGACGACCGCCACACCATCATTGCCCAGGTCGAGCGCGCCGTCGCCGTCCAGCCCGCGGACGGGCAGCACCAGCGGCGCCGACGACTCCGCCTGGGTGGCGCCCGGCAGCCAGGCGGGTGGGGCCTGGACCCCGTCTGGCGCGATGACCATGCGGCGCGGCGCGCGCCGCTGCCGCCGCGCCGCCCGCACCAGCCGGTCCAGCCCCATCCCGTCTCGCCGGCCCAGCGCCAGCGCCAGCCCCACCACCAGCACCGGCCACGCCAGCGCGACCGCCACCGGCAGCGGCACCAGGACGCGGGCCAGCGCGCCGACCACCCAGGCCAGCAGCAGGGTCGCCGTCAGGATGGCGAGCTGGCGGGCGGTCAGCCCGCCAAGCAGCCGGTCAGGCCGGTCCACGTCCGCGGGAATCCTCGTCGCCGGCCTGGTCATGGGAGCACCGCCCGGACCGCGCTGCCGACCGCCCGCACGGTCCGGATCACGATCAGCGAGCGGGCCAGCCGCACCAGGGTGCTGCGCCGCCCGCCCTCGATGACCGCGCGGGCCGCCCACGAGGGGATGCGGACAAGCAGCCAGAACAGGCAGCAGCCCACCAGCACGTCCACCAGATGGCCGCGGCCCGGCGGGAGCACGCTGGTGCGGTCGGCCTCGAAGAACACCCGCACCGCCAGCACCAGCCCCAGCGCTTGGGCGACCTGCACGCCAAGACAGGCCGCCATTGCCCGCCACCAGAACCGCGCCAGTCCCTCGGTCTGGGGTAGCGCGTGAGCGGCCAGCATGACCGGCGCGGCGACGACCAGGAACACCACCAGCAGCGACCGCACGATGCAGGTGCCGGCCAAAAGCAGCGCCAGCACCACCAGCGCGCCGACCAGCAGCGCGGTGAACGGGCTGGCCGGCGCAAGTGGCGCCAGCGCCAGCGTCTTGATGGTGGCGGTGACGTGGGCGGGGTCCACGCCCTGGCCGGCAAGCGCCGCCGACGCGGCGTTGGCCAGCTCGATCGCCTGGCTGGCGAGCCAGAAGCTCAGGTTGGCGGCGACCAGGCCAACCACGAGTCTGGGCGCGATCTCCTTGACGGTGTAGTGGGCTTGGAGGCTCTCGTGGGCCAGCAGCACCACCCCGGCGATGGTGACCAGCAGCACGTAGGCGCCGTCGGCCAGGCCCAGCGACAGCCGCCACAGCTGGTGGGCGCGCGGCCCGGTCGCCACCGCTGGGGTGGCCAGCAGGGTGCGGCCCAGCAGGTCCAGCGCGGGGCTGACCGCCGCGGCGACCACGCTCTGGAACCAGTCGTCGATCGCCTGGCGGATGCGGCCGGGGATGTCGAACAGGCCCGGCGTGGCCGGCGGCTGCGCCGGCACCAGCCCCGGCGTGGTCGTCGGCGACGCGCCACCCGTGGTGGTGGTCGTGCTGGTGCTGGTGGGGCCTGGCGGCAGGGTCGTCGCCGACGGGCCGCCCGCGCCGGGCGCCTGCTGCGCGGCCAGGCCAACACGCGGAGGGGCCGCGCCAGCGGCCGGCGTGGCCAGCGCCAGCACCGCGCCGGCAGCCAGCAGGACGGCCACCACGGTGGCGAGGCGCCGGATCCGGTTGGGGTGGCTCATGCGCCCACCACCGTGTGCAGGATGGCGACCAGCGCGGGCGCCAGCGCGGCGATGCCGTAGCCGACCGCGGCGGCCTTGAACATCGTCTTGGCCTTCTGGATCTCGCCAGGGTCGCCACCCGCCGTCAGGTAGCGGACCCCGCCGACGGTCAGCGCCAGGGTGGCCAGCCCGGCCAGCAGCCCCACCAGCAGCAGCCGCAGCCGGTCGATCACGCCCTGGATGGTCGGGTCGGCGGCCAGCGCCGGATCAGCGGCGGCCAGCCACAGCAGCACCAGCAGCCCGCTGGCCGCGGCGGCCCGCCGGCCGACGGCCAGCAGCCCGCGCCACAGCAGCGCGGCAGAATGGGAGGGAGGGTGGTGCACTGGCGGCTCCTCGGTGTGAGCACGTGGACAGATCGCAAGCAGTGAGGTGGAGGGCACTCGCGGCGGCATTGGCGACAGCGCAACCGCGAATGCCCTCCTATCCTGGAAACCCACCTTCAGGGCCCGTTTTGGAACATTCGCCTGCTCACAAGCCATGCGATCAGCGCCGGCTCGGCACGGATCCGCCGCCGGCGCAGCCCCTGGTAGGACACCCCCCAGCGGCGCGCGAGCACCCGCAGCGGCACCCCGCCAACCCGCGTCTCGCCCACCAGCTCCGCCGCCCCCGCCGACAGCACCCCCGCCCGCACCGCCGCCTGGAGCACCAGGTCGGGATGCGACGGCCACCGCGGCGGCGCCGCCAGGCTGGCGTGCGGGGCCTCCCACGTGCGCCAGCGGCGCTCTTGCCGCACGAACCGGTGCCCGGCGCGGACCGCCGGCCACACCAGCCGCGCGGCCAGCCGCTCGGCGCTGGCCGGCAGCGTGCGGATCGCCTCCACCAGCCCGGCGAGCATCTCGGCCTCCAGGTCGGCGGCCTTGCCCGGCACCGCGTGCGCCAGCGGCACCGCCGCCCGCCGCAGCGCCGGCAGCACCACCCCGCACAAGCCCACCGTCCACGCGCCCCCCGCACCGTCGCGCTCGCGCTCGCGCCTGGCATGGCGCAGCAGCACCACCAAGGCTACGTCGCGGGTGCGGTAGCTGACCGACGGGTGCAGCAGCCGGCCGCGCAGCTCGTCCAGCGGGACCGGCCGAGGCGGCAGCCCGCGGACCTGCCGGCCATCAATGGCCAGCGGCCTTGGGCCGGCGACCAGCAGTCGGAATGTTTCCTCAAGCGCATCAAACGGCCACACGACACCGGAATTGGCACTGGCAGGCATGAGCGGCTCCTTTCGCGTTCCACACGACGGATGAGCCGCAACGAAACCAGGCGCCGCTGTCAAAACATTGTCGGGGCGGCGTGATAATGCGCTGACAATGATCTGACAGCGCCGCGATAACGCCAATGCCGCTCGTGACAATTTTCTGACAATGCCACGACAATGCGCCGGGCGCCGCTGTCAGCTTGCCCACCTGACGAGGGCGGTCGACTGACAACGTTCTGACAGCGCCACCTGTGTAGCCGCTGACCTGGTCAATGCCAGAAGGTCACCCGCCATGCCGGGTCTGGATGGGGAGGAGCCACAGGCGTCACCGCGGCGCACAGCCACGGACCAAGGTCAATCAAATTCCCCGCGAAGGCCAACCCCGTTATTTGACAGAGGAGCAAATGACCTGCTAAATAAATAGAGTAAAGAACAAACGCGACGGAAATCAGCGCGAGACGAGCATTCAAGATCGCCTTGGCTCTCGTTGCATTTGCGAGCCCAATTGCGTGTCGCGCCGCAAACCACCAGCGGCCGCGTCGCCGAAGCCCCCCGGCCGCTCGAAGCTCCAAGGAGGATGCGCCCCGCATGCCTGACTCTCGCCGCCGCAGCCGCCGTCCTCGTACCCGCCCCTACGCCTGCCCAGCCAGCGAGTCGAGCAGCGCAGGAGCCGACACGCGACCGACCCCGAGCGCCAGCGAGCGACCGCTCACGGTGCGACTGCCGGAAGGCCCACCGAGGCTCTCGCCCGACGCGGCAAAGGTGCTGCTGCGCATCCTGCTGGACGCCGCCCAGCCGGACGCGCAGCAGCCTGCCGCTTCCTTATTCGATCCTGCCGACCCCGATCACTCGCCCTCAAGGTGCCCAGCATCATGACGCCCAGCCGCACCACGCTCGACGACCTGATCGACCAGCTCCTGTTCGCCTTCTATGGCCGGGTCTCCACCGAAGACCAGCAAGACCCCCAAGCCTCCTACGACTGGCAGATCTCCCGCGCCCGCCAGCTCATCCAGCCCAAAGGCGGCGTGATCGTGGCCGAGTACTTCGACATCGGCCACTCCCGCGCGCTGCCCTGGCAGCGTCGCCCCAAGGCCAGCGAGCTACTCGCCGTGCTCCGCGACCCCAACCGGGGCTTTGACGCGGTGGTGATCGGCGAGCCGCAGCGCGCCTTCTACGGCAACCAGTTCTCCCTGACCTACCCCGTCTTCGAGCATTTTGGCGTGCAACTGTGGGTGCCCGAGGTCGGCGGGCCCATCGACCCCGGCTCCGAGGCCCACGATCTGGCCATGACCCTGTTCGGCAGCCAGTCCAAGAGCGAGCGCATGCGCACCAAGACCCGCGTGCGCGCCGCCATGGCCGCCCAGACCGCCATCCAGGGCCGCTACCTCGGCGGCCGGCCACCCTACGGCTACCGGCTGGCCGACGCCGGGGCGCACCCCAACCCCGCCAAGGCCCGCTTCGGCGTGCGCCTGCACGCCCTGGAGCCCGACCCCGCCGCCGCCCCGATCGTCCAGCGGATCTACGCCGAGTTCCTCCACGGCGCCGGGTACCTGGCGATCGCCGAGCGGCTCAACGCCGAGCAGCTTCCCTCCCCCTCTGGCCACGACCCCGCCCGCAACCCGCACCGGCAGGGCATCGGCTGGACCAAGCACACCGTCCGCGCGATCCTTGTCAACCCGCGCTACACCCAATGCCGGTCAGTTACGACGACCCCGCCGTGCAAACACACGACGTTTGCCCAGGTCAGGACGGGTGCTTCCCCGCCTATCTGACCGGCATTGGCGCTACACCGGCTACCAGGTCTGGAACAAGCAGCGCCGCGACGAGGTCTTACTGGATGTCGACGACGTGGCCGCCGGCTACGTGGGCCGCATGCGCTGGAACCCCACCAACGCCTGGATCTTCTCGGAGCAGCCCGCCCACGACCCCCTGATCGCCAAGGACGACTTCGACCGGGTGCAGGCCATGATCGGCGCGCGGGCCTGGCGGCACAAGCCCCACACGCCCACCCCGACACATCGGGTCTACGTGCTGCGAAAGCGGCTGCGCTGCGGCCTCTGCGCCCGCCGCCTGCAGGGCCACTGGGTCCACGCCCAGCCCTACTACCGCTGCTCCTACCCGCCCGAATACCGCGCCGCCACCGGCCTTGACCACCCGCGCACGATCTATCTGCGCGAGGCCGATCTGCTCCCCCACCTGGACGGCTGGCTCGCTGGCCTGTTCGACCCCGACCGGCTCGACGACACCCTGGACGTCCTGGAGCAGGCCAGCAACGACCACGCCGCCACCGCCCAGCAGCTCGGTGCGGCCGAGCAGGCCATCGCCGACTGCCAGCGCCAGCTCGCCCGGTACCGCGCCGCGCTGGACGCCGGCTCGGACCCGGCGGTCGTGACGGGCTGGATCAACGAGGCGACGGCGACCAAGGCGACCGCCGAGGCCGAGCGCGCCCGCCTGCGGGCCACCGCGCCCAAGCCGCTTGGCCGCGATGAGCTGCGCCGCGTTGTCACCGAGGCCGGCGGCCTTCTGACAGCGCTTGACAACGCTGACCGCACCCGGCGCGCGGCGCTGTATGACAAGCTGGGCATCGAGGGGGTCTACCAGCCGCGCGAGCGGCTCGTGATCGTCACCGCTGATCTGGTATGCCAAAGGTTGGTGTCGGAGGGGGGACTTGAACCCCCACGTCCTTGCGGACACTAGGCCCTCAACCTAGCGCGTCTGCCTATTCCGCCACTCCGACGTGGGCGCCGCAGACTCGGCGCTGCGGGATTGTAGCAGAGCGGTGTGCGCCGCTCATCGGAGCGAGGAACAGCTACCTGCGCGAACCGCGCACCTCGGCACCCGGCGCTGCGGCGTCCCCGCGGGGGACGCTGACTCACTTCGGGGAGCTTGCCAACCTGACGGCGGCGAGGTCGAGCGCGCCCCAGGGCGTGAGGTCGAAGCCGTCCACCCCTGGCGCGAGCACGGCGGAGTGGCGCCGTTCCAGGACCGGCGCCACCGGCAGGTCGGTGAGGATGGTCGCCTCGGCGCGCTGGTACAGGCTGGTGCGCGTTGGCTCGTCGGCGGTGGCGCGTGCCTGCGCCAGCAGACCGTCCACGGTCGGGTCGGCGTAGCCCGTGGCACTGGCGCCCGCGCCCCCGTGGCTCGAGAACTGGCGCCACAGGAAGGCGTCCATGCGGGGGTAGGCGGCGGTCTCTGTGAGGGCGAACATCGCCGGAGGCTTGGCCAGGCTCGCGGGGTATCTTGCCGGGTCGACCTCGACGAGGCGGACCCTGATGCCGACCTTGCCGACGTCGGCGGCGATGAGGCCGGCGATGCGCCGGTCGGTGGAGGTCGCGGGCACGGCGAGGTCCACGGGCCCGAGCCCCGCCTTGCCGACCTCGGCGAGCAGCGTCCGCGCCAGCGCGAGGTCCTGGCTGCAGGATGGGCAGGCGGCCTGACCCGCGCCGGGCACCCCGTGCGGCACGATTCCGGCCGCCGGGCTGAACGTGCCGGCCAGCGCCACGGCGATGCGCTGCCGGTCGATGGCGAGCGAGACCGCCTGGCGCCAGCGCGGATCCTTGGCGGGCCCGGCGTGCACGGCGAAGCCGAGGGACCAGCTGCCGGCCTCCGGGCCTTGCAGCAGGCCGGGCCGGCTGCGGCCGTCGGCCGACAGCCCTTCCAGCGCTCTGGCGGCGGCGACCTGGTCGAGCGGCACCGGCGCGAAGCGGACCTGGTTGTGCTGCAGGGCGAGCCAGCCGGTCTGCTCGTCCGGCACGGGGACCACGCGCACGCGGTCCAGGTCCGGGCGGCGGCCGCCGTAGGCTGGGCTGGGGACCAGCTCGAACGGCCGGCTCTTGGAGTACCCGGCCGGCAGTGAGAAGGGCCCGTTGCCGACGGGTCTGGTGCTGGAGGCGGCGCCGGCGGCGAGCGCCGCGCCCGGCACCGGCGACAGGCGGGGGTTGGCGGCCACGGCCGGCAGGTCGGCGAGCGGCTCGCCGAGGTCGACGAGCAGGGTGGTGGGGTCAGGCGCGGACAGCCCGGCGATGTGGCCGGCATGGCCGGCGGCGAACGCCTGGTAGCCCGCGACCGCCGCGAGCAGGGCGGCCGGCGAGGCCGGGCGTGGCTTGGTCTTCGGGCTCGCCAGGCGTTCCCAGGCGAGCTTGAAGTCGCCAGCCGTGACCGGGGTCCCGTCGGAGTACCTGGCGTCGGGCCGGAGCTGGAATCGCCACCGGCGCAGGGAGGGGTCGCTCGACCAGGAGGCGGCCACGGCGGGCCGCACCGCGCCGCTCGGGTCGATGGCGGTCAGGCCGTCGAACAGGTTGGCGACGATCAACTGCTCCTCGGGCCGCGTGGCGTAGGCGGGATCGAGGGTGCGCGGCGCCGGGAGCGCGATCGCCATGGTGCCGCCGCGGCGTGGCTCGGCGGCGCCGCCGGTGCCGCCACGGGAGCCGCCAGAGCCTTCCGTGCGGTCACTTGATCCGCTGGTGCAGCCGGCGAGCGCGAGCGCCCCGACGAGGGCGAGCACGAGAGAGCGGGCCCGGGCAGTGCGCCGCCGCGCGTGCCCGACGCCTGCCACCTCTAGTTGGGTGCCAGCAGGATGGCCAGCAGCGAGCTGCTCAGGCCGAACACGACGGCCGCGCCGACGGTCAGCCGGTCAAGGTTGCGCTCCACCACTGTGGAGCCGCCGAGCGTCGTGCTCATCCCGCCGCCGAACATGTCGGACAGGCCGCCACCGCGGCCGGCGTGGAGCAGGATGAACAGGATCAGCGTCAGCGACGCGATGACGTTAATGGCGACGACCAGGGGAACCATCGGGCGAGATCCTTGTGTGGCTCGGAACGAGACGTGTCGCAGTCTAGCAGCTCAGACCCATCCCGCGTGCGGCCATCAGCGGCCACGGCGGCCGCGGCCGGCACCCTTGACGATGAGCGCGAACTCGTCGGCGTCCAGGCTCGCGCCGCCGACCAGCGCGCCGTCGACGTCGGGCTGGGCCATCAGGTCCTCGATGGTGCCCGCCTTGACGCTGCCGCCGTACTGGATGCGCACGGTGCCGGCGGCGGTCCCGCCGGCGAGCTCCTCAACGGTCCCGCGGATGAGCGCGATGGTCTCCTGTGCGTCGCCGGCGGTGGCGGCGCGGCCGGTGCCGATCGCCCAGACCGGCTCGTAGGCGATGACGAGCCCGCCCACCTGGTCGGCACCGAGGCCGGCGAGCGAGCCGCGGATCTGCCCCTGGACCACGTCCGCGGTGTTGCCGGCCTCGCGCTGCTCGAGCGATTCGCCCACGCACACGATCGGCGTCATGTCGTTGGCGAGCACCGCCCTGGCCTTGCGGTTGACCAGCTCGTCGGTCTCGCCGGCGTACTGGCGCCGCTCGGAGTGCCCGACGATCACGTAGGCGCAGCCGAGCTTGGCCAGCATCGGGGCGGAGACCTCACCGGTGTATGCACCCTCCGGCTCCGGGTGGCAGTTCTGGGCGCCGAGCCCGAGTGCCAGCCTGTCCCCCTCGATCAGGGTCCCGACGCTGCGCAGCGCGGTGAAGGGCGGGCACACCACGACCTCCACCGCCGCGGTGTCGTCGCTTGACAGCGCCCAGGCCGTCTTCTGGGTGAGCTGGACGGCCTCGAGGTGGGTCTTGTGCATCTTCCAGTTGCCGGCGATCAGCGGTCGGCGGGCGACGGCCACGGTGGCAGCTCCTTGGTGTGGTCAGGTTCGCGGGTCCGGCGCGGCAGGACGCTGACGCCGGGCAGTGTCCTACCCTCGAGCAGCTCGAGGCTGGCGCCGCCGCCGGTGGACAGGTGGTCGACCTTGTCGGCGAGGCCGAACTGGGCCAGGGCGGCGGCCGAGTCGCCCCCGCCAACGACGGTGTAGGCGGCGGTCGAGGCGACCGCCTCGGCCATCGCCCTGGTGCCTGCGGCGAACGGCGCCCATTCGAACACACCCATGGGACCGTTCCAGAACACCGTCTTGGCCTGGTGGACAGCGGCCGCGAAGGCGGCGGCGGTCTCTGGCCCGATGTCGAGGCCACGCCAGCCGGGCTCGATGGCGCCAGCGGGCACGGTGCGTCGGTTGGCGTCCTCGGCGAAGGCGTCCGCGACCACCACGTCGGTCGGCAGCAGGATGCGCTTGCCCTCGCGCTCGGCCCTGGCGAGCAGATCGCCGACGGGGCCGACCTGGTCCCGCTCGAACAGCGAGTCGCCGACGCCATGGCCCTGGGCGGCGAGGAAGGTGAAGCACATTCCCCCGCCGACCACCAGGGTGTCGACGCGGCCCAGCAGGTTGGAGAGCACAGCGAGCTTGTCCGAGACCTTGCTGCCGCCCAGCACCGCCACGAAGGGGCTCGCGGGGTCCTCCAGCAGCCGGGAGAGCACGCTGACCTCGCCGGCCAGGAGGAAGCCGGCGTAGGCGGGCAGCCGCTCGGCCACGCCGACGACCGAGGCGTGGGCGCGGTGCGCCGCGCCGAAGGCGTCGTCGACGTACAGGTCGGCGAGACGGGCCAGGCGCTCCGCGAGGGCGGGGTCGTTCGCCTCCTCGCCCGCCTCGAACCGCAGGTTCTGGAGCAGCAGCACCTGGCCGGGGGCGAGGTCGGCGGCGGCGCGCTGAGCCGCCTCACCCGCCACGTCGTCGACGAAGGTGACCCGTTGCCCGAGCCGCTCGCCCAGCACGTCCGCGACCGGCGCGAGCGAGTACTTGTCGACCCGCTTGCCCTTGGGCCGTCCCAGGTGCGAGCAGCAGATCACCCTGGCGTCGCCCTCGATCAGGTGACGCAGGGTGGGCAGGGCGGCGCGCACCCGCAGGTCGTCGGTGACCCGCCCGTGGTCGTCGAGGGGCACGTTGAAGTCGTTGCGGACCAGCACGCGCTTGCCGGCGACGTCCGCGGCGTCGACCGTCAGGAGCTCGATCGTCATTCCCACTCCACTACCCGAGCTGGCTGCCGACCAGGCTGGCAAGGTCCACCAGGCGGTTCGAGTAGCCCCACTCGTTGTCGTACCAGCCGAAGACCTTGACCAGCTTGCCGTTGGCCTGCGTCAAGGGGGAGTCGAAGACGCACGAGTGCGGGTCGCCGACGATATCGGAGGAGACGATCGGGTCGACGCTATAGCTGACGAGGCCCTTGAACCTGCCCTCGGCGGCGCGCTTGAAGGCGTCGTTGACCTCGTCGTCGGTGACCTCGCGACCGAGCGTCACGGTGAGGTCGGTGAGCGAGCCGTCCTCGACCGGCACGCGCAGGGCCATGCCGTCCAGCTTCCCCTTCAGCTCGGGGATGGCGAGGCTGGCGGCGCGCGCGGCGCCGGTCGTCGTGGGGATGATGTTGGTGGCCGCCGAGCGTGCGCGGCGCAGGTCCTTGTGCGGGAAGTCGAGGATGACCTGGTCGTTGGTGTAGGCATGGATGGTCGTCATGAAGCCCCGCTCGATGCCGAACTCGTCGAGCAGGATCTTTGCCATCGGCACCACGCAGTTGGTGGTGCAGGAGGCATTGGAGATGATGTCGTGGGCGGCGGGGTCATAGGCCGTGTCGTTGACCCCCAGCACGATGGTGATGTCCTCGCCCTTGGCCGGGGCGGAGATGATCACCTTCCTGGCGCCCGCCTTGAGGTGCAGCGCGGCGCTGTCACGGGCGGTGAAGCGGCCGGTCGACTCGATGACGATGTCGACGCCGAGGTCGCCCCAGGCGAGATTGGCCGGGTCGCGCTCGGCGCCCGCGCGGATCGCCGTGCCGTCCACGATGATCGAGTCGTCGTCGTAGCCGACCTCGCCGTCCAGGCGCCCAAAGGTCGAGTCGTACTTGAGCAGGTGGGCGAGGGTCTTGTTGTCGGTCAGGTCGTTGACGGCGACGATCTCGATGTCGCCGCTCCCCTGTCGCCTGGCCACGTCGCGCGCGGCGCGATAGAAGTTGCGACCAATACGACCAAAACCATTGATCCCTACGCGGACGGTCATCTCGGTCCTCCCGTGGGCGAGTGAACGATTTCGGCGGGCCTGGTCCGGTAGAGGTGCCTGCCGCCCGTCCCGGAGCGGGCCACGGTCATTCTTCCCCACCGGGCGGCGGGTCGCCACGCATCATCCACAGGGCTCAGCGCCACGCCCTCGCTGCCAATCTACGCTTGTTCGTCGGCCTCCTCGGTGAGCTCCCGCAGCCGTCGCAGGCGCGCCAGCACCGCCCCTTTCGAGCGCGGCGGCCGCAGCAGGGCGCCCAGCTCGGCGAGGCTCGCCTCCGGGTTGGCCAGGCGCAGCGCCGCCACGTCGGCCACGTCGGCCGGCAGGGCGTCCCAGCCGAGCCGGGCGACCGCTGACTCGACCACCGCCACCTGGGCCATGGCCGCGGCCACGCTGCGGCGCAGGTTGGCCTGGTCGGCATTGGCCAGCCGCACCGCATCGCCACGCACCTCACGCCGGATGCGGCCGTCCTCCCAGGCGAGGTAGGCGCTGGTCGCGCCCATGGTCGCCAGGGCCCTGCCGATCCCCTCGCCGCCCTTGATCAGCACCCGGTACACGTCCTGGTCGGCCCGCACCCCCGTGCTGGCGGGCAGGTCGAGGCGGGCGAGCAGCGCGCGCAGGCCACGGGCGGTGCGCTCGTCGGGGGCGCCGATCTCCAGGTGGGGCTCGCGGGTGGGTGAGGAGACCGACCCGCGGCCGAGGAATGCCCCGCGCAGGTAGCAGGCGGCGGCGTCGCGGCCGCGGACGAGGGCGCCGGGGACGCCGTGGGACAGGCGCCCGGCGCTGTCGAGGATGGCGGCGTCGGCCAGCACCCGCTCGACCCGCTCGCTCAGCACGAGCTCGTAGCGGGCGCCGGGGGCGAGGGCGCCGCGGCTGCGCACGCGGAAGTCGGGCCGCACCTCATACGCCGCGTGCAGCAACCAGAAGGCGAGCCGGGCCACGCCGCCGGAGCGGCTGGCCACAACCAGCGTGAAGCGCGAGCGGGCGCCCTCCGCGGACCGGGCGCGCTCGGCCGGCTGGGCGCCCTCGGCGGGGCGGAGCTTCCCGGGCGGCGCCTTGCCCTCGATGTGCAGGCTGGCCGCGAACCGCAACAGCGCCGCGAGCAGGGCACGGCGCTCTGCCTGGGTGGTCGGGCGGAGCGCCGCGAGCTCCTCCTTGACCCGCACGCTGAACTGCCCTCTGCGTGCCGGCACCGGTCAGCCCAGCTCTTTGAGGGCCACGGTCAGCCGGGTCGGGTCGTGACGGCCCGGATGCGAGGGATCGGCCAGGTCGGCGTGGAGCACGCGCGCGCCCAGCGCACGGAATGCCTCCACCTCGCGCTCCATGGCGGCCTCGGTCGCGGGCCGCTGGCACAGCACCACGGGAACGCGCAGGCCCGGGCAGTGGGCGAGCAGGGCGGCCAGATGGGCCTCCGGCGAGAAACCGCTCGACTCCCCCGGCTGCGGCTCGAGATTGCAGAGGTACACGACCCGGCTGGAGACCTCGGCGGTCGCCGCGCCCAGCTCCGGGACCAGCAGGTTCGGCACCACCGATGTGAAGATCGAGCCCGGGCCGAGCAGCACCAGGTCAGCCCCGCGCACCGCCGCGACCGCCTCGGCGAGCGCCGTCGGGCGGCGCGGCTCCAGCCAGACCCGCTCCACCCGGCCCCTGGCCTCACCGATCGCCACCTGACCCTCGATCACCTCGCCCTCGACCCGCCCGCGCAGCCGGACCGGCACCAGCGTCGACGGCAGCACCCGGCCGCGCACCTGCAGCCAGCGGGACGCCGTGTCCAGCGCGTCCAGGAAATCGCCGCGAAGCTCCGTCAGGCCAGCCAGGATCAGGTTGCCCAGGTTGTGACCCGCCAGGTCACCCCGCTGGAAGCGATACGCGAACAGCTCCCGCGCCTCGACCTCGGGGTCGGCCAGCGCCAGCAGCGCCATGCGCAGGTCGCCCGGCGGGGGCAGGCCGAGGTCACGGCGCAGCCGCCCCGAGGAGCCGCCGTCATCGGCCATGGTCACCACCGCGGTGGGGTCGGCGCCGAGCAGCCGCAGCGCGGTCAGCGTCGCCGACAGCCCATGCCCGCCCCCCAGCGCGACGAACTGTCTCGTCGGCGTGGACTCCTGGATCACTCCCGCTCCATGTCGCGATGGGTGACGTTGGCCCGGAAGCCCCGCCTGGCCAGCCAGGCACCCAGCTCCTCGGCCAGCACCACGCTGCGGTGCCTGCCGCCGGTGCAGCCGATCGCCACCGTCAGGTAGTGCTTTCCCTCACGCACGTAGCCAGGCAGGGCCAGCTCCAGCAGGCCCTCGAGCCGCTCCATGAACGCCTGGGTCCCGGGCTGCGCAAGCACGTACTCGCGCACGGTCTCGTGCCGGCCCGTCCAGGGCCGCAGTTCCGGGACCCAGTGCGGGTTCGGCAGGAAGCGGACGTCCATGACGACGTCGGCGTCCAGCGGCAGGCCGTACTTGAAGCCGAAGGAGGCGACGTTCACCGCAAGGCCCTTGGTCTCGCCCGCGAAGGCGGCCAGGATCTTGTCCCGGAGCTCGTGCGGGTTGAGGTCGCTGGTGTCGATCACCAGGTCGGCGGCGGCGCGCAGGTCACGGAGCAGCTCGCGCTCGAGCGCGATGGCCTCGCCCACGCGCTCGGCGCCGACCGGATGGCGCCGGCGCGTCTGCTCGTAGCGCCGCACCAGGATCCGGTCCGACGCCTCCAGGAACACGACGCGGAGGCGGACGTTCTGGGCGCGCAGACCCTCGAGCGCGCGTCCCAGCTCGGAGACGTCGCTGCCGAAGGCGCCGCCGCGGGAGTCGACCACAAGCGCGACCCGGGAGCGGTCCCGGCCCACCAGCGCCAGGTCGGCCACCCGCTGGATCAGCGATGGCGGCAGGTTGTCGATGACGAAGTAGCCGAGGTCCTCGAGCACCTTGGCGGCCTCGGAGCGGCCCGCGCCGGACAGCCCGGTGATCACCACGAAATCGACTGTCGCCGCCCGCAGCCGGTCCTCGGTGCGCAGCTCCTGCGTCATCGGGGCCCCCCGGCCGGCTCCCGCTCGGCGGCCTCTGGCTCGGCACGCCCACCAGGGGCGCCGCGCCCGTCACGAGCCGCTCCGTGGAGGTGGTCCCAGACGGTCCTGGCGAGCTGGGGGCCGAAGCCCGGCACGGCGGCGATCTCCTCCACGCTGGCCTGGCCGAGCTTGCGCACCGACCCGAAGCTGCGCACCAGCTCCTTGCGCCTGGCCTCGCCCACGCCCGGGATGCCGTCGAGCGCGCTGCGGGTCATCGAGCGGCCCCGCAGCTTGCGGTGATAGGCGATGGCGAACCGGTGGGCCTCGTCGCGCACGCGCTGCAGCAGGTAGAGGGCCTCGCTGGAGCGAGGCAGCACCAGCGGGTCCGGCGAGCCGGGCACGTAGACCTCCTCCATCCGTTTGGCCAGGCCGACCACCGGCAGGTCACCCCGGTCGGCCCCTTCGAGCGCCTCCAGAGCGGCGGCGAGCTGCGGGCGCCCGCCGTCCACCACGATCAGGTTCGGCGGGTAGGCGAACTTCCGCCTATCCGGGGCTGCCTTGCCGCCGGCGGCGGGCTCCCCCTCGGCCCGCTCGGCCTCCGGAAGCTCACGCTGCTCCTCGGCGAGCCTTGCCAGGCGGCGCGAGAGCACCTCGCGCAGTGAGGCGAAGTCGTCCTGGCCGTCGACCGAGCGCACCTCGAAACGCCGGTACTCGGACTTGCGCGCCAGGCCGTCCTCGAACACCACCATCGAGCCGACCACATGATTGCCCTGCAGGTTGGAGATGTCGTAACACTCGATCCGCAGCGGCGCCACCGGTAGGCCGAGCTGGTCCTGCAGCTCCTTGAGCGCGCGGGCGCGGGCGTCGAAGTCGGTGGCGCGCTTGAGCTTGTGGTTGGCGAAGGCGTCGCGGGCGTTGGCGGTCACGGTCTCGAGCAGCGCGCGCTTCTCGCCGCGCTGGGGCACGTGGAAGTCGACCGGCCCGCCCCGCAGTCCCGCGAGCCACTGGCGTAGCGGGCCGGCGCCCTCCGGCAGCACCGGCAGGTAGATCTCGCGCGGCACCTCGTCCAGACGCCCGCCGTAGAGCTGCTGCACGAAGGTGGCCGCCAGCGCCGCCGTGTCCAGCGCCTCGACCTTGTCCACCACGAAGCCGCGCTGGCCCACCACGCGGCCGCGGCGGACGAAGAACACCTGCACCGCCGCCTCCAGATCGTCCTCGGCGAAGGCGGCGATGTCGAAGTCCTCTGGGGAGGAGGACACCATCTGCTGGCGCTCCATCGCCTTGCGCACGCTGGCGAGCTGGTCGCGCAGGCGCGCCGCCGCCTCGAAATTGAGCTGCTCGGCCGCGGCGCGCATCTCGGCCTCGAGGCGCCTGAGCACGGGCCTGCTGCGGCCCTCCATGAAGGAGACGAATTCCTCGACGATCTTGCGGTGCTCCTCTGGCGAGATGTGGCCGACGCAGGGCCCGGAGCACTTGTTGATGTCGTAGAGGATGCAGGGCCGGCCGAGCCGCCGCTGGCGGTCGAACACGCCCTGCGAGCAGCTGCGCATGGGGAACGTGCGCAGCAGCAGATCGAGAGTCTCCCTGATGGCGTAGGCGTGGGCGTAGGGGCCGAAGTACCTGGTGCCCTTGCGCTTGGCGCCACGCTCGACCCGCGGCCTTGGGATTTCCTCGCTGACGGTGACCGCCAGCCAGGGGTAGGACTTGTCGTCGCGGTAGCGCACGTTGTAGCGGGGGCGGTGCTGCTTGATAAGGTTGTACTCGAGCTGCAGCGCCTCGACCTCGCTGCGCACGAGGACCCATTCCAGCGTGGCCGAGGATTCCACCATCGCGGCGGTGCGCGGGTGGAGGTTGCGCAGCGGCTGGAAATAGCTCGCGACCCGCTTGCGCAGGGAGATCGCCTTGCCGACGTAGATGACCCGCCCACTGGAGTCCCTGAAGAGGTACACGCCAGGGTGGTCGGGTATCGCGTCCGGCTTCGGCCTCGGCGACGTGGTAACGCTCATACCCTGATTCTAGTCGGGCCCCGTGGCACGACCTCGCCATCTCCCACATTCCACGCCTGCTGTCCGGCTACGGCCGGCCCCCGACCCGCCGCCGGCGGCGAAGGCGAGTGGCCGCGAACGTGAGGATCTAGGTGACGGCGTTCGCCGCAACGCCAAGGCCGATCGCCGCGAGAACCGACAGTCGCCTGCTGCTCGACGTCTGCGTCAGCGCGATAGCGGGAACATCTTCCCCTTCAGAAGCACCCTGCCGAGCATGTCCGCGGGAAGCTCCAGCGACTCCACCGTGATGAGGACGATGAGCTGCTTCGGCCGGACAAGGATGTCAGTGCCCCGCGGCACGGTCTGACGGCGGTTACCCTTGTCGGGCTCATAGAAGACCGCACCGGCGCGAAGCTCGTAGCAGGCCTGCTGCACGTTCTCTTGCTGAAACCCCTCGGTGATGAGTAGGCCCTCGGTGATGAGTAGGCCCGCGCGCCCGAGGTCGATGATCTCCTGGTCCGAGCGGGTTCCCACGGATAGACCCGGACGAGATTCCGCTGCCGTCATGCGTCCCGCCTACGCTGCTTCCCGGCGTTCAGCCACTGCCTGCGAATCGCGACGAGCTCCCCGTTGAGGGGACAGTAGACGTGCGGCGCTCCACGGCTGTGGTACTTGCACAGCCTGCAGTCGATGCAAAGGCTGCACATCTCGGCCCCGACCGGTGAGCCATTTCGTCAGCAGCTCGGGGTCGGACAGCAGCGATCGCACCATGAGAACCACATCGGTGCTCCCTCTGGCCAAGACGTCCTCGACCTCGTCAAGGCCGTGGAAGTTCCCGCCGATCAGGACCGGAAGCTCCAACCAGTGCCGGAGGAGTGCGGCCTGCCGTTCCCAGAGCATGTGGTCGAGGGCCCTGCTCGGAGGATCTCGTCTGCCGTCCGGCGTGCATGAGCTGAACCACCAGCACGGCCCCGCCGCGGTGACATGCCTGCGCCACCTGCGCGAGCCCTCGGGACCTGCCGACTGTGTCAAGCGCGAGCGACCTGCCGTTGGACCGCCCGGCCTGGGATACCGCCACGCCCCCGATGTACACGAGTCCAAGTCCCTCGCTCGCGAAGCGTGCATAGAAACCAAGGTGGAGGTCACAGATACTGCCGTCGCTCTCGAACAGCGCGGAGTTGATGGGCCCAAGCCCGAGACGGTTCCGTACGGTGACGGCGCCGAGCCGAAGCGGTGCCAAGGTATGGCGCCAGGGATGATCTGTTCCGCGTGCTCTGTCGAGGTGGTGGACCAGCCTGCCGCAGGCAGGCAAGTTCCTTAACTATGGACCATAAGCCCTGCTCATGCCTATCTGTCAAGGAGGAGATGTTAGAGCGTCTATCAACACTTCGACGTCTCAGATCCGTAAGCGCTTTGTGCCCGATTCCCGGGACCAGGAGCGGTTAGGGCAAATGGAAGCCGTTGCCGTTGGAGCGCGAGGCGCTCGGCGATCGCCGCTCGAGCTGTTCGCTGAGGTATCGCAGGAACAGCTGGGTGGCAGGGAACGCTGGCAGCTCCAAGGCCGCCGACACAGTGAACCAGCGGCGCTCTTCGATCTCCTCGAGATTGGGGACGAGCTCGCTCGCTCGCGGTAGCCGGGCGGTGAAGAAACGGACCTCACCCTGGCCAAAGTCATACGGGGTGGAAAGCTCGAACCGCAGCGCCTCACGGGCGACGCTGAGCCCGAGCTCCTCACGCAGCTCACCGGTCGCCGCCGAGGAACGATCGATCGCCCGGCTCGACTCCCCCGCCGACTGGCTGCCAGTACTCGGGCAGGCGGCGTGTGCGGACCAGCAACACCTGATCATCGTCATCAAGCAACGCCGCAACCGCCACGTCGCGGCGGTCGGGGTGTCGCGACTGATCCGACACGAATGACCCTCTCCCATGAATGACGGCGCTGCCGTCTCCGCTTACCGAGCACTCGGCGTGATTGACGAAGCATAGACGATATGCCGAGTTAGCACCGCTCGCTACCTCGACGCCTACCAAGAGAAACGTACCTCCTAATCGGAAGGCTAACTTCTGCGGGCGCCGCCTGCATCAATCCCCTTGCGAGCAATGCGGTGACACGACAGATGGGACGAGCTCGCGGGATCGGGGGCACGGCACGCTATCGTCTTCGGCATGGCGGAGGATCAGGTGGAGCTGGCGCGGGTCCTGCAGGAACTGGGGAAGCAATGCGCTGGGCGCCGTCGAGGTGACTCCCCGGCCCGACGACGCCTGGGTCGAGACCTCGCAGCGCACGACCGGTCGCGGCGCCGACCACTCGGTCGCGCGCCAGGTCCTCGAGCACGTCGGGCCGCCCGCCGGCTTCCGCCCTGTCTACGCCTACCACTACCGCAGCGGGGATCCCCCGAGGAGGTGGCAGCCGATCGTGAGCTATCCCGAGCCCGGCGCCCCGTCCGCCGCCTACGTCCAGGTCACCACCGCCACCGCAACCGAGGAGGAGGCACGCCAGATCGCCCGCGGCGCCGTGGAGCGGCGGCTCGCCGCGTGCGCGCAGGTCATCGGCCCCATCACCAGCACCTACTGGTGGCAGGGGACGATCGAGACCGCGGGCGAGTGGCTGTGCCTGCTCAAGACCACCGCCCGCCACTTCGACGCGGTCGCCGCGTACATCAGGGCCGAGCACAGCTACGACACCCCGGAGATCACCGCCACCCCCATCGCCCGCGGAAGCCCGGACTACCTGGGCTGGATCAGCGCGGAGACCCGCGATCACAGCTGACATATGACACGATCATGGACGAGACCGGAACCTGGGGGTGAACGCCATGGTGGAGTTCGAGCTGATCAGTGCGCCAGGGCACCTGGTCAGGAGGCTGGCGCAGATCCAGACCGCCGTCTTCGCTGAGGAGGTCGGCGACTCGCGGCTCACCTCGCCCCAGTTCGCCGTGCTCGACGTCCTCGCCAACCAGGGCAGCATCGACCAGATCACCCTGGGTCGCGCCGCCGGGATCGACCGGTCCACCACGGCCGACCTCGTGAACCGGCTGGTCGAGCGGGGCCTGGTGGAGCGCAGGCGCAGCCGCGCCGACGCCCGGCGCAACCTGGTGCGCCTCAGCCCCGCCGGCCGCGAGCTGCACCAGCAGCTGCTGCCCAACGTCGTGCGTGTGGGCGAGCGGCTGCTCGCCCCGCTGGCCGAGAACGACCGGCGCGTCCTGATCGTGCTGATGCAGCGGCTGATCCTCGGCCACCAGGCGGCCGAGGACGTCACCCGGAGCGACGACGCCGCGACCGGCTGACCTCGCCGTCCGTGCCGAGGACCTCGGCCAGGAAGTGGCCGGTGTAGGAGTCCGGGCTCGTGGCCACGCGCTCCGGCGGCCCCTGGGCGGTCACCTCGCCACCGCGATCGCCGCCCTCCGGACCGAGGTCGACGATCCAGTCGGCGGTCTTGATCACGTCCAGGTTGTGCTCGATGACGATCACCGAGTTGCCCGCGTCGGTCAGCCGGTGCAGCACCCCGAGGAGCTTGTTCACGTCGTCGAAGTGCAGCCCGGTGGTGGGCTCGTCGAGCACGTACAGGGTGCGGCCGGTGGCGCGCTTGGCCAGCTCGCTGGCCAGCTTGACGCGCTGCGCCTCGCCGCCCGACAGGGTCGGCGCCGGCTGGCCCAGCTTGATGTAGCCCAGGCCCACGTCGTTCAGGGTCTCGAGGTGCCGCGCGATCGGCGGGATGCTGCCGAACAGACCGAGCGCCTCCTCGACCGACATGTCCAGCACGTGGGCGATGTTGTGGCCCTTGTAGTGGACCTCGAGCGTCTCGCGGTTGTAGCGGGCGCCCTTGCAGACCTCGCACGGGACGTAGATGTCCGGGAGGAACTGCATGTCGATCTTGATGGTCCCGTCGCCCTGGCACGCCTCGCAGCGCCCGCCCTTGACGTTGAAGGAGAAGCGCCCAGGCTGGTATCCGCGCACCTTTGCCTCGGGGGTCTGCGCGAACAGTCGCCGGATGTGGTCGAACACGCCGGTGTAGGTCGCCGGGTTCGAGCGTGGCGTACGGCCGATCGGTGACTGGTCGACGTCGATCACCTTGTCGAGGTGCTCCTGGCCCGAGATCGCGCCGTAGCGCCCCGGCGAGGTCCGCGACCTGTAGATCGCCTGCATCAGGGCTCGCAGCAGCACGTCGTTGACCAGCGAGGACTTGCCCGAGCCGGAGACCCCGGTGACGCAGGTGAACACCCCGAGCGGGAAGCGCACGGTGACGTTCTTGAGGTTGTGCTCGCGCACGGCGGTGAGCTCGATCCAGCGCTCCCCCGGCCGGCGGCGCTCGACGGGCACCGGGATCGCGCGCCTGCCTGCCATGTACTGGCCGGTGAGGGACGCCGGGGCGGCCTCGACGTCGACGAGGCTGCCCTCGGCGACGATCTCGCCGCCATGCTCGCCGGCGCCCGGGCCGATGTCGACCAGGTAGTCCGCCGCCCGGATGGTGGCCTCGTCGTGCTCCACCACGATCAGCGTGTTGCCCAGGTCGCGCAGGCGGACCAGCGTCTCGATCAGGCGGTGGTTGTCGCGCTGGTGCAGCCCGATCGACGGCTCGTCCAGCACGTACAGCACGCCGGTCAGGCCGGAGCCGATCTGCGTGGCCAGGCGGATGCGCTGTGCCTCGCCGCCGGCCAGGGTCGCCGACGCCCGGTCGATGGTGAGGTAGTCGAGCCCGACGTCCAGCAGGAAGCCGAGCCTGGCGTTGATCTCCTTCAGCACCCGCGCGGCGATGAAGAGGTCCCGGTCGGACAGCTCGAGCGAGCTGAAGAACTTCGCCGCCTCGCCCACCGACAGCATCGCGATGTCGGCGATGCTGCGGTCGGCGATGGTCACCGCCAGGCTCTCCGGCCGCAGCCGCGTGCCCTTGCAGGTCGGGCAGGGAACCTCGCGCATGTACGACTCGACCCGCTCGCGCACCGAGTCCGACTCCGCCTCGGCGTAGCGGCGGTTCAGGTACGGAACGACCCCTTCGTAGCTGGTGTGGTACGCGCGCTGCCGGCCGTAGCGGTTCTTGTAGCGCACGTAGATCGGCTGGTCCGCGCCGAACAGCACGACCCTGCGCTGCTCGTCGTTGAGCTTCTCCCATGGCGTGCCGATATCGAAGCCGTAGGTCTCGGCCACCGCCACCAGCAGCCGGTCGAAGTAGTCGCTGGCGCCCCGGCCCCACTGGAAGGGCGAGACGGCGCCCTCGGCCAGCGACAGCGCCGGGTTCGGGATCACCAGCTCCGGGTCGACCTCCTGCTTGACCCCCAGGCCGGTGCAGTCCGGGCAGGCGCCGTAGGGCGCGTTGAAGGAGAAGTTGCGCGGCGCGGGGTCCTCGAACGACAGGTTGTCGTACAGGCACGCCAGATGGGTCGAGAAGCGCAGCTCACGCTCCTCACCCACCACGTCGACGACGACCAGGCCCTCGGCCAGCCCGACCGCGGTCTCGACCGAGTCCGCCAGCCGGCGGCGGGACTTCTCGTCGCCGTCGGGCCCCTTGGCGACGAGCCGGTCGACCACGATCTCGATGTTGTGCTTGTAGGTCTTGGCCAGGCGGATGGGCTCGGACAGGTCGCGGATCTCGCCGTCCACCCGCGCCCGGGAGAACCCCTTGCTCGAGTAGCTGCGCAGCAGCGCCTCGTACTCGCCCTTGCGCCCGCGCACCACCGGGGCCAGGAGCTGGAAGCGCGTGCCGGCCGGCAGCTCGAGGATACGGTCGACGATCTGGTCCGGCGTCTGCCGCGAGATCGGCCTGCCGCACTTGGGGCAGCGGGGCTGGCCGATGCGCGCGTACAGCAGTCGCAGGTAGTCGTAGATCTCGGTGATGGTGCCGACGGTCGAGCGCGGGTTCTTCGAGGTCGACTTCTGATCGATGGAGATCGCCGGCGAGAGCCCCTCGATGAAGTCGACGTCGGGCTTTTCCATCAGCCCCAGGAACTGGCGGGCGTAGGCGGAGAGCGACTCCACGTAGCGCCGCTGGCCCTCGGCGTAGATCGTGTCGAAGGCAAGAGAGGACTTGCCCGACCCCGACAGCCCCGTGAAGACGATCAGGGCATTGCGAGGTAGGTCCAGGTTGACGTTTTTGAGATTATGCTCTCGGGCGCCTCGGATGAGGAGGCGATCGGTGGCGCTCAGGGTTCTCCCATCCTCGAGTCAGTGGGGAAGCGCGAACCAGCCCAGTCATTGTAAGCGGCCACCCGACAGCGATTGTTCCCGCCGCGATGCACAATGCGGGGGCACGCGCCGCTCCGAAACGCCAGCAGAGCACCAGGAGGAGAGCATGGCTGACTTCGACCGCGCCCACGTCGAGCCTGGGGGGCCGCCGCACCGCTATGGGGGCGGCCCGCTGGCGGTGACCAAACTCTCGGTCGGTCCCTTCGACAACAACGCCTACCTGCTCACCGACCCGGAGAGCGGGGAGGCGTTGCTGGTCGACGCGGCCAATGAGGCCGAGCGGCTGCTCGGCCTGCTCGACGGGGTCAGGCTCGTCGGGATCGCGACCACCCACCGCCACCCCGATCACATCCAGGCCCTGACCGCCGTGCTCAAGGCGCACGACGTCTGGAACGGCGCCCACCCGGCCGACGCCGACGACATCGCCGGCCAGGTGGGAGTGCGGACCGACCGGCTGCTCGAGCACGGCGACACCATCAAGGTGGGCCGCTTCGACGTGGAGGTGCTGCACACCCCCGGCCACACCGACGGCTCCATCTCCTTCAAGCCACCCTCCAGCCAGGTCCTCACCGGGGACGCGCTGTTCCCCGGCGGGGTCGGCAAGACCGACGGCAGGACCGCCTTCGAGCAGGCGATCGACTCGGCCGAGCGGCACCTGCTGTCGCTGCCGGGCTCCACGCGCATCTCCCCCGGACACGGCGACGACACGGAGGTCGCCACCGAGCTGCCACAGCTCGACGAGTGGAAGGCGAGAGGATGGTAGCCGCGCGCTGGCTCGCGCCGCGCCTGGTGGTGGCGCTGCTCGCGCTGGTCACGCTGGCCGGGTGCGACGAGGCGCAGCAGGTCAGCCAGGGGGTCGACAAGGCCAGGGACTGCGCCACGTTGCTCAGGGAGATCGCCAACCTGAACCTGGACCCGCAGTCGGTGGCCCGCGCGGCGGGCCAGGCCCAGACCACCGCCCAGCGGCTCGAGGACGCCGCGCGCAACTCGGACCAGACCGATGTGCGCAACGCCGCCGAGGACCTCGCCACCAAGGTCAAGGCGCTGGGGAACAAGGCCAACAACACCACCCCGGCGCAGCTCGAGAAGCAGATCCGCGAGGTGACCCAGTCGGCCACGCGTCTGGCCAGCACCTGCAACGTACCGGTCGATCAGGTGATCCGGACGGGCTGATCGGGGGCTTCAGGTATCGGGTCCCGGGTGAGGGACTGCGCCTGACTGGCGCAGTCCCCACCCCGACCACTGGACCGACGGACCGACCTACGTTGCCGCGCCCACCGTGCGGAAGAAGCGCGCGGCGATCGGCGCGGCGACCTCGCCGCCCACGCCCCCGCCCTCGACCACCACCGCCACCGCCAGGTCACCGCGGAAGCCGATGAACCAGGCGTGCGTGGGCAGCTTGTCACCAGAGCCGAACTCCGCCGTGCCCGTCTTGCCCGCCACCCCGTCGGGCAGGCCGGCGCTCGCCGCCGTGCCCGCGGTCACCACCTCGCGCATGAGGCCGCGCAGCGTGTCCGCCACGGCGGGGTCGAGCGGCCGCGGGGCCGGCTGGCGCGCGGCGAGCGTGCTCAGCGTCTGCTGGTCGAGCAGCCTCGGCGCCCGCCAGGTGCCCGAGCCCACCGTGGCGGCCACCGAGGCCATCTCCAGCGGGCTCGCGATGACCTGTGCCTGCCCGAAGGCCGACATCGCCAGCTCCGCCGAGCTCTGCGCCCTCGGCGCCCGGCTGGTCACCGCGGGGACGCCGGGAGCGATGGGCACGCCGAAGCCGAACCGGGAGGCCGCCTGGGCCAGCTCCGACCCGCTCAGCCGTCCCGTGGCGAGCTGGACGAACGCGGTGTTGCAGGACTTCGCGAAGGCGACGTTGAAGGGGATCGTGCCGAGCTGCTCCTGCTCGAAGTTGCCGATGGTGACGCCGCCGACCTTGATGTCCTTGGGGCAGGTCACCTTGTCGCTTGGCAGGACGCCCTTTTGCAGCAGGGCGGCGGTGGTGACCACCTTGAAGGTCGAGCCGGGCGGATAGGTCCCGCGGGTGGCGCGCGGGAAGCCGCCGTTCGGGAGGTTCACCATGGCGCGGATCTCGCCGGTCGAGGACTGCAGCGCGACCAGCGCCGCGAAGTGGCCGCCCGCGTCACCCAGCGCGGCCTCGGCGGCCAGCTGCAGGCGCGTGTCGATAGTGGTCCGCACCGGCGCGCCCGGCTTCCCGCCGAAGCGGCGCAGCACCTTGACCTGGGTGCCGTCCTCGTCGACCAGCTCCACCTGGGCGGTCGGGCCGCCGGCGAGGCGCCGCTCCAGCGCTTGCTCGAGGCCGCCCTTGCCGACCGCGTCGCCGGGCTGATACGGCGCGCCGAGGCGCAGCCGCTTCAGGTCGTCCGCGGTGGCCTTGTCCTTCACGGAGCCCACCAGGGAGCCGAGCGATGCCGGCCCACCGCCGGCGCCCCCCGGCCCGGCCAGCACGTTGCCGTCGACCGCCAGGATCGAGCCGCGCTCCGGCCATTCGCGCGTCTGTCTGAAGCGCATCCCCTGCTGCAGGTCGGGGTGGGTCGAGGCTGGGGACCAGTCGACCCGCCAGTCACGGCCGAAGCGGCCCGGCTTGGAGAGCTGGAGCTGGCCCTGGTAGCTCCAGTTGCCGACGCCGCTGAGGGAGAGGATGGCGGTGAACGGCGCGGTGGCGCTGGTGCCGCCCTGCGTCCGCACCTGCCCGAGCGTGAAGCGTGCCCTGGTCACCTTCAGGTCGGCGCGCATGCGCTCGTACTGCTCGGCGAGGTCCTCGGGCGGCAGGCTCACCAGCCGCACCATCGCCGGGTAGTCGGCGCGCGCCCAGGCCGCCAGGTACGCGGACGCCACCGGCTCCGCCTTGGCGCGCAGACCCGGCACCACCAGCGCTGCGCCCGCGCCCACGGCGCCCACCAGCACCAGTACGATCACGATGGAGATGATCCAGGACCGCCGCACCCTCACCCTCCGATCCGCGCGGCCGCGACCCGTGCACGCTTTGTATCACGGTTCATCAGGACCCGTCGGCAGAAACCCCGGGGGCCATGAGATGCCAAGGCCGCTCAGCCCACCCCCACCTCGGACATCGCCCGCAGCTCGCGGCGCAGGTCGGCGACCTCGTCGCGCAGCCTCGCCGCGTACTCGAAGCGCAGGTCCTTGGCGGCCTCGTGCATCTCCTCCTCGAGCGACTGGATGAGCCGCACGAGGTCGTCCTTTGGCATGCCGACCCCCGCCGGCTCGGCCGCGCGGCGCCCGGCGCGGCCGCGGGCCGGGGTCGGGGCGCGGCCCTTGCGGGCGCGGCCACCGACGGCCGTGCCCTCCTCCTCGCCGCGCAGCGCCTGGATGATGTCGGTGACGCGCTTGCGAACGGTCTGGGGGTCGATGCCGTTGATCTCGTTGTACTCGACCTGGCGCTTGCGACGGCGGTTGGTCTCGTCGATCGCGCGCCGCATCGACGGCGTGACCTCGTCGGCGTACATGATGACCTGGCCGTCGACGTTGCGGGCAGCACGGCCGATGGTCTGCACCAACGAGGTCTCCGACCGCAGAAAGCCCTCCTTGTCGGCGTCGAGGATGGCGACCAGGGTGACCTCTGGCAGGTCCAGGCCCTCGCGCAGCAGGTTGATGCCGATCAGCGCGTCGAACTCGCCGAGCCGCAGATCGCGCAGGATCTCGATGCGCTGCACCGTGTTGATCTCGGAGTGCAGGTAGCGCACGCGCAGGCCCATCTCGAGCAGGTAGTCGGTGAGGTCCTCTGCCATCTTCTTGGTCAGGGTGGTCACCAGGACCCGCTGGTCGCGGTCGGCGCGCAGCTTGACCTCGTGGATCAGGTCGTCGACCTGGCCCTTGGTGGGCCGCACCAGCACCTCGGGGTCGACCAGGCCGGTGGGCCGGATGATCTGCTGCACCACCTGGCTCGACTCGCGCAGCTCGTAGGGGCCGGGCGTGGCCGAGACGAAGACCCGCTGGCCGATGCGGTCGAGGAACTCGTCGAAGCGCAGCGGCCGGTTGTCCAGCGCCGACGGCAGCCGGAAACCGTGCTCGACCAGGGTCACCTTGCGGCTGCGGTCACCCTCGTACATGCCGCCGATCTGCGGCACGGTGATGTGCGACTCGTCGATGAACAGGACGAAGTCGTCGGGGAAGTAGTCCAGCAGGGTGTGGGGCGGGCTGCCGGGCTCGCGGCCGTCGATGTGGCGCGAGTAGTTCTCGATGCCGTTGCACACCCCCACCTCGCGCAGCATCTCGAGGTCGTAGGTGGTGCGCATGCGCAGGCGCTGCGCCTCGAGCAGCTTGCCCTCGCGGTCCAGCTCGGCAAGGCGCTCGGCCAGCTCGGCCTCGATCCCGGCGATGGCACGCAGCATGCGCTCGGAGCCGGCGACGTAGTGCGAGGCGGGGAAGACGTACAGCTCCTGGCGCTCGCCGACGACCTCGCCGGTGAGCGGGTCCAGCACCAGGATGCGCTCGACCTCGTCGCCGAACAGCTCGATGCGCATGGCGCGCTCCTCGTAGGCCGGGAAGACCTCGAGGGTGTCGCCGCGCACCCGGAACTTGCCGCGCACGAAGTTCAGGTCGTTGCGGTCGTAGTGGATGTCGACCAGCTTGCGGAGGATCTCGTCGCGGTCGTACTCCTCGCCCACCTCGAGGAAGAGCATCTGCTCGCGGTACTCCTCGGGCGAGCCGAGGCCGTAGATGGCCGAGACCGAGGCCACGATGATCACGTCCCGCCGCGTCAGCAGCGCGCTGGTGGCCGAGTGCCGCAGCCGGTCAATCTCCTCGTTCATCGAGGAGTCTTTCTCGATGTAGGTATCGGTCCGCGGGAGGTAGGCCTCTGGCTGGTAATAGTCATAGTAGGAGACGAAGTACTCGACCGCGTTGCCTGGAAACAGTTCCTTGAACTCATTGGTGAGCTGCGCTGCAAGAGTCTTGTTGGGCGCCATGACCAGAGCGGGCCGACCGAGCCGCTCGATGACGCCGGCCATGCTGCGCGTCTTGCCCGACCCGGTCACTCCCAACAGGCTGAGCGCCAGCTCGCCGCCGTCCAGGCTCTCGACAAGCTGGTCGATGGCCTGTGGCTGGTCGCCCGCCGGAGGTGGCATCTCCGGGCTGAGCTTGAAGGTTCCCATCCGTGCTCCGATGCTGTGGCAGGATTCCGCCGTCCCTATTCAGTCTACGAGTCGCTCCCGACAGCCGCCGGTCTATCGCCGAGCGCGGTAGAGTGAGCCGCCGTGCGACCGTTCCGATCCATTGGGAGTGGAATGGAAAGTCTTATCATCAAAGGTGGGCAGCCTCTCTGCGGCACGATCCGGCCGACGGGGAACAAGAACGGCGCCCTGCCGATCATCGCCGCCTCGCTGCTCGCCGACGGGCCGGTCCTGCTGCGCAACGTCCCCCACATCCGCGACGTCGAGACCATGCTGCAGCTGGTGGCCTCGACCGGCGCCGAGGTGACCGAGCCCGGCCCCAACACGGTCCGGATCGACCCGCGCAACCTGCGCCGCACCAGCCTCGACCCGCGGCTGTGCTCCGACATCCGCGGGTCGGTGCTGCTGGCCGCGCCGCTGCTGGCGCGCACGGGCCGCTGCGTGCTGCCCGCGCCGGGCGGCGACGGCATCGGCCGGCGCCGCCTCGACACCCACCTGCTCGCCTTCCGCGAGCTGGGGGTGCGCGCCAGCTTCGAGCGCGGCGCCCTCGAGCTCGACGTCGACCGGCTGCGCAGCGCGCAGATGTTCCTGGACGAGGCGTCCGTCACCGCCACCGAGAACACCGTCATCGCCGCCGTGCTCGCCGAGGGCGAGACGATCATCGGCAACGCCGCCTGCGAGCCGCACGTCCAGGACCTGTGCCGCTGCCTGAACACGCTGGGCGCGCGCATCACCGGGGTCGGCTCCAACCGGCTGTCGATCAGCGGCGTCGAGCGGCTCACGGGCGGCGAGTACACCATCGGCCCCGACCACATCGAGGTGGGCAGCTTCATCGGCCTGGCGGTGGTGACCGGTGGCGAGCTGGTGGTCGACGGGATCATCGCCGACGACCTGCGCCCGATCGAGGTGGGCTTCTCGCGCCTGGGGGTGCACTGGCAGCTCGACGGCTCGAGCCTGCGCGTACCGCGCGACCAGGAGCTGGTGGTCCACGACGACCTGGGCGCCGCCATCCCCAAGATCGACGACGGTCCGTGGCCGGCCTTCCCCGCCGACCTCACCTCCATCGCGCTGGCCATCGCCACGCAGGCGCGTGGCACCTTGCTGATCTTCGAGAAGATGTTCGAGAACCGGCTGTTCTTCGTGGACAAGCTGGTCGGCATGGGCGCCCGGATCATTCTCTGCGACCCTCACCGGGCGGTGGTCTCCGGCCCGTCGCGGCTGTACGGCGCGCACATGGAGTCGCCGGACATCCGCGCGGGCATGGCGCTGCTGCTGGCCGCGCTCGCCGCCGACGGCGAGTCGGTGATCGGCAACGTCGGCCAGATCGACCGGGGCTACGAGCGCATCGACGAGCGCCTGCGCCAGCTCGGCGCGAGCATCGAGCGGGTCTGACGACCCGCTCGATCTCGCGGGATCTCTCCATGTGGGGGGAGCTCGCTCCCCGGAGAGTCAAACTTCCTGTATAGTTTCGGGTTGCGGAACATGCAGGGAGGATACGCATGGAGCAGGCACCGTGGGCCGTCTACGAGCGCATCTCCTACGCCAGAAAGCCCGACGGCACCATCGACACCCTCGGCGTGGAACGCCAAGACCCACCCTGCCGCGAGCTGGTCGCCCGCAAAGGCGGCCACGTCGCCAAGGTGTTCATCGACAACGACCGCTCGGCGTTCAAAGGCACCCGCCCCGACTTCGAGGAGATGCTGTCCTGGGCGCGGGAGGGCCGGGTCCGGGGGATCGCGGTGTGGGACTGCGACCGGCTGTCACGCAACCCCGACCGTGACAACCTCCGCATCATCGAACTGGCGGAGAAGTTCGGCGTGGAGCTTGCCACGGTGTGCGGCGAGTACGACCTGTCCACCAGCTCGGGGCGGATGATGTTCCGCATCGCGGGGGCACTGGCACGGCGGGAGTCCGAGCACAAGGCGGAGCGGCTGATGCTGTGGAACGACCAGCGGGTCAAGGACGGTATGCCGCACGCTGGCGGCACCCGCCCCTTCGGCTTCCACCGCGACGGCGTGCAGCATGACCCGGCCGAGGCCGCGCTTGTCCGGGAGGCGGCCGGACGGGTGCTTGAGGGTGAGAGCATGGGCGCGATCGTCCACGACTGGCACGACCGCGAGATCCACACCCCGACCGGCAAGCCGTTTCACACCACCACCCTGCGCCGCGTGCTGACCAACCCCAGGATTGCGGGGCTGCGGGTCCACCGAGGCGAGGTCATCGGCGGAGCCACCTGGGAGCCGATCATCTCGCGGGGCGACTTCGAGCGGCTGCGGGCGCTGTTCTCCGGCCGTCCCCGCCAGAAGCTCGGCCGCCCGCACAGCTACCCCTACAGCGGCCTGCTGCGCTGCGGGCACAAGGGTTGTGGCGGGCGGATGACGGGCAGCTCACGCGGGGCCACGCAGAAGGCGTACGGGTGCGAGCGCTGCGACCGGACCTGGATCACCGCCGGGCCGGTGGAGGCGTTCCTGGACGAGGCGGTCATCGCCACCCTGGCCGGGGAGGAGTTCGCGGCGTCACTGCACGAGCAGCTGCGCGCGTGGGCGGCCGAGGACCCAGCCACCGCGGCGCAGCTTGCGGCCGACAAGCGTGAGCTTGCCGAGCTGGCGCGGTTGAAGGGCGAGCGCAACCCCAAGACGGGGCGGCCGTACTTCACGATCGAGGAGTGGCTGATCGCCAAGGCGCCGATCGAGGAGCGCATCGCTCAGGCCGAGGCCCGGCTTGCGTCCAAGCCGGATCTTGCGGCGCTGGCCGACGTGGCGGACACCGAGGACGAGGTTCGGGCGCAGTGGACGCGCTGGAGTGTGGAGAAGAAGCGGCGGGTGCTGCGCGCGATCCTGGAGCAGGTGACCGTGCTGTCGGTCGGACGCGGCGGGCGCCACCAGGCCGAGGACCGGCTGCGGCCACGGTGGCGCGTGTAGCCACCCGAGCGCGCGAGAGCCGAGGCCCCGGACTGCCGGGGCCTCGTGCTGTGATCGGTGCCGCGCGGCCGGAGCAGGGCCGGCGTCGACCACCCTGGTCCCCGTCTGGGGATCGCAGGGGGAACATGACCGGCTCCGTTCCGGAGTCGGCCATGCCAACAGGCCACCAACAGGGCCGCTGACCTGCACCAACAGCCTCAAGCCCCTCGGCAGCTCTTAGCCTGCCGAGGGATCTGCCGCCGGAGTTGCCGACCGATCAGCCACCCCGGCAGGTGCTCGCCGTCGCCGTGGTGCTCGGCTGGCTCGCGGTCGCCCGGCGCGGGGCGGAACAGCATGACCATCTCGGCGATCACCTCGGGGTCCTGGACGTGCTCGGGGAGACCCTGGGCGGCGCGGGTGCGCGCCGCGAACGCCCGCGCCGCCGCCCGCCGCGCCTGGACCGCCACGCGCTGGCGGCGAGCCTTGGCGTCCTCGGACGCGGCGGGCGCGGGCTCATGGTCGGGCGTGGTCGGCGTGGGCATCCCCGGTCCTCTGGCCTCGGGCAATGGGACCGGTCCAGCAAGCCATGTCGGGCTGACCGCGTACTTCAACGCGCCGGTGGCCAGCGGGCTGATAGCTGGGTGACAGCTCTGTGATAGCGCCCGCGCCGGGCGGTCGGCGCTACCACATCGCTGTCAGCCCGCCCTGGCCGGGCGGTGAGTCGCGCTGTCAGCCGCCCGTCCAGACTGTTAGTGAGGCGGCCGTGGTATGGCGCTGCTTGGTTTGCTTGGCAACCGGGTCACGGCGGCGCTGACCAGCAGGTGTGAGCTATCCGTACAGCCGGCCATCAAGCGCTGCGGTGAGGTTCACGGTGATTCCGCACGCATCAAGCGGCGGGCGGGCTCGGGTCGCGGCCGGGCGGCCCGGCCGCCGCCCCACCGGGGCGGCGTGTCGAGCACGGCCCGCGGCGTCGGTGGCCGGGTCAAGGGCGGCCGAAGGCCGGTCCGCAGGACCGCGACGTGCCCTTGACCCGGCCGGCGAGCGGCGGGATCAGCCGGCTGACCGCGACAACGGCCGGTCCGCGGACGGGTGCAGGGTCCCGGCCGCGGCGCCGAAGGCGAGGCCGTTCCTCGCCCTGGTGCTGTGCGGCCGAAGGCCGGACAGCGTACCGCGTCTGTCGATCGGGTCTGTCGATCGAGGTCGCGCGCCTGCTCGGGCTGCTGGTCGGTGTTCCTGAAGCCTCTCCGGGGTGTTCCCGGGCGGTCGGGTGACTCGCGTGACATGCTGGCGCCGGGCGTGGCTGTCCACGGGAGTAGTCAGAACAGGCTTTCTTGCCGCGTCGTGCTGGCCGTTGCCATCCCGAGGACCTGCTTTCGTGGCAGCTCGGCGTTGATCCCCCATTTGGGGGGGAAGAAGAGCTGGATCGGCTCAGAGGATGGCGCGAACCGGGCCTTGATGCGTTTGCGGGCGCTGGCCAGCTCAGGCGCTGCTTCTCGGCAGTATTTGTCCAGCTCGCAGAACAGTCCCTGGCAGTCGATGGCGTGCAGCGGGCGGCCCCACAGCCCGTTGAACGGCAGACCGAGCCGAGCGAGTTCCTCCTGTTGGCGCTTCACCATCCACAGGACGACCTCGGTCGGGGTGTAGTCGCCCAGGGTCTCGAATGCCTTTTTCATGCCCCGCAGCGCGCCCGGCCCGGCCTGGGTGAACTCGTTCTCGGAGAAGGTGACGAGCGCCGAATAGTTGAGGTCGATCGCGGTCTGGTAGGACATGAAGTCGCCCATCAGCGGATAGCCGTGCAGCAGTTCGTAGACCCCATCGAGCGAACGGGCGTCGAGGAGTCGCTCGCCGAGCGCGTCACGGAGGAACATGTGTCGAAACAGCTCCACGTGGTTGAGGTGCTTGAGGGACTGGCCGTAGGCGTCGGTCGCGCAGAGGATGAACGCGCCGGTATACAGCCCGCCGTAGCGCTGCCTGGCGTGCTCGAGCGCGCTGGTGAACGAGCCGTCGGCGAGGTCGTCGAGGGTGGGAGAGCGGCCGAGATCGGATTGGACGCTTCGCCAGGTGTCGGGCTTGCTGAAGGTCCGGAAGGCGACGATCTGGAACAGCCGGTCCTCGGGTGAGCACGGTTCGTCGTGGTAGGCGACGGCTCGGATCATGTACTGGGAGACGCGGTCGGCGGCGCGGTAGACGTTGCAGAACTTGAAGACCTGCAAGATGGGGTCGTCGCTCCACGGCCAGGGCTGCCCGGCGACGCGCCGCTCGAAGGCGCGTTGCCGCTCGGCCGCGAAGTACCAGTACAGATCGTAGATTCGCGGGCGTGGGCGGGGTGGCTGCTTCATGGTGTTGGTGTCCTGGTTGTCGTTGTCGGTGTGCTCTGGCGTTGCCGATAGAAGACCCCGGTGTCGTGCAGGTGGAAGTATCGGGGGTCGTCGAGCAGGGCGCTACCGGCCATGCGCTCGCCCAGCGTGTAGCGGAAGCGGTTCACGCCGGTGAAGTGGTCGAAGACGATGGCGCCGCCCACCAGGGTGCGTTCCTGCGCGATGTGGAGCGCGGCGCTGGCGGCGCTGTAGTTGTCGGTGTCGATGAAGCAGACCACGAGATCCTCGCTGGCAAGCCGCGCGGCGGTAGTGACGATGTCGCCGGGCACGATCTCGACGTTGCGGCCGTGCAGGTAGCTTCGGACCGCCGTAAGGTCGGTGAAGACGCAGTCGGGATGGTCGTACATGTCGAGTGGGCTACGGCGCGGCGGAAAGCCGTTGAAGGTGTCGAAGCCGATCACCGGCCAGTTCGTCCCGAGCCGTTCGACGACTCGGGCGAGGAACATGGTGGTGCCGCCTTTGAACATGCCGAACTCGGCGACCACGCCACGTAGGTCCAGCCGGGCAGCGTTGGCAAGGCACTGGTACAGGTGCGTCAGCGTGTTCGGGTAGCCGTTGGCAAGCGACGGCACCAGAAGCTGCGCCAGCTCCTCCTTGAAGGGAGCGTCGCGGAATGCCAGGTGCCCGTAGCCCGAGACGATGACCTTGGGTGTGCCTTGCACGAACGGCAGCGCGGCGCGCAGGAGGTCTTCCTTGTCCTCGTCGGCAGCGACCACGAGCACCTCGTGCCGATCGTTGGCCAACTCGCGGACGGGGCGGACCGGCACGCAAAGCGGCGGGTATGTCTCACTGCCGGCTGGACGTACGTCGTAGACCGCCTTGACAGCGGGGAGGAGGCCGGAGGGGGCCAGTGAAGCCAGCAGCCGCAGCGTCACCGTTGTGAGTCCCAGGACGGCGACTGAGCGCGTCCCGTGCAGCAGCTCGTGTTCCAGATCCTCGAGAAGTTTGGCGTAGTCGTCGGCGTGCATCAGTCGCCTCCTTCCAGGTACGAGGCGAGAAAGGCACGGTACTGAGCTGGGTCCTCGCGGTTGAGCGCACCGACCAAGGACACGGCGCTGCTGGCGAGTGCTTGGACGCGGACGAGGCGTGCCACCGCTGAGTGCCGCGTGGTGAGCCCGACGTAGCATGCCTGCAGCTCGTCGAAGCATGCGGTCGCCCGTGCGGCTGCCGCCCGGAGGGTCGGGCCCGGGCGCTCCAGCCCGGCAAGGTCCAGGCGGGCAAGCAGGTGCTCGAAGCCGGCCGGGCCGTCGCTGTAGGGGCTGGCGACGGCATCGGTGCACGCGCCGAGCAGCACTTGGGCCGCAGTGGCATCCAGGTCGGCGAGGTAGGTCTGGTACTTGAGGCAGTAGACGAGCAGATCAACTGCCGTGTCCATCAGCGACTCGTCACGGGTCGTTGGCCCGCCCTCGACCACGGACTGGAGCCGGTCGACCTTGCGGGCGATGTTGGCCAGGATGCTCAAGACCTCGCCGCGTTTCTTCCAGGCGTTGCGGTAGGCGGCGTCCTTCTCGCGGTGGAGCCGCGTGACTGCCTCCAGGAACGCTTCGGCCTGGTTCACGACAGGATCTTCTGGTAGGTAAGGGTGCGTGCGTCGAGGTCGGCGACCAGGTAGCCGCCGCCGTGCTCGCTGAGCTGGCGCAGCGCCTGGAAGCCTTGGCTGATCGCGCTTCGCCAAAGCCACCCGGGCAGGGGCTCGGCCTCCAGGTCTGTGACGACTGCTTTCACCACGTCGAGGACCTCGCCGTCCACGCTGGTCTCGCTGAGGAAGCCGGTCCGCCGCTTGGCGAGCCGCGACAACACGGCGGCGAGCCCCTCCTCTGCGAAGATGGCCCGCGCTCCGTCCTCGACCTCGTCGGTGTCGGGGTTGGACTTGCGTTTGAGCCGCAGCAGCGCCCGCATGGTCGGGGACCAGCCGAGCACCGCCATGAAGCCGAGGTGAATGGCGTCGTGGAAGCGATAGGCGTCCATGCGGCGCGAGTTGTCGGTCAGGTGGTCGCCGAGCCGGCCGCCGACTTCAAAGCCGACCTGCTTTCCGTCATCGAGCGTGATCGGCCCGTCCGGAAAGGCGTTCGGCGCGGCGCTGACCAGCGTCATCGACGCGGCGGCGCGCCCGGATCGCAGCGGACGCTCGGTGAACTCCACGATCATCCGGCGCGGGAAGCGCTCCCGCGGCACATAGTCGGCGTCCAGGATCGGCAGGCTCGCTGCTGGGCATGGGCGGGATTGGCTGCGGTAGCGGTCGCGGGTGCGCCGCAGGTTCGCCGCAGCGATGTCCTCCAGGTCGAGTCCGCAGGCGGTGGCGACGGCGGCGAGGTACCAGAGGAGGTCGCCGAGTTCTTCGCGGAGGAACTCGCGGTTTGCCGCTAGGTCGATGCCGTCACGTAGATACTTCTTGTAGACGTTGAGGATGGAGCCGGTCTCGCTTGCCAGGCCGAGCATTGGCGCGATGGCGGCTTGCGGGCCGCCCTGCCGCAACTGGCTTGTCTCGGCCGCCGCTCGCTGAAAGTCCCCGAGGTCCATCTGACCTCACTCTCCTGCAACGTCACCAGCAGCCATCTCACCTTGGGCTCGTCGAGGTCTCGGACTCGGCGGTATGGCGGCATTCCGGCTGCTGAAACACCGGGCAGCCTCTCGCCCGGATTGCTCTTTTCAGGATACTGCTCTCAGATTCCACCTTGCTGAGAAATTCGGCCGTACTTCGTTAGCGCTGGATTGCCAGAGATGTGATAGTTGCCCGCATACACCCCCCAGTTATGACAGATACGGCCCCGTATAGGCGGTCCAGCGATGCTGGCCCCGATCGGCTGGAGCGGGAACCGGGCGTTGCGCGTCGAGCGGACCAGCTAGCGCCGAAATCTCATCAGCCGGGCTACTGCTTGTCGGGGTTACCACCCGGCGTATCCTCCCCTCATGCCCGAAGAGCACACGCCTGACCACGACAGCGACGTTCGTCCGCCGAACCCACCCTGGATGGAGCTGCACGCACCCCCACCACACTGCGGCTACCTGTCCTTCTACATCTCCGACGACCTGAGCGCCCTCGCTGTTCGGGCGGTGACGCTGCCTGGCAATAACAAGAGCGATCCGAACCTTGAGACGGGGACGTACGGGCTGTTCTCCACCTGCGAGCGCCAGATGCGAGCCGGCGTGGTCAACAACGGGTCCCCCTACCTGTTCTTCGTAACGAGGTATCGCGGGCGGCGGGTCCTGGCCGGCCACTATCGAATAGCCTGGTACTGCGACGGCCCGCTCAGTTCGAGCGGAGGGGACTACGCGCTTGCCGCAGACCGCCTGCGCTTCATCCACCCTCCGATCCCTTTGGATGAGCTGCCCGGCGGCCTGCGAGAGCATGCCACCCGCCGCTTCCGGACCTCTCTGCGCACGAACGCCGAGCAGACCAAGCAGCTCCAAGAGCTGCTTGAGGGGCGACCGGACCGGGCCAGCGCATACTTCAAGGAGATCGACCGACTTGAGCGGTTCAATCGTTATCATACCGGCTTCCGCTGCTGGCGGCGCACCGAACCGTTTAGTTGGCATGCCGCCCGCGGCTACCTTCGTCCCGATCCATCCCGGCGGTGGGCGACCACCGAACCAGTCTCCAACAGGTCGCCGACCAACCTGTGGCACTGCCGCGCATGCGGCGACACGATCCACAACAGGGCTCTATTGAAGGCGTGCCCGGCATGCGACGCGCTAGGATCCCTTCAGCCGATCGCCTCGATGTGACTGCTTCCGTGCCGGACCCGTGAAGGGAAGGACTCCGATGCCCCGCCGCATCTTCATCAGCTATGAGGGCCACGACCGAGACCAGGCCAAGGGCTTCAACCTGCTGCGGTGGAATACCAACGTCGACCTGGAGTTCGTCGGACGTCACCTGCTCGACCCAGTCGACAGCACCAATTCCGACTACATCACGCGCATGGTCAAGGAGCAGCTTCACGGCTCCTCGGTCACGGTGGTGCTCATTGGGGAGCACACCACCGAGAGCGCGTGGGTCGCCAAGGAGATCCAGTGGAGCCTGGAGAAGGGCAACGGCATCCTTGGCATCAAGCTCAAGGGCCAAGCCGACGCTGAGGTTCCCCAGACGCTGATCGACTGTGGGGCCGAGATTATGGACTGGGCCCCCGACGAGTTCGCCGAGGCCATCGAACGGGCCGCCCGAGCAGCTGGACGGGCCGCCGTCCTTGCCCGGTCCGGGGGATCGTCGGGAAGTGCATGCGCCCGCTGATCCAGCTGCGACTCGCCAGGGTGTGATGGAGGTGGGACAGCGGGCTTCCCCACAGAGTGCGTCGACGGCGGTAATCGAGGAGTCCAACTTTCCAGCACTCTACCGCGCCGCCGATCAGAACTCGCTCGACGGGGAGCGCCGCTTCCTGACCGCGACGCGCCTGCGGTTGGCCATGCTGGTCGCAGCGGCCGTGTTCGGACTCTTTACCTGGCGGACTGGCGGCGGCGACATCGCCGGCATCGGGGCGGCCACCGCGTTCGGCATCGCCCTGCTCAGCGAGGTCTATCTGCTCAAGGCGCGACCCGATCGACTGTGGTACGACGGCCGGGCGGCGGCCGAGTCGGCAAAGACCCTGACCTGGCGCTACCTAGTCGGCGGCAGCCCCTTCGGCAAGACGGAGGGCTCCGACCGGGAGGCCGAACAGCTGCTGCTGGATCGGTTCAACCAAATCGCCCGCGAACTCAAGGGTGTCTACCTCGTCCCTGTCTCCGAAGGTGCGGACCAGGTCAGCCCAGCGCTGCGGCGCATCCGCTCACTCCCCTTGGACGAGCGGCTCGAGCAGTACCGGACCGGGCGGATCCATGATCAGCGAGACTGGTATGCGCGCAAGGCCCGCTGGAATGAGCGCCGTGCGACCCGATGGTCCCTGGCCCTGACCACTCTTGAAGCCCTTGGCCTCGTGGGGGCCGTCCTCAAGGCGACCGGCCTGCTTGAGGTGGATCTGCTGGGACTCGCGGGCGCGCTGGTCGCCACGGGCGTCGCCTGGATCCAGACCAAACAGCACCAGACCCTGGCGAGCCTTATGCGGTTGCCAGCCAGGAGCTGTCGGTGATCAGCTCGCAGATCGAGTGGACCTCCTCCAACGAGGACGAGTGGGCGCACTTCGTCGACCAAGCCGAGGAAGCGATCTCACGGGAACACACCTTGTGGCGGGCGTCCCACTCCTGAACACCAAGACCAGGCACAGTCGTCGACAACGATGCCGCTGCGCCCGGTGGCGGCGTGCGGGATGGGGTCGGGCCGATCGGCCTGCGGTGCGTGGTGTTGGCCTGGACCCAGGCGGCCAGCGCCAGGAAGGCCGTTGATGAGCGCGATCGGGATCGGGTCGGGCAACTTGGCCACTGGCATTGCAACGTCAGGCACCGCGGGTGCAAGTCTGTGGACGTCGTTGATGACGGTGATGATTGTTCTGCTTGCTGCTGCTCGTGGTAGTGATGGTCTCCTCTTGGTGCTTGCTTTGCTGCTGCTGTTGGTCCTGCTGCTGCTCGTGGTGGTGTTGGTCGTGGTGGTTTGGTCGGATAGTCTTTAACGTTCGCTGTGGTTGGGGTCTGGCGTGTCACCTGGGCCTGTGTCCCTCTGACACCCCGTTCGTGTCTTTGCCTTGCTGTCAGCTCTGGGAGGTTTGCGGAGAGTCGGCAACACGGCGGCCGCAGCGCGGCGCGGATACAACGGCCGGGCGCTCGGGCGCTCCTGGGCCGCGCCGACGCCAAGGACAACCAAGAATCACCGCAGCGGGGCGCGCGCGGCAGTGGGGCGCGTTCTCGCGCGACGGGCGCGCATTCTCTTGCGGTCCGCGCGGTCGCTATGCAGCGCGCGGCTGGTGAGCGCGCGTCGGTGCGTAGTACGACCACCGGCTACCACCGAGCACCACGACCGAGGCGCGCGGCGCCGCTGCCGCCGCACAGCGCCAGCGGCGCGTCCCAGGAGATGACCAGGTCCATGCCCCAGTCCTGTAGGGAGTCGGGACGCCTGCGCCATGGCGGCGGGGCGAGCATCGGTCAAGGACTGGTCGGCATCGTCCAAGCACCGTCCAACGACTGCGGTGGGATGGCCGCTCGGCTCCCCCTGCGTGGTGGTCGTCGTGTTCCTGGCCATGATTGGCAGCGCGGCTTCCCGTCGCGCGGGCCTCATGCTGTTCCCCTCCAGGCCGCCGGCAAGCCGGCCGCCGCTGGTTGACACGGAACAGCGTGTTGCACAAACGCCTACAGTGGACGGCGCTCAACCCTGGTCGCTGAGCCTGAAGACCGGATGATCGGCGGAGTCCGGCAACTGTGTAAATTGCCGACGGACCCCCGGGCGCGACTCGAACTTGGCGCGGTAGGCGGCGATGATCGGCGGCCGCTCGATTGGGTCGACCTCCACGGCCGTGAACGGCCGGGCGCTGCGGCCACGCCGCAACTTGCCACCGCCAGCGGCGCGCAGGTTCCGCGCCCACTGGGTCTCCCCCCAAGACGCCACGAGGAAGGAGACCCCGTCCAGCTCAAGGACGTTGACGGGGGTCGTCCTCCAGGCCCCGCTGCTCCGCCCGCGAACGGCAAGAATCGTCGCCATGCCTAACTTGCCGGCTATCGGGTTGATGACGCGGCGAAGCAAGAAGGGAGGTTTGAGGTACGCCATGCACCGATCTTACCTCCGCCCCGGCCGATCGCCTGTGGGCGTTCAGGATGCAGCGGTGAAGCTTCCAAGTACCAGGCCGGTTTCACAAAGGTCTGATGCTTTGGGCAGGGCCGTCGTCCGTAACGTTACCGAGACGCAGGCCAGCCACACTGGCACCTGACCCGCGACGCTGGGAGGGTGCCGAAGGTGCGCTGCGTGCAGCCAGGACCATGGCAGTGACCCTGGCCGCCCGACCAGCCGGGGCGCGCCGGTGGCCGGGAGTGCTGGCGTGGGCACTCGCGGGGTTGACCGTGCTGGCCCTGGTGCCCGCCTTCTGGCTCGCTGAGCTCGTGTTGTCCACCGGCTGGGAACCGCGGCCCTCGAACGCCACCACCGGTGCCGTCATCCTCGTCACGATGAGCGCGGCGACCGTCGGCGCGCTGCTGGCCAGCCGCCGGCCCCGCCACCCGGTGGGCTGGCTGCTGCTCGGCGTCGGCCTGGCCCTGGTGGTGACCCTGCTGATCGAGGCGTACGTGAAGTACGGGCTGCTGGTCCGGCCCGGGTCGCTCCCGGGTGCCCGCTACCTGGCCGGGTTCACCTACAGCACCGTGCCCAGCTGGCTGTCGTGCGCCGGCTTCGTGCTGCTGCTGACCCCGACCGGGTCGCTGCCCTCGCCCCGCTGGCGCTGGTGGGCCAGGGTGGCCGCGGCCGCGCCGGTGGTGGTGGTGGTGGTG
>WNFU01001925.1_pt1 | contig 41065 bp, 33 predicted proteins | sample 5400121 | NCBI WGS metagenome assembly WNFU01 (sample SAMN13153360, study PRJNA577476) | soil metagenome | isolation source: 100 cm soil or saprolite under grassland replicate 1 | place: USA:California | collected 2016-06-15
ACCTTCTTCTCAAAGGCGACATCAGAGGTGTGGTTGAGCGCAATTGCGTAGGCTTTCTGAGTCTCAGAAAGAGACTGCGCGGCCTGCTCGGTTGTCTCAAGTTTTACCTTCAATGTAACAGTCGCCTTCATATGGGCAATTTATATTACCTAACTTACTGGTATTGCAAGAGAGGATTGCGCTACGCAAAGCCTACGCGCAATGCCAAATTCCTCTGTCGGCTATAAGCCGACAGTCTCCTTTGGCGGAATTTATGAGCCGGTTCCAGGCCGGTCAAGCAGCGACACTTCCAATCTCCGTTGCGGAAAGATTTGGTTTGTGGAAATTGGGCGACTTCAACCTTGACAAAATCAGCGCGCCAGGCGTCACGGCCTCGTGCAGAGGACTGTCACGCTTGTTGCTACAATGGAGATTGCGCTTGAGCCTCTACGCGACAAATTGGTATCTACACAAATTTGCGCTTTGGATTTTTCCTAACCCGGCGATAAATCGCCGGGTCGGAGGCGAGCAATCTTCCTGCCCAGTTTACAAGGCTTCCTGGTAGGCTTCAGCCGAATGCGCCAATTCGGCTGAAGCCTCGTGAAAGGGCGGTAAACCGCCCTGCGGATATTTCAATCAACGCCTACCCAGCCGTGAACTTCAAACCTGCCCTTGGACTGTGAGCGTGTCGTCTCGGCCATTCGTAACCACTTCATTATAGCGACGCGCGGCGCGGTCGCCGAGCATGGTCAGCCACGACGGCGACAGCAATGATTGACTTTCGCTCCCCTTCATTCGCTGGGAGCCGACGCCGCCGGGCGCGGGCATCAAGCGGTTGATCAGGCCGAGCAGATCGGCGACGAGTTCCGGCGCTATTGCGTCCGCCAGCGCGGCCATCTTCGCCTGGATCGGGAAGATCACCTCCGCTTCGCCTCGCTGGCAGGCGGAGATGATGCGCCGCGCGGCTTTTTCGGCGCTGACCGTGAGCAGAGGCAATGAGTCGCTGATGCTGAACCAGGCGTATTCGGCCCGGTGTCGCCCTTTGAATGTGGCGTTGCGCGGGCTGCCGGTGCGCATCAGGCCGGGACAGATCGTGGTGACGACGACGCCGTCTTTGGCCAGTTCGGCGCGCATGGCTTTGGACAACCCGACGAGGGCGAATTTGCTCATTGTGTAAGGCGTCAGATGAGGCATGGCGATTTTTCCGCCGATTGAGGCGATGTTGACGATGCGCCCTTCGCCGCGCCGGCGCATCTCCGGAATGACGGCCAGCATGGTGTGCAGCGGGCCGCGCAGGTTGATCTCCAGCGCCTCTTCGTAATCAGCCAGCGTCATCGTTTCGACCGGGCCGACTTCGATCACGCCGGCGTTGTTGACCAGCACGTCAATCGCGCCGAAGGTCTCGCGGACTGCCTGCGCCATTCGTCCGACCTCTTCCATATTGGCTACGTCACAGGGCAGCGCCAACACCGGTCTGCCTGGGCGAACCAGATCAGAGCCGGCCCGCTCCAGTTCTTCGGCGTCGCGCGCGCAAATCGCCACACACGCCCCGCGCGCGACGAACTCGCGGCCCAACGCCAGTCCCAAGCCCCGCGACCCGCCCGTGATCAGCGCGGTTTTGCCGCGCAGGTCGTACCACCGCGCGTACTGCCTGATCGCGCGCGCGGCCAAGTACAATCCCGCCCCGGTCAACGTCAGACCCAGCAATGAACTTTTGTCTCTATTCATAAAAACTCGCCCCGATGCGCTAATATCCAGAGTTGTACCCCAGGCGTTCATTCGTGTCCGCCAACAATCCGCAGTCCGCCGCGGGCTGCGAATTCAGGTTGAATGTTTAAGCGAGGCAAGGCGTAGGCCGTGATTGAGATGGAAGGTTGGGACGGTACCGCGCGCGTAAGCAAGCGGTTGACTTCATGCGCGACCGCGCAGCAGTCCCGCGCGGCGCCGTACCGGCGAGCCGCCGGCGTTATTCGAAAATAACCTTCAAGAATTTCAGCTTGCCGACTTGCAACTGAGCTTCTTTTGTCGTGGCTGTGTCGATTTCAAAAGACGCTTCGCCGATTCGTTCGCCGTTCAACTTCACGCCGCCCTGCGAAATCAGACGGCGCGCCTCGGCTTTCGACGGGGCGAGTTCGATCTGCGTCATCAGGTCGACCAGTTTGATATTCCGCGCGGCAGGCCTAATCACGCGCGTTTCGACTTCTGTCGGGGTCTGACCTTCGCGGAAGCGGCGGATGAATTCGGCCTCGGCGCGGTCGGCTTCGGCGCGCGAATGGAAATCGGCGACGAGTTTTTTCGCCAGATCGGATTTGACGTCGCGCGGATGGCGCGCGCCCGATTCGACGTCTGATTTCAAACGCGCGATTTCGTCCGGTGTCAGGTCGGTCAGCAATTCGTAATAGCGCCACATCAGGTCGTCCGAGATCGACATCGCCTTGCCGTAAATCTCGTCGGGCGGTTCGGTGACGCCGATGTAATTGTTTTTGCTCTTCGACATCTTCTCCACGCCGTCCAGACCTTCGAGCAGCGGCGTGGTCATGATCACCTGAGGCTCTATTCCGTAAGCGCGTTGAATCTCGCGCGCCATCAGCAAATTGAATTTCTGATCCGTGCCGCCCAACTCCACGTCGGCCTTCAGCGCGACTGAGTCGTAACTTTGCGTTAGAGGGTAAAGCAGTTCGTGAAGTCTGATCTCAACTCCGCTCGCGAGCCGCTTCGAGAACTCGTCGCGTTCGAGCATCTGGGCGAGCGTGACCTTGGCGGTCAGCCGGATGAAATCTTCCGGCTTGAAGGCGTTCAGCCATTTAGAGTTGAACTCGATGATGGTCTTTTCGGGGTCGAGCAGCTTGAAGATTTGCGATTTGTAGGTTTCGGCGTTGACCTCGATCTGTTCGCGAGTGAGCATCGGGCGCGTAGTGTTGCGGCCCGATGGGTCACCGATCATCGCCGTGAAGTCTCCGATCAGGAAGATCACGTCGTGGCCCAACTCCTGAAAGGCTTTCATCCTGCGAATGACCACGCAATGGCCCAGGTGAAGGTCGGGCGCCGTTGGATCGCAGCCGAACTTGACGCGCAGCTTGCGCCCGGTCTCGGCAGAGTTTTCGAGCTTCTTCTTCAGCTCTTCAATCGGGATTACATCGACGGTTCCCTTGGTCAGGAATTCTAGTTGTTCGTTCAAAGTCATTGTTTGATTGTCAATGTGCGACAAACTTTCCGGCTCGCTATTGCCTCTACGGAAGATCCTTTGAAGGAACCTCAGCAAACCGTAAAGCTTCCTATACATTTTCTGAAGGAAGTTCATCTTTTGAATTCCTTCTGCGCCAGCTTGCAGTTCGCTCAAATTTGAGCGAACGGTACAGTACGGGGAGCGTGAGCGACCTGAGCGCCGATCATGAGGCCTCATGATCGGCGCTCAGGTCGCTCACGCTCCCCGTACTGTACCGATGTTCTAGCGCCACACGGCGCCAGAAACTCATTATTGAACCGCCTCGCGGTAACCGAGTCTCGTTCGCGCCGTGAGGTCGGCCTGTTCGAGGTTGACGCGGATCGTGCGCCATCGCCCCTCCCGGCGCGGGTTGCTAGGGTCGTAAGCGATCGTGTACTGGCTGTGCAGTGCGGCCTGTCGTTCCGGCGAACGGCGCGCGCTCTTTTCGGTGTTGACCAGATCAATGGCGTAGACCGCGACGCCCGCCAGGAAAGTCTGCTTTTCGACCTCGCGCAGGGTCGCCTGGCTGGCGCTGTCCGCGCCGTCGGAGATCAAGACGAGCGCGCGGCGGCGTTCGGGGCGCACGCGCAGCTCTTTGCTCGCCAGCAAAACGGCGTCATAGAGCGGGGTATTGCCTTCGCCCTTCAACTGCTTGAGCAGCGGCTTCAGCCCCTTGACTGTTGACGAAAAGTCGCGGACCTTCTGGACGCCTTTTTCGTCGAAGGTGTAGAGCGCGAGCGTGTCGTCCGGCTTCAAGCGATAGGCCAGATCGAGCGCGGAGTTGCGATAACGATCGAGGTCTTTTTCTATGACGCTGCCTGAAACGTCCAGCACCACGGCGACGGCCATCGGCGCTTCTTCGCCGAAGAATTCCACCACCTCCTGCTCCCGGTCGTCTTCGAGCAGCGTGAAGGCCTGCCGGTCCAGAGTAGAAACGTATTTGCCCCGCGCATTCTTGACCGTCACGTTCACTAGGACCTGGGTGGTCGCGATGCTGATCGTGTCGGCGGTGATGCCCGACACCGGCTGGTCGGACAAGAGAAAAATGTCCGTGAATCTCTCGCGCATCTCCGGAGTGATGCGGTAGCGATTATTTTTGAACTCGGCGCCGAAATCAGTTAGAAAGTTCGGCTCCTTCGCCCTCGCCGCCGGCTCGTGGCAGATCGCGCATTTGGCCCGAAATTCGGGCTTCGATCTGGGATCGTTGGCGTAAAGGTCGAGATACGCCGGATGGCCGATCGCGCGCCAACCGGCGAAGACTACGATTGCGACTACGACGAATATTTTTGATAACGCTTTGATCGACATGGGACCACTGCAAACAAAGGTTAAAAGTGGAGGCGAGAAACATTCTGCCATCTGCCGCGCGATTTGCCAAATTGCGCGGCGCGCGCAGGCTCTGTTAATATCCGCACTTCGTTTTTGGCGCCATCCTGACAATGTGTATAACGCGCCGTGATTTCTTTGAGGACTGGCGCGCCGGTACGGTACAGGGAGCGGTAGCGACCTGGCGCCCCTGGAGCATACGTCATACGAGGCGCCAGGTCGCTACCGCTCCCTGTACCGTACCATCAAGTTTTATCGAAAGGTTTCAGTAATAAAAATGGCAGCTCCAAGCATGGAAAGGATCGTGAGCCTGTGCAAGCGACGCGGCTTCATATTCGCCAATTCTGAAATTTACGGGGGCATCGCTTCGACCTGGGATTACGGTCCATTGGGCGTCGAGCTAAAAAACAACGTGATTCGCGAGTGGTGGCGTTCGGTCGTTTACGAACGCGACGACATGGAAGGTCTGGACGCGGCGATTCTGATGAACCGGCTGGTCTGGCGCTATTCGGGCCATGAGGCCACGTTCTCAGACCCGCTCGTCGATTGCCGCGAATGCAAATCGCGCCACCGCGCCGATAATTTGAAGGAAGGCAAATGCCCGAACTGCGGCTCGTCCAACCTGACGGAACCGCGCAACTTCAATATGATGCTCAAGACGGCGGTCGGGCCGGTCGAAAGCGAAGAGAACGTCGCTTATCTGCGGCCCGAAACGGCGCAGGGCATCTTCGTCAATTTCGCCAACGTGCAGCAGGCTATGCGCCGCAAGCTTCCTTTCGGCATAGCGCAGATCGGCAAGGTCTTCCGCAACGAGATCACGCCCGGCAATTTCACCTTCCGCACGCGCGAATTCGAGCAGATGGAGATTGAATACTTCTGCAAACCGCCGCAATACCTGCAGCCGGGCGAGAAGAACGACGTCGAATTGCATCAGGAATGGGTCGAGCTGCGGTTCAACTGGTACGTCAACTTGGGCATTGCGCCGGAGCGGTTGCGAAAGCGCGCGCAGACGCCCGATGAGCTGGCCCATTACGCCAAGGCGACCGTCGACATCGACTACCTGTTCCCCGGCTCGCTAGGCTTCAGCGAACTCGAAGGAATAGCCAACCGGCAGGATTACGACCTGACCGCGCACAGCAAGGACGTGCCCGACGAAGACCTGGCGCGGCTGAAGCTGCAGAAGAACACCGACAGCACGACAAGGCTCGATTATTTCGACGATCAGTATGTCGATCCGGCGACCGGCAAGAAGGGCGCGCGATACATCCCTTACGTGATTGAACCTTCCGCGGGCCCGACGCGCGCGACGCTGGCGTTCCTCTGCGAAGCCTACAATGAGGAGCTTGTCAGCGAGCCGAAAGAGGAAGAACTCGCGCCGCTGCGCGAAGCTATCGCCGCCGCGCGCAAGAACATTGACAAGAAGATCGCCGAAGCCGAGAAGGCTGCCGCTAAAGGCGAATTGAAGGCGGATGCCCCGACCGCCGCCCAGTTGCGCGCGATCAACGAGGCGCTCGCCCGTTGCGAGGCCGAATTGCCGCAATCGCTGCTCGCCGTCGAAGACGCCTGCGATCTGCCCGCCGCCGACCGCGTCGAGTTGCTCAAGAAAGTCCGGCAGGCGGCGGCGAAATTGTGCGACGAATATACTCGCGTCGTGCTGAAACTCCACCCGCGACTCGCCCCGATCAAGGTCGCGGTCTTCCCGCTCAAGAAGAACGAGCCGCGCATCGTCGAAGTGGCGAAGCGGATCAAACGCGACCTTCAACCGGCGATCCGCGTTGTCTATGACGATTCGGCTGGCATCGGCAAACTCTACCGCCGCCAGGACGAGATCGGCACGCCGTTCTGCGTCACCGTGGATTTCCAATCGCTCGAAGACGACACGGTGACCGTGCGCGACCGCGACTCGATGCTCCAAGAGCGCGTGCCTATTTCACAACTTGAAAGTTACCTGACACAAAGACTGCGGTAGTGGGGAGTAGGGAGTGGGGAATGGGGAATGGCATCTTCCCCCCACTCCCCACTTCCCACTCCCCATTCCCACTACATATGAACCTTCTTCACGCAATTATTCTGGGAATCATTCAAGGTCTCACCGAATTCATCCCGATCAGCAGCACCGGCCATTTGATCCTCGCCGAAAAATTGATGGGGCTTGAACGGACGATGACGCCGGAGCAGATCACGGCCTTCGTGGCGGTCATGCAATTGGGCACGCTCGTGGCAGTGATCGCCTATTTCATAGGCGACATCGTGTCCATTACGCTGGGCTTTCTGCAGGGGAATCTGCTCTGGTTGCGGGGCATCCGCGACGCCTCTCCCCGCAAGGCCGCGCGACTGGGATGGTTGATCATCATCGGTTCAGTCCCGATCGGGACGATCGGGTTGCTGGCGAAAAAGATCATCGAAGGAAATTTGACGAAGAACCTGACGGTGATCGGCGTGAGCATGATCGCGTGGGCCGTCCTGCTGTTTCTGGCGGAGCAGTTCGGCAAACGCCGCAACGAGATGGAGCACATCGGCGTCCGCGAAGCCTTGGTCGTCGGCGTGGCGCAGGTCTTTTCGCTAATTCCCGGCTCGTCGCGTTCGGGGACGACCATCACCGGCGCGCTCTTCGCCGGGATGAGCCGCGAAGCCGCCGCCCGCTTCTCCTTTTTGCTCTCGATCCCGGCCATCGGCGCCAGCGGCTTGCTCGAATTCAAAGAGGCGCTTCATCTCTTGTCTGGCCTGAACAGGGCCAACCTGGCCGTGGCGACGGCGGTCTCCGCCATGGTCGGCTACGCCAGCATCGCGTTTCTGATCAGTTACCTGCGGCGCCATACGACCTACGCTTTCGTCATCTACCGGTTGATCGTGGGAGCGATCGTGCTCGGAGTGGCTTTCTACCGCGTGTAGACCGGACCGATCCGATCGCGCCGGGATCATCCCCAACGACCGCCCTTTGATTTCTGTGGGCTTCCTCCTAAATCGGAGCGAACAACATTGGGGCAGAAGAAACCACGGATTATCACAGATGCGACAGATCAGCGCGAATTATCCGTGACAATCCGTCCGCATCTGTCCAAATCCGCGGTTTCTTCCGCCTCAATCTCGCCTGTTTCGATTTAGTGAGAAAATGGTGGTAAAGTCCTCGTCCAACGCTCCGCCTCGAGCCGCAACAGCTTGATTAGTCGCCTTTTCACGGGTAGAATCACCGGGCCTCACCCAAGGAATCGGCGGTTAGGTTCTTTCTTTACTTCGTATGCTTCTTTAAAATCACGCCATCTGCCGGCTGTGCTCCTCCTTTTAGTCTGTGCTTCAGGACACGGCCGGCGAGTAAGACCCATTCCATCAGCTCGTATGATCAATATGTCTGAGCGGCGCGACCTGCGCCCAGGTCTCCGCGTCCGTTTGGAAGAGTGATCATGTGCGATGGGACATCACCTAGGGCCTGTCTTGCCGGGCCCTGCCGGAATTCCCTCGGAATGAAGGATCATCTCGAGGAGGCTGAAACAAACACTTCGCTAGGAGGAAAAGAACATGAATCGAGCTTTGACAAATAGTATCAAGCGCAGGGAGTTTTTGAAGTCTACGGGGTTAATCGCAGGCGCGGCTTTGACGGGTATGGAATTTCCATATAAGGCGTTGGCCCAGGACAATTTCGATGCAGATCGCTTTACCCAGCAGATCAATGAAGTTCGCCTATATATGACCTATTATGCGTTTTTCGAGGAGCCGGATGATGACATTCCGCCTGCCCTCTATTTCGACGCGCTGACCGGGCAGCCAACCAGCGAGTTGACGCTGTTATCGCCGGTTGGTCAGCGGAGTTGGGTTCGCCCACAAAATGACCAAAGCGGTACGATTAACAGTAGCGCGAACTTCTATAAGCCGAACATGCCCTACATACTTGGCCGGGGCAATGCGCCGGATTTTCCTACGCTTGTCCCCCCGCCTCAGGTTTTAGGCTTTTTGCAGAGTGTGCTGGCGCAATATGGAGTGCCCCCGGAGATCATTCAGCCTAACACACGCCAATTTCTCATGGCGCTTGGGAATTTCATGGACACACCGCCGGCGAGGGGCATACTGAAAGATGGGAAGTTCAAAGCCATCAAGGACGTAGGATTTCAGGTTCAGTTGAAGATTGGCTTTTTGTTCCGACCTCCTGCCGGGGTGACTGCGCCTTCCGTGGGAATACTGCTCGGGTACATTACCATTGCTGATCTTCATGGTCTTTTGAGAGAGCCACCCCCGCCTACCGGTGGAGAAGAGGTGGTCACTTACAGTTGGCGTGCGACGATGGAGTTGAGCACGGAGAACCGGTATATCCGCCAAACAGCCACAGAGCCTTTTCCGCAGGGGGACCCGTTTGATCCGGAACTAACGGAGATTCGGTTGGAAGGATCCCGTGTGAATGGCGCCGGGAACTACGCAATTGTCGGTAGCGTGAGGGACCCGGTGTTTTCGGCTCCTGATGTGCTACTGCGCGCCATTTTCGGGACGACCACCTTGACCGGTATTGAATTCGCCGTTCGTGAGAATGGGGTCTTGATTCGCACATAATCGGAGCCTGTGCAAATAAAATTCATTGTTGGTCAACGAAATGCGCGCTCAATGTCCGACAAACTTCCAGTTTGTCGTGGTTGGGTAGGAAGGCGCCTCAATTCCTTTCAGGCGGTTTGCTGATCGGACCGCGACAAACTGAAGTTTATCGGACATTTGGCGTCCCCTGATTTATGCACAGGTCTCACATAATCAAGGAATGTTCAGAGCGCAGAAGTTGAGAGAATAGATTGTTGGGACGCCCCGGCGTAACAAGCGCCGAGGCGTCCCAACGCTTGATTCCCGCAAGAAGATTTCAGTCGCTACGCAGCGTGACCGCAGGATCGACGCGCACCGCCCTCCGAGCCGGTCCGAGTCCGGCCAGCAAAGCAGTCACGAGCAACAATGCCGGCGCAGCCGCTAGCGCAACCGCGTCGGCGCTTCCCACTCCATACAATTGAGTCTTTAACGCGCGGCCTGCCATCCACGCCAGGATCAGCCCTACACCCGTGCCCCATATCCAGAGCCGCAGCGCGTGCGCGAGCACGATCCGGTCTGCGAGCCGCCGTGCCCGGGAACCCATTGCCCATTCAGAGCCAGATTGTGCCATCCCAGCGTGTAGATAGATTTACCACGGTAGGGCGGTTCGAACGACGCAAAGTACCCGTTCTTCATGACGACTGGCGTGTACATCAGATCGAGGGAATCTTTCGAGAGGACATTGCCGGAATCGACGCCGCGCGCCCATTTCAACAGGTCGGGCATTGTTGCGATTAACCCGCCCCCACCAAACCTCGAGCTGACATCCACGAATGGAGCGACTTTGATCCGGCCATTGGCCCGTTCGTAAGTCCGCACGCGGTTCGGAACCAACTCGCGCTCGCTGTTCATTCGCGTATCGTTCATTCCCAGCGGCAGGAAGATGTTCTCGCGCAGGTAGTCGTTGAATGATTTGCCGGTGACTTCTTCGATGGCTGCGCCGAGCAAGTTATAACCGCTGGTAGTGTATTCGTACTTCGTTCCGGGTTCGAATTTAAGCGGATGTTTGGAAATACGCCCCACAACATCACGCGGCGAAACGTAAGTCGGCCCGAGCATCGATCCCTGTTGACCGCCGCCCAGATGCGCGAGCAACTGTCTCACCGTCACGGGCCACTGTTGTTTCGGATAGTACGGAACGTAGGTCTGAATCTCCGCATCGAGATTGATTTTGCCTTTCTCAGCAAGCTGCAGGATTGCCGTGCTGGTAAATGTCTTGGTAATCGAAGCCAGGCGATAGGCGGATTCAGGCTTGGCAGGGACTTTGTTCTCAAGATCGGCATAGCCGAAGCCCTTGACCCAGGTATAGTCGTCTTTGTAAAAGCCGATGGTCAGGCCCGGAATCTTGTCTTCCTCCATCCGCTTGCGAACGAACTCTTCGTAGGCGCGTAGCTTGTCGGCGTATTGGTCTGCCGGTTGTACGGTGGCTGATTGAGGAGTAAACAACGAAGGCGCGCCGGATTCTTTCAGATAGTGATTGTGTCCCAGAACCATAACGCCATTTTGGAAGATTACGGCTTCGCCATCGGCCGTGAAAAAAAGGCCGGGTTTATACTCAGTTAGTTTAAGCCCTCCCCGACCTTTCAAATAGAGATATCCGTTTCTGATCATTACGCTGGCGTTAGTGGTGTCTCCTTGAAATTTGTATGAATATTCACCGACGAAATCTTGCCATTCTTTTTTATTGGGCCCCGCCTCTTCACCAGGGCGGTCGTTGATCGGCATGAATTCGACGCCGGAAAACGAGAGAACATGAACGCCTTTCGGATTACCGGCTTCGTCTAAGAAAAAAGTATATTTTTGGTCGTCGGAGCTAAATTCCGTAGGGCTATGAGCCTTCAATTTCGTGTCGGTAGTTCCGGAAACTCTATACAGGTCGTTCCCTTTAACTTTGAAAGGCGCCACAGATCCTCTGGGTTTGTAATTCCCTTCGAGCCGCTGTAGCAATCTGGTCTCCAACGTTATTACAGGTTTATTCGTAAACGGGGCTGGCCCCCTTCGGGGAATAGGGCCGAATTTGGCGTCGATCATTTGCTGCAAAACGCCCCATGCTGTTTGAACAGGCAAACTACCTGACGCGCAATTCGTCAGGACGACAACTCCGAGTTGATATTCGGGGGTCCACATTTGATATGTTAAGTAACCGTATCCACCGCCACCATGCTGAAAGACAGTTCCACGACGCAGAGGTTCGCTCCCAATCCCGAGACCATATCCACCGACTTGTCCTTCGATCGGAAACTGCGGCGTATACATTTCTTTCAACAACTCTTCCCGTATAAGTTGCTTCCCACCGACTTTACCGCCCGCAAGATGAAATGAGATGAACTTGGCCATATCCTTCACGGTTGAATACAGGCCTCCGGCCGGAATCATGGGAACCGGCGCGACCGGCATGGTCTTCTTTGGATAATGGCCTTTAGCCAGCGAGGGCTGATTTGCAGCCACCTCGTGATTGAAGGTGCTCGACATCATCCCCAACGGTCTAAAGAGCTCATCATTCATGAATTCATCGAATGGCTTTCCCGAACGCAGCTCCAAACAATAGCCTGCCAGGTCGATCCCTAGATTCGAGTAGCTATGTCTCTCGCCAACAGGAAACTTAAGCCACGTCTCTGAGATGCTGCGAATGCGATCCGCAAATGGACAGTACTCATTATCGAAACGATTACCGCAGGGAGATCCATGCGTGAGTCCAGACCAATGACTTAACAGATGTCGAAAGGTGATCCTGTCCGCCTCATCCGCTCCGAAACGGCTCTTTACGGTAAATTGCGGAAAGTGCTTTTTTACAGGATCGTCAAGCTTCATCAGTCCCTTCTCCACGGCGATTAAGAAACCGGCCGCCGTGTAGGTTTTGGAAATGGACTGCAAGCTGAAGAGTGTGTCTGCGGTCACCTTCGTCTGGCCGTTGCGCTCCGTGGTCCCGAAGCCCTCGGCCCAAACCAGGGTTTCTCCATCCACGAGCGCGATCGACAGGCCCGGCACATTCATTTGAGCCATCTGTTGCGGCAATTGTTCCTTAAGTTTGGCGATGATCGGTGAATAATCGACCGGAGGTCTGACGGCTGTCGCCGCCTTTTCCTGAGCAGGCGCCAGGCTGGCAAGCTCAAGGGAGCTGACGAGGCAAACCAATAGCAATGCTAATCGGATATAATTTTTCCTGTTCCGCGACATGGTTTCGCTCCTTTCTTCTATTGTTCTCTGGTAAATCAAACCAAGTAACATTGGTACGGTACCGGGAGCGGTAGCGACCGGGCGCCCGGCGGAGAGTGCGCTTCGCCGGGCGCCCGGTCGCTACCGCTCCCGGTACCGTACCGCCGCGTGTGCCAATGTTGTCTGGCCCGATCATGGTCTGCGCGGTGTCATGAATCGGATGCGGCGGCTTGCCATTTGCGCTTTGCCCCTCGGCTTATTGAGCGCTCTGCGCCGGCGAGGCGCGCCGAAGTTCGACATCGCCCCCAGCGCGCAGTGAAATTTTCGTTCCGCCCTGACCGATATTTCCTTCCAGCCCATCACCTGGGAATCGGCCCACGACAATGATGGGGAAATCACTCGCAATTTCACGGGCCGACAATCTCACATGCGCATTGAGCGCCTTTGGAACCTCCAGGCGGACGTTTCCGACGAGGACGCCCAAATCGATAGGATTTGAAATATCCACGGTTCCGAAGCTTGCTGTGATGTCTCCCCTGAGGGTATGGGCAGTAAAGCGCAGGCCGGCAGGAACTCGTACCTTGTATTGCACTTGAACATCAATCAACCGGATGCTCTGTCTCTTCCCGTCTTGATAACGTAACCGGAGTTCTCGATTGCCATTCCATACTTGGCTGCTCCATTCCAAACTTTCCAGACACTGAGGGTCGCCAACTCCTTCCAGGTTCGGGAATGCCGTGCAGATTCTTACTTTCCCCTCCGCTTCCTCGACCCGAATCGCGACTCGATGGAGCTCTTCCGGGTCGCCTCGTTTGAAAGCGACAACTTCAACTTCGTTACCTGCTGAAGCTTCAGCCTGGATGTCTCCCTTGACGCCGAAGATTTCAACAATTCCGCCCGCGGCGATTTTGCCACGCCACTTGAACTCATTTTGGTTTGTTTGCTGAGTGGTTGTTGAAAAATCGTCGGCGGAAGTAGGGATACCGTTTGCATTTCTCTCATTGCCTGGCGTCTGACCGGCAATCTTAATGTCGGGGTAACAACAGATGAAAAGCGCGGCGATAGCTATAGAGAATTGAATCTTCATTTTGAGCGCCTCCTCGTGGAAAAGGATTTTCGGTTACTCGCATCGTAATGCGACCAGTGGATCTACCTTCGTCGCCCTTCGCGCAGGAATCCAGCAAGCCAGCAGCGCAACCAGTGTCAATAACAGCGCGACTGTGGCGAACGTCAGAGGGTCCTTCGCGCTCACGCCGAAGAGTAAACCCTCGGTCAGACGGGTCAGAGCGAACGAAGCGAACAGACCAATCGCAACTCCAATCGACACCAACATCATCCCCTGCATAACGACCAATTTCAGCACATCGCGCGCTTGCGCGCCCATCGCGATTCTGATTCCGAACTCGCGCGCGCGCTGGGCCACGGAATACGAAATCACCCCGTAGACGCCTACGGAAGCCAGCGCCAACGCCAGGCCGGCGAAGACACCGAGCAGAGTCATAGCAAAGCGGCGCGTGCAGGCCGAGCGGGCGATAAATTCCTCCATAGTCCTAACGTTGTATACCGGCTGATCTTTATACAATGACTGTATTTCACGTTTAATCGGGCCGATCAGGCTGGCAGGATCTACACTCGTGAGCACAACCAGATTCATCCGGCGGCAACAGTTCGGCGCCTGCGAATGCGGAAAATAGACTTCCGGTCTGATCGAGGCGCTGAGTGAGATTTGGGCTGAATCCGCGACCACACCTTTGACAGTCGTCCACGGGGCGCCTGAAGTCGGGCTTCCCAATTTCAAACGCTTTCCGACCGCGCCCTCATTTGCCCAGAAACGGCGGGCCATCGCCTGATTGATGATTACGACATGGGGAGCGTCTTGCCTGTCCTGCGAGGTGAAACGTTCCCCTTCGATCAGCCGGATACCCATCACCTCTAAAAAGTCCGTACTGACGGTGCGCGTATCAACGTTCTCGGTTTGCGCGCCTCCTTGCGCGACATTGCTCTCTACAGTGACAGTCTCAGTCGCTGTCTGATCGAATGGGATGTGAGAGGCGACGCCTACGGATTGGACTCCGGGGACCGTCCGGATGCGCTCGCTCAATTGTTGAAAGATGACCGCATTCTGTTGTCCGTCTCCTGACCTGGAAGGTGGAATATTGAGCCGCATCGTCAGCACGTTCTCGGGATTAAACCCCGGATCTACGTTCATGAGCCGGATGAGGCTGCGCGCCGTAAGCCCCGCGGTCACGATCAACAACAAAGAAATCGCCACCTGGAAGACCACCAACATGTTGCGGGCGCTCGCATGGCGCAAACCGGCGGAAGTTTGCGATCCTTCCTTCAGCGCATTGTTCAGATCGGGCTTTGATAAGCTGAGCGCCGGCCACAGGCCGAACATCAGCGCGCTTATCAGCGAAATGATGAAGGCGCCGAATAGAACCTGTCCGTTAATACCTATATGAAGCCCTTCGAGAATTACGCCAGGCGGGATCAGGGCGACGATGGCGTCGACTCCCAGGAAAGCCAATAGCACACCCACCGCGCCGCCTAGCAGGGCCAGCGCCATGCTCTCAGTAAGCAATTGGCGGGCGATGCAGAATCGGCTGGCGCCCAGCGCCGCGCGAAGGGCGATCTCCCGCGTTCGCGCCGTCGCTCGCGCCAGTAACAGGTTCGCAATGTTGGCGCAGGCGATCAGCAGTACCAGCCCGACCGCGCCGAGCAGCACTACTAAAACCCGATTGATCTGATCGAAGTAGAACTCGCTGATCGGTCGTAGATAGACGCCTCGCCCAACATACTCCGGTCGACTGTTACCCAAAGCTTGTTCCTGATTTCGGGCCATCACTTCCAACTCGGCGTTCGCTTGATCAACCGAGACGCCGGGTTTGAGACGCGCCACCGCAAAGAACCTCTCCGATTGGTTGAGATCAAATAAATAAGGAATAAACGCTTCCCGGTCAGCGAAGTAGAACTTTGGTGGCATGACGCCGATGATTGTGAACGGCTCAGCATCCAGGAGGACCTTTTGGCCGACTATATCCGGATTCCCGCCGAAGCGGCGCTGCCATAAGGAGTGATTGATCACCAACACCCGCTCGCCTTTAGGACCTTGATCTTCCGCCTTGATCGCGCGTCCGAGCGAAGGGGTTACGCCAAGAATAGGAAAGAAATTGCCGGAGACCCTGGCCACTGTTATCCGTTCTGGCTCCTGGCCGCCGGTGAGGTTGCGGCTTAAATTAGCACTGATAGCGGCGACCCGTTCAAAGGCTTTGCACTGCGCGAGTTCAGTGAATTCCGGGCCGGATGTGCCATATCGCTCTTGCACACCGATCTTTGGTAAGCGCTGCCATACATAATGAATTCGTGAATGACCGGGGTAAGGGAAAGGATTGAGCAACACGACATTGACGACGCTGAAGAGCGCTGTGTTAGCGCCGATGCCGAGCGCCAGCGTGATGACGACGGTCAAAGTGAAGCCGGGTTTCTTCATCAGCATGCGGACGCCGTAATGCAAGTCCTGTCCCAATTGTTCGAGCCATCTCCATCCCCACATCTCGCGCGTCACCTCTTTGACGAGACCGATGTTGCCGAATTCTCGGCGCGCCGCCGCCTGGGCTTCTTCAGCGGTGGCGCCGAGCTCCATCCGGTCTCGCTTCGCCATTTCGAGATGGGCCTGGATCTCTTCTTCGAGTTCTTCGTCTCGCCGCTGACGGCGCCAAAATAGGAATCTCATGTCTTACCCTCCTTGAAGATCGGCTTGCCATCTAAGCGCCCCGGGACTTTGCCGCCCTTCACAAGTAGCCACAAGAAGGCCAGCCACAGGCAAAGGCCCAACCCGACCCAGCGCAGCGGGCCGGTTTTAAATATGACGGCGGCGTTGAATATGATGAAGAACAAAAAGCCTTGCCACGCGGCCGTCAACCATCGCGGGCGGTTGCGATAAGCGTCCAGGCCTCTGAGTCGCCACCATGCGACGTCTATGACCCAGCCGATGATCAGCGCATAGTTGATGAACAGCCCGCCGCCCCAATCAAGCCCCGTCACTTCGGCCGTCTGGCGGGCCGTTTCACGGTAAGCCGCGGCCTGGCTCCAGTTGTGATAGAAATGGTAGGCGCACGCCACATGAGCGATAAGACTGACGAGCCCCGCAGTCCAGGCCGTTCGGGCCACTCCGTCCCAACTCCGCCTTCCGCGAGAAAGCAAATAGACCGACGCTCCAATCGCGTACCCGGTGAGCGCCAGCCAAACGGTTATTCTCGTGAGGAGTTCGCCTTTGCTCATCCTTAAATTTACCTTCAGCGCCCTCACTCACAGCGCAGCGCAATCATCGGGTCAACCTTCGCCGCGCGCCGCCCAGGAATCCAGCAGGCGAACACCGCGACCGCTGTCAGCAGGAATGGAACCGTGAGAAACGTCACCGGATCCGCCGCGCTTACGCCGATCAACAGGCGCGACAGCAAGCGTGATAGCGCCAGTGCGAGTGTCGCGCCAATACCAACGCCGATCAGAGTCAGTTTCAGACCCTGCCCGATCACCAGCCGCAAGATGTCGCGCGACTCGGCGCCGAGCGCCATCCGCAGGCCGATTTCCCCCGTTCGCCGTGACACCGCGTAGGAGACCACGCCATAGATTCCCACTACCGCCAGGCTCAGACCGAATAGACCGACCAGTCCCAGCACTACCGCCGCCACGCGCGCGGGCAAAAACAACGCCGCCAGGTTTTCGCGCATTGTCGCGACTTCGACCATTAAGCCTTTGTCGAGCGCCATGACGCGGTCGCGCAGCGCGCTACGCAGTAGGCCCGGCTCTCCGACCGTGCGCACGTGCAGTACCATCTGTTGGCGGTAGTCTTGCATCGCAGACACATAGAAGAACGACTGCTGCTCTTCGCCGAGCGAGCGGTACTTGCTGTCTTTGGCGACGCCCACGACCTCATAGTAAGGGCCGAGGACATTGCCCCTTCCCAATCCCCACACTGCACGCGTGGTCTCTTTGATCAACCCGACATTGCCGAATTCCCGCCGCGCCGCCGATTCGGCCTCTTCCGCGCTTTCGCCGCGTTGCATCCGGTCGCGGATCGCCATTCGCAAATGGCTTTGGATCTCTTCTTCCAGTTCTTCTTCGCGTCGTCGCCACGGTGGGAACTTCATGCCTCACTCTCCTTCCTGGCCGGGTTCAGGACGCCCTCGACGGCTTCCGTGAGTCGCTCCCAGCGCGAGCGTTCGGCGGCCAAATGCTTTTTCCCCGCGGAGGTCAGGCGATAGGCCTTGACCCGTTGATTGTTCTCGGAGACCTTCCACTCCGAACTGATCCACTTTTGCCGCTCCAGCCGGTGCAGCGCCGGATAGAGCGAGCCGGTATCCACTTGTAGCGTCTCGTTGGAACTGGTTCGGATAGCCTGGCTGATGCCGTAGCCATGCTGTGGTCCCCATTGCAGCGTCTGCAGGATGAGCATGTCCAGCGTCCCCTGTAACAGCTCGATCCGGTTTTGGTATCGCGCTTTCATCTGCGGTTTCCTCCTTGAAGTTTAGGATGTAGGCAATCTACACCAATGGCCGTAGAATGTCTACAGCTTTTTGATCCAAGGGGCGCCAGTCAAGTGTTTGCCAAGTATTTGCGGCTCGGTAGGAATGACCCTGGGTACGCGCCGCTTCCAGCGCGCAGTCTCGGCGGAAGACGCATTTATAAGAACCAGACCTGGTACGCATCGCCTCTAGCGCAGGGGCGACTGATTCCAATCAATAGGTCTTCCGCCGAGACTGCGCGCTGGAAGCGGCGCGTACCCAGGTTTCAAGGCGTAATCGCGATGATCCGCACGGGCCCGCCCGTCCCGCCTTTGATCTTCATCGGCAATGCGATCAGCGTCGCGCCTTTCGCGGGCAGGCGGTCGAGGTTCGCGACGTTTTCCAGGCCGTAGATGTTCGCGCCGTTCAAAATCTGGTGCGCGATAAAATCTTTCGACGGGCCGTGATCGATGCTCGCCGTATCAATGCCCACGCCGTCGATCTTCCTCCGCTTCGCCAGAAACTCGGCGGCTTCACGCGAAATGCCTGGGAAATGCAGGTTGGCCGTATCGCCGGGCGCGTCCGTGCCCAAATACCGCTTCCTGTCAGGCCAGAACTTTCCCCACCCCGACCGGACGAGCGCGATCGAATTGTCGGGTATCTGCCCGTTCGCCTTCTCCCACGAAGCGATGTCGTCGACTGTGAGACGATAATCGGCGTCCTTCGCGGCGGCCTCGGAAATGTCGATCACGATGGCCGGCGATACCAGACGCGAAATCGGAATCTGGTCGGCGGCCAGCCTGCCCTCGCCGAAATGAATCGGCGCGTCCAGGTGCGTGCCGCCGTGTTCGCTCGCGGCGTATCTGGCCGCCGTGTACCAGTAACCGCCCGCAGAACGCCCCCACGATTCCTTCTCCCATTGAAACGGCTTCGCCGTCGGCCAATAGACGGTCTTCTCGTCGAAGCTGTAGGTCAGGTCGACGATCTTCGAGTCGTCGATCCTGCTTTGCTCATTGGTCGGCGCCGGGCCGGCGGTCTGATTCGAAATTTTTTCGGGGGCGTGCGAAGTGCGGTTGAGGGCGAAGAGCGCAATGGCGCCGACGAGCAGCGCCGCGACAATCGCCAGAATCAGTTTGCGCATAATCTTCTCCGTTGAGGATCGAGGATAGAGGATCGAGGATTGAAAATCGCGTAATCAGGACTGAGGCGATCTTCGATCCTCGATCCTCGATCCTCAATCTTCGATCCTCGATGCTATAGCCTGGCCACGCCGCGATACATCTCGGCCAGAATCCTTGGCGCATTCGGCAACAGGAAACGATCGAGCGTGGTGATTTCAAAACCGGCGTTTTCGATCAGTTCATCGATCTTGCGGTTCATATTGCATCCCGCGCCGATGATCTTCTGAATCGGATTGAAGCGGTCCTGCCGCCGCGCGACTTTCGGATCATCGCTGCGCCCGTGCTCTAAGAAGACGAACCGGCCTTGGGGTTTCAGGACGCGACGAATTTCGGCCAGGGCCGCGGCCGTATCAGGGATCGAGCACAAAGTCAGCGTGGTTACGACCGTATCGAAGGTGTGATCTTCGAACAGCAATCGCCCTTGCGCGTCGAGCCGCATCCTGGTCACGGGGAACGGGCAGGCGGCGACGCGTTTTTCGACCCGATCTTCCAACATATTTTCCGAATCGATCGCGGTCAGCTTCGTCACCGCTTCGGGGTAGTAAGGCAGATTCAAGCCCGTGCCGAAGCCGATTTCAAGCGTCTCGCCCCGCGCCGGCCACAACGCGCGGCGGCGGTATTCGCCGAATTCGGGCGCGCCCGCGCTCCAATCGAGAATGCGTGGGAAGATATATTTCGCGTAAAAACCCATCCGCGTTCAATCCTTCCCTTCAGGCCTGATCGGCTGTGGATTGAACTGCGTCTGACGACCGTTTTGAAAACCCGCGATGACGGCGCCCGCCCGATCAACCTGTTCCTTGCCGGCCAGGATCGCAAAATCAATCGCAAACTTGCGCGTCTCGTTCGGTTTGAGTTTCGGCACGCGACCGGCTTTGCGCTCGACGCTGCGGTTGGCGGGAAAACCCGTGCCCGGCTCCAATCCGGTCACGTACCCTTCTTCAATAGCCGTCGTGTTCTTCCACAAGGTGAAATACGGCAGTTGATCAACCAGGTAAGACATCGTTACGCCCTTGTCACTAGCAGCGTTCCGCAGCATCACAGAGGCGCGATTGTTTTCATCGGCGAACGGGATCACGCCGTAAACCTGTTCGATGAAACCTTTCGTCGGCGCGACGTATTCGGCGAATTGGTTCAAGCTCTTCGCCGCATGCGCGTTGAACGGTCTGACCTCTTTGGCCGCGACGACGAATCGCGATCCGGCTTCGAGCAGCGGCGGGCCGTAATTCGAGTGGTAGATGATCTGGAACTCCTGATCGTATGCGCTGTAATTCTTGACCTCGTCCTCGATGCGTAAAGCGTTCGATCCGGGCTCGGTCGAAATCTCGGTCCACAATTCGAGTTTCGGCCCGTAAAACATCCGCTCGTCTACACGGCCACGAATTCGGATTCGGTACGGCGCCGAAGCGTCAATCACGACCTCGACTTCTGAGGCCGGAATGTTTCCGACCTTTCCGTGCAGCGTCAGATCCATCTCGGCCTCGTCGCCAGTGTTGTTGATGAACTTGTCTTTGCCCGGATGGCCGGCCCATTCCAGCCCGCAACGGACCATCCACTCGTTGAACCCTTCGAGCCAGCCCAGGCCGCCGCGGCTCTGCAAATTGATGAACTGCGGATGCACAATCTCTTTGACCGGCGAATCCCAGCCGATACGGATGTCGCCCATCTCGACCTTCGCCACGCTCATCCCGCGCGTTGGCGCGACGACGAAGCTTAATTTGCCGTTGTTGACGACGATCACGTCGACTCCTTCCTGTTTGCCTCCGCGCAGCGTGTATTTCTGAACTGACCAGGGAGTGGCCGACTTGAAGTCGAAATCACGGCTCGTGATCTGCCAGGTGTCGAGATGGATGTTGCGCGACACGCTGGTAAGCGTTTGACGAAAAGGGTCATTGGGCGAGGCGCCGACAAAAATTGAGGAGAACATGACGAGACAGATCAGTCTTAACACGCCGCTCGCTCCTTGGGGTAGTTTGCTGTGTTGCCTGTTTAATAGGATGACAATTGCCGCGCTTGATTTAGCACACCGGTTTTTCAGAAGCAAATTTATGTGCCCAGAAAGGTTGATTGACAGCAAATCTAGGTTGCTTAAAGAGTTGGGATGTTTGCTAAATGACCTGTGCCGGGGTCACGACGGTAATCGAAGGAAAGCGTTTGAAGTCGTCTTTGTTGAAGGTCAGGATGTGAGAGACGCCATAAACCTGCATAGCCGCTACAATCCGCGCATCGTGCGCGGCCCTTCCTAATACCGAATGCTGAGTGACCAGACCTTTCCACGCTGAGTAAATCGCTGGCGTATCGGGAAGGTATGCGAACAGGCTTTCGATGCCGTTGATCTCTCGTCGCGCTTCCTGCGCGGTCAACCCCAGACCGTTATTGGCTAAGGGCCGCGTTGCCACGACCCATACTTCATAGAGATTTTGCGGCAGCACGTGAACGACTTCGTCTTGCCGCAATAAATTTACTGCGGCGCGTAAAGCCTCTGCGTGCATCGGATGATTATATTGGATGATGCGCAGCAATATGTTTGAGTCCGCCACGTAGCTCATAATTGACTGTTCTCACGATCGCCGTAAACGCTCTCTCTGCTGATGGCTTCATCTGACAACGGCGGAGCCGTAATGCGCCGGGACTCTGCCCATTGCAGCAGAGCTTGCGCCCTTTCTTCAGGCGTCCTTTCAAAGAAAGTCTTCTCCATCGCGGCTTCGGTTTCTTCAGCAAGCGATTTAAGCAGATGGGCCAGGGAGACTCCTTGAGCTTCGGCCTTTGCTTTCAATGCTCGCAGGATTGCCGCTGTGCCGTGATCAACCTCGATGGTAGTTGTTTCTGTATTCATAACATCACCTCTTTAGTTCTCAGCATACATCGGCGCCAATCATATGAGCAATAATTGGGCGCGTATGACCGGCTGACAGTTGCACGCCTCCTATCCGATCACCCATTCCTCTGAAAGAACTTCTGCCTGTTCCAGTACAGTCTGCGTCGCTTTCTCCTGTTTGTCGGGCGGGTAACCGTGCTTGCGCAGGATGCGTTTCACGAGCACGCGCAATTGCCTGCATTAGCCCGTGCCCGCGCATGGGTTTATCCACATACATCGTGTGCATACACGGCGCGTCGAAGCCGGTCAGCCACATGTCACGCACAATGACGAGCCTGAGCGGGTCTTTCGGATCACGGAAGCGGTTGGCCATCGCCTCGCGTCGCGCCTTGTTGCGTGCGTGCTCGGCGACTCGCGGACTTTCCGAGGAGGCGCCGGTCATTACGACCTTGAGCATTCCCTTGTCATCGTCCGCGTGATACCAGTCTGGACGCAGCTTCACTATCTCGTCGTGCAGATCCATGCAGATGCGTCGGCTCATACAAACCACCATCATCTTGCCATCCATCGCTTCCAGCCGTTTCTCGAAATGCTCGACGATGTCCTGAGCCACAAGCTCCAGCCGCGTATCCGAGCCGACGACGGCTTCTAGCTGCGCCCACTTGCTTTTAAGCTTCTCCTTGCGCTCGGCCTCTTCGCCTTCGGTCACTTCCTCGAAATCCGGATCGATCTTCGGTTTCTCCGCTTCAACCAGTTCGAGCTTGGCGAGACGACTTTCGTAATAGATCACGACCCTTGTACGGTTCGAGCATTTCGACCAGGAGCCGCACGACGCTCTGGGGTGTCCAGAACTCGCCACCCTTTCGCCCCTCCGCCAAGGCGAATTGTTTCAGGAAGTATTGATAGACCTGGCCGAGCACATCCTTCGACCGGCTCTCCGCGTCGCCGACCCTGATATTGCTGATCAGGTCAATGATCTGGCCCAGCCGCTGCTTGTCGAGCGCTGGGCGGGCGTAATCCTTGGGCAGCACACCTTTCAGCGATAGATTGTCCCGTTCAATCCCGGCCATCGCATCATCCACGAGCTGGCCGATAGTCGGTTGCTTCGCCTGCGCTTTAAGGTGAGACCATCGCGCCTCGGGCGGCGCCCAGAAGATGTTTAACGCTCGATACTCGTCCGGGTCTTCAGGATCGGCGCCTAGCGCGCGTTCGGTCTCAAGTTTCGCGCGCTGTTCCTCAAACGCGTCAGAGATGTATTTTAGGAAGATCAAGCCGAGCACGACGTGCTTATACTCGGCTGCGTCCATGCTCACGCGCGCGGTACTGTACCAAGCCAGCTTGCCGACGCCTTCAGTAGAAATTTGGCGGAAGCTTCAAGGCCATTCAATCTCATAGCGACGGTTTGAGTCGCGTCGCTGTGAGAAATTTCGTCCTACGCGGACGGTTTCGATTTCCACTGAGAAGGATACCGAATATTAGCCGATGATGAAATCCATTGGTATCTCTATAGATTAATCGGCGACGTCGCTGAATTGTTCTCCCGAAGGCTGATCGCTCGCCGTCGACGCTTCGGCTTGTTTGCGCGATCTCTTCTCCCGCTTCTTTTTCTGATCCATGGCCAAATGTTCTTCGATGGAGATTACGCGGTCGGGCGCGGTCTTGCCGAAACGTTTGAAGTAGAGACGCTCGATGAACTGCGGCAGAGGCTCTTTCCAAGGCTCCTGTTTATAGTTTGCAATGCCGCCGAATTTTCTCGGATTCAGCCCCAATTCGCGCGCCATCTGCACCTGCGCATGCGAGAGCCGGTATTGCTTGCGCGCGTCAATCCAGATTTGCAGTTTATCGGGAACCTTTTTCTTCTTCGCCATGCTTTCACCTCATCTCCGGCGTTGATCAATCTGCGATTAAGCAGGGCCTATTTTGCAAACGATCACTATCCCTGATCACTATCTCTGCCGCGACAACTTGCGGACGCGCGCTCTTTGATAAGCTTCGATGCGCGCCTTCAACGGATGGCCCGCGGCGACGCGCAGGTTGGTTAGCGAGACCGCTAAGACCGACTTGTCGTCTTTGCTCTCGATGGCGCACACAATGCCGCCCACGTCGCCGGAGTCCATCACAGAGGTGACTTGCAGTGTTTCATCAGCGCGCACGTTTTTGCCCTGCTGCCGTAACGAATAGGCCGCTTCGGGCGTAAGTTGGACGGGCAGAGGAAGATGCGCTTCGATCTCTTTGATGAGTTCCTGCGCTTTTGGAGGTTTCATTCTGATTTTCATATCACACCTTGATGATCAATTTGCCCTGATTCGATCCCTCGAAGAGTTTATTCACCGCGCGCGGCGCTTCCTTCAACCCTTCGACGACGTCCACGCGGTATTTGAGTTTGCCTTCCATATACCATTTGATCAGATCGGGGATGGCCTCCTGGGCGCGGGGCAGGTAATCGATCACGATGAAGCCTTGCATTTTCGCGCGGCGGACCAGGATGTTGATCAAATTGTACGGGCCGGGGACGGGATCCGTAGCGTTGTATTGCGAAATCATTCCGCAGACGCTGATCCGCGCGCGCTGGTTGATCATCGCCAACACGGCGTCGAGAATTTCTCCGCCGACGTTGTCGAAGTATATGTCTATGCCGTTCGGACAGGTCCGCTTCAACGCCTCGCGGACGTCCTCGGCCTTGTAATTGATCGCGGCGTCGAAGCCCAATTCGTCCACGATCCATTTGCATTTCTCGTCGCTTCCGGCAATGCCGACGACGCGGCATCCTTTGATCTTGCCGATCTGGCCGACGATCGAACCGACCGCGCCGGCGGCGGCCGATACGACTAGCGTTTCGCCCGGCTGCGGATCGGTGATGTCGAGCAGGCCGAAATAGGCCGTCAAGCCGATGGCGCCGAACAGGCCGAGATAAGCCGTCAACGGGATCGCCGGGTTGTTCGGGAGCTTGTTCAAACCCGCTCCGTCGGAAACGGCGTATTCCTGCCAGCCGAGAAGGCCCTGCACATTGTCGCCGACCTGAAAATTCGGATTGCGAGATTCTTCAACGACGCCGGCCGTTCCGCCCAACATCACGCTCCCGAGCGGAATCGGCGCCATGTACGAGCCTTCCTCTCTGACCCATCCGCGATTCGCCGGGTCGAGCGACAGATAGAGGTTGCGGATGAGAACCTGACCGTCCTGCAATTCGGGCACAGGTTCTTCGGCCCACTGAAAATCGGTCTCTTTGATCATCCCTACCGGACGGGCGACCAGTCTCCATTGATGATTGATTCTTTGTGTCATTCGATTTCTCCACCGAAAAGGGTAGGGCAAACTGGCAGTTTGCCTGGTTTTCCCGAAAGGCCGCGCCGCGATTTTCATTCTTTCAGCGCGTCGCAACGCGACATGAAGGCTCCTCGGAAGTCGGCCACGAAGAAACTAATATCGAGGATAGAATAGACGACGCAGTCTTCGATCTTCGATCCTCATAGGTGTTATATTATGACACGTCGCCTCTTTTATCTCCGCGACAAACTGTCACGTCAATCTCTAATGCCCAAACTGGCCGAGGTTCGCTCTACTAGCAGAATCAGGAGTTTGGCGGAACGCGAACGTCTGGCGCCCATTTTGCGAAGGCAATTAGCGTCCTTGATTGACGCTACAAGATATGGATCGAAAGATTTCAAACTGTTCCCACTATTGAAGTCGGATTGCTGGTCCGAACAACCCCTAACAGCGGCGGTCTCTTTCTGGGGGCTGCCGCTGATTGGGGCTGATCATCAATCCAATACGGATACTCATCCATCCTTTCTTGCGGCAGTGTCTTTGGGGGACCTGTCGCTGATCGGCGCAGTCGATGTTCTTCAAACGAGGCCCGAAGAACATCGACTGTTCTGATAAAAGGAGCGATCGACACCGTATTATCGAGTAGCCCCCCCCAGGAAGAGGGTGACAGGTTAAGGCGTGTACCTGTCACCCTCATTTCTATTTATAATGGTTTTTCGCTCCTCGTATGTTGAATCGCCCCCGAATCCATGAAATGAGACTCCTCATCGGTAACTCATTCCGCACAATCATATGGGCGATCGCCATCATCGTCATTTCGACGCTGGCGGCGATGGTAGTGATGTGGCGCGCGCCGGCTTTGAAACTGGCGGCGCGCGACGCGCTAGTCCGCGCCCGCGGGACGGCGGCGCCGCCGGATGAGGTCGTCATCGTGGCGATTGATGAAGCTAGCGTTAAACGGTTCGGGCGGTTCCCCTGGCCACGGCATTTGATGGCGCAGGCTCTCAACAAAATCTCCGATGCGCGCCCGAAAGTGATCGCGATCCACGCGCTCTACAGCGACCCTACGAATGAGGCCGACGACGCGGCTCTCGCGGAAGCCATCAAGCGCGCGGGCAACGTCGTGGCCGCCGCGCAACTGATCGAAACACAGCTCGGCGGCGCCGAATGGCTGCGCCCGCTGCCCGCGATTGAAAAGGCCGCCGCCGCCGTCGGGCACGGCAATGTGCTAACAGATGTCGACGGCGTGGCGCGTTCTCTGACTCTGCGCCAAACCGATGACGAAGGGAACGCGTTTTGGGCGATGGCCGTCGAGGCGATTCGCGTCGGCGACGGCCTGCGCCCGGATGACGCGCGTGACGTGCCCGACGCGGTGAATATCGGCCCTCGCGTCATCCCCGTCGATGCGGACGCGGAGGCCGACGCTTACGCGACGCGCGGGGCGGAAAGTCCGCCGCAGACTTTCCGCGCCAGCCGAATGACGATTGACTATATCGGGCCGGCGGGCTCATTCGCCGGCCGGACAGTGAGTATCGCCGACGTAATTGAAGGCCGCGTCGAACCTGGAAAACTCAACGGCAAATACGTCCTGATCGGCGCGACGGCGGCGGCGATGGGCGACCGCGTGGCTTCGCCGTTCGCGGGGGGAGGCGCCCGGCGCGGCGCGCTGACGCCGGGCGTCGAAGTTTCGGCCAACGCGATCACGACCGTCTTGCGCTCGCGCTTTCACCGGGAGACGCCCGATTGGGTTGCGGCGATGTTCGCGGCGCTCGCCGCCGCCGCCGTGGTCGGCGCGCTGATCATGGCGCAGGGCAGGCGCGAATTTATTAAACAGATCGCCGCGTTCTTAGGGATAACTGCGCTGACCTTCGGCCTATCGTACCTCGCTTTCGCCCGCGGGATGATCACGCCGCCGATAGTTTCCATGATGGCCTCGCTAGTCGTCGCGGCGCCGCTGGCGCTGCTGCTGCGTTCGCTGATGGTCAGCGCGAGCCTCGACGACCGAATCACCGAGATGACGAGGGAGAGCGCGCGACTTTCGCCTTTCGCAATCCATAACAAGGCCGTCGCCGCGAAGCCGGCCTGGTGGCCGCGCGGGATGTCTCGCAAGGCCCGCGCGCTCGCCGCGCTGCAAGAGCGGCTGCTCGCGCGCACGCAATTCGTAGACCGAGCGCTTCAATCGGTCGATGACGGCCTTCTGATCGCTGACGCCGCAGGGCGCATCGCTTTCGCCAACCCGCGCGCCGCGAAAATCCTCGGACTCGGCCAGCGCTTGCTGCTCGGCAGCAATTTGTTCGACCGGTTGAGCGAAATCGAATACGGCGCGGACAAGCCCGCCCTCGACCGGGCCAGCCCCATGTCGCGATTGCTCCACGATTGCATCGCGATTGAGCGGGAAATTGTTGTCGGGACGGCGGAGCCGCGATATTATACGCTGCGAATGGCGGCGGTCAGCGATGATTCGAGCGGATCCGGCGCTCCGCTGGGCATCGTCGCCACACTTTCTGATGTCACCAAACAGCGCGAGTTGCAGCGGATGCGGAACGACGTGATGCGCCTCGTGACGCACGAGATGAAGACGCCGTTGACCGCCATCAAGGGGATGAACGAAGTGATGATGAAGTTCGACCCCGGCGCGGAGAAACGGCGCGAGATGAGCGCCGCGATCAACGAGGCGACCGAGCGGATGACGCGGATGATTGACGATTATCTGGACCTGACGCGCCTTGAATCGGGCGCGCGCGAGCCTCGGCTGGATTGGCGCAAGGTCGAATCGATGATTGAACAGAACCTGCTGCTGCTCGACCCGGTCGCGGCCTGGCGGGGCGTCACGCTCGTCCGCAAGTTTGCGCCCGACTTGCCGCCGATTTTCGCCGACGCCGATCTGCTGGCGCGCGCGCTGACGAACCTCGTCGCCAACGCGATTAAATACAGCCCCGCTGACACCAAGGTGGTGGTCTCGGCCTGGGCCGGAGAAGACAACCTCTTCATCGTTGTCGCCGATCAGGGATACGGAATTCCGCCGGAACACCAGGCGAGCGTTTTCGAGAAATTTTTCCGCGTTCCGCGCGTGGAAGACGCCGAGACGCCGGGAACAGGATTAGGACTGGCGCTCGTCCGCGAGATAGCCGAATTGCACGGCGGGCGCGTGACACTCGAAAGCGAGGTTGGGGCCGGCTCGATTTTTACGCTGCGATTGCCATTGAATCGGAAACCAATCTGAGTCCGATTTACGTAATGATCTACGTAATGTTAAATCAGAGCAGCCAATAGTGGGGCGGACTTAAATAGTTGTTGTAAAATAAATGCGATAATAAGTGTGGCGCGATTCGTTTAATCGCGCCGCCCTCCGCCGAAGCCGCACGATTAAACAAATCGCGCCACGCCATCAGCGGAGCGAAGTTGCGCCCTTTTTTCAAAGGCTGTTAGTCTGTCCATGTTATGATGTGTGGGCGGACAGTCTTTAGTCTGTCCCACTCTAATCGCGCCCCCGTAGACAAACATTCAAACACCACAATGACGCAACCTCCCCAGATATTGGTCGCCGACGACGATCGTTTGATCCGCCTGACCTTGGAGGCCGGACTGTCGATGTACGGTTTTCGCGTCTCGCTCGCCCGGAGCGGGCGTGAGGCGCTCGAGGCCGCCCTGGAAAAGAGATTCGACGGCATCATAAGCGACGTCTATATGCCGGACGGCGACGGGCTGATGGTGTTGCGCGAGCTGCGCTCTTCACAACCGGAGACGCCGATCATCCTGATGACCGCCGTGGGATCGGTCAATCTGGCGGTGCGCGCGATAGAAGACGGCGCGACCGATTTCATCGCCAAGCCGTTCGAGGTCGAGGCCCTGGCCGATCTGTTGCGCCGGCATTTGAAAGCCCGCGTCGAAACCGACGCGCGCCCACATTCTCCTCCGGGGGAAGAATCCGGCGCCTCGCCGCCGGAGGCCTGGGAGCCCGTAGCAAATGAGGATGGTTTTTCGGGGTTGATCGGCCGCAGCCCAGCGATGGTCAAGACCTATAAACTAATCGCGCACGCGGCGCGGATGGACGCCACCGTCCTTGTCACCGGCGAATCCGGCGCCGGAAAGGAGCTGGCGGCCCGCGCCATTCATGACTTCAGCGCGCGGCGCGACAAGCCCTTCATCGCGATCAACTGTTCCGGGCTGACCGACACGCTGCTGGAGGCCGAACTGTTCGGCCACGCGAAAGGCGCCTTCACGGGCGCGGCCGGAGAGCGCACGGGGCTCTTCGAGGCCGCCGACGGCGGGACGCTGTTCCTGGACGAGCTGGCTTCGACGAGCGCCGCGTTTCAGGCCAGCCTGCTGCGCGTGTTGCAATCGGGCGAGGTGCGGCGTGTCGGCTCCACGCTAATCCGGCGCGTGAACGTCCGCGTCCTCGGCGCGACCAACATGCCGCTGCGCGAGCTGGCCGAAAGAGGGGGCTTCCGCTCCGACCTCTATTACCGCTTGAGCGTCCTGACCGTCGACCTGCCGCCGCTCAGAGAGCGGATGGGAGACGTGGAACTGCTCGCGCAACACTTCCTTCGGAAACTGGGCGGCGGGACTGCTCCCGCCTATTTGACCCGCGAAGCTCTCGACGCCCTTTGCAACTATCACTTCCCCGGCAACGTGCGTGAACTGGAAAATGCGCTGACCAGGGCCGTCGCCCTTGCCTCAAACGGCCCCGTCACGCTAGATTGTTTGCCGCCTCACATTGCCGAAATCAATCAAGAACAGGCCCCTTCGACTGAAGACACCATGCGGAGCCTGGCGAGCGACTGGCCTTCCCTGGACGAATTACAGCGCCGCTACCTGGCGCTGGCGCTGGAGAAGAATCACGGCAACCGCCAACGCACAGCCGATCTGCTTGGAATCACGCGCCGCACGATTCAACGCCTGATCGCGCGTTACAACCTGAACGCGTTGAACGAAGCGGAAAGCCTTGATGGCGATGACGCCTTTGAGCAGTGAAAATCCCCGGGGCGTCAGTAATGGGACTTATAGGACTTATGGGACTTAATATGACTTATAGGACTTATGAGTCCTATAAGTCATATTAAGTCCCATAAGTCCTAATTCATGAGCCTCCTACAGATTTCCGGAGGACAGTGAGACAATGATTTTGCGTGCAGATTCCATATCGCTCTGGCTCCGGATTCGCTGGTCGTGTCTCCTGTTCCTACTCGCTGCTTCAATTCAATTGACAGGCGCGACGGCGCTGGCGCAGGCCCTGGACGCGCGGGTCGCGAGCGTCCAGGGGACGGCTCTGCGGCGCAACAACCAACGCGCCTTCATCCTCGCCCGCGGGGACTCGCTGAACCCCGGCGACGAGATCGATACGCGCGGCGGCGGTCGCGTCGTCATCGAGTTGACTGACGGCAGCGTGGTCGTAGTTAAACCGAATTCGCGCATCGTCATGAGCGATTATCGCGCCGCCCCGTCACTGCGCGAGATGTTTCGAATCCTAGTCGGGCGCGTGCGCGTCAAGATCGCTCATTACGGCGGTAAGCCGAATCCGTACAGCGTCAACAGTCCGACGGCGTCGATTCTGGTGCGCGGCACCGAGTTCGACGTCGCCGTCGAGCCTTCAGGCGACACCACCGTAGTGGTTTACGAGGGCCTGGTCGAGGTACGGAGCCTCAGCGATCCGCGCCGGAGCACGCTCCTTTCCAAGGGAGGGGGCGCGCTGGTGAAGGCGAATGAAGACATCCAACTCTTCACTCCCGGCTCCGGAAACAGACTTGACGAAAAGGGCGCCAGAAATGACGACGCCGACGAAAAGGGCGCCAGAAATGACGACGCCGACAACGCCAACGCCAACATGGACGCCGACACAGACGACAAGGCCGGTGTCAAGGCAAACGCCAACGCCAACGCCAGTGTCAAGACAAACACAAACGCCAACGCCAACCCCAGCGCTACTGTCAACCCTGGCGCCAATGCCAGCCCCGGCGGCAATTCCAAGGCCAACGCCAACCCCCGCGCTAATGACAGCCCCGGCGCCAACGGCAATGCCAACGGCAATGCCAAGGCCAACGGCAAGGCCAACGGCAAGGCCAACGGCAATGCCAAGGCCAAGCGCGATGACGTTGGGGGCGGAGTCGAGGCGGCGGTAAAGTCCGCGGCGAGTCGCCCTGACGAGGGCGGCCTACAGCGCGACGACGTGACCGCCGATGCGGCTACGAGCGTCAGGACATACCTGGCCAACGACTACGAACGATATATCGACAGCATGGCGGGGCTGAGCTGGTCGCTTCCGCTTCGGCGCTTCGGCGCTCTCGCGGACTCTCATTTCGACAGCCTTGATAACCCGGCCTATTCGACCGAGATCACTTCGATCGAAGGAAGGGTCTGGCTGATCCCGTCTTTTAACAAGGCGCTGGGCGGCGATCTGCGAAGCGGCTCAGCCGACTTTCCCTTATCCGGCAATTTGATAAGCCCATTCGATTCCGGTCTCCTGGCGGTGGGCGATTTCTTCATCCCATTGGAGCGCGTGCGGATGGTGATTGGCGGGGCGGTCGCCGTCTCCACCGACCGGTCGCAATCTTTAACCGTGGATCCGGCCCCCGCCTCTCTGATTCGCTTCTTTCCTAAAAGCGGCCGCATCTCGCGCCACGTCGCCGTCTCGAACGAGACCATTGCGATCACGGGTTCGCTGATGGCGGCGCGGCGGTTCGGCGCTGATGGCCGCACGAGCGTCGGCGTCGGAATGGAGTGGGTCAGCGTCGGCGCCGACTTGCGCGGCCAGACCTCGCTGGTAAACGGCGCCCGAACGCTCGCGAGTGAAGATCTCAAAACGGAATCACAAATAAACCGGCTCCGCTTCCGGCTCGGCATGACGCGCGAATTTGACGGCGGACACAAGCTCGGCCTGCTCTACAGTCACGAACTGGCGAACGCCGACGACCGCGACCGTTCGAGGCTCTTCAACGGTCTGCCGCTCGGCCTCGATTCGACGCGTCAGGAGGGGCGGTCTTCAGAGGTCTCTTTCAGATTGCGCGGGCCGTTCACTCGCCGCCTGTTTTACGGTCTCGAAGGCTCGTTGCTCTGGGGCGAGAGCGACGGACAGATTCGGCGCGCGGTCATCGCGGACTCGACCACGCGGGCCAACGTAAGTAGCGCCGTCGCGAGCTTCGGCCTGGGATTCTTTTTGCGGCGAACGACCGTCTTGAGCGGGGACTTCGCCTTCGGCCTCTCGCGCGTCCGCGAGGAGCGCCTCGAAGACGCGACCGGGGATCCGGTCGAGGACAGGCGCGAGCGCGAGCGCTACATATCTGCGCACGTGGGATTGCAGACAGACGTCTGGCGCCAGTTGTTCGCCAGCGCGTCGGCGCTGGTCATCGGGGAGGCGAACACGACCGATCTCAGCCTCTATCCCGATCTCTTCGGACGGCGATTGACGAGTCTCGGCTTGGCCGAACCGGGCGGACGCTCGCTCCAAAACTCGACGAACCTCTTCTCGGATTTCGGGGTCGGCAGGCGGTTGAGGCCGAATTTGGTGGCCGAGTATATCTTCTCGATCAATACCGGTCTGGGGCCTCCGCGACATATTTTCCTGTTGCGCTACACTTTCAGGCGCGAAAAATGAGATTTGCCGTAAACGGGTAATTTTACTTTTTACAATTGACTTCGAGCGCCCTCATTGTGTTTAATGACTGCCATCAAGTGGTGTGTATTTTCTGGCGGGATCTTTGCGATGACTTTGTCTTGGACGCGGGCATGCTCCGGGACCTGAGGAGATCGTCGCATGGCTCTTGAATGAGTGTTGCGCCATCATCATCGCGGAAAATCCAGCGACGCTGTTCATATTCGCCAAGCCCCATATCCCTCACAGTATGTGTCCCAACTGATATTTCGCCCATTTTTCATGGGAATACATATATAGAATACTGATCGCGAAAGCGTTTGGGCTAATGCTTATGCTGTCTGACAAAATCAACAGATTGCCGATAAGTCGCGTAGACTCCCCTCCTATAAACTCGTTCGACGAACAGAGCGCCGTGATCTTAATAAACAAGCAGGGCAATATCTTGTCGTTCGAGCATTCCAGGCGCAATTCAGGCGCCGTGACAAACCGAGATCGATCCGAGAACTCAACCGCTCAACCGAGCAAACCAATCGCTTACAACCTCAATAACGTTCCGGCGGAAACGGAAAGACGGCGGGAGGAGCTAGCCGCCCTGGCTCGCGCCGCAGAGGCCAGAGCGAAGGAGGCGGAAGAGAAGTGTGAGCAGGCTGAGGGCAAGTTGGAACAGGAGTTGAAGGAGCGGATGCTGGCCGAGCAGCGACTCAGGGAATTGGAAGAGAATCGCCTGCGAAAACAGCAGACGGCGATACCAATCGAGGCTCCACAGCATCGCACGGCGGCATGGGCGCAGCCGGGTACGGAAGCCCGCATGAAAGAAGCCGAGGCGCGGGCTAAAGGAATCGAGTCGTGGGCCAAAGAAGCTGAAACCGAAATCCAAAGCCTCAGGACCAGGCTGATGGAGGCCGAGCAGAGGAGGGCTAAGGCCGAGGCCATTGCGCAAGCCGCAGTCGATAAAGCGCGTGAATTAGGATCGCAAGCCGAGACCGCCAGGGCCGCGTTGGCGGAGATGAATCGGAAGTTGGCCGAGGCGGAGGCCGCCGCGCGGATCGCCGAGGAGAAAGCCCGCACAATCGAATCAATTATTGTCGAAGCGGAAGCTGCCGGGCGCCAGGCCACGGAAAGATATCAAAACGTCGAGGCCGAATTGCAGTACGAAGCTAAGCAGAGGGCGGCGGCCGAACAGAAACTCAAAGAGTTTGAGGACGAATTAGGTTCCTATCTCGAACTAGACTGGTCGAAGGACGAACCTGACCTGAGCCGGGCCGTCGTCGTGCGGCAAAACGCCGAGGCCGATGAGGCCGCGGCGCAATTCCGTGCGCAGGTCGAGGCCGAACGGAGGGCGCGGAGGGAGGCGGAGGAGGCGCGGGCCGCACTCGAATTCAAAATGCGAGAAATGGATAAGGCGCTTCGCATCGCCGAAGAGAACAACCGCCAGATCGCGGCGCTTAATTTGGCGAAATCCGTCGATGAAGATCAGACCTACACTGCTAAGAAACGAAAAGGATCCAAATACGAACTCAGGTTCATCGGCTACGGCATGGCGATCGCCCTGCTGCTGGTCACATTGATTGGGCTGGTCGCGACGGTTTTCTTGCAGATGTGAAAGATGAAAACTCTTGACGCATTTGAGAACACAAAAGACCATTCTGGTCATCGTTTTGACGCTATTGCTTTCGGCCGCCGGGGCGTTCGCGCAGGAGCAGATTTCCCCGGAGAAGATGAAAGAACTGCGTAAATTCGACCCAGCAGACATAGTTCCCGAAGCGCGTGAGGGCGAGCCTAGAGAGAAAGAGGATGGGAGAAGGAGAGCGCAGTCCAAGCGAAACGCCGGAACTTCCGCTTCACAGGCGCCGATGTCGGCTGCCGTAGACCCTACTTTTCCCAACCCTACGGTGGCGCCAGCCGCCAAAGCGCCTACGGCGCCTAGGACGGGGCCTTCGCTGGCGCCTAGGGGCGCGGTTGTTTTCACACAATCGGCAGTGACAAAGACTCAGCCATCGGAGCCTGCGGCGTCGGGCGCTCCCGCGCTTCCGGCGGCTGAAAACCGATCCGCCCGCTCCTTGAGGTTGTCATTGCCCCTCATCTTTTTCCTACTCAGCCTGACATTGCTTGCTCTGGTCGTCGTCACAGTTAAATTGAAAAAGGATCTGAGTAAGCTCTGAAGTAGTAACTCATTTCATCAGGGGAATCTTCGAAGCGGAACTCAAGAAGTCGGGTTTAAAAAACAGAATATGATCAGACAAAGGGGAGTCGTCAGATCGTTGACCTACAAAAACGAAATATTATTATTGAGCCGATTGCGGTTCTAAAACCAATATATCAACCATGTTCTCTTCAAAGATCAGGTCAGGCGCCGAGTGCGCGCCTAAAGTCTTAACACTGCTCCTCTCAGTTAGTCTCCTGCTTTGCGTTTTGTGCGCAATGACGCTGGGACAGGCGTCGCCATCAAATCCTCCCGGCTCTTCCGGCGAACTCTACGGCGGCATCGAGCTTAGCAATGAGGGGGTCAAGGTGATCGCGCTGCAGGTCACTCAAACTGATGACGAACCTACCATCAAGAGTATTTATTCAGAAATGATTCGTCTCAGGCTGGGACGGGCGTACGACGGGGAATTCCAGCCGCAAGCGTCGACGGACGCCGCCCAGGCTGTCTCGACGGCGCTCTCGCGATTGCGGCAACAATATAAAGTGCCGCCCGATCGAATCTACTTTATCGGCGCCAGCGGATTGGGCGCCGATCATCCCAAGGATCTGGAAAGTGTCATTCACAACGCGACCGGCTTGACGTTGAATTTTCTGGACGCCGTGACAGAGGTCCAACTGAGCGTCGCCGGTACGATCCCGCGGACCTGGAAGGTCGCCGGCGCCTCGACCGATAACCGAAACACGTCCGCGCTGATCCACATCGGCAACGCCAGCACGCAAGCCGGCTATGAGATGCTCAAATACTCGTCGTCCGATTCGCCGTCATTCGATTTCGTCGCAATGAGCATCCCTCAGGGCGTGATTAGTTACGCAAATGAGGTCAGCAAGGCCGTGGGACTCGACAGCAGTTTGTTCACCTTCACTAGACAGGTCAAAACTACCAGCGCCTCGTCCTTTCGCCAGGCGCTGCGCAAAGAGCTGGAGAGTAAGCCCAATCTGATGCATCGCAAACGCGTTTTCCTGACGGGCAACCTGGCTTGGGCCGTGGCGACGATGCTCTATCCGGAGGACAGACAGCCTCTCGTCTCCATTACATACGACGACATCATGCAGTTTGCGGAGAGGATCGCGCGCGACCCGAAAGAACTGGCCTTACGAAATCTCACGTTCATCCGTGACCGGAAACTGCGTAAGGAAGTCGAACAGGAGTTCGAGGCGATAAGAGCCACATTCAAACCCCAGGAACTGATCGCCGGCGCGGAGATGCTCAAGGTCGCGGCGCAGGAACTCAAGTGGCAGGACAAGAAGATCTTATTTGCGAGGCTCGGGCATTTAGGTTGCATTTTGAGTTATACCCGGTTGAAAATCATCAAATAAATATTCCTGGGGGCGCTCCCATAGGGCCGGAAGAAATCTGCGGAGCATCAGATGCAAGAAGACGCTATAAACGTATTTTGCCTTTCACATGGCTTTAGCTTCCCGGTGTTAGGATCGAATCGGGTAGTCATATGTAAGGAAAATCATGTCTTAAGCTATAATTTCCCGAACTCGGGCAGGTGGTTTTTTTGTTGCCTGTGCCAGAAATATTGGGTCGCGCCCAAGGGGGAGGACTGGCAAGACGCTTTCTCCAAACAATGCCCATCCTGCAACCTGATCAAAAAGGCTCGTTATTATTCATGCGACCAGTGTAATGTCACAATGATCGACTCCCTGGGCGCGATCAACCGCAAGGGGGCGCACATCACGCCTTGGGGGACGCCGCATCCGAACTGTCCCGGTTGTCATCAGCTTCCTAAGTCTGCCCCTCAATCACACGCATGTCCGGAGCTAAACGGGTTGCTTACCACGGCCCGCGCTGAATGCCCTTTCTGTGAAGGGCAAGAGATGGCCGAGGGCGCGGTTGAGGGAGGAGAATTGAGAGGCGAAACCGAAGCGTCGCGAGGCGGAATCGCGGATGAATTCGCCGACCCTTCATCTCTCGCCCTGGATGAGCTTGAAAGAAGGGCTTCCGAGATCAGGGCGCTCGAAGCCGAGGCCGAAGCGCGCGAAACCAAAGCTCAGGAGAGATTGCGACAAGTCGAGGCCAGATTACGGCAGGAGATGTTACGGCGCTCAGAGGTCGAGCGGAAATCCGAGGAGATTGAAGATGAGCTGAGGCGACAGCAGGAAATCGATCAGGGCCGCACCGAGCTTGCGAGAGCGGCATCGGAGACCGCCGCGCGATTCGAGGAGGAGAAGAAAGCGCGCATCGCGGCCGAACAGTCGAAAGCAGAAGCCGAAGCGAAACTGCGTGGGATGGATGTCAGGGCCTCCGAAGTTGAAGAGCGACTCCGGCAGGCCGAAGCCGGATTACAACAAGAGTCCTCGAAGCGGTCTCTGGCCGAAGAGAGGGCCAATGAACTAGAGATTCGATTCGCCGCCGAAAGCGCAAAGGTCATGGCCGAAGCTGAGGCGAAAATCCAGGGAATAGGAGCTGAGGCGCGGCGAATTGAAGAGAATTACACGGCCGAAATCGACTGGATCAGGGCCGAGCTGGAAAGGGTGATGGCGGAGACTGTGCAGGCCGAGGAGAATCACAGGGCCGAGCTGGAAAGGGTGATGGCGGAGACTGTGCAGACCGAGGAGAATCACAGGGCCGAGCTGGAAAGGGTGATGGCCTCGATGAAGCAGGCCGAGGAGAATCACAGGGCAGAAATCGCCAGAATCACGGCTGAGGCCGAGGCCCGAGCGCAGCAATCCGAGGCGAATACCCGCCGGCAATACCAAATCAAAGTCGAAGAGGCGATAGCAAACGCTCAGGCCGCAATGTTCAATCTCGAGGAAACGCAGAAAAAATTGGACCAGACCGAAGCCAGGCGCCACGAGATGGAAACCAAAGCGCGCCAGGCCGTAAACCTTTGCCGCCGCTTATATCTGATCTCGAAACTGAGTTTTACCTCCGCCGAACAGATCATCGCAGAAACTCTCGACGCGGGCGATGAAAATGAAAAAGACGCCTTGGTAATACCCCTCGAGCTCGCGACAACCCCAGACTCGGACGACTTCTCTTCCGAGACGCCGGCGTCAGGCGCAAATGGTTCGCTGGATTACGAAGATTACCAGTTTTCCGACAGGATGAGGGCCTTGTTCGAGGCTGCGGCGCACGTGAACGCCCCCAACGACAAGAGCGACAGAGTGGGCAGTGGGGAGTAGGGATTGCGGATTGCGGATTGCGGATTGCGGATTGCGGATTATTGATTCCGAATCTGCTGCCTGGAACCGCAGGTTGCGAAGCTGCGATTGAAATCTTCTGCAATCTGCAATCCGCAATCCGCAATCCGCAATCCGCAATCCCTATTTTCCACTCCCCACTCCCTGTGATAATGTGAACGAGAATTCAGGACTCTACCTTTTGGAGGGTACCATTAAATATGTTTTCTCAATCCCTTAAACACGCTTCTTCCACTCCTTCTCTCAACACATCAACACGCCAAGTCGATCTATCCCAACGGTCGTTTCGGTCGGTTTCGGATTTCCGGAAAGCGAAGCGCGACGGCCGGAAGATTTCGATGCTCAGCGTCTACGACGCGGTCTTCGCCAGGCTGGCAGTCGATGCCGGCGTGAACACTCTCCTCGTAGGGGACAGTGTGGCGATGGCGCTCTACGGGTTCGAGAGCACGATTCACGCCACGGTCGAGATGATCGCGTCCCATGTGGGGGCCGTTCGCAGGGCATGTCCGGGCGCTTTTATCGTCGCCGATCTCCCCTTCGGCTCGTACCGCAGAGGGTTGAAGACCGCCATGAAGGCCGTCGAGGCGATGGCTCGCGCCGGGGCGAGCGCAGTAAAGCTCGAAGGGGTCGTGGGCAATGAAAAGATCGTCTCTCACGTCATCGAATCGGGCATCCCCGTCATGGGCCACATCGGGCTGACGCCGCAATCCGTGCTCGCGCTTGGAGGGTATAAAGTGCAGGGAGGGACGGAGGAGGGGGCGGCCAGGCTCATCGAAGACGCCAAAGAACTTGAAGACCTCGGAGCCTTTTCTCTCGTCTTGGAATGCGTGAGCCGCAGCCTGGGTTCCCGCATTTCCTCCAGTCTATCCATACCGGTTATCGGGATCGGCGCCGGCGCGGAAGTCGACGGCCAGGTGCTAGTAGCGTCTGATCTCTTAGGCCTGTCGCCGGGTCGCTCTCCACGTTTTGTCCGCAGATACCTTGACGGCGCCGCGCTGGTGTCGAAAGCCTTCGAGGAATTCTGCCGTCAAGTCGGCGAAGCGCAATACCCGAGCGAGTCGGAGAGCTACGATTGATCCGGCACGGTACCGGGAGCGGTAGCGACCGGGCGCCATTGACCCGGTCGCTACCGCTCCCGGTACCGTGCCGCTTGCCTTCCCGTATATGCTTATGATGGAGCAGGAATCACAATCCGGGATCCCATTGAATCATCCGAGGCGGGCTTCTCTTCTGACCAGGGCCATGCTCACCGAAGGGGCGCGTCAAGGAATTACGTCTCTTGACGGCCTCATAGCCCACGGAAGAGGCGAGGCGTTCGACTATCTCCTCGGGGAAAAAACACACGATTTCGCGGCGCGGGCGATCGAGGCGGCGGCGGCCCTTTTTCTCGTCGCCCGGCGTCCCGTGATTTCAGTGAACGGGAATGCGGCGGCTCTGGTCTCGCGAGAATTGGCTGCGCTCTCGAAGGTTCTCGGTTCTCCGCTCGAAGTGAATCTCTTTCATGCCAGCCGGGAGCGCGAAGACCGAATACGCGACCACCTTCTCTCACACGGCGCCGCTCAGGTCCTTTTGTCGCAGCGGGAATTCGTTCTTCCTTACCTCGAGTCCAATCGTCGCTTCGTGAACGGTCAAGGAATTTACCTAGCCGACGTGGTCTTTGTTCCTCTCGAAGACGGCGACCGATGTGAGGCGCTCATTCGATCCGGACGAAAAGTCGTCACAATCGATTTAAACCCTTTATCCAGAACCGCGCGGAAGGCTTCGATCACTATCGTCGATAATATTATCCGCGCGGCGCCGCTCCTTGTAGATCGGGTTACGGCGCTCGCCTCGGAACCGCGCTCGACCCTTGAGCGTTTAGTGGAGAATTATGATAACGGCCTGGCGCTTCGCGAAGCCGAGGCGGCTTTAAGAAGTGGGGCGGACTTTAGTCCGCCCGGCTCATGGGCGGACTAAAGTCCGCCCCACTTCTTCGGAGGAATGTCCTGATGATTCTTTGCCTGGACGTGGGAAACACTCAAATCTTCGGCGGCGTCTTTAAAGACCACAAGCTCGTCAGCACGTTTCGGAAGAGTTCGACGAATGTGTCCTCCTCCGACGAATTCGGTCTCTTCCTGCGCGCAGTCCTCCGTGAAAGCGGTTACGATCCTTCGGAGACGCGACAGGTGGCGATCTGTTCCGTCGTGCCGAACCTGGTTCATCCACTCCGCGCGGGGTGCCTCAAGTATTTCGGCGGCGAGCCGTTTCTCCTCCAACCGGGGGTGAAGACTGGACTCAAGATCAATATCAGAAACCCGATCGAAGTCGGCGCCGACAGGATCGCGAACGCCGTCGGAGCGGTTCATCAATTCCCAAATACCAACCTGATCATCCTCGACCTGGGAACCGCGAACACCATTTGCGCGGTCTCCGCCGACCGGCAATATCTCGGCGGGGCAATCACAGCGGGCCTCAGAATCTCGATGGAAGCCCTCGAATCGAAGACCGCCCGCTTGCCCGCAGTCGAAATCCTCAAACCCCCTTCCGTCGTTGGGCGCTCGACTGTAGAGAGCATTCAATCAGGGCTTTTCTTCGGCGCCGCCGGCTCGATCCGCGAGATCACGCTGCGGATGAAGGACGAATGTTTTCCCGGGCAAGCGGTGATGGTGATAGGCACCGGCGGGTTCAGCAGATTGTTTGAAGGGGAAGGTCTCTTTGATAAACTCATTCCGGATCTCGTTCTACATGGACTTTACATCGTTCTGCAAGTCAACTACTCCATCTAAGCGCGAGGACGCGCTGTAGATGGAGCTTGCGGTTTCAGGTTTCGTGCTTGACGCCTCTTCAAAGAGGGACGAACCGCTCCGGGCCGGTTGACTTCCTTCCACGGATATTCGCAGAAGTAGCGGCCCATCGCCACTAGGTCATGCCTCATAGCGATTGATTTCGCTCCATTCAGATCGGCGTTGATCTGATAGCCGCAATCGCGGCATTGGAAATTCGATTGACTCGGACGGACACCCAGATGCAAACATCGCGAACAGGTCTGAGATGTGTACCGAGGCGAAACTACCGCGACCTCTACGCCCGCCTTGGCCGCCTTATAGCGGATCATCCATTGAAGTTCGGCAAAACTCCATTCGTGAACGC
>WNFU01003067.1_pt1 | contig 40988 bp, 50 predicted proteins | sample 5400121 | NCBI WGS metagenome assembly WNFU01 (sample SAMN13153360, study PRJNA577476) | soil metagenome | isolation source: 100 cm soil or saprolite under grassland replicate 1 | place: USA:California | collected 2016-06-15
ATGGACGCGACACGATCAACGGCCGCGGTGGGAACGACGTGATCTTCGGTCAGAACGGCAAAGACGTGCTGAACGGCAACGAGGGCAACGACTCGATCATGGGTGGCAACGGCAAGGACCAGATCACCGGCGGTGCGGGCATCGACGCGCTGCGAGGAGGAAATGGCCCCGACGTCCTCGATGCACGGGACGGGGCCCCCGGCGACTCGATCGAGGGCGGCCTCGGCAAGGACACATGCCTGACCGACACGGGGGACGTCACTGAGGGGTGCCCGTAACCCGGGCTTGTCTGCTCCCGACGAAGACGGGAACGGCCGTTTTCCCCGGAGGTCGGTTCGCTAGGCGGTCGTGGGCGCGGTGTCTCCATGGCCGGTACGACGAGTCGTAGGTCGCCGATCGATCGTCCTGATCTTGGAGTTCATGCCGCTACCGTGAATCGGCCGTCGTCCCCTCGTCTGTGCACCCAACTGGCCAGTACTCGAAAGAATGTCCGCAGGTAGAAGGCCTGAAGGGCGCCAGAACTCGGATCCCATCACGTACGGATCACCTCAATGCCTTCGGCTCACCCTGTGACCTGTGGCTTCGGCCGAACTGGCCGCCAGTCAGATCGTGTGAATCGCATTGCTTGAAGGGCCCGAGTGAGGCCCCCTGCCGGCGCGGACCATCGCCGGGCGGGAAGCAACCGGGAACCAAACAGCCCCGATCTTCATTGATGCCCTAACGAGGGGGTGCGCGAGGTGTGTGGCGAAGCCTTCGTGCCGATGGATGCTCTCGAACGACTGTCATACTTGATTGCCGCTCAGGCGGGGATCGGCTACCTCGCGGTCGTGGCCGGTGGAGTTGGGATGACGACGGAAGAACTCGATCGAGAAGACGACGAGCACGAGGCGCGGAGCAAGATTCTTGCGGTGATGGCTCGGGTGTCTGAGCCGCAGGGCACTGAGGGTCACTGGCTCTGAGCCCACGCAGGGGTGCCCGGGCAACCCTTCCGACTAAAAGTGGACCCCCACCTGGCCGATACGCCGAGGGTGACCATCGAGCATCAACTCCGCGATGGTGTGGGTCGTCTGCGGCTTCTGGGCGACCTGGTCGGTCAGCGCGACGTGAACCTGCTGATCGTGATCGTGGGTGACTACTGCCAGAACGCCAACTGCTCGGCCATCGAGATCGACTTTTCCCTCGTGTGGAAGATCAGTCCATTGGCGGTCGGTGCGATCTCTGCTCTGGGCGTCATGGCGGAAATCCACACGAAGGCGCTCACGCTAACCGGGTCGCATGGCAAGGTCAGGACCGATCTCCAGCGCGAGGGCGTCCTTCACCGGGATGAAGGACGCTACAGCCTGGAGGCCCCGCTACTCGCCCATGAGTGCCTGGATCATCCGGTTTAGGACGAGCCCGAGATAGTAGGTCCCGAGCGCGACGGCGAGCGCCGCCCCTGTGACCAGCGCCAACAGGCCTGCGACGCTGCCGACCCGCGTTTGCCAATCCGGTTCGGGCGAGGGAAGCACCCGCACGTAGACGACCGACCCGGGTTCCGGTTCGCGCTCGAGCGGCGACGGCGGAGAGTGATCGTTCATTCGAGTCACTCGTAAACGTCGGCGTCCAACGTGGAGAGGTTGAGCTGACGCCGAGACTTCGACGATCTCGGCCTGTGGGGGTCAATAACTCCGATCACCCTTGTGACCAGCGGCTTCGGCCCAACTAGCTGCCGGTCAGATCGGTGCGAATCGCCTTCCCTGAAGGCCAGATTGAGGCCCCTGCCGCCCAACCGGAGTGGATGAGACCGAGTCCGACGGACTCAAGTCCTGCGCGGAATAGGCCCACACTGGGTCAAGGCAGTTCCGCCTCCAAGGCAAGCGAATCGAATGGCGGACACTGGCTTCCCGTGCATCCAAAGAGTCACTGGCTCGTCTCCACCGCCAGCTGCGAATCCACAGGTCAAGCGTATGATCGGAGTTTCTGACCCATGCAGCCAACATCAGCACCAAGAAGGCGATCAGGAAGACGAGCAAGAAGGTCTTCACTCGGCAGCGTCCTCGACCTCGAAGTAGGCGAGCCACTCGCCGTCGGCGATCTCGTCCGACAGGCGGCAGACCTGCGGGCCGTCGGCCATGATCGGGACCGTTGAGATGAGCGCCTTGGATTGGTGCGAAGGATGCAGTTCGGAGTGGTGGGCCCGCTCAGAGCTCTCACGTTTGGGACCAGCTCGTGCCGTCCCAGTGGAGAATCAGAGTGTCTGTGGCACCGGTTGAGTTGTCCATGTAATGCCCGACCGCCCAAGCGTCCGTGGCGGAGGCGGCGCTCACACCGTAGAGAACGTTGCCGTATCCGGCGTTCGTCGCGAGCTTGACCGAGCTCGGGCTCGGGCTCCTGACCCTCGACCAGCGCGAGCCGTTCCAGTGAAGGACCAGGGTGCGGTAGACGTGCGTCGCGTCCTTGCGATAGTTCCCGACCGCCCAGGCGTCGGTGGCCCTGATAGTACTCACGCCGTTCAAACAGTTGTCAAATGAGCTCGGATTCGGGCTCTTGACCTTCGACCACCGCCTGCTGTCCCAACGGAGGATCAGCGTGCGGTTGCTGTAGGAGTAGCACCCGACGGTCAAGGCGCTCGTGGCCGACCTGGCGCTCACGCCGAACAGGAGGTTACGGGTGGTATCGCTCGGGTTCGGGCTCTTGACCTGCGACCAGCGGGTGCCGTCCCAGTGGAGGGTCAGCGTGTCGCCCTGGCTGATGTGGTCGTAGCCGACCGCCCACGCGTCGGTGGTCGAGTCTGCGCTCACCCCGAGCAGGAAGTGGCCGGCCGGATTGGGGCTTGGGCTGCTGAGCTTCGACCACGTCTTTCCGTCCCAGTGAAGGATCAACGTGCGGCAGCGACAGCCGAAACGATCGGTGCTGGGCTCATGGTCCCCGACCGCCCAGGCGTCTGTGGCCGAGACGGCGCTCACGCCAAGAAGGAAGTTGTAGGACGATGGGTTCGGGCTCGCGAGCTGGGACCAGCTCGTACCGTCCCAGTGAAGGATTAGCGTGTCGCTGTGGGCGGTCGTGTCGTCGATGTAGCTGCCGACCGCCCAGGCGTCCGTGGCGGAGACCGCACTCACGCCATAGAGGTGGTTCACCGTCGAGCTCGGGCTTGGGCTCGGGACCTGCGACCAGCTGGTGCCTGTGGGGGTCAAAAACTCCCATCACCTTTGTGATGCCATGAAGGAGCGGGCCTCCGCTCCCGTGCTCACAGCGTGACGTAGCGTCCGCTCAACACGAACGACAGGAAGGAGGCCCTGTCATGGTCTACGTCGGAGTGGACCTTCACCGCAAGTCCTCTCACGTCGCCGTGCTCGCCGGCGACGGGGAGCTGCTCGCCAGCCGGCGGATCGCGAGCCACCCGGAGGAGTTCCTCCGGGTGTTCGGGGAGCTCGAGGCCGAGCGCCCATCGAGGTCGCCTTCGAGGCCACCTACGGCTGGGGCTGGTTCGCAGACCTGCTCTCAGACGTCGGCATCCCCGCCCACATGGCCCATCCCCTCGCCACCAAGGCCATCTCCTCGGCCCGGGTGAAGAACGACAAGGTCGACGCCAAGACACTCGCCCATCTGCTTCGGACCAACCTGCTCCCGGAGGCCTGGGCGGCCCCCCCGGAGGTCCGCGACGCCCGCAAGCTCGCAAGGACGCGGATCTCCCTTGCCAGGATCTCCTCCCGCCTGAAGTGCCAGACCCATGCCCTGCTGGCCGATCAGGCGATCTCCCCGCCCATGACCGACGTCTTCGGGCTGGCAGGCCGGGCGTTCCTCAAGGGCATCCAGCTCCGCCCCATCCCCCAGGCCCGCCTGGAGGCCAACCTGCGCCTCATCGACCTGCTCGCACCCGAGGTCGCCCAGGCAGATCGGGAGCTGCACCAGCTGTTCCGGGCCGATCCCCGCATCGCGAGGCTCGTCCCCATCCCCGGGATCGGGTTCACCACCGCGGCCGTGGTCGTGGCGGAGATCTGGGACGCCTCTCGCTTTCCCTCGCCCCGTCAGCTGTGCTCCTGGGGCGGGCTTACCCCCACCGAGCATTCGAGCGCCGAGCAGACCCGACGGGTCACATCTCCAAGCAGGGATCGCGCTGGCTGCGGTGGGCCATGGTGGAGTCGGCCTCCCGCCCCCACCTGAAGGACCCCACGCTCCGAGGCTTTCGGGACCGGATCGCTCGGCGCCGCGGTGCAAAGATCGCCAAGGTCGCCCTCGCCAGACGGCTGCTCACGCTTTGCTACTACGCCCTCCGAGACGATGGCGGCTGCCGGGCCTACCCGGCGATCAGATGAGAGCACCAAGCGTGGTCCGGGCGCGCTCGCCGCAGGTCATGGCCTCCTCCGGGACGGCCGCCGTTTGTGATTGAGCTGCCCAGGCCGCACGCCCATGGGATCTCGCCCGAATAGATGACTGGTGCCACCGACCCTCGCCTGATGCACGGCCACGACCACCACGCGTCCCACCCCACGACGGTCCTCCCCGACGTCAAGGTCGTTCGTCCGGTCGGGCGCTTCCTTGACCCCGGCTCCGGTCCGTCGTTCTTGGCGGCCAGGAGGTGATCGTTCGGAGGAAGCCTTGACATCGGCCCGTCCTTCATAGATGACCTGCGGCTTCGGCCGAACTGGCCGCCAGTCAGATCGGTGGGAATCGCCTTCCTTGAAAGCCCGAGTGAGCCCCCCTCCCCAACCGGAATGGATGAGATCTGAGTCCGATGTACTCAAGTCATATGCCGAACGGCTCCGCACACGGTCAAGGCATTTCCATCTGCATGGCAAGCGAATCGAATGCCGGACACTCGCTTACCGGGCCTCCAAAGAGACGCTGGCCCGTCTCCATCGCTCGCCGCGAATCCCCAGGTCAAGCACATGATCGCAGTTTCTGACCCCTACACGGTCCTCGCGGTGTCGAAGGACTGCGGTCGGCGCGCAGACGACGACGAACGGCGCGCCGGCCATCGACGCCGGACCGGCTCGCCCCTCGGGAGGGGTGACGAAGGCTTCAGACTCAGCCGAACGGTCGCATGCCTGGCCCGAGTATCACGCGGCTCATTCATGAAAACAACGGACGGTCGTTGGGGCACGTCTTGCCTGCGTAACGCGAACGGCCTACGGTGAGACTGGCGGCTGCGCTCGTTCCTCCGAGAATCGGAGCCCAGGCTGCGTAGACGCGAAGCTTAGCTGCCGGTTGCCCTCCAGGATCTCTTCTGCACCCAACTGGCGCCACCGAGGCACGTGCTTCAGGTAGGCGAGATCAGCAGGATGAGACGTGTCGATCCCGCGCCCTCGTTGAACGCAGCGCGAAGCGTGCCGATCGACTTGAGTTCGCTTACCGACGACGTCGTGCTCTCGTCCCCTATGGGGCTGGAGCGAGGACTCGAGCCGCGCCGCTCCCCGCCCATGAGTTCGAGACCACCGCGAGCGTGATGAGGGCTCGCAACGAGGGCGGGCGGAGACGCTGGGGTCGGAGTGTGCCGGTCCTCCCGCGGGTTCCTCCTCTCAGGCGGCGCAGCAGGAGAGCCTCGACAGCTCGCGGGTGAACGCCTGCGAGGCGAGCTTCAGGCCCTCCGACATCGTGAGATACGGCGCCCACGTGTTCGCGAGATCGTCCACGGTGAGCCCGAACTTCACGGCGTACACCCCCGCGAGAATCACGTCCCCGGCGTTCTCGGCGAGCACGTGCACCCCGAGCACGCGACCGCTCTCACGATCGGCCACGACCTTGAATAGCCCTTGGGTGTCGAGGTTCACCCTCGCCCGCGGCACGTGCTCGAGCCCCATTACGCGGCACTCGCACGCGTACCCGGCGCGTTGGGCCTCCTCGTCGGTCAGACCCACCGCCGCGATCGACGGTGTCGTGAACGTGACCCTCGGAAGGGCTTGGTAATCCATGGGTAGGCCGGCATCGGTGAGCGCATTGTCGGCGGCGACCGTCCCCTGCGCGGCGGCGACGTAGACGAACTGCGGTGCACCGGTGACGTCGCCGGCGGCGAAGACGCGAGGGTTCGTCGTGCGGAGCTGCTCGTCGAGCATGAGCTTGCCCCGTTCGTCCACCTCGACCCCGGCACGGTCCAGGTCCAGGCCGCCCAGCATCGGGCGCCGCCCGGTGGCGACGAGGATCTCGTCGGCCTCGAAGCGCCGCTCGGCGCCGTCCACCAAGGCGACGACCATCTTCGGCGACCCGGACTCGATCCGATCGACCCGCGCCGAGGTGACGACCTCGATGCCCTCGGCTCGGAGGATGCCCGTCATCGCCTCCGAGATCTCTGGCTCCTCGAACGGAGCGATCCGGTCCAACGCCTCGACGACCTTGACCCGGGAGCCGAGGTTCGCGAACACCTGGCCGAGCTCGAGACCGATGTAGTTGCCGCCGATCACCACGAGGGAGAAAGGCAGCTCCTGAAGCTCCATCGCCGTCGTCGAAGTCAGGTACCCGCCCTCCCCCAACCCGGGGATCGGGGGGATCCAGGGAGCCGCTCCGGTCGCGACGAGCACATGGCCCGCCGAGACCTCGCGACCGTCGATCGCGACACCGTCCGGGCGAACGAACCGTGCCTCGCCCTGGATGATGTCGAAGCCGTAGTCCGCCGCGAGGTCGACGTACTTCTCGCTCCGGAGCTCGCCCACGAGCTCGCTCTTGGCGCCGACGAGCGCCGGGAGGTCGACGCCACCCTGGGAGGTCGAGACGCCCGTAAAGGGGTGACGCCCCGCGGCGTGGTAGGCGTGCGATGCGGCCAGCAGGTGCTTCGATGGGATGCACCCGACGTTCACGCAGGTGCCGCCCACGGTTCCACGTTCGACGAGCGCGACCCGCGCTCCGTGCTCGGTCGCCCGGATCGCTGCGGCGAACGCGGCGCTTCCCGACCCGATCGCGATGAGGTCGTAGTCAGTCATCTGCTGCCCTCCCCCGCAGGGTGCTTACCGCCAGGCCCGTCAGGTGCCCACGGATGGCCCTTGACCAAGGATCGCCATTCGTTGGCCCCGAGGTCGGTCCCCTCCTCGAGCGTGAGCACCCGCGCGGCCACCCGGTGGTCTTGGCCCCACCGCTCGGCCGAGGCTCGGTCCTCGAACAGATTCACGTGCGGGCACCAGTCTTCATTCGGCCGGCTGCAACACGACGGGTCCGCATAGAAGAGGACCGCGTCCGAGCCGACGGGCCGACCTCCTTCGAACAGCACATTGATCGCGGCTCCCGTCGAGGGTGAGCGGGTCGCGAACACTCCATCGGCCCCGAGCGCCCCGAAGATCCCCAGCGCGTCGTAGGCGCAACTCGTCCAGCGCGGACCGAACCCGATCAGGATGTGATGCTCGGTGGGATCCGTGCTCAGCCCCGCCGCGGCCGTGACCCGTCCCCGCTCATCGGTCCGTGCTCGCCCGGCCTCGACGAGGTAGTCGATCGCCGGCCGCATCGACGCCGCGTCGATGCCGAGGTCCGACGCCGAAGCGGGGTCCCACGGTCGGCCCGTCGCGAGGATCTCCCGGAACGCGGCCGTCCGCACGAGCCTCTCAGCATCGGTCAGGCCGCTCGGCGGCTCGTCGCACACCTCTGCACGGGGACCTTGCTCCCGTTCGACGCTCACGCGATCCCCCCTCTGCGGTCAGATCCAGTCGGGCCCGATCCGCTTGCAGGACGCCAAGTGATCGCAGTTCGGCTCGGCGAGCGACGCGGCGAGCTCAAGGACCCTCGCGACGCGTTCATCTGCAATGCGGTAGGTGACGGTCCGCCCACGACGCTCCGAGTCGACGACGCGACACCACCGCAGGCACGCCAGGTGGTTGGAGACCCGGCTCTGCGGCGCCCCCAGCAGGGCGACGAGCTCGGAGACGGTGCGTTCGCGTTCGACGAGCGCCTCCACGATCCGCAGTCGGGTCGGATGCCCGAGCACACGGAAGTACCGGGACAGTGCTTCGGTATCCCTGATGGTGCGTGGCAACATTCCCGCGCGAGCGCTCATCTGCGCTCCTCCGCCAGCGAGGGGAAGTTCCGAGCGTTGACGAGCCGACCGAGTTCGAACGCGTCCTCGACCGACAGGAGGAACGTGCCCGGGTGCTCGGCTGTCCAGGACTCGCCCGCGTCCCGCGACGCGAAGAAGTGCACGAAGTGACAGAAGCTCTGGATGACGTCCGCATCGAACGCGGTGCCCGGGAGCAGGAACGAGACGACGGCGTGCGGGTGCGAGGTCTCGCCGACGCCGTCGGGCCGCACGAGGAGCGAGATCGTCTCCTCGGTCACGGGGCAGGTGGACTCGATCCGCGCTTCGGTGCCGAGGATCCCCGGGAGGAACAGTGTGTCCCACGCACACCAGGCGAAGAGCTGTCGACCCTCCACCTCGAGCGCGTGCGTCGGGACGAGCTCGCCGATCGTGAGCCCCCAGAACCCAACGACGTAACCACGGTCGTCGCGGAAGACGCCCGGCCACGACGCGAGGAGCCGCTCGACGAGCCCCATGCTCTCCCCTGCGCGTTCGGCGACGTCCTCGACCGGAGCCGGTGTCCCTTCGGCGAGCCGACGATAGGTCGCGAGGGCGACGCGGCGCGAGCCGTCGTCGAAGTACGGCTGAGCCTTGGCCACCGCTTCGGCCAGAGTCTCGAGTCCGTCGTGATCTGTGTGCATCGCTCCTCCTCCGAGCGAATGATATAACAGGTTATCCTGTTTATATCGCAGCTGAGACCGAACGACAAGGGCCCTGTTCTGCGCGAACCGGTGCAAGCGCTCCCGATAGAGAGAACCGTGGAGCCCGACACTCGGTCCACGGCGCTTGCCGCCTACCGGGACGGATCGCGGGGACGCCCGAGCCCGGGCCAGCACGCTTATGCCCTCCCCTTCGATCGAGGGACACGTACCACGGACTTGTTCGCTGCATCCATCCAGGAGCTTCTTTTGCTCGGACGACGTCCTGATCTCGAGGGTCGAGGAAGAAGATCATGGCGTCGCGGTCAGGACGGCTTGTAGATCATCAGCCACAGGATCGTGAGGAGTCCCACGCCGCCCACGAGCAAGATGGCTACTGGGACTGGCGACCGGAGCAGGAGGTGGAGTTCGGAATCGGCGATGTCCCGCCTTTCGAGGCAGGCCCGAACGCGCCGGTAGTAGGGCACGGCCAGTCCCACGAGCGTGGCAGCCATGGCCACGAACAGGCCGAGAGCGAACCAGATCCAGCCCTGTCCCCACCAGTGTCCGAGGAACCCGTTCACCAGACCGCCTGCGAGAAGCAGCGCCAGCGAGGCGTACATCGGCACCCGAGTCGCCGCGGAGAGCTCCAGCATCGCTCGGATCCGCTCCGGGTCGCGCTCTCGGCGCAGTCCGAGCCCGACGGCTGCGGAGACCCCGTGGGCTCCTACGAACCCCAGGAGTCCAGTGATGTGCACGAAGAGCCAGAAGCGGTACACGCCTGCTGCTCCGGCCTGTCCTTCGAATGAAGAACGACCAGTCGAGCCTAACCGACGCTCGACGACGACTGCACCTCCGGGCCGTTGACATCTCGATTCAGGTACCTTCACGTTCCCGGGCGAAGAAGGATTCCGGTCATGAAGGGGAACGAGGTTGTGATCGGTCGGCTGAACGATCTCCTCAGCCTCGAGCTGGGCGCGATCAACCAGTACTTAGCTCACTCGAAGATGTGCCAGAACTGGGGCTACGAGCGCCTCGCCGAGCGGTTCCGGCAGATCTCGCTCGAGGAGATGAAGGATGCGGAGGAGATCATCGAGCGAATCCTGTTCCTCGACGGGAGGCCCAGGATGGAGCAGCCGTCCGGCGTGACCATCGGTCCGACCGTTCCGGAGCAGCTGCGGTCTGCGCTGGAGACCGAGAGGGAAGCGTTGAAGCTCCTTCGGCAGGGCATCGCCACCGCCTTGGACGTGGACGATCAGGCTACGCGGGAGTTCCTGGCCGGTCGGCTTCCCGACGAGGAGGGACACGTCGATTGGCTCCAGACCCAGCTCTCCTTGATCGAGGGCATCGGCGAGGCCAACTACCTCGCCCAGCAGCTCCACGCCTGAACCCCGGTCGAAACCCGGGCCACTTGCGAGCACCGGGAGGAGCGTGGCGCTCCTCCCGGTGCCACGCGACGGGACTCAGCGGGTCAGCGCAAACTCAGCGGCAAGCTTCGTTCCCCGCTCGACCTGCTCATCGATCCCCGCGCCGACCGTGAGCCAGTCCACCTCCAGGTGGTCCACGACGAACTGAGCCTTGGCCGTCAGCCACCGGAACCTCTCGTCCTCGACCATCTTCCACAGGTGGTCCCGGTCTCCCTTGATGATCCAGAAGCCGGCCTGCGCCTCCAGATCACCGCTCCCGTAGAAGTACGGCTCGTAGTAGCTGATGACCCCTGTCCTGGACTGCTCTTCGAAGTACTCTTTCGCCTCGGCGAACAGCTCGATCGCCCGCTGCTCGCGTCCGGGAACGAGCTTCCCGAACTTCACGATGAGCCCGGTCTCCATCGATACCGCCTCCTTGACTGCCGATGACTGCGGAACCGTTGATGGCGCTGGCCCGGGTGGGTCGCCCAGCCTCCATCACCTCCTCCGACGATTCACTCTCGTACCGCACCCGGGGAGCGGAAGGGCCAGAGGTCCCGGCCCTCATGGGACCTTTGGGCCCGGGCTGGCTGGATCCTTCGGCCCGCCAACGGAGGGCCGAAGAGCCTGTAGGATCGAAAACTTGAGCCGCCCGCTGGCGCTGTGGCGTGCGGTGGGCCGGGTGCGGCGCTACTCCATGGCATCCGAGGTTGGCCGAGTCGGGCGGCGACCGCCTCGACCTCCGAGCCGAGCATTCGCGCCTCGTGTTCGGTGGCCAGAAGGCTGGCCCGATTCTCGACAGCACCTTCGCGTCAGCCCCGGAGTCCAGCTGATCCTTTATCAACACGGGTTGGCGCTCTCTCACGATCTGGTGGATTCACGGCGCTGACTTGGGCGTCTGAAGCGACCGCTTCCGGGCCCACGCGGCTCGAACCCGGCGGGTGATCCGGAATGAGGCTCCCCGTCCGAGCCGGCTTGGAAGCGACACCGTGTCGGGCTCTGCCGGTCCAACCTGCTGCGTCACGCGTCCGGCGATGAGGGAAGCCTGGGGAATGAGGGCCTCAGTGTTGCGCTCTCCGGCCTCCCCTCATCCAGCCTTCCACCGACCCTACTCTCGCGGGCTGCAGAAGGGCTCCCGCTCCAAGGTCGTGAACCCTGCTCCCGCCTTAGGATTCGCTCGTTCGGCATGAGTGCTTGGAAGGAGCGCGAGATGCCTGAGTACGAGGAGTGGGGGTCGCTCAACGCCTCCCCGGACGCCGCCTTCGGCTACCTGTCCGATGTGGGCAACCTTCCCAAATACGTCTCCGGGATGATCCTGGCCCAGCTGGAGCAGGACGACCACCTCCGGGTGGCGGCCGAGGTCCAGGGCCGGCACGAAGAGGGCCAGGCCTGGTTCAGGGTCGACCCGGAGGGGCGGCGGATCGAGTGGGGGGGCCAGTCCCGGAGCGGGTACAGCGGCTGGCTGGAAGTCTCTGGCTCAGGTCCAGGCTGCTCCGTGACCATCCACCTCGAGACCGACCGCGAGGAGGATGCCGAAGACATTCGCCGGGCTCTGGCCCAAACCATGGCCAACATCACGAGCCAGGTCGAGGGTCTGTAGCGCCTGCTCCGGGCGGCCCCAGGATCGGGCGGCCCGGCGAGCGACCGAGGAAGCGCCTCAGAGGTGCCGCCCTCCTGCAGGAGGGAACGGTTGGGGACTGCACGAAGTTTGATCCTGATCGACGCGAGTCCGCCGCCTGGCCCCACACCGGCAGAGGTCTATGGGCGCTTCAGACACCCTCGCGCTGAACGGGCTGCGGGTTGTTCGCCGCGAACCGCGCTTGTCGCCAGCCTTCCTTGAAGTCGTCGGACTTGTTCTGAGGCGGCGGACCCGGATCCTCGCCTCTCGACCTTGAACTTGTCCCTGTACGCCTGGTGGCCCTTGATCAGCTCATCCACGCGCACGTCCTCGTCACCTCTAGCACGTCCGGCACCATGCCGAAGAACTCCGGGTAGTCGAACCCGCCCGGATCCCAATGATCGTCACCAAGGAGCTCGATATGCCCGTACACGCCAGCGACCTCGGGCCAGAGCCCCGCCTGCCGCCGGTAATAGTCGAACCGGCAGGTGGTCCACGGCGATGGGCCAGTCGTCGGTCGGCCTCGACAGTCCCGTCTTGATGAGCTTGCGTTGATGCAGGAACGCAACCAGCGCGACGAGGGGCTGCAGGGCGTGGTGGAAGGGAAGCCACCGGGCGATGTTCGAGAACCCCGTGATCTCGATCTGCATCGCGCGGGCGTCCTGCGCTTTGGTGGCCTTCCCCTGGGCCCAGACCGGGAAGAGCTGGACGATTCGTTGATCACCGACGCCGAACTGCGGCGGAAAGTCCCAGGTCTCGTATCGATCCCGCAGGTCGGGGGCCTGCGTGGTGTGCAGGACGAGGTTCGGTCTGGGGATGGCCAGGCGGTGGCCCTGTGGGGAAAGAAACGCAATCGGGCCGATGACCAGCGGCGCTGGTGATCGCCGGCGTCCTCCCGATCGGTTCGCTCGACCAACTGTCCGTTCACGAACTTCGCGCCCGCGCGGGAGAGCGATCACGTTCGCTCCGCCGACCGTGACGAAGGTCTACGCCGGTCATGCCGAGTTGGCTCCTAGCCCGTGCCTCTCGCTCACCGACCGGCGAAGCGCGCCACGGCCGAGACGAGCTCCTCGACCTTAGCGTCTCTCTCGCCCACCTCCAGGCTGGCTCGCACGCAATGGCGGACGTGATCGTCGAGGAAGCCCAGGCCGACAGGCTTTACGGCCCCGGAGATCGAGTTGAGCTGGGTGAGGATGTCCAGGCAGTAGCCATCCTGCTCGACCATCCGTTGGACTGCCCGATCTCCGCTCGATCCGCCGAAGGCGATCCTGGCAGCTCCTTCTTCCGCATGGTGTAGCCGCACAATGGCCTATCACCGGCCCTGAAGTACGGCCTTGCGCCCCTCGAACTCCTCCCGGTCGATCTCGCCCCTGGCGAAGCGCACCTCGAGGATGGCCAGCGCATCCGAGCGCCGCTCGGAACTCGGCCGGAACTGCCGAACCGCCCACACGACGAGGGCGACGATCAAGCCCCAGAACACCACCATCGACAGCGTCATCGCGAGCCACCCGGCCCATCCGATGCCGTCACCCCAGTCCCACCACATGATCGCTACCACCTCCCGTGACTCTTTCCCCGATACCTTTTCCCAGGTATCCCATGTTAGGGAGAGGCATAAAGGAGGCCGGGAGACCCCCCTCCCCTCGGGACCCCGTCCTAGTTGTCCCGGGCGCCTTGGGCGATCCAGGTCACGACGAGCTGGATCTGCTCCTCGGGCAGGGGCGGGAGCGACGGGGGCATCTGCATCCCGACCGAGAGGAGGTGCTCGATCAGCTCACTCTGTTCCGGCTTGCCGGACACGACGACGCCCTCCTTGGCCATCACGCCCTCGTACGAGTCCAGGCGCAGGCCGCCGGGCGGGGGGGAGTGCTCGGGAGCCACGACGTGCGGCCCGCCGTTGACCAGGAAGATCGGCAGCACCTCGTTTGAGAAACTGACCTCCCGGTCGAGCGGCGCGGGCATCTCGCGCATCTCCATCATCTGGCCTACATGAGCGACGGGAGTCCGGTGGTAGTCGACGGTCGTGGGGGGAGCCATGAGATTGCCGTGCGTGCGCGGCGAGCGTGCCACGATCGTCACGAGGCTCGCGCCAATGACCGCGATGCTCGCCTGCGCCCCGAGTGGCAAGAGGCGGCCGAGGAACGTCCGGCGCGATGTCGCACCGGAACCCGCCGGTGAGGCAGTCGCGGTGACCGGCGAGGGCTCGGAGGTCGCGGATCTCACCGACGGGCTCGGCCGCGCTATGGCGAGCACCCTCAACCCGACCACGAAGAAGACGGCCCACACGAGGCTGATCACTGCGGCGAGAACCCACAGGTTCAGGCCCGGGATGTGGAGGCCGGCCTTCGGCTCGTACAACTGGGTATCGCCATGGACGTCGACCATCTCGGAGCCTTCGACCGCCCCGAAGCCGCCGCCGCCCTGGAAGACCGCGGTGATCTGCACATCGCCCGAGGTCCGTAGCTCCGTCGTGATCGTCGCCGTGCCTTTGCGATCGGTCGTGGCGGCGCCGACCACCCTGTGGCCCTGGAACTCCTCGCCCCACAACGTGGGCGCCTCGAAGATCACCACGGCATCCGGGATCGGGGCGCCGTCGTGCGGGTCGGTGAGGATGGCCCGGATCGTGATCGCCTTCCCCAGCTCGACCTCCTCGGGAAGGAGCACCTCCAGGTTCGGGATCTCCATCCCTCCTTCCCCTTCGGCGTGGCCGGGGCCCGTCATCGCGCCCTGTCCGGGCCCTTCCTCCATTTCACCGTGTGCCAAGGCCACTCCGGGCAGGCCGACCAGCGCGAGGAACGCGAGCACGGCCACCGTCAGGAGCCGACGCCTCATGGCCCGATCACCCCTCTCGCGCTCAGCCCCTCGACGGGTGCCGGCGTCAAGACAGGGTGAACTGCTTCCGCCTCCTCGTGCTCCCGGATCTCCCAGATCGACAGGACCGGGACGAACTTCACGAAGATCGCGATGATCAACGCGAACAGGGCGAAAGACCCCGCGGTGATGGCAAGCTCGATCCAGCTCGGGAAGTAGTGGGCCGGGTTCGGGTAGGGCATCTGCGGCACGCGCAGGCTGGCGACCACGATGATGTATCGCTCCAGCCACATCGAGACGTCCACCAGGATGGCGATCGTCACGACGGCCCCGATCGTCCGGGTACGCCGGAACAGCATCACCAGCCCCGGCAGCAAGAGCCCGGCCGCGACGTAGAACCAGTACACCGGGGCGAACGACCCGGTGAAGATCTGCCCCAGGTACACGGGCTCGTTCCCCTCCAGCTTGTACCCGGCGGTGACGAACTCGGAGATGTTGAAGTACAGCATGATCATGGACAGCGCCGCGAGCAGATATCCAAGGTTCACGAAATGCTTCCGCGTGATGTAGCGCTCCAGCCGGTACACCCTTCGGAGGACGGCCATCACGAGGATCAGCGTCGCGATGCCCGAGAAGATGGCGCCGGCCACGAAGTAGATGCCGAAGATCGCCGAGTTCCACCCCGTCCGAAGCGTCATGGCGAAGATCCACGACACCACCGTGTGGACCGACACGGCCACGAAGATGATCACGATCATCATGAGACCGAGGGCGGCGGCGAGGTTCCGCCTGTGCTCCGCTGATCCACTCCACCCGAGCGACAGCGTCCGGTAGAACCAGCGCTTGGGGCGCGACGCCGAGTTGGACAGGCGGTCGCGGCAGGTCGCCAGGTCCGGGATGAGCGGCAGGTACAGATACATGACGCTGCCCACGAAGTACGTGGAGATGGCGAAGAAATCCCACAGGATCGGCGACGGCCACCGACCGTATCGAAGGACGTTCAGCATGCGGTCGGGCCGGCCGAGGTCGATGATGGGGAACAGGACGCCGACGGACAGCGCGACGACCGTGATGAACTCGGCCATCCGTGTGATGGGCGTGCGCCATCCCGCGTTGCTGACCCGCAGGATCGCGGAGATGAGTGTCCCGGCGTGGCTGATACCGATGAAGAAGACGAAGTTGGTGATGTACAGGCCCCACATGACCTTGTTCAACGTGGGAGCCATACCCGTTACCCTGAGCCCCCGGTGGAGCTGGATGGTGTATGCGTACAGACCGATCCCGATCACGATCAAGAGCCCCAGGACCAGGAAGTAGAAGCCTCGCCCCGTCCTCCGGAGGGGGGCGAGCGCGGTCTGCTCCAGCTCGTCGGCGCTCTCGGCCACCGGCTCCTGCCGCAGGACCACGTCATCCATGGCCGCCCTCCATCGAAGAGGTGACTGCGGCGACCCCGAGCTTCTCCAGCTCGGCGTTGATCCGAGCCCACGGCCATTCCAGCTTGTCCTTCATGGGACCGCCTGCCTCCCGGTTCGCTCGCCCGGCAAACGCCGCCGCCCTCTCTCCGTCGGTCGAGGCGTTCTCCCCGTGACCGGGGATGTAGTAGACGCGAGGCTCGGTGCCGAGGTCCTCCTTGTAGCGCTGCACGCCGTCCTGTGTGAGAAGCTCGTCCAGCGAGGCCATCCGCTGCCCGTTCGTGGCGATCCCCTCCTCCAGGTCGCCCACGTAGATGGCCCCTTGCGGGCACATCTCGACGCAGGTCGGCAGGCCCCCGGCCGCCATGCGGTCGGTGCAGAAGTCGCACTTCATGACGGTGCCCTTGATGGCCGGAACCTGCGTCTGGACGTCGTACGGTGCGGCCTTGACCTGCGGCGGTTGCACCGGCTCGCCCCAGTTGAAGAAGCGCCGGTCATAGGGGCACGCGGCCATGCACAGCCGGCAGCCGATGCATCGTTGCTGATCGATCAGGACCGTACCTTCAGGGGCGTGGAACGTTGCCCCGACCGGGCACACGTTTACGCAGGGGGCGTTCTGGCATTGCATGCAGGGCGCCGGCAGGAAGTTGCTCCCGATGCCCTCGATGTGGCCCTCCTCCGGTTGGTAGACCTCGATCCACTGCTGGCCCTCCGGCACGAACCGGGCCCAGTTGCATCCCTGGGTGCACTGGGGAGGGACGCCGAGGCCCGTACACCCGTCACAGGCCCGGAGGTCGATGACCATGACCCAGCGGCGGATCCGTTGCGACTCGACCGCCGGTCCGTGCTCCGCGCCCCCCTCGTCCATCTCCTCGCCGTGGGCCGATGCGGCCCTCGGCATGAGGGAGAGCGTGGTCGCCGCGGCCCCCGCTCCCTTGAGCAGATCTCGCCTGGTGATCCCCATGGTCCCAAGCGTGAACCGCCCGCCCACCCACCGGTAGGGCCGTCCGTCAGGGCCGACCGTCACGTCTTCGGCGCGCCAAGGACCGGGCTCAGGACTCGCCGGGGTCTTGGCGGGCGAACCGGGCGGCCGCTTCGGCACGGCTCCCCACGCCGAGCCGGGCCAGGATCCCACTGACTAGGTTCCGGACCGTCCCCTCGGCGAGGAAAAGGGCCTCGCCGATCTGCCGGTTGGTCTTCCCCTGCGCGATGAGCTCGAGGATCTGCCGCTCGCGCTCGGACAGCGCATCGGCCGAAGTGCCGCGCTCGGCCTTGATCCTGGACAGGACCACCCCGGTGACCGCCGGATCGAGGAGGGATGCACCGGCACCGACCCGGAGGATCGCCTCGGCCAGGTCCTGGCCCGTGGTGTCCTTCAGGAGATACCCCGACGCCCCGGCCAGGATCGAGGCGAGGACGGCGTCCTCGTCCGCGTATGACGTGAGCATGAGGACCTTCGTGTCTGGGAGGAGGGACCGGATCTCGCGACAAGCCTCGATCCCGTTCTGCCCGGGCATGCGGACGTCCATCACGACGACGTCGGGTCGTCGCTCCTCCGCCACGGAGACGGCCTCGGCCCCGCTGCCGACCGCTCCGGCGACGCTGAGGTCGTTCCTCCTCCCGAGGAGCGACTGGAGTCCCACCCTGACGACCTCGTGGTCATCCACGATGAGAACGGACACTCCGCTCACCGGATCACCTCGTCGGGAGAGCCGAGCTCGAGCGGGATCGCGACCCGTACCACTGTTCCCCGGCCAGGCACCGAACGCACCGTGAGCTTCCCGTGGGACCATCCCGCCCGCTCCCTCATGTCATGCATACCGAGGCCGTGCGACTCCACCTCTGGATCGAAGCCCCGCCCGTCGTCCTCAACCGTCAAGGCGAGCGAGTCCTCCTCGGCGGCGGCGCGGATCGTGACGCGCGAGGCTTCCGCGTGACGCAGCGCGTTGGCCAGGGCCTCCCGGACGATGTACAGGACGTTCGCGGCGGCGGCCGCCGGCAGCCGGACGCCTTCGATGGCCTCGAGGTTGATGGCCGGGCCGCCCGATGGGAACTCCTCCACCACCTTCTCAAGGGCCGGACGGAGGTCCACCGAGCGATCGCCGTCCCGAAGGTCGTAGACGAAGCCGCGGATCTCCCCGATCACCTCGCGCAACACGGCCTGCGCATCGCGCATCTCGGCCGCAGCCTGTTCGGGCTGCGCCTTCGCCAGCTCGGCCGCATCCTCGACCTTCAGCCCGAGGGCGTAGAGCTCCTGGACCACCCCATCGTGCAGGTCCATCCCGATCCGCACCCGCTCACGGGTGGCCACAAGGTCCTGGACCTGCTCGAAGAGATGGGCGTTCTCCAGGGCGATGCCGGCCTGCGTGGCGAAGGTCTCCAGGGCCTGGCGGTCGGATTCCCTGAACCGCCCGTGCCTGGAATCCCGCAGGACCAGCTCGCCCAACCGCTCGCCCTTCACCACGATCGGGAGCGCCAAGGTCTGGGCGTTCGGAGGCGAACTGCCGGACGCCACAATCCTGGGAGGCTCGCGTTCGACCTGGACGGAAGCGTAGGACGCGCCCGATACCGTGCGTGCGAGCTCCCCAACGCGTTCCAGGACCCGGTCCACTGAGAGGTCGGCCGTGACTGCGATGGCGGCCTCGTTCAGCGCCACGAGCTGGTCGTGCAGCCGCTCGAGCAGCCGGAAGATGCCGAACGAGAACGCCAACACGGCGACGAGCAGCACCACGCTCGAGATGACGTGCTCACCGAAGTGCGATTCCGTCTCGCCGAGCGCCGGCTGGAGCACGACGTGCCGGAAGAGCTCGTACCCGAACAGTCCGGCGGCGGGGATGACGACCGCCAGTACCTTGATCCGTCGAAGATGCATCGCCGCTCCTCTTTCGGCTATGGAACGGCCGAGCCTGCACGGGCAGGAGGGCCCATCGGCCCCCGGCCGTTGGACCGAAGGTCCCGAGGCTCGTGGTGGTGGGTCCTTCTCCCCGGACTCGTGCCAGGAGATCCCGCATCCTAGCCCCCGAGCAGGCAACCGGGCGTGACTACGGGGTCGTCATCGTGGACGGCCAGACGCACACTCGCGACGTGATCGCCTTCCCGCGCGCGTGGTCGCGAACTGTTGGCGGAGGGAAGGCCACGGCCTTGTGCTCGACGACCTCGCGGAGGTGATCGACGAGCTGCCCGAGCGCCTTGTCGTCGGGGCCGGGGCTGCCTCGCAGATGCGGCCGGCTGAGGCTTCAGCCACAGGATAGTGTCACGTCAGGATCGTCGCAGACCGTACAGCAGCATCGGACGCCACCGGGGCGATGGTTCGGTCAGACTCGGCGCCCCAGGGTAGGTGGTCCCGATCAGGAGGGGCTGGGTCAGCCTGTGCGGTAAAGCAGTCCATAGCGCCTGGGCGGCACCCTCGGGCGAGTACAAATGCTGCCGCCGTCCTGAGTCGCCGAATTTCTTTGGCCGGGGGAGGTCGAGGCACAGCATGGCGCGGGAACCTGCGGAACCCCGGACTGTGCCATCGGAGCACGTCACACAGACTCGTTGAGCGTCAGGTTCCTCTGGGCGGCGCATCTGTCGGTCCGCCAGGGAAGGAGGCGCGGATGAGAAAGATGGTCAAGCGAGCAGACCGGACTCGATGTCCACAAGGATCAGGTCACGGCGTGCGTGCGCATCGCCGGCAAGGGCGAGGAGGGGCGGTAGGAGATCCACGAGTTCGGCACCACCACCCGCGAGTTGCTCGCGCTCAGGGACTGGCTCGCCGCACACCGCGTCGAGCTCGTGGCCATGGAGGCCACCGGGGTGTACTGGAAGCCCGTCGTGCGCCGCGAGGCGTCGTGAAACCGGGTGGAGATGAAAGGGCTCCACCTCCGGCCTGTCGCAGCAGGCCGGTGAAGCTGAGGGCAGCCTGAACCCGGAGGCGCGGGCGAGGGCGGGAGCAGCCCCAACAACGGCGGGACGGGTCAGCACCGCCAGATGGCCCGGGTCCGTCTAGCGAGACGGGAAGGTGTACGAGTGCAGAAACCAGTGGTGGAACCCCCTCAAGGCCAGTGCCGGCTCGAACCTGGTGGATGTGGGCCGGTCCGCAGCGCGCGCACGCCCAGCGGCGCAGGGGTAGGCGACTCCGGAACCGGTGAACAGGTCTGGCCAGGAGGCCGCGGGGAAGGACTGCGGCGTACCCGTGGCGAAGCTGCAGGGGAAAAGCTGCCGCCCCCGCCTTCCGGTTCCGCTCGTGATCGGCTACGTCCTCGGCCTTGTGGGCTGGCTCCTCAGGGTGGGGATGTGGCATGCCTGGGCGCGCGAGTGGGTCGGGCTCGCCCCCGAGCGGGAGGAGGCCCAGGGCTGGCGCCGCTACTTCTCTTTCGCGACCCACCACAAGGTCATCGGGGTCCAGTACCTGGTCACGTTCATGCTGGTCTTCCTGCTCGCCGGCGCACTGGCCATGGTCTTGCGCGCTCAGCTCTTGAACCCGGCGGGGTCACTGCTCGGACCTGCCCGCTACAACGAGGGGATGAGCCTGCATGGCTTCCTCATGATCGCGGTGGCGGTGGCGGTCGTCATCGGCGGGCTCGGCAACTTCGTGGTGCCGCTCATGATCGGCGCCGAGGACATGGCGTTCCCGCGGCTCAACGCCATGAGCGCTCGCCGCGGGCGGCCCCGCCACGTAGGCGTCGGCCTCGGCCAGCAGGGCGGCGACGAGCATCTTTCGCGCGCCCTCGCGGCAGACCTCGTCGATGGTGAGGGCGAACTCCTCGCGCTCCGTCTCTTCGGGGACTATCCTGAGCATCGGCGTACTCCTTCCCGCCGACGTTCTGCCGGCTCGCTTTCGTCAAGCGGGAAGGTACGCCACGTCCATCACCAAGTCCCGGATCCACAACTTCTGTTCATACCTCGAGGGACCCCAGCGCAGGACCTCTAGAGCGAGCGCCAAGCGCCTGGTTGACCGGCACGTTGACGGTGAGCCGCCTAGCCTCCGTTGCGAGACGATCGATCCCGGGCACCCAGCTATCCATCTCATGACTGCACCTCCCGTTGGTCCTTTGCACTCCGACCGGTGCCGAGATCCTGAGCGGGTGAAGCCAGCGCCGAGGGGACGCTTCTCCCTCCATCGCCGTCCCGGTTTGTCGGATCGGCCCGGACTTCGTCAGCCATGGTGTGTTCGCCGCCGTGACCGCCGCTATGCATGCCGATCATGAGTAGGGGGCAGATCAGCAGCACGCCGAGCGTGAAGACCGTCGCGAGCGGAACCCGAAAGAGCGTCACCGCGACGACGACCGCGCCCAGCGCGAGGAGCACGGTACGAAGCTTCGGTCGCCTGCCTTCGAGCGGAGTCACGATCGACCTCCTTCCTTGTCCTTCAGGCGAACCGTAGACGCCCCGTGTGAAGGGGCGATGAAGGTCCGAACGATTCGCGATGAGCACGCGATGCCGGCGGTGGACCGAACGCCAAAGGCCGCCCCCCGGCGCGGAGGCGGCCTTCGACTCTTCTCTTTGTATCTCAGCGAGTCGCGTGTTCCAACACTCGGCGTCGCTCCTCGAGCTCGTCCTCTGAGATCTCGCCCTTGGCGAAGCGCTCTTCCAAGATCGCGCGAGCGTCCGGATGATCCGGGGTTCTGCCCTCAATGCGTCGGTTCCTGTCCCATCCTCGCAAGGCGAGGACCACGAGCACGACGAGGCCACCCCAGAAGAACACCATCATCAGGAAGCCCAGGATCCAGTCGCCCCAACCGGTTCCCCACATCATCGTTCGTCTCACCCCTCCATCGACTGGTGATGGCTACCCATCGATCCGCCGGTCGCCCCGGAGCTGCCCATCATGCCCGAGCCGCCCATCATGCCCGAGCCACCCATCATGCCCGAGCCATCCATCATGCCCGAGCCACCCATCATGCCCGAGCCACCCATCATGCTGCTCATCTGCTCATGCATCGCGTCGCACTGCTCCTGAAGCGCGGCCGGCATGCGGTCGTGCATGGCCTGCATCCCCGGTGAGTCGTGCATGGCGTCGCACGCCGCCATCATCTCGCTAGCACCCGGCATATTCGTGCTGGCGTTCCCGGTCCCGGCCGCGTACGCGATCCCGGCGGTGGCGGCGAGCAGGGCCACGACCGCGACCCCCGAGACGATCCATCGCTTTGTCATCGCTCATCTCCTCCTTCACTGACGACCGTAAGCGCCGCGTGTGAAGGCACAGTGAACTCCGTGAAGGATCTGGATGAGGGCCCTGGAAGGCGAACGGTGAAGGCGGCACCGGCCCCTGGCTCGCTGGACACCTCGACGGAGCCTCCGTGTGCCTCGACCAGCTCGCGGACCACCGTGAGGCCGATCCCCGAGCCGCTGGCACGGACGCCGCGACCGCGAAAGAACCGGTCGAACACGCGCGGGACATCGTCGGGGGCGATGCCGGGCCCCGTGTCCGTGACCGTGATCACCGCCTGCCCGCCCGTCGACCGCAGTTGCACCCCCACAGACCCGCCAGATGGCGTGAACTTCAGGGCGTTCGACAGGAGGTTGGAGACCACCTGCCGTATCCGGTTGGGATCGATGTCCGCGACGACGTCGTCGAGCTCGAGGCGCAGCGTCACGCCCTGGGCCTCGAAGGGACCGGCAAACCCGCGAGCGCACTCGTCGAGCAGGGGTTTCAGGGAGGTGGGCTGCGGCGTGAGCGAGAAGCCGGCTGCCTCGGCCGAGGCGAGGGTCTCGAGGTCGCCCATCAGTCGCGTGAGTCGGAGCGTCTCCTCGTGGAGCGAGCCCACCGTCGAAGAGCTGGGCTCGAGCACACCGTCCTGGATCGCCTCGATTTGCGATCGGATGATCGCGAGGGGCGTCCGAACCTCGTGCGCGACCTCGGCCGCGAAGTCCCGACGGAGGCGATCCTCTTCCTCGACGGCGTCGCCCATCGCGTTGAAGGCACGCGCCATCTCTCCGAACTCGTCTGGGGTGTCGTAGCGCACGCGGCGTCCGCGATCGCCGGACGCGAAGCCCCGCGCGGCGCGGGCCAGCTCGCGCGCGGGCGCCGTCGCGCGCCGAGCCAGCACGATCCCCAACAGCAGGGCAAGGAGCCCTGCCGCCAGACCACCGAACAGGAGGAGCCGGTTCACCGAGGCGCGGAAGGTGACGTCCTGCGGGAGCAAGCCCGTCGCCGGGAACCGCACGACCGCCGTGCCGACCACCTCGCCGCCGACCGCGACCGGCAGCCGATGCTCAGGGCCGAGGACCCCGCCTCCCATCATCTGCCGGTGCATCTCCGCCATCTGGCCCAGGAGCTGATCCGGGCTCGGTGCCCACACGGTCTGTCCCGACGCGTCGAGCAGCCGGAGGGTCCCGCCGTCCATGAACGCGATCGGCGTCAACGACGAAAGGTCACCACCCACCCACCCGTTCGACCGGCTGTAGGAGTCTGCCAGGATGGCGACCAGCTGCTGCTCACGGACCTGCTGCTGGGCGTCGAGGTAGCCGGTGAACCGGCTCCCGAAGGCCACGTTCACTAGGATCGCCGTCAGGGCCGCGGCGGCGATCCCGACGCCCGCGAACGCGGCCCCCAGGCGAAGGGCGAACGATCTACGCATCGGCCTTCATCCCGAACTTGTAGCCGACGCCGATCGCCGTGAGGACGTAACGCGGGTGCTTGGGGTCCTCCCCCAGCTTGCGTCGCAGGTTCTTCACGTGCTGATCGATCGTTCGCTCATATCCGTCGTAGTCGTATCCCTGGACCCGGTTGATCAGCTCGAACCGGGAGAAGACCCGGCCGGCGTGGGACGCGAGCGCATGGATCAGGTCGAACTCGCTCCGCGTCAGGTCGAGCACGGTGCCATCGAGCGTGACTTCTCTCGCGTCGCGATCGATCGCGAGACGCCCGCCGTCGAAGGGCAGCCGGTGGCCGCGCGCTCCGTTCGCCCGCCGGAGCACCGCCTCCACACGGGCAACGAGCTCTCGCGGGCTGAACGGTTTCGCCAGGTAATCGTCGGCGCCGAGCCGGAGGCCCGCGACCCGGTCATCCTCAGCCGCCTTGGCGGTGAGCATGATGATCGGGACGTTGGACGCCGTCCGGAGAGTACGGGCGACCTCCTCGCCAGACAGGTCGGGCAGCCCGAGGTCGAGCACCACGAGGTCCGGGTCGGACCGCGAGGCGGCTTCGAGCGCGCGTTCGCCGGAGTCGGCCACGAGGACGGCGTAGCCCTCGAGCTCGAGGTACGAGCGCACGAGATCGCGGATCTTCCGCTCATCGTCGACCACCAGGATCGTGGCGGTCCCCATTCAGACCTCCTGCCGACCCATCCGTATGGGCTCTCTCGAACGCGTCAGCCGGGCGCGCCGCTGTGCCCGGCCCACGACGAAGACGATCCGGCCAGCCACGAGGACGGCCGCCGCGAACCCGATGACCGCGATGCCCATCACCGCCGCGTTCGCGAGCGTGTGGGGACCGGATCCCAGGCGCCCCGCCGTGGTCCACACCGAGCCGAGGAAGAACACCGCCGCGGCGACTGCGCCCCAGAACAGCACGATCGCCCGGCGTCCCATCAGCCCATCCCGATGTGTGAGGCCACAGGCCGCACGGCCGCGTAGACGATGAGGCCGATCACGGTGGCCACCACCAGCCCGGCCACGATCATCATCGGGAGGCGCTTGCGTGGGCTCCGTTCAGGGGTGCGATCCACGAACGGCACCAGGAACAGGGCCAGGAAGATGGCCAGCGTGGCCCACAGGATCCCCGAGACCCCGACCCAGTCCTCGATCGGATAAACCCACAGCATCGGCCACGGCGGCTTGGTGATCTCGATCCCTTCGATCGGCGCCGGACCGTGCGGCGGTGGCGCCAGCACCGCGAGGATCGTGAGGACTCCGATCAGCACCAGGGCCAACGCACCGAGCTCGGCGAGGTGCTTGGTGAAGGGACGGGTCGGTTCGGGTTCGGGACCCCCCCGGAAGGGCGAGGGAGCCATCCCGTGCCGCTTCACCAGCAGAAGGTGGACGGCTACCACCAGGGTGAAGAGGAACGGGAACACCGCGATGTGCACCACGTACAGGCGGGTGAGGAACGAGATGCCTCCGAACGACGGGGAGAACCAGAAGCCGAAGCGGCCGAGGAGCTTGCCGATCTCGATGTTGTGCTCGAGGGCCTCCAGGGACTCCTGATCCCATTTCAGCACCGTTCCCGTGAAGAACAGGGTGGCCGTGATCCCGGCCAGGATCACGCCGAAGATCCAGTTGGCCTCCCGGGGGCGCTTGAAGGACCCGGAAATGAACACCCGGAGGAGATGCAGGCCGATCAGCACGATCATGGCCATGGCGCCCCAGTAGTGGAATCCCCGGACGAACTTCCCGAACGAGACCGACGTGATGATCCGCCGCACGCTCTCGTGGGCCACGGTCGGATCGGGGTTGTAGTACTGAGTAAGGTAGATCCCGGTCGTCACCATCAGGACGAAGGCGATCAGGGTCAGGCCACCGAGCGAGTACGCGAGCTTGTTGGCGTGCTCGGGGATCGGGTACTGCAGCCCCTTCAGTCCGAGCCGTTCATCCAGCGCGTCCCAGAATCGCCGCCGGATCGTTGAGCCCGCAGGCTCGGTCAGCGTCGCTCCCCTGGCGCCCTCGCTCATCGGATCTTCCTCGCAAGGGCGAGGCCGGCCAGGATCAGCACGGCACTCACGGCGAGCAGCACCGGCTCCTCCGCACCGCCAACGGGAGTCCGATCCAGGGCTTGGAGATGGGCGACCGATGGGCACGGCGATGAGAGCGGCGGAGGCGTGCGCGGCGCGTTCTCCGGCTCGATCACCGGGGCCCCGGGGCAGGCACCGATCGACCGTTCGAGCAGGATGAGGGCGTCCTCGTTCCGTCCGGCGTCCAGGGCATCCTTGGCCTGCTGCACCAGGTCCAGCAGCACACCGCGCGTGTCGTTCGACTCCAGGGCATCTCCCACCTTGTCCATGGCGTGCTCTGCGACCTCCGCCACGGGAAAGGACCCGGGATGTTCGGCGAGGATGGCGATCGCCTCCTGAACGTCGGTGATCGCCGGAACGGACTCCTCTCCCTCGTGCGCCATGGCCTGGGATGCGAGCGCTGCCAGCGATCCGACCGCCACCAGGACGCCAAGGAAGAGCCGTTGCACGAGAGAGTGATGGCGCCGAGTCATCTCACACGCTCCTCGCGAACCTGCCGACGGCTTCCAGGAGCTCCGCGGCCTTCTCCTCGCCCTTGCCCTCCTCGATCGCCTCGCGGACGCACCCGTTCACGTGGTCTTCGAGGATCAGCAGGGCGGTCGCCTCGAGCCCGGCCCGTGCGGCCGAGATCTGATCGAGCACGTCGATGCAGTACCGGCCGTCCTCCTGCATCTTGCGGATGCCGGTGACCTGCCCTTCGATGCGCCGGAGCCTCCTCAGGATGCCGTCGTGGTTGGTTCCCATGGCTGCCTCTTCGGTCCGATCCGCGCCCGGGGTCTCGATTGCCGTACCCCAGTTGGGCATAGCCTGGTCGGCGAGGAGGCGCCGGACATGGGCCGGAGGTCCCGTTCCGGGCGGGACCAACGACCGGCCGGTGCCCGGCTTCTCGTAAGGTCCGCGCGGCAACCTACCCTCGCGGGCGGGGGCGGGCTCCTACCTCGGCAGGGGGAGCCGTTTCAAGAGGAGCGCGTTCACCGCCACGAGGAGGCTCGAGCCAGACATCGAGAGGGCCGCGATCTCCGGCCGAAGCACCAGCCCGAAGGCCGGCTCGAACACCCCGGCCGCGATCGGTATCGCCACCGAGTTGTAGCCGATGGCCCATCCCAGGTTCTGCCGTATCTTGCGAAGCGTTCCACGCCCGATCGCAAGGGCGGTCGGCACGTCGAGCGGATCGGAGCGCATGAGGACGACATCGGCCGTCTCGATCGCGACATCCGTGCCCGCGCCGATGGCCATCCCCAGGTCGGCCTGGGCGAGCGCAGGGGCGTCGTTGACGCCGTCTCCGACCATCGCCACCTTCTTCCCCGCCCGCTGCAGCTCCGCGATTCTGCTCGCCTTGTCGCCCGGAAGCACGTCGGCGATCACCGTCTGCACGCCGAGCTGGGCGGCGATCCGTCTCGCCGTGGCCTCGTTGTCGCCTGTGAGCATGACCACCTCGACACCGGCATCCTTCAAGGCGGCCACGGCCGCGCCGGAAGTCGGCCGAGGTGCGTCGGCGATGCCCATCAATGCCACCGCCTCCCCATCCACGGCCACGCAGACCACGGTGCTCCCGGTCGAGGCCAGATCCTCGCGACGGGTCTTCAGCGAGCCGAGGTCGACCCCTTCCCGGTCCATCAGGCGCACGTTCCCCACCGCGACACGGTGGCCATCCACGAGGGCGATCGCGCCGTGCCCCGGGACGTTCTCGAACTTCTCGGCGCGAACGTTCGGGATCCCCCTCGAGTCGGCGTGCTTCACCACGGCCTCTGCAAGGGGATGCTCCGACTCGCGCTCGACCGCCGCCGCCAAGCGGAGGACGCCGTCCTCCGTCATACCGTCGAGGACCACGTCGGTCACTTCCGGCTCCCCCTTGGTGAGCGTGCCGGTCTTGTCCATGACCACAGCCTGGATCCGGGCCGAGGTCTCCAGGGCGATCGCGTTCTTGAACAGGATCCCTCGCTTCGCACCGAGGCCCGTCCCCACCATGATCGCCGTCGGGGTGGCCAGCCCGAGCGCGTCGGGGCAGGTGATCACGACGACCGTGATCGCGTAGAGCGTCGCCGTGCTGAGTGACTCTCCAGCCGAAAGCCAGACCGCCAGGGTCGCCGCCCCACCGACCAGAGCCACGAACACGAGCCAGAACGCGGCGCGGTCCGCCAGGCGTTGGCCCGGCGCCTTGGAGTTCTGGGCCTCCTGCACGAGTTTCACGATCTGCGCCAAGGCCGTGTCTGCCCCGACCTTCGTGGCTCGGACGCGGAGCGTCCCGTTCTTGTTGATCGTCGCCCCGATCACCTCGGAGCCGGGTGCCTTCGACACCGGGAGGCTCTCGCCGGTGACCACCGACTCGTCGACCTCGCTCCGGCCCTCCTCGATGACGCCATCGACGCCGATCTTGTCGCCGGGACGCACGAGCATCAGATCGGCCACTCGGACCTCGGCCGTGGGGATCTCGACGATCTGACCGTCCCGGATCACCGTCGCCATCGGTGGCGCAAGGTCGAGGAGCGCCCGGATCGCGTCGTTCGCCCCGCCCCGCGCCCGCATCTCGAACCAGTGACCCAGCAGGACGAAGGCCGCCAGCACCGTGGCGGCCTCGTAGAACGTGTCACCTCCACCGGTGAGGGTCACGACGAGCGAGTAGAGCCAGCCCGCTCCGATCGCCACCGCCACCAGCACCATCATGTCCAGCGTTCGCGCCCGCAGCGCTCTGACTGCGCCATCGAAGAAGATCCACGCCGAGTAGAAGATCACCGGGAGGCTGAGCAGAAGCAGCCAAACATCGTCGCGGAGGCCGAAGGGCGCTCCCGCGTCGAAGTTCAACACGTCCCGGCCGATCGGTGACCACAGCAGGATGGGGATCGAGAGCAGCGCAGCCGCCAGGAACCGGTTGCGCATGTCGCGGACCATCGCGTCCATCGACATGCCGGCATGGCCGCCGTGGCCCATCATCTCGTGCGGGGTCGGCAGCGCCTCCTCGTGAGCCATCGCGTGCTCCGCGTGCTCCGGTGCCGGCGCGACGGTCGTCGTTCCGTGCCCGGCGTGACCCGTGTGCTCCGCGGGCGCCGCAGGAGCTTCCGCGACCGTCGCGTGTCGGGTGTGCATCGCGTGGGCTGGATCGGGTTCCATCAAGGGATCGCAGATGTGCTCCGGCACCGACTGCCCCGCGCAGTGGAAACCGCAGTCCTCGACCCAACGGCGGAGCTCGGCCACCGAGGTCCTCGCCGGATCGAAGGTCACGCTGGCCGTCTGCCCGACGGGGTTCGCCTCGACACTGATCACCCCGGGACGGTGCCCCAGGACCCGTTCAACCACGCTCTTCTCGCTGGCCAGGTACATCCCACCGACGTGGAGCACCGCCGAGGCGACCTTCCCATCGTCATTCCGCCTGTGAGGGCCGGCCTCGCGCCTCCCGTGCGCTCCACGCTGAGTCGGTCTGCTGCGGGGTTCCGCGCCCATTTCGTCGTTCATCCCGTACAAGCCAATCACAAGCCGGCCTCAACAGCCCTGGCCGTGTCCGGCAGGCGTTTCAGGAAGCGCGCCGGTGATGCCGCGAACTCGTCCCGGCATGCCTGAGCGCAGAAGAAGTACGTCTGGCCGTCGTGATGGAAATGCGGCGCGTCGGTGCGATCCACCGCCATCCCGCACACCGGATCGGTCGCCATCTCGCTCATCGAGCGAAACTGCCCGTCCTCGAGCCAGAGCACGCGATCCGCGATCCCCTTCAGCCGCGCATCGTGGCTCACGATGATGACGCTCTTGCCCTCGTCGGCGATGTGCCGAAGGAGCCTCGCGATCTCGTGACCGATCTTGGAGTCAAGGTTCGCCGTCGGCTCGTCGGCGAGGATCACCGCGGGCTCGTTGGCCAGGGCTCGGGCGATGGCCACCCGTTGTTTCTCCCCTCCGGAGAGCTTCTCGGGTCGGAACCCTTGTCGCTCCGCCAGGCCGAAGCCGTCAAGCAGCTGAACCGCGCGATCGCGGGCGCGATGGCCCGTCACGCCGGACAGGTTCAAGGCGAACTCCACGTTCTCTTCGGCGGTGAGGGCCGACAGGAGGTTGAAGTCCTGGAACACGAACCCGAACCTTCGGGCGCGGAATTCCGGGAGTTGCGATTCCGGGAGATCGGTCAGCGTCACGCTGTCCACGGCGATCCGCCCCGACGTCGGACGAAGCATCGCTCCGAGCATCGAAAGGAGCGTGGTCTTGCCGCTCCCCGAGGGTCCCATGATCAGGACGACCTCGCCGGGGCGGACCTCGAGGTCGATGCCCCGGACCGCGCGCACCTCGACGTCGCCCTCGCCAAACGTCTTCTCGAGCCCTTCCGCCTTGACCGCGAACGCATCCATGGCTACCCCCGAAAGACCGTGACGGGATCGACCCGCCACACCTTGATCAGTGGAGCGACGGCCCCCAATGCGCCGAGAACCGCGCCTCCCACCGCGACACGAACGATGGCCGCCCCCTCGAACGCGATGGAGATGTTGCCCGCGGACCGGCCTAGGGCCCAGGCAAGGACGACGGCGAGGACAACGGCCAGCGCCATGGCCGTCCCGACGGTCCACGCCGCCTGGGCGAGCACAACATCGGCCAGGCGGCGCGGCCTCGCCCCCAGGGCCTTCATGACCCCGACCTCCCTCAGCCGGGACAGGGTCGCCGTGTACAGCGTCAGGCCGATCACCGCCATCCCGATCAGGAACGCGGCGAGGGTCATGATCTGTAGAAGCTGGGCGGTCATATCCCTGGCCAGGGCCAGCTCCTGTGCCGAGAACTTCGGCGTGGGCAGCGCCGTGAGCCCCGTTGCCGCCTCGATCCGCCGAGCGACCAGGTCGGGGGAGGCGGCTGCGCCGACGAGGATGTAGCTCGCGATGAGGCGCCGCGTCGCCGCGAAGTCATCGAACCGAACGAACGCGACCGTGTTGGCGAGGTTGGTCAGGCCCGAGGTGAGCCCCGAGATCCGCCAGGTGCGGCCGAGGATCCTCACTGGATCGCCCACCGTGAGCCCAAGGTTCCGGGCGGCTCGCGCATCGATCACGATCTCCGCCGGCTCGGGCTCACGCCCTCCCGCGAGCGTCACCGGGCCGCCCCGGCCGCCAGGCACGTAGCCGACCACGTACGTGAGCTGCTCCCCGCCGTCGGTCGCCAGCGCGTCGGGTGCGTACAGGATGGGGTCGGCCCAGGTCACGCCGGGGAGCGCCCGGATCCGCTCCACATCCCCCAACGGCACGGAGGAGGAGGCCATGTGCATGTTCGTCACGCCTCGCTGGGCGACGAACACGCCGGCCGGCGATGTATCGATGTACCGCGTCAACTCGCGTGTGGCCCCGTTCACGATCCCGTCGAGGACGAGGATCATCAGGAACGTGACCGCCACGCCCGCGATCCCGAGGACCGCGCGGCGGCGCTCGACGAACAGGTTCCTGCGTCCAACCGGCACTCCCCGCATCTGCCTCACCCCCTGTAGACCGACGCCGGATCGAGCCGGGCCACCCGATAGGTGGGGACGATCGCCGCCAGGAGCGCCATGACGCCGGCCGCGATCATCATGCCTCCGACGGCACCGAACGTAAGCGAGCTCGGGAACTGAGGGCGATAGCTGACGAGCACGCGCGAACCGACCGCGAACAGGACGAAGCCCTCGAGCGTTCCGAGCGTGGCGAGCACCAGCGTCTGTCCGGCCACCATCCGGAAGAGCCGCCTTCGACTCGCGCCCATCGCTTTGGCGATCCCGTACTCGCGCAGGCGATCGGCGACGCCGGAGTAGACCGTGAGCGCCACGATCAGGGTCCCGGCGGCAAAGGCGATCAGGATCATGAGGTTGAACACGCGTCCCAGGATTCCCGCGTACACCTCACGTTCGCCCGCGGCGATCGACGCCGGCGGATCCACGGCCAGCCCGATGCGCTGCCCGATGGCTTGCTCCACCGAGGCGGGACTGGAGGTTCGCACCAGGATGAACGTCGCCGTCCGGGACTCACCGAACAGGCGCTCCGCCGACTCCAGCGACACGAACACGAAACCGCCACCAGTGAAGGTTCGCGTCCGAGAGGACAGCCCCACGACACGGAACGGCTGACCTTGGACGGCGAAGGTGTCCCCGACCCCGACCCCGTGATCGGCCGCGAGGCTCTGATCTATCACCACCTCGCCGCCCGCCTCCACCGTCCGGCCGGCGGTGATCTCCCAGGGCCCTCCCATCGCGCCGGGCCCGAACCCGATGACGCTCAGCGCCTCCTTCGTCCCGTGCAGGTCGAGGATCGCGAACTTCGCGATCACCGGATCCGCCCGCTGCACCTCGGGAATCGCCCGGATCGAGGCGACGGCTGAGAGCGGAACGGCCCCCTCGGTGAGCACCATCGTCCCCGGCTCTCGCACAAAGAGGCTCGCGCCGACCCGGTCCGGGTAGGCCGAGATCCCCGCGAGCACGCCACCCCACAGTCCTTCGAGGAGCAGGATCAGGGCTACGGCGAGCCCGACCCCCAGCGTGCTGATGGCCAGGCGGCGTCGATCGGCGAGGATGTTTCTCCGCGCGACCGGAACGTTGGTGTTCATCGGGACCACCTACCCTCCCTGCTATACCTAGGTACGGTATAGAGCCGATCCGGTGAGCCCGGCAGGGACCTTCGACACCTTTCGGGCGGGACTAGTGCACGTTCGGAGGACGGCTTCATGCGGGCCGCAGACGAAGCTCACCGCGTCCTCACACCGCCGGCCGAATATCCGTGCATGCGAAGCCTCAGCACGTCCGCCGCGGACACCGCTCGCTCTCTGGAGGTCGTCGTCGTTCGATCGCCTGCCTGTCACCTCTGCGAGGATGCGCTCGAGTCCCTGGCCGAGCTCGCCAAGGCATACCCCTTCGACGTGCGCGTGCTCGAGATCGACTCCGACGAGGGACGCGCGATTGTGACCCGCTACCGGCCGGCCCTCTCACCGGCCGTGGTGATCGACGGGCGCCTGTTCAGCTCCGGGCGGCTCCCGAGCAAGAAGCTCCGGCGGATGCTCGAGCGGGTGACCTGAGATGGGCGGGCTGCTCTCCGGCGGATCGATCCTCGCCGCGTTCTTCGGGGGCGCGGTCGCCCTGTTCAGCCCGTGCTGCATCGTGTTCCTGCTCCCCTCCTACATGGCCGCTGGGGTGAAGAACCGGCGCTGGCGCCTGCTGCCGCTCACGCTCGTGTTCGCGGCGGGGCTCGGCCTGGTCCTGCTCCCGATCACGCTCGGGATGGGCTTGCTGGCGCAATCGCTATCCCGCTTCCATACCCCGTTGTACCTCGCCGGGGGGCTGCTCCTGCTCGCGATGGCCGCGCTTTCGCTTTCCGGCCGGTCGTGGAGCCTGCCCTCGTTCATCCACTCCCCGGCACCGGACCGGAGCGACACGGCCGGCGTCTTCGCCCTTGGAGTGTTCTCGGGTGTGGCATCGTCATGCTGCGCCCCCGTGCTCGCGGGCGTCATGACGCTGTCCGCGCTCTCGTCCTCGCTCGCCGGATCGGTGGCGCTCGGACTCGCCTACGTCTTCGGGATGGTGTTCCCCCTGTTCCTGCTCGCCTCGTTCTGGGATCGGTTCCGCCTTGGCGAGCGCCGGGTCTTCCAGAGCCGGGCGATCCGGCTCCACGTCGCGGGCAAGACGCTCGTCACCAACACGATGAACGTCGTGATCGCTGCCGTGTTCGCGGCGATGGGCGGCCTGGTCCTCGCCCTCGCCGCAGCGGGCAACCCGATGGGCTCGGGCGGTCCTCAGCTCGCCGTGGGCCGTTGGCTGACCACGTTCTTCACGCGAGTCCTCTCGTTCCTCGACCCCGTACCCGACGCCGTCCTCGGTCTTGCCCTTCTCGGTCTCGCCGCGGGCTTCGTCACGTTCGCACTCCGGGGCGGCCGCGATGCGGCGCGCCCCACCAAGCTGGGAGGTTCCTGCCATGAGCACGACGAAGGTGCGTCCGCGGCCCTCGCGGACCACGCGCCGCAACAAGCCGAGCACGACGAGGCGGAAGAGATCATCGCTCGCTAGGCGGTGGCGGCCCCTCTGGTCGATCGGCATCGGCCTCGCGGCGATCGGGGTCGTCGCAATGATGCTCCTCGCGAGCCGTTCACCGCGGTTCGGTGAGGGTGTCGGGACCCAGGCACCGGCGTTCACCCTAGCCTCGACCGCCGGCGGGACGGTGTCCCTGGCCGACTTCCGCGGGAAGGACGTCCTCTTGTACTTCAGCGAGGGCGTGGGCTGCGACACGTGCTTCTACCAGATGCGCGATCTCGAGCAGAACGCGGCGAAGCTCTCGACGAACGGGCTGACGGTGGTGCCGATCGTCGTGAACCCGGCGAACCAGGTGCAGGCGGAGCTGGACCGCTTCGGGCTCGCGACCCCGTTCCTAATCGATGGCGACGAGAGCGTGTCGAACGCGTACGGCGTCGTGGGGACGGGCATGCACGAGAATCTGCCCGGTCACTCTTTCATCCTGGTCGATGCCTCCGGGCAGATCGCGTGGCGCGGCGACTACCCGTCCATGTTCGTCACCACCGACCAGTTGCTATCGGACATCGGCTCGGCCCGCTGAGACATCGGCCTGGGCGGAAGCCCGTTCCCGGTGGGCGCAGCCGGGCCGACCCAGCCGTGCCGACCCAGCCGTGCCGACCCAGCCGTGCCCACCGGGAACTCTGGGATAGCTAAGCTAAGCTAGGTCACCGTGATGGTCCCGACCATCCCGCCGTCGTAGTGGCCAGACTCGTGACAGCCGTAGAGGATCGTGCCCGGCTTGTCGAACGTGACCGTGGCTTCCTTCGTCTCTCCCGGAGCAAGCGTCAGAGCGGGCATGTCCATGTCCATCCCATGCCCCATGGAGTCGTCCGAATCCATCTCCTCTTCGTGGGCCATCTGCGTGGCTTCGTCTCCAAGAATGAACTCGTGCGGATCCGAGCCAGAGTTGGTCACAGCGAACCGGATCGGCTCGCCCGCCTTCACGGTCACCTGGGATGGATCGAACCGGAGCGAGTCGAGAGCGGTGATCTCGACCGTGCGAACGCCGCCGGATGTCTCTGCCGTCGAGGCCTTCGAGCAGGCGGCGAGGACGACTGCGAGCCCGACCAGAACGAGTAGGGTTCTTGATCTCATCAACACACTGATCCCTCCATGACGTTAGACGGGACTGCAGAGTCGACGTCCGGGGATCAGGGTCGAAGCACGGTTCCCTGCTGCGGTGGCGGCCTCCCGGTCATTGGAGCAGGTCGGTCCGGGATCGGCGAGAAACGAAGAGAGCCGAGGATGACCAGCGACCGGACGACGAGGGCTTCGTGATCGGACGCCGCCATGCCGATCACCACGATGACGGCGAGACACGTTCCCATCATCATGAAGTGCTCGCCCATGCCGACCAGGTGCCACGCGAGCGCGAAGGCCAACAGGATCAGGAACAGTGCGACGACGATCCTGAGGCGGGGATCGCGGATCAGTCGCCGGAGAGGTCGCGCAAGGTCGAGCATGTGGCAACGCAGACTACCAGCGGGTCGATGCTCACGCTGACCGCACGCATCACCCGCTCATTCCGCGATGTGCGGGACGAGCGTCGACTTCGCAAGGAGACCCGCCGCGGTCAGCTCGGTTCCGGCGGACAGTCGGGGTAGTACGGGGAACGCTCGGGGTCCATCTTCCTCCTTCCTCTCGCGCGGTCAGCAGCAGACTAGGTTAGGCGCTTACGCCGCGTACTTCTCGGGCTCGACCATGAAGTTATCGTGGCAGCTCTTCGAGCAGAAGTAGTACGTCTGGCTCTCGTACTCCTCGCTCGCGGCGGCTGTTGTCGGATCGATCTCCATACCGCACACCGGGTCCTTGACCGTTGCCACGGTCTCCTCCTTCCTGGTCGGCGCAGGCTCGTCGACCTCCACCCGAACAGGCCCCGGTACCCGCCGCGCGTCACCCTCGACCGCGGGCGCTTTGAACCCACGCAGCCGGTTCGCGTTCGTCACCACCGACAGCGAGCTGGCGGCCATCGCCGCGGCCGCGATCATCGGGTTCAGGACGACCCCGAAGAACGGGTACAGGATGCCGGCGGCGATCGGGATGCCGATCGAGTTGTAGATGAACGCGAAGAATAAGTTCTGCCTGATGTTCCGCATCGTGGCCCGGCTGAGCGCGAGCGCCGAGACGACCCCGCGGAGATCGCCGGAGATCAGCGTGACGTCGGCCGCCTCGATCGCAACGTCCGTGCCGGTCCCGATGGCGATGCCGACGTCGGACTGTGCGAGCGCGGGCGCATCGTTGATCCCGTCCCCCACCATCGCGACCAGCTTTCCCTCGTCTTGCAGCCGCCGAACCTCGAGCGCCTTGTCCTGCGGGAGCACCTCGGCGAGGACGCGCTCGATCCCGACCTGCCGTGCGACCGCTTCGCCGGTACGGGCGTTGTCGCCGGTGATCATGACGACTTCGATCCCGAGGTCCCTGAGGGCACGGATGGCAGAGGGCGAGTCCTCCTTGACCGTGTCGGCGACCGCGACGACGCCGGCGGGACGCCCGTCGACCGCCGCGTAGATCGCGGTCCTTCCCTCCGATGCGAGGCTGCCGGCGGACTCCTCGAGCGTCGATGGGTTCACGCCCGCGTCGGCGAGGAGCCCCTTCCGGCCGACCAACACCTCACGGCCATCGACGATCGCTCGCACGCCCTGGCCCGTGACGGAATCGAACGCGCTGGCGTCGGCGAAGGCGATCCCTCGTGCCTCTGCTCCTGCCACGATCGCCGACGCGAGGGGGTGCTCCGATGAGCGCTCCGCCGACGCCACGAGTTTGAGCAGTGTCTCCTCGTCGAACCGATCGGTAGGGACGACGTTCGTGAGGGCAGGCGCGCCCTTGGTGATCGTCCCGGTCTTGTCCAGGACGATCGTGTTCAGCTTGTGTGCGGTCTCCAGCGCCTCCGCCGAGCGGATCAGGACACCGTTCTCGGCACCCTTGCCCGTCCCCACCATGATTGACAGCGGTGTCGCGAGCCCGAGGGCGCATGGGCACGCGATGATCAACACGGAGACCGCGCTCACGAGCGCGAACGTAAGCGCGGGCGCGGGTCCGAAGTCGAACCAGATCACGAACGTCCCGATCGCGATGAACACGGCTGCCGGGACGAAGTAGCTGGCGACGAGATCCGCGAGACGCTGGATCGGCGCCTTCGACGCCTGGGCTTGTTCGACGAGCTTGATGATCTGGGCGAGCATCGTGTCCCGGCCGACCTTCGTCGCCCGGAACCGGAACGCGCCGGTCTGGTTGATCGTCGCGCCGATGACCGTGTCGCCGGGGTCCTTCGAGACCGGGATCGGCTCGCCGGTCACCATCGATTCGTCGACCGCGGAGCGCCCGTCGAGCACCTCTCCGTCGACTGGGATCTTCTCGCCGGGCCGGACGACGATGACGTTTCCGGCCTCGACGTCCTCGATCGGGATCTCCCGCTCCTCGCCGTCGCGTACGACGCGGGCGGTCTTGGCTTGGAGCCCGATGAGCTTGCGGATCGCCTCACCGGTCCCGGCCTTGGCTCTCGCCTCGAACAACCGGCCCAACATGATCAGCGTGAGGATCACGCCGACTGCCTCGAAATAGACCTGTCGGAGCTCAGAGGGAACGGCGCCTGGAGCGACGGTCACGAACAGGCTGTAGCCGAACGCCGCGCAGGTGCCGAGGGTGATGAGCGAGTTCATGTCGGCGCTGCGGTGGCTGAGGATCAACCAGCCGGTGCGATGGATAGGCCAGCCCGTGTAGAACATGACGGGCGCGATGAACGCGAGCTGCACCCACCGGTTCAACAGGAAGTCCGGTACCCAGGTCGCATCGAAGAACTGCGTCGCCATGACGGCGGTGAGCACCGGTGTCGTGAGGATCGCACCGACGATCACGCGATGCCTGAGGTCGCGGATCTCGGCGCGCCGAGCGATCGCTTCCGCGTCTTCGGTATCTGCCGACCCGGGCTGGCGCCGCTCCTCGACCCGGTACCCGGCCGCCTGGACGTCGCGGCGCATGTCCTCGGTCCGGATCTGCGAAGAGTCGAAGTCGATCATCAAGCGCTCGGCGCCGTAGTTGGTCTCCACGCGGTCGACGCCTGGAAGTCGCTCGAGCAGGGATCCGATGTTGGTCACGCACGTCGGGCAGGCAACACCGTCGGCCCGAAGGGCGAACTCCACCCGGCTCGTACCGCTGACCTGTCGGGTCGGTCCCACACCCACGGCCCTGGCCACCTCATGCGCGTGTGTCGTCAGGGGGGCGGTGTTCGAGGCGACGAGCGCAGTCTCAGACGTCTCGGCCGGCATCTCGCCCGAGCCGTTTCCTGCCTCAACCACGAGCGTGCCGTGGAGCATGTTCATCCCACAGGCGAAGCCGAACTCCCCCGTCCGCGCGGGCATGAGCTCCACGGTCGTCCGACCGAAGGCGGCGAGCGACTTGCTCACTCCGAAATCCGGGAACACGACGCGCGAAGAGCAGTCGCTGTTCTCCTGGCGGTCGAAGATGAGTCGAAGGGGCACGCCCTCCTTCACCGTGATGAGGTTCGGGGAGTAGCCACCCTTGACGGTGATTTCCACCTCTTGCATCCCACCGCGGAGCTCGGCTCGCCTCGCCTGCTTCGGCCCGAAGAAGAACCAGCTGAGCAACGCGATGAGCGCCACCCCCAAGCCGGTCACCAAGATCTCCGTCCCCGTCATGTCTCCCTCGTCCCTTCAGCGGCTCCCGTTCACGCTGGCGGTCGCCCGATCCACGGTCCGATTGGCGCTTCCTCCTCATACCTATACCCTGGGGGGGTTCTATCGTCAACCGGCCAGCGATGGATGGAGGAAACCGTGGCAACGCAGACACGCGGCTACACCGCGACCAAGGACCAGCTCATCGGGCGCCTGGCCAAGATCGAGGGACAGGTCCGGGGGGTGGCCAAGATGGTCGACGAGGATCGGTACTGCATCGACGTGGTGACCCAGATCAACGCCGCCAGGGCAGCCCTGGACAAGGTGGCCCTCGGTCTGCTGGACGGCCACGTCCGCCACTGCCTTGTCGGTGGCCACGGGGGGCCCCGCGACCCGGACGAACAGACGCACGAGCTGATGGGCGCCGTCGGGCGGATGGTCTCTCGGTAAGGGCTGGTTCGGAGTCCGACGACCCTGTTGCAGGGGGTCCTTCTGCCCTTCCTTCGTTCGCATGCCGCCTCCTAGGGTCGCCTCAAGGAGGCTGCCATGGGCAACTGGATGCAGTTCGAGAAGTGCGCCAGGTGCGGTTGGGACATCGGGACCGGCGAGGGCGAGCGGAGCTGTTCGTGGGGCGAGTGCGCGTACCTCCCCGAGGAGCTGGACGTGTACTGCGAGCAGTGCCGCTTCAACTACTTCAGCCTCGAGGGCAATCCCACCTGTGATGATCCGTTGACCTGCGAGCACGCGTCGGTCCCTCTCGCCCATGTAGAGAACTACCGCCGATGGGCGACTGCGCGGGGCATCCCTGTCGGCGCCCCATAGCGTCGCGGCGCCTCGACGGAGGGACGTGATGAGCGCGACGGCGCCGGCTCCGATCCTCCTCGTCGAGCATGACGAACAGCGAAGGGCCCTCTTCGGCGGGTGGCTGCAAGACGCCGGGTACGAGGTTCTCGCGTGCCCGGGCCCTTCGGCTCCCGGTATTCCTGTATCGGCAGTCGAGAGGGTCACCGCGCACTGGTGGATCCCTGTGGGGTAAACAAATTCGATCGGCCTATTGACATGCGGCGTTGCCGCGACGCCTGGGAGTCGGTCAGACTGCGCCCGTGCTCGCGTGCCTCCTGTATCGGGTGCTGTGCGGGGTTCTCGGCCTGCTCGTCCGGATGGGCGTCGATGACCGGGACCTGGAGATCGCCGTGCTCCGCCATCAGCTGAGGATCGTGAGGCGGCGGGGGAAGCGACCCCGCTACCGCACTGCCGACCGGGCCCTCCTGGCCGCGGCCAGCAGGTTCCTCTGCCGCGAGCGGTGGTCCGCCTTTCCAGTCTGTCCCGACACGCTCACCCGCTGGCGCCGACTCCTCGTGAGCGGCAAACGGTCCAGGCGGCGTCGAGGGCCAGGACGTCCCCCCATCGATCCCGAGGCACGCGAGCTGATCCTTCGGATGGCCAGGGAGGACAGCACCGGCACAGACGATCCCCTTTGCCACCAAGGCCTGGCTCCAGAGATTCCCCTCGCTTCCGCACCACCCCCGTTCAAGTCTGCAGCGATACCGATCTGGGGCCGGTGGTCACCCTCTGATGGGGCCGTCCGGAGGGGGACGAGAGGCACAACGCCCAGCATGCTGGAGGACAGACATCCCGACGCGGTCGGCGAGCGGGTGCAACGGAGAGGCCAGGGCCGCCGGTGGGAGGTGAGAGCCAGATGGTCCGTATCGAAGGTGATCTTCATCAACCGGCCGGTGGAAGAGGTGTTCGACCTCGTGGCCGATGAGCGCAACGAGCCGCGCTTCAATCCCCGGATGCGCCGGGCCGAGAAGATCTCGGAGGGACCCATCGGCGTCGGCACCCGCTTCCGGGCGGAGACCGTGAAGCATGGGCCGTCGGGATGGTCATCGAGTACACCGGCTACGAGCGGCCCCAGAGGCTCGCTTCGACCACGCGCATGTCCTCACATGGATATTCGGTACACCCTGACGTTCGAGCCCGTTCCCGAGGGGACCTGGATGCGGTGGTCGGGGGACCTGGAGCCGCTTGGCATCCTCAAGGTGATCACGCCGCTGGTCGCCTGGATGGGCCAGCGATAGGAGCGAAGAATCTGGACGGGCCTCAAGCGCCTCCTCGAAGGGTAGATGACGCCTGCCGTCTCTGCGTGGGCCGACCGACGGATGCCTCCACGCGCTGGGAAGCCTGACCCGTAGAGCCCCCAACATCTTCGCGTTGGCACGCTGTTGGCAACTCAGCGGCCAGCCGTTCCTGAAGGATGCGAGCCGTCGTTGGCCCCTTGCCCTTCAGCTCCACGACATACGGCTCCGAGAACCGGTATTGGTCCGATAGACGCTCGTACACCGTTTCGGATGCCTGAATGGTGCCCGGTGCAGCGTTGGTTTGGAGTCGGCTGGCGGTGTTCACGGTGTCACCCCAGATGTCATACGCGAACTTCCGGCGCCCGATCACGCCCGCCATCACCGGGCCACAGGCGACCCCGATCCTGACGCCGATCGATGCACGACTCGGCCACCGAAGACCCGAAATGCACTCGCGGACCTCCAGGGCCATCTCGGCGGCCGCCTCCAGATGATCCGGCCGGGGGTCCGGGACGCCGGCGGCGGCCATGTAGGCGTCGCCCACCGTCTTGATCTTCTCCAGGCCGAAACGGTCGGCAAGCCGGTCGAACCGGGTGAACACGTCGTCGAGGGCCGTCACCAGCTCCGCCGCGCTGCTGATGGACGCCTGCTCGGTGAAGCCCACGAGATCCGCGAACAGCACGGTGACGTCGGCGTACCCCTGTGCGAGGTGCCGGGCGTCGATGCGTGGGTCCCGCACCTTCAGTCTGCCGATGATTGCCTCGGGGAGCACGTTGCGGAGAAGG
>WNFU01003379.1_pt1 | contig 40969 bp, 34 predicted proteins | sample 5400121 | NCBI WGS metagenome assembly WNFU01 (sample SAMN13153360, study PRJNA577476) | soil metagenome | isolation source: 100 cm soil or saprolite under grassland replicate 1 | place: USA:California | collected 2016-06-15
GGTACGGTCTTTTTTCGGACCCGGGCTTTTAAACGATCTGCCGCGCCGGGGTTCTGGTTTGAAAGTGGCCACGAAAGCTTACCTCAAACCATCAAAACCATCATACAAGGCTTTATGCTGCCGCCCGCATCCGCGGGCTAAGATACGACATACACGCTTTGTGTAAAAATGTGGGTAATGACAAGGCTTTATGCTGGCGCCCACTTCGCGGGCTGGTTCACAAGTCATGCCAGCGTCTTGATTTTCAACTCGGCCAATTGTCCCGGCGCCACCGCGCTCGGGGAGTCGGTCATCAGATCGGACCCGCTCGCCACCTTAGGGAAGGCGATTACTTCGCGCAGCGATTTGGCCTTCGCGAAGAGCATCACTGTCCGGTCGAGTCCGATGGCGATTCCGCCGTGCGGAGGCGTGCCGTAACTGAGCGCGTCCAGGAAAAAGCCGAATTTTTCGCGCGACTCTTCTTCGCTCATTCCGAGCGCCTTGAAGACTCTCGATTGTACGTCCGAGCGGTGGATTCGGATCGAGCCGCCGCCCAGCTCGGCGCCGTTGAACACCAGGTCGTAGGCCTTGGCGCGCACCGAACCCGGATCGCTTTCGAGTTTGTCCAGGTCTTCGTCGACCGGCGAGGTGAACGGGTGGTGCATCGCGTACCATCGCTTGTCGTCTTCGTGGTATTCGAACATCGGGAAGTTGACGACCCATAGCAGGCGGTACTGGCTCTCGTCGATCAATTTTTCGCTGCGGCCCACTTCCAGCCTCACCTGGCCGAGCGCGTTGCAGACCACGTCCCACTTGCCTCCGACCATCAGGATCGCGTCGCCCGCTTTCGCGCCGGCGGCCTCGATCACGGCGTTGACGCCCTCGGCGCCGAGCGATTTCGTCAAGGCGGATTTGCTCTCGCCTTCCAACACCTGAATGTAAGCCAGTCCGCCCGCGCCGTGTTTCTTCGCGTGCTCGACGATGTCGTCGAACCGTTTGCGCGACCAATTGGCCGCCCCGGGGACGACGACGCCTTTGACCGCGCCGCCTTTCTTGACGGCGTCGGCGAAGACCATGAACGCGCCGCCCTCGAACTGCGCGCTCAGATCTATGAGCTCCAGGCCGAAGCGCAGGTCGGGTTTGTCCGAGCCGAATCGGTTCATCGCCTCGGCGTAAGCCATTCGCGGGAAGGGCGTCGCGGGCGGCTCGACGCCGGCCGCTTTGAAAAGCTCGACGATCAGCGGCTCGATCGCGGCGAACACGTCGTCCGGCTGGACGAAACTCATCTCGATGTCTATCTGCGTGAATTCGGGCTGGCGGTCGGCGCGCAAGTCCTCGTCGCGGAAGCATCGCGCGATCTGGAAGTAGCGGTCGTAGCCCGAAATCATCAACAGTTGTTTGAACAACTGCGGCGATTGCGGCAGCGCGAAGAACTTGCCCGGGAAGGTGCGCGACGGCACCAGGTAATCGCGCGCGCCTTCGGGCGTCGATTTCGTCAGGATCGGCGTCTCGATCTCGTAAAAGCCCTGCGCGTCGAGCGCGCGGCGCGTGGCCAGCGCCAACTCATGTCGCAGTTTGAAATTGCGCTGCATCTCGGGACGGCGCAGGTCGAGGTAGCGGTACTTCAGCCTCAGGTCTTCAGCCGCCTTGCAGTTGTCTATCTCGAACGGTGGCGTCTGCGCGTCGTTGAGAATCTTCAACTCCGAGGCGAGCACTTCGACCTCCCCCGTCGCCATGTTCGGGTTGTAGTTCTCTTCGGTGCGCGCGACGAGCTCGCCGGTGACGGACAGCACGTACTCGGAGCGCGCCTGCCGGGCGCGCTCGAGCAGCCGGGCGTCGACCTCTTCGCGGAAGACGACCTGAGCGACGCCGTCGCGGTCGCGCAGGTGGATGAAGAGCAGCGAGCCGTGGTCGCGATAACTGTTGACCCAGCCCATCAGCGTGACCGTTTGACCTACGTGTTCGCGGCGCAACTCGCCGCAGGAGTGAGTGCGTTTCGTCTGTCCTAAATGATCAAGCATTACTTCTTACCTATTTAATCAGCCACAGAGATCACAGAGAGCACAGAGATAATATTCGAGCCAATCTCTGTGATCTCTGTGATCTCTGTGGCTATTTTCGAGATAGTTTTGTGATGATTTCGTCGAGGGAGAGCGATTCCTGTTCGCCCGACGCCAGATTCTTCAAACCGTACTTGCCGCCGGCCACCTCGTTTTCGCCGATGATAAGCGCGTAGCGGGCGCGCGATTTGTCAGCCGCCGCCATCGCCTTTTTCATCTTGCGGTCCTCGAACTCCATCGCCACGGCCACGCCGGCGGCGCGCAGATCGCGGGCGACTTCTAAGGCGCGGGCGCGCGCCGCGTCTCCCAGAAAGACGATGAAGATGTCGAGCGCGTCCGCAGCGCGCAACCTTTCCGCCTCGTCGTCGGGCAACACCATCACCATCCGATCCAGACCGAACGCGAAGCCGAAGCCCTTGGTCGGCGGGCCTCCGAGCGTTTCGCTCAAGCCGTCGTAGCGTCCGCCGCTGATCAGCGTGTTCTGCGCGCCGAGCTTGTCGTTTTCGACGATTTCGAACACCGTGCGGGTGTAATAATCCAGCCCGCGCACCATCCGCGGGCTGACCATGTAGGCGATGCCGCGCGCATCGAGATGCGCCTTGAACTTCTCGAAATGCCCGCGCGAAGCTTCGTCGAGCGAGTCGGTGATCGTGGGCAGCGTCTCGATCACCGGCTGGCAGCTTTCGACCTTGCAATCGAATACGCGCAGCGCGTTCGCTTCGTACCTGTGATGGCAATCGGCGCAGAGCTTGTCTAGCTTCGGCCTGATCGCCTCGCGCAGCTTCTCCAGATAGGCCGCGCGGCTGGCCGGTTCGCCGACCGAATTGATCATCAGCGTAGTGTTAATGATCTTCAGCTCCTTCAAGAACCAGTCGAGCATTTCGATCACTTCGGCCTCGATCGCCGGGTCATCACTCGACCCCATGACTTCGGCGCCGATCTGATAGAACTGGCGGTAGCGGCCCGCCTGCGGGCGCTCGCGGCGGAACATCGGGCCGGAGTAACAGAGCTTGGTTAATTCGCCCGGCGATTTGTCGGCGAAGATTTTGTGCTGGATGTAAGCGCGCACCACCGGCGCGGTGTTTTCGGGCCGCAGCGTCAGCGATTCGCCTTCACTGTCGGCGCGGGCGCGGTCGACGAAGGTGTACATCTCCTTGTGGACGATGTCGGTAGCTTCGCCGACGCCGCGCGCGAACAGTTCGGTCTTCTCGAAGATCGGCGTGCGGATTTCGCGGTAACCGTAGCGGCGGAAGGCCTCGCGCGCCACGTCCTCGACGCGCCGCCAAAGCGGCATGTCCTCGGGCAAAATATCTCTTGTTCCTCGAACAGTCTGAATCATAATTAGTTTCTGTTGTCGTCGTTCAGTTGTTTTTCGCTGATTTCGGACGACCGCCACTAAATGGCGCTACAGGCGGGATCGGGCCTGACAGATTAAGTCGCGGATTGTAGCATATCCCTGGGAGCGCAGGCATCCTTGCCTGCGCGTTCCGGCAAAGGCCGACTGACCGAAGCAAGCAGGCAGGGATGCCTGCGCTCCCAGGGGTTTCCAGAGGGGGAATCATGCTAACAATTGAACGGCGCGCCAACATCTTGCTGCTCACGCTCAATCGCGCCGAAAAGCGCAACTCGCTTCACCCGGATTTGATCGACCACTTGTCGAACGCGCTCGACGACGCGTCGGACGACGAATCTCTGAACGTCGTCGTCATCACGGGCGCGGGGACGACCTTCTGCGCCGGGCTGGATTTGAACCACCTGCTCGGCATCGAAACGGCGGGCAAGATCGCCTATGTCGAAGCCGCCTTCGCGCTGTTCCGGCGAATCTACGCGCTGCCGCAGCCCGTGATCGCCGCGATCAACGGCCCGGCGGTGGCCGGCGGATTCGACCTGGCGGCGATGTGCGACCTGCGGCTCTGCGCGCCCACGGCGACCTTCGCTCAAACCGAAATCCTGCTCGGGCTGACTCAAATCGCCTACCCGCTCTACAAGATCATCGGCTTCGGACGCGCGAAAGAAATGGCGATGACCGGCGACGCGATCGGCGCAGACGAAGCCTATCGAATCGGGTTGGTCAATCGCATCTACCCGGGCGACGAATTGCTTGAAGAGGCTATGAAATTGGCCGGGAAATTGGCGTCGAGGCCGCGCCAGGCGTTGTTTGAAACCAAGCGGTTGAGCCACGAATTGCTCGACCTCGACACGGCTTCGGCCTTCGAGCGAATGAAAGGCGCGATCATCGAAAGGTTGTCGTCGGAAGATCATCGACGGAAGGCCGGTGAATTCGTCGAGAGATTGAGGGTTAAGAAACGGGATTTAGCCACGAATGAACACGAATGAACACGAATCTCTTCTCGACCGTGGTAGCCCGCTTGTCTCCCATCTCCTTTCCGCCATTCGTGTTCATTCGTGTTCATTCGTGGCTGAAATTCTTTGGAGGTCTTATTCTCACTCGCTTCGCACGAACTTTTCGTGATCCAGAATAGCGATCAGCTCTTTGGCCGCCGATTCGAGCGCGGCGCCGTCCTTTGATTCGAGCGTGACTTTGACGCGGTAATCAGGCGAGGAGAAACTCGGATAGGAGCCGATGGCGACTTGCGGGTGGGCGTCGGCCACTGCGCGCAGCCCTCCGGCTATGTCGAACTCTTCTTGAAGCGTGTAAAACGCCCGCGCGAAGAAGGGCGCGACGCGGAACCGCTCGCGGATCGCCATGAACTTTTTGCGGAAGAGTTCGGGCACGCCGGGCAGGATGAAGACGTTTCTGACGCTCAGCATCGGCCACCGCGCCTCTTCGGTCACGAGCAATTCGGCGCCTTCTGGCACGTCGGCCATCCGCATCCGCGATTCGTCGGCGTCGGCTCCGAAATATGTTTTCAACCTGGCTTCGAGATTCGGGTGGCGGACGAGCTGAACGTCGAAGGCGCGCGCGACTCCGGCGAGCGTCACGTCGTCGTGCGTAGGCCCCACGCCTCCCGAGGTGAAGACGTGATCGAACCGCGCCGACAGCTCGCGCACCGCCGCCGCGACCTCTTCCACGTCGTCCGGGATGGTCACGATCCGGCGCAGCGCGACGCCGAGATCGCGCAGTTCGCCGATCAGCAGACGGGCGTTCTGCTCCTCGGTCTTGCCGCTCAGAATTTCGTCCCCGATCACAAGTATCGCAGCCGTCGGTATCTTCATACGCGCAATCATATCCATAGCAGACAACAAATGGAACAAAAGTTTAATATCGAGCGTCATTGAGTGGAACAGACTTTAGTCTGTTCGTAGGCTGAATCGGGGACGGACAGACTAAAGTCTGTCCCACTCAGAATCTTCGCAAGAGACCCCTTCGCCCATCGTTCATCCAAACGAAATGAAATGGTCCCGGTCATCGCCCTCATTGTCTCTGGACTTTTTAAAAGCTTGCTGAGGAAAGGAATCTTGGCCGATGAAAACGACAATTGCCCACTTCAAAAATTCTCCGTCGCGGTCGTTCATCCTTTTGTGCGTGGCGCTTATACTCTTGCCCTTCGCGATCAAATCCGACGTAAGCGGGCAGAGGAGACGTCCTATGATCAGAAATTCCACTGACGAGACTGGCTTAGTCTTCCGTCTGAGCGAAGCTCAGGACGAAACCCGACGGCAAACGCAACAGCAGATCGCCAGACCGGCGACCGAGCCGCTCTCCGACGAGACTACTCAGAATCTGCTCAAGCGATTGCCGCCGATCAAGGTCGAAGGCGATGACGAAAAGGATTTCTCGATGCGTGACCGTTCGCTGCCTCCGCCGCGCACGGGGCAAACGATCAGCGAGGCCTTTCCGCCGACGAGCGGCGGAGATAGGCCGGAACAGGTCGCTTCAGGCCCGCTCGAAGTCCTTCGCGTTTCGCCCGAAGGCGAAGTCCCTATCGCGCCGCATCTGAGCGTCACGTTCTCGCAGCCGATGGTCGCCGTCACGTCGAACGAGGATCTGAGCGCCGCGCAGGTTCCAGTCAAACTCTCGCCGCAACCGCCTGGCAAATGGCGCTGGCTCGGGACAAAGACTCTGCTGTTCGAGCCGGCGGGTCGCTTCCCGATGGCGACCGATTACTCAGTTGAAATTCCCGCCGGGACGAAGTCGGCCGCCGGCGGCGCGCTCGGCGCGGCGAAACGATGGACGTTCTCGACGCCGCCGCCTCAGGTCAAATCGAGTTGGCCGACCGACGGCCCGCATTCGCGGAACCCTCTCTTCTTCATCGAATTCGATCAGCGCATCGAACCCGACTCGATGCTCAAAAAAATCCGCCTGAGCGCGTCGGGCCGCGCGTGGACGCTGCGGCCGGCGACCGCCGCTGAAATCGCAGCCGACGAGAACGTCGACCGGATGGTCAAAGCCGCAAATAAAGATTACTGGATCGCTTTCCGCGCCGTCGCGCCACAGGGCGCCGATCCGCAAAACCCGTTGCTGACGAGCGCAACATACACCTACGCGGTCGAATCGGGCGCGCCCTCCGCCGAAGGCCCTCGCGTGACGGCCCGCGGCCAGTCGTTCCAATTTTCGACCTACGGCCCGCTTCTAGTGAAGAGCCATCGCTGCGGATATGACAACAACTGCCCGCCGGGGACGCCCTGGATGATCGAGTTCAACAATTCACTCGACCTGAAGGCCTTCGACAAAGCGCAGATTCGCGTCACGCCAGAATTGCCGGGAATGAAATTAAACAATTACGGCAATTGGATAAACATTGAAGGCGCGTCAAAAGGCCGTACGGTCTACACCGTCACGCTCGACGCCTCGATCCGCGACGTCTACGGGCAGACGCTCGGCGAAAACAAGACGCTGACTTTCAGAGTCGGCGACGCATTTCCCAACCTGGCCGCGTCCGGCGAAGGCTTGGCTGTGCTCGATCCATACAGCCAGCCGAAGTTTTCGATCTTCAGCGTCAACCATCAGCAATTGAAGGTTAGTCTCTACGCCGTCGCTCCCGAGCACTGGAGCCAATACGCGGCTTTCATGCGCAATGCGCAGCAGTACGACTATCGTCGCGGACGGGCGATGCCGGAGATCGGGCGATTGATCTCTTCGAAGGTCATCGATGTGGCGAATAAGCAGGACGAGATTGCCGAGACGCAGATTGATTTGAAGCCCGCGCTCAACGAAGGTTTAGGCCACGTCATCGTCAACGTCGAAGCAGTTCAGCCGCCGCGCAACGACTGGGAGCGACGTTCGCTGCAAGTCTGGATTCAGGCGACTAACATCGGCCTCGACGCCTTTGTCGATAAATCGAACCTGATCGGCTGGGCCACGTCGCTCAAAGACGGAAGGCCTCTCGGCAATATCGAAATGGCGGTTGCGAATTACAAAGCCGTCGAGCAGGCGGACGCCAAAACGGGAGCCAATGGACTGGCTAATATTGCGCTGCCGAATGGCCCCGGCAAGAAGATGCTCATCGCGCGAAACGGCAAGGACGCCGCATTCTTGCCTGAAGACTTGAGCTGGTGGGACGACGGCAATTACGGCGGATGGCGGAAGCAAGCCCTCGACGATGTATTGAGCTGGCACGTCTTCGATGATCGCGGGATGTATCGTCCCGGCGAAGAGGTTCGCCTCAAAGGTTGGCTGCGTAAGGTCGGCGCAGGCCCGCGCGGCGACGTTGCGATGGTCGGCGATGTGACCAGTGTCAATTATTCGCTCAAAGATTCGCAGGGCAATGAAGTTTTGAAAGGCGATGCTCGCGTCAATGTGGCGGGCGGGTTTGACATGACTTTCAAACTCCCGCCGACAATGAATCTGGGCTATTCGCCTCTGATGTTGACGGCCGTAGGCGCCGGCGCCCTGGGCGGAAGCAGCAAATTCTATCAACACAACATTCGCGTCCAGGAATTCCGCCGCCCCGAATATGAGGTCAAAACCACCGCAAGCGAAGGTCCCCATTTCGTCCGCGGCCGTGCGACGCTGACGGTCGCGGCGAATTACTACGCAGGCGGCGGTCTGGCTGATTCCGAAGTCCGATGGTTTGTGAATGCTACGCCCGCGAACTTCACACCGCCGAATCGCGGCGATTTCACTTTCGGCAAATGGACTCCCTGGTGGGAGTATCATGGCTATCAATCCGGCGCCACGAACAGCAAGGAATTCACCGGCCGCACGGACGCCTCGGGCAAGCACCGTTTGCGAATCGATTTCGATTCGGTCACGCCGCCGCGCGCAACCTCGGTAACCGCCATGGCGAACGTGCAAGACGTCAATCGCCAGAGCGTCGGTTCTTCATTCAACTTCCTCGTCCACCCCGCCGACCTTTACGTCGGATTGCGAACTCAACGATGGTTTGTGCAGAAGGGCGAGCCGCTCGTCGTCGAATCAATCGTCACCGACCTCGACGGCAAGGCCGTCGCCAACCGCGAGATCAGGATGCGCGCCGCTTTGATCGATTGGACATACGACAAGGGCGAATGGAAAGAGCGCGAGACCGATCCGCAGGAGTGCGTGATCAAATCGGGCGCGAACGCCACGCAATGCCGCTTCGAGACGCGCGAGGGCGGGCGCTACCGCGTCACAGCTCGAATCTACGACGACCGCGAACGCCCGAACGAGACCGAATTTACGTTATGGGTGGCCGGAGGCAAACAGCCTCCGCAGCGCGACCTGGCGCAGGAGAAGGTCGAACTGATCCCGGACGGCAAAGAATACAAGGTGGGCGACACCGCCGAGATATTGGTTCAATCGCCGTTCTTCCCTGCGGAGGGCGTCTTCACGCTGCGCCGTTCGGGGCTCGTGACGAGTGAGCGGTTCACGATGAATTCCGCGTCGCACACGCTGAAGATTCCGATCAAGGAAGAGTACTTGCCGAACATTCACGTCCAAGTTGACTTGATCGGCGCATCTTCACGGCCGGACGACGAAGGCAAGCCCGATCCGAAGCTGCCGAAGCGACCAGCGTTCGCTTCGGGAACGATAAATCTTTCAATCCCGCCGGCGACGCGTAAGCTGACCGTTGCGGCGACGCCGCGTGACAAAGCGCTTGAGCCGGGCGGCGAGACCACGGTGGACGTCGAATTGCGCGACGCCGCAGGCAAGCCCGCGCAGAACGCCGAGGTCGCGCTGGTCGTAGTCGATGAGTCCGTGCTGGCTTTGACGGGTTACAAACTCGCTGATCCGCTCGACACCTTCTATTTCCAGCGCGGCGATGATGTCAGGAATCATCATCTGCGGGAGATGGTGCAGCTTGCCAAAACCGATGCTTTGATCAGTCAGATTGGACAAGCGCAAAGAGGAGGAGGAGCCTACGACATCCGGACCGCGAGCGCGGTACCGATGGCGGCGCCTCCGGCGCCTTCGGCTACGCCGGAGCCGGAGATGAAACGTAGCGCGAGAACGAGAGAATCAGCGGAGGCTCTGGCCTCAAATGAAGAACGCGAAAAAATTGTGGACGAGTCGATCCGCACTCGTATTGACTTCAATGCCCTCGCCTTCTTCGCCGCCTCGCTGCCGACCGACGCCGACGGGCGCGCCAGCGTCAAGGTTAAACTTCCTGATAACCTGACGCGCTACCGCGTGATGGCCGTCGCCGTTGCAGGTGATAAGCAATTCGGCGCCTGCGAATCCGCGATCACCGCGCGATTGCCGATAATGGCCAGGCCCAGCGCTCCGCGATTCCTCAACTTCGGCGACAAGGTCGAATTGCCGGTCGTCGTGCAGAACCAGACCGACCAGCCGCTGAAGGTTGATGTGGCAGTGCGCGCGGCGAATGCGCAATTGACCGAAGGCCAAGGTCGCCGCGTTGCAGTGCCCGCGAACGACCGCGTAGAGGTCCGTTTCCCGGCGACTACGACGAAGCCGGGCACGGCTCGATTCCAAATCGCGGCGGCGAGCGGCAAATGGGCCGATGCGGCCGAGATCAGTCTGCCGGTGTGGACTCCGGCGACGACCGAAGCGTTTGCGACCTACGGCGAAGTCGACGCGGGCGCGATCATTCAACCGGTCAAGGCCCCTTCGGACGCGTTCAAACAGTTCGGCGGATTGGAGGTCACAACCTCGTCGACGCAACTTCAGGCGTTGACCGACGCGGTGATCTATCTGACTTCATATCCATTCGAATGCGCCGAACAGATTTCGTCGCGCGTGCTGGCAATCGCGGCGCTGCGCGACGTGCTTGGAGCGTTTGACGCGAAGGGGCTGCCAAAGGCCGACGATCTGATCGCCGCCGTCGACCGCGATCTTAAACGCTTGCAGGGGATGCAGAGTCCCAACGGCGGGTTCGGATTCTGGCGGCGTGACAGCGAAACGTGGCCTTATCTGAGCATTCACGTGGCGCACTCCTTGCAGCGCGCGAAGGAGAAAGGCTTCAACACGCCTCCAGAAATGCTCGAACTGTCGAAAGGCTACCTGCGCGGCATCGAAGGACACATCCCGCACTGGTACAGCGTCGAGTCGCGGCGCGCGCTCGTCGCATACGCGCTCTACGTCCGCAACCGGATGGGCGACCGCGACGCGGCCAAGGCGCGATCGCTGATTGCTTCGGCGGGGGGAGTGGATAAACTTTCGCTGGAAGCCCTGGGCTGGTTGATGCCGGTCCTGTCGGGCGACGCGAATTCCCTCGCGGCCATTCGCCTCCATCTGAATAACCGCGCCGAAGAAACCGCCGGCGCCGCTCATTTCACTACGTCGTACAAAGACGGCGCGCAAGTGATGCTCCATTCCGACCGGCGCGCCGACGGGATCATCCTCGAATCGTTGATTGGCGACAGCCCGAAGAGCGATCTGATCCCGAAGATAGTCCGCGGCCTGCTCGCGCATCGCAAGGCCGGGCGATGGGAGAACACGCAGGAGAACTGCTTCGTGCTGCTCGCGCTCGACCGCTACTTCCAGGTCTACGAAAAGGCCACGCCGGATTTCGTGGCCCGCGCATGGTTGGGCGACGCCTTCGCCGGAGGCCACGAATTCCGGGGCCGCACGACCGACCGCCATCAGATCAACGTGCCTATGAGTTATCTGATGAGTCAATCGGGCGCGCAGAATCTGGTGTTGAGCAAAGAAGGCGCCGGACGGCTCTATTACCGCATCGGAATGAATTACTCGCCGACCAGTTTGCAGCTCAAACCGGCGGATTACGGCTTCACGCTCACGCGCGTGTACGAGGCGATTGACGACCCGAACGACGTGCGCCGCCAGGAGGACGGAACGTGGCGCATCAAGGCCGGCGCGCAGGTTCGCGTGAGATTGACGATGGTCGCGACCGCGCGCCGCTATCACGTGGCGCTCGTCGATCCGCTGCCGGCCGGCTTCGAGACGCTCAACCCTGAACTGGCGATCACGGGCCGCATCCCCCAAGACCCGAATGATCAGACTCAGGGCAATTGGCGTCGCTTTTGGTGGAGGCAATGGTTCGAGCATCAGAACATGCGCGACGAGCGCGTCGAGGCCTTCACGTCGCTGTTGTGGGAAGGCGTCTACAATTATTCGTATGTGGCGCGGGCGACGACGCCCGGCGTGTTCGTCGTCCCGCCGTCGAAGGCCGAGGAGATGTATCATCCCGAGACTTTCGGGCGCGGGGCGACTGATCGTGTAGTGGTCGAGTAATGAAAAACGCCCCTGGGTACGCGTCGCTTCCAGCGCGCAGTCTCGGCGAAAGACGTATTGATCGGAAGCAGGCGCTCCCGATGTCGCCGCCCTTGCGTTGGGCGATTGTCGTTTGCAATCGCGCCCATCCGGCCCCAAGCGCGCTGCGGGCTTCCAATGGGTCTGGCGCCCGAGACTGCGCGCTGGAAGCGACGCGTACCCAGGTTTTTTCCGTAGGAGACAGCATCACCCCGCCCAACTTCGTGACCGGAACCGGTTGGGATACGCGCAAACACCATGTCGAGTTTGCGCGCGAATTTGCGAAAGCGTACCTGGCCGCCAATTCCCCAAAACAGGGGCAGCCTGCTCGTCTGATGTCGAGTTACTAAATCAGACCACATAACATTAGTACAGATAGTGCAACCGCCGCAGGACGCCGCAGGCCCGCAGAGGGCGATCAAAACTAGTCTTTCTCCGCGTACCTTTGCGCCCTCTGCGGTTTAATGTCCCAATTCTGGTTGTCCCGATTTAGGAATCGCTTCTCCTCGCCGCATAATTGACCATCGCCCATTCCACATTGCGCATTGACACGCAGAGAGGTCTTTCAGAAGGTGATACTATGAATCGTTTTTCGAGGTTTCCCCTACGATGGTTGCTGTTCATCGGATTATTCATTCTTACGTTCTCATTGACGATCCGACACATCGTCAATGGTCAGGGCGACGGGGAGAAAGGGTTTCGGCTTCGGCTGAGCGAGGGACGGAAGAACGCGCCTCCCAGTCCGACTCCTACTATCGCCGCGCCGCCATCATCTCAATTGCCCGACGATGCGACGCAGAACCTGCTCAAACGATTGCCGGCGATTACCGCCGCCGCCGATGACAAAAAAGATTTCGCCATCCGCGAGCGTTCATTGCCGCCGCCGCGCACGGGACGCGTCAGCGACGAACCGTTTCCGCCGGTCGCGATCAGCGGCGCGCCCGCCGATCCCGTCGCCGGACCGCTCGAAGTCTTGCGATTTTCGCCCGAAGGCGAGGTCCAGTTAGCGCCGCATCTAAGCGTCACGTTCTCGCAGCCGATGGTCGCCGTGGCTTCAAACGAAGACCTCGCCGCTTCACAGCCGCCCGTCAAACTCTCGCCACAACCAAAAGGCCGATGGCGATGGGTCGGCGCAAAGACATTATTGTTCGAGCCTGACGGCCGCTTCCCCATGGCGACCGAATACACGGTAGAAATTCCTGCGGGGACGAAATCCGCCGTTGGCGGGACGCTCGGCGCGACGAAGCGGTGGCGCTTCGCCACGCCGCCGCTGACGTTGAAATCGAAGTTTCCGACCGGCGCGTCGCAGCCGCGCGATCCGATTCTGTTTGTCGAGTTCGACCAAAAGATAGATCATGCCAGTCTGCTCAAACACATCGGGCTGCGCGCGGGCGGGCGCGAATGGCCCCTCCGCCTGGCCACGGACCAGGAGATAGCGGATGACGAAGAGATCAAAGAGCGCGTCGCCAAAGCAGAGCCGGGCCGTTGGATGGCGTTCCGCGCGGAAGAGATTCTGCCCGCCGATTCGGGTGTTACTGGCGCCATAGCGCCGGGCGCGCCTTCCGCCGAAGGGCCGCGCGTGACGACTGATGAACAGTGGATCTCTTTCACAACTTACGGCCCGCTGCGCGTGATCAATCACGGATGCAGTTATGTGTTGGGCCGCGTCAACTGTTTGCCGTGGGCCAACTGGAATGTGAAGTTCAACAATTTCCTCGCTAGTGATTTCGACCCGACTAAAATCCGCGTCGAGCCGGAACTGGCCGGGTTGAAAGTAAGTCACTATTGATGACGGCGCGATCATCCAGCCCGTGCAGGCGCCGTCGTCGGCCTTCAAACAATTCGGAGGGTTGGAAGTAACGACTTCATCCACTCAGTTGCAATCGCTGACCGACGCCGTCCTGTATCTGACCTCGTATCCTTACGAATGCGCCGAGCAGATTTCGTCGCGCATCCTGGCGGTGGCCGCGCTACGCGACGCGCTCGCCGCTTTTGAAGCGAAGGGCTTGCCTCCGCCTAAAGAGCTGATCGCGGCGGTCAACCGAGACCTCGAGCGGCTCGAAGCCTTGCAGGGCGGTGACGGCGGCTTCGGCTTTTGGCGGAGTGGCGACGGTAACGAATGGCCTTACCTGTCCATTCACGCGGCGCACGCGATGATTCGCGCGAAAGAGAAAGGCTTCCAGGTTCGGGCCGAATCGATGGAATTGTCGAAGCGGTATCTGCGCGAGATCGAGAAACGAATACCGCGCTGGTATCCCGAAGACGCGCGACAATCTCTCATGGCCTACGCGCTATACGTGCGCAGCCTGATGGGCGACCGCGACCCGGCCGAGGCGCGGAGGCGGATTGATATGGCCGGCGGAGTGGAAAAACTTCCGCTCGAATCGTTGGGATGGCTTTTGGCGGTCTTATCAGGCGACGCGAATTCGGCAAAGGAAGTCGCGGCTATCCGCCGCCATTTGAACAACCGCGTCGAAGAGACCGCCGGCGCGGCCCATTTCACTACGTCGTACAAAGACGGCGCTCATTTGCTGCTCCATTCCGACCGCCGCGCGGACGCGATCATCCTTGAAGCCCTGATCGGCGACGACCCGAAGAACGATCTGATACCGAAGATCGTTCGCGGCCTCCTCGCGCATCGCAAACAGGGGCGATGGGAAAACACGCAGGAGAACGTCTTTGCGCTGCTCGCGCTGGGACGTTATTTCGAGGCTTACGAGAAGGCTCCGCCCAACTTCGTCGCGCGGCTCTGGCTGGGGGACGCCTTCGCGGGCAGCCAACAGTTTCTGGGGCGCTCGACCGACAGCCGCCAGCTCAATATTCCGATGAATTACCTGATGGCGCGGCCGGACCGGCGGAATCTGACACTCAGTAAAGAAGGCCGGGGACGGCTCTATTACCGCATCGGGATGAATTACTCGCCGGAGAATTTGCGACTCAAACCGGCCGATCATGGCTTCACCGTCACGCGCGTTTACGAAGCGATTGACGACCCTAACGACGTGCGCCGCGAAGAGGACGGGACGTGGCGAGTCAAGGCCGGCGCGAAAGTCCGCGTGCGATTGACGATGGCGCCGTCGGCGCGTCATTATCACGTCGCGCTGGTCGATCCGCTGCCAGCCGGGTTCGAAGCGCTCAACCCAGAATTGGCGATCACGGGTCACATCCCACAAGACCCCAACGATCAAACGAAAAAATGGCTATGGGCCTGGCAATGGTTCGAGCATCAGAACATGCGCGACGAGCGCGTCGAAGCCTTCACGTCGCTATTGTGGGAAGGCGTCTACAATTATTCGTATGTGGCGCGGGCGACGACGCCCGGCGTGTTCGTCGTCCCGCCGTCGAAGGCCGAGGAGATGTACCATCCCGAAACCTTCGGGCGCGGGGCGACTGATCGCGTGGTGATCGAGTGATGAAAAATGATTGAGAGCCTACAGATCAAAAATTTTCGCGGGATTCAATCGGGGCGGATGGATCGCTTCAGGAAATTCAACCTGCTGGTGGGGCCAAATAATTCCGGGAAGTCGGCGGTGTTGGAGGCGATCTACCTGGCCGGCACGTCCGACCGAGCGGCGCGAATTACAGATCGACAAAAACTGCTCAACTATGACGGACAAACCTCTGACAATGATCTAATAGGCCATCACCCTATGATCAGAATCCTCGACAGGCACAAATACGACGCGCCTAGCTTGCATGCCATTCTTAATAACGGGGCGCAAGTGCAATTCATCGACTCATCAACGCCACTCCGGGACTTTGACATCAGTTTTGCGCCGATGTCGGACCGGATCATGCCGGACCAAGATAAGGTTCTCGCCGTCTTCAAACTGGAGGCCCGCGAGGATTCGTCGTATACCAACCCCAAAGAGGCCTATGATCAACTGGCTCAGCAGATTTTCGGCGAGGACATAAGCCTTTCTGACGGATTCAAACTAATATACTGTTGGCTGCCCAGCTTGACTTATTACGGAAGCGATTCCGCCGCCTGGCTAGTCGAGGGGCGGCTGGCCCCGTCCCGGCACACGCTGCTGTATGATGTCTCGACAACGTTGGGACATCCTCCGATGAATTTCTTTCGGCGAATGATCAAAACCGTTCCCGGTTGGACGCAGAAGATCGCCGGCCATTTCAGCCAGGTCTTCAATCTGCCCGGGAAGTTCAACGTCCAATTCCTGCCGTCTGACCAGGAGCAAAAATGGGCGCAGGGCTGGATTGCGCCGGAAGACCGAATCGCATTGACCGTTGACAGCTATGGCGATGGCGCGCGCGCCGTTTTCAAAGCGCTTACGCTGTTGATAGCTTTGTCCGAATTAGCGCGTGAAGACGCTCCCGGCCTCTTTGTTTGGGAAAAGCCGGAACTCTTTCAAAACCCGCAGACCCTCGGTCGCTTATTAGCCGAAGTCGGCGCCCTGATGAAAGACAGACCAATCCAACTCTTCATCGAGACCCAAAGTCTCGAAGTCATAGCGAATTTCACCGCGCTGGTTCGGCAAGGGGAGATCGAACGTGATGACCTGATGGCGTTCCGGCTTGGCTTAGAGGACGGCAAGTTGTCCTCATCCTGGTTCAACGCCGATAACCTGACGGCCTGGTTGGAGGAAGGGCTGGATCCGCGCGTGTGGGGCGATTTCAAATCGCCGCTGCAATTCAGCTTCCGCGAGTAAGGAGAATGATGACAATCCCCCATGTATTTGTCGAAGGAGACACTGAAGCCATAATCCTGGAAAAACTGAAGCTCACCCGTTCCGCCGCGTTAAGGCGGAAAGCGGGCGGCCAGGACGACATCAACAAACGAATGATTGATACGCTCGGCCCGAGTCTCGGAGTCGAGCCGATACGTTGTCTGGTAATGCGCAATCTGGATTCACACGACGGAGAAACCGTTGATGGGATCAGGAGCGGCGTTGAACAGGCGCTGCGAAGAATGTTCGATGAGCGCGGCTTCTCCTCTCAGAACGTGTCTTTAACCGCTCACGACAGGCACGATAACGTTAGCGCTTTTCAGGCGGCTGACCCGAACATCAAAGTCGCGCTGCATATTGCGACCTACCGTTGCCTGGGCCATTTCATAAAATCCACCGTCGACGATTACGTGCTGAATCTCGCCTTGCGCTTCGGCACGGTCGAATCGTTTCTTCGAGAGAATCGCAGTCGAAATTGGAATATCGGCGCGGAGACCTTGATCAACGAAGTGCGGCGGGAAATACCCTCTCTGCTGCAGAAGAATGGAATTCCTCAGCTCCGGGAGGCCAGAGATTACGCGCGGCTCTACGCGGCCGTCCTGCAAATGGACACCTCGCCTCCTGTTTTTGCGGAAAGGACGATGGCTCATGCGAAGGAAGGCGACATTCAGGAGGTCTTCGCTCCGCTATTGGCCGCCGCTCAGTTTTTGAGCGACGACCCTGTAACGTCATAGGCTTTCAACGCCGCCGTCTGCGCTTCACGCAATCCGACCTGATGCTTCTCAGCCGCGGCGCGACAGTCTTCAAACTCGGGCGAGGCGTTCATCACCCGCCCATCACTCGCGCGGGAGACCTTGATCCTTATCGGCCCATATTCGGTTTCGACTGCGACAAATTCCCGCTTCAAAATCTCCCGCTGTTCATTTCGATAGCGCACGCCGAGAGTGGTCGTTTCGCGGAAGATCAGGTCGCACATCCGCTCGCGGTCCGGAGGGTTGCAGAGCAGCGTCAGGAGCACGCCGGGGCGGTTTTTCTTCATCTGCGCGGGCGTGTAAAAGATGTCGAGCGCGCCGGCGGACATGGCCTTCTCCATCAGGTATCCGAAGACTTGCGGGTTCAGGTCGTCGATGTCGGCTTCGATGACTGTCACGGCGCCTGGCGTGAGGTCTGCGTCATCTTCCATCTCGCCGATGATGGCGCGCAGAGCGTTCGGAAACTTCGGGTAATCGCGCGTCCCGGCGCCGTAGCCGATCTTTTCGATCCTCATCATCGGCATCGGCCCGTAATTTTCGGCCAGAGTCGAAATGATCGCCGCCCCGGTCGGCGTGACCAGCTCGCCCTCGACGTCCTTTGAATAGATCGGGACGCCTTTCAACAATTCGGCCGTGGCCGGGCCGGGAACGGGGTATGTCCCGTGCGCGCATTGGAACGTCCCAGATCCGACGTGCAGCGGCGACGAGATGATACGCCCGATCTTCAAGGCGTCGAACGCGACGCAGGCGCCGACGATGTCGACGATAGAATCAATCGCGCCGACTTCGTGGAAATGAACGGCCTCGATCGGGACGTCATGGATCTTCGCTTCGGCTTCGCCGATCCGTTGGAAGATCGCTTGCGCGCGCTGTTTGACCGGGTCGCTCAGGTTCGATGATGAGATGATCCGCTTGATCTCCGAGAGCGCCCGGTGATGGGAATGGGGATGATGCCCGTGCGAATGTTCATGGTTGTGATGATGCTCGCGCGAGTGAGGCTCGCCGGTCAGATGAACATCGAACTTCGCCGACGAAATCCCGCTGCGGTCAACGCGCCTCAGGCTCAACTCATATCCTTCGACGCCTAGTTTCAGCAACTCGCGTCGCAGCAGTTCGAAATCGAGTCCGCAATCGAGCATCGCGCCGACGAGCATGTCGCCGCTCGCGCCTGCGAAACAGTCCAGATAAAGCGTTTTTGCCATGCCTCAATTCTACACCGCGCGCTACAACTCGTCCTCACCGACCTCGATCTCCATTCGCAGGAGCGCGGAGCTGAGCGTCTTGCCCTGTGGGTCGGCCTTCAACGAGACCGCGCCGCCGCCGCCCAGACTGTGATGCAGCAGGAAATTGAGCGCTTTCAGATTGGGCAGTTCGTAGCGTTCGACTTCGCCTTTGCAGATTCCGGCGAAGTGCCGTTTGACGCGCTCGGCGGTGACTTCGCGGACGAGGATCGGGTAATGCTCGGGCTTGAGCGCGATCAGGCCGACGTTGGCCGTGTCGCCTTTGTCACCCGATCGCGCATGAGCGATTTTGATAAGCTGTACCTTCATAACATTATTTAAAGTGACTTTTAGCCAACCTAAATCAGACCATGCAACATTTGTACAGAGAGTTCTACCGCAACAATTCGGATCATCTTTTTTACTTGAAGCCTGCGCATAAATCGGGAGGCGCGCCCTGGGTACGCATCGCTTCCAGCGTGCAGTCTCGGTTAGACGGCCCATTGCTTCCTAACGCTCCTCCTGCCGAGACTGCACGCCGGAAGCGATGCGTACCCAGCCTTGACGTCAATCAACGCTTTGATTGCAAAAGTCTTTTATTTGCGCACACTTCACTTAATCTGGTAGCTCTTGCTTTTGCCGTTTCGATCGTTGGTTACGGTGAAGGTTCGCTTCGCCGCGTCTACGGAGACGCGGATAATGTGCGCCGCGTCGTTCTGTTCATCGAGGTTTGCGATGAACTCTTCCGGGGCGTTATTTTCGTCGCCGCTCGCCACGTTGCGATGAACCTGCCACAGGTCCACCAGTTTTGGCGTCGCGCGCAAGGCCTTGACCGTGTCGGGGTGGCCGCCTTTGCGCGGGCCGTTGTTCATAATCGCGACCATCGGCTTGATTGTGCGCAACATCGCCGGATTATTACTAGTGTCGGCCCCGTGATGGGCGACCTGGTAGAGCGCGACCTCGCCTATCATGTCCTGAGGGCAGACCAGCTTGCTCTCGACGTTCCAGGTCAGGTCGCCTGTGTCCAGGAAATTGAACGCGCCGTGGCGCAGCAGAAATGCGACGCTGCGCGCGTTGTCCGTCTTGTCCTCGGGCTGCTCGGCGGCGCCGGCGCATGCGGCGTTCGGCTCGACGGCCGATCGCTTGCTCGTCACGGTCTCGCCGCGGGCGGCGAGGATTTGCAGGAAAACCGGCGGCGCGTTCTGTGTCTGCTTCAGCCTGATCGAACTGCCGGGGTTGAGCGTGATAGTCTGATCCCTCGCGGCGGCGCGATAGGCCGCGTATTTCGCCGCGAAGTCCTTGTCCTCGTCGAGCGAAGAGATCGGGCCGTGGTCGTAAAACCTGTTGACCCTGACCAGCTTCGCCAGTTCTGGAACGCCGCCGTAATGATCGGTGTGGTAATGCGTCACTATCAGGTGATCGATCGCCGTCACGCCGGCCTCTTTCATCGCCTTTTCGATGCGCTTCGCGTCACGGCCCTCGAAACCGGGCCAACCCGCGTCAACCAGAATCGATTCCCCGGCAGGCGTGACGATCAACGTCGCCGCGCCGCCTTCGACATCGATATAAAAGATGTCGAGTGTGCGCCGAGTGGTCTCGGATTTTTGAGCGGCGCCAGCGCTCGCGGCAATGATCAGTAAAACAATGAGAATCAGCAGTCGGAATTTGTTCATCTTCTTCCCTCAATGGATACTCCATCCGTAGCGAACATCTTGGTGAGCTCGGATGGAGAGGAAATTGAGATCGCTGGAAGTATGAGGGGATTCGATCCCCTCTACTTCCGGCGATGAGCCTTTCGACTCGATCCCTTGGGGCGTCAGGTACGTGTGGATTGTACAACGTTTTCGACGTCTGATTTACGCCTGACCAGTTTGTACGCGCCGTAAATCAGCAGCCCGGCGGCGGCCGCGACGGCCGCGTTCCTGGCTTCGATCGCGGAGCTCTGCGCAAGCAGCCAGGCGCTCAAACCGAGCGCGGCGATTGAAGCGGCGACGCCCGCGGGGGCTTTGAATTGCGCCTTGAATCGCATCTCCCGCTCGTCGCGGCGGCGCAGCGTGATGAGCGCCGCGCAGGTCGCGATGTAAGCCAGCAGCCGCGCGATCACGCTGACCGGGAGTATGGAGGTGAACGTTCCCGAAAGCGCCAGCGCCAACATCACCGCGGCGGTGGCGATGATCGCCACGTGAGGCGTTCGGAAGCGGTCGTGCGTGGCGGCGAAGACCCTTGGCAATTTGTGGTCGCCCGCCATCGCGAAAGGCAGCCGCGCGGCGGCCAGGAGCACCACGACCAGATTGCCGATGATCGAAATGGCGACTCCCGCCGTGATCACAGTCGCGCCGACCACGCCCAGAAAGCGTTCGCTCGCGTCGGCCAGCGGCCGGTTCGACGCGGCCAGTTCGGGCAGCGTTCCGACGCAGACGACCTGGATCAGGATATAGACCACGGTCACCAGGGCGAGCGAGGTCAGGATGGCGAACGGCAGATTGCGCTGTGGGTCGCGCGCTTCGCCGGCCGGGATTATCGCCATCTCGAATCCGGTGAACGCGTAGACCAGCAGCAGGGTCGATTTGGAGAACGAAGAGAACGCCGGCGCCGGCGGCGGCGAAAAATTCCCCGGATCGAGAAAGAACAGTCCGGCGCCGATGAACAACGCGAGAGGGATCAATTTGCCGATGGTGAAAACGTCGCTGAAGAGCGCCGCGTTGCGCACGCCGATGACGTTGACCGCCGTCAGCGCGACGGCGAGGGCGATGATCGCGACCGCGCGCGGCGCCCCGGCGCCGATCCCCGGATGGAAGTAGCCCAGATAATCGATCAGCAAATTGCTGTTGGCCGCGAAAGCCGTCACCCGCGCCAGCCACATCAACCAGCCGACCTCGAACCCGGCGACCGGGCCGAAAGCCTCGCGCGCGTAAAGATAAGGCCCGCCGGTTTCGCTGAACCGGCTGCAGACCTCGGCGAAGCAAAGCACTATCAGCGCCACGACCAGCGCGCAAACGATGAACGCGATCACGCTATAAGGCCCGACCAGCGCATGCGCTTTTGACGGCAAACCGAAGATTCCGGCGCCGATGATCCCGTTGGTCGACAACGCGACCAGGTCCCAGCGCCGGATTCCGCGAATCAACCCTTTCTGCGTTGTCTGTGTGGATTGTCCCATTCGAAACCCCGGTGAGTTTTGTGATTGATTGCTATTCGCGATCGACGCGCGAATGATAGGCGAGGGGAGAGGAAATCAAAAGGTCATTTGCTATAATTCGCCCGTCCCAAGATCTCAGGTTAAGGTCTATTACCCGATGGCCAGTGAAGTGATTTCAGATCGTCCGGCAAGGTTGCGCGATTACCGCTGTGCGGGCGAAGTTCTATCATTAGTTCTGACCTCCATCATCTTGCTCTCGCTTTACGCGCTGGCCGCGATCTTTTTTCCCGAGACCTGGTCTTCGACGTTGAAAGCTTTGTTGATCACGGCGGCCGGCCTGGCGGTATACATCATCGGCGTCAAGCTACAGCAGCGCGCGGCCCTCGGAACGATGGTGCGGGTCGGCCCACGTCAATTCCCCGAACTTTACGGCCTGGTAGCGAAGGCCGCCGAGCGGCTGAGACGGCCGCATGTTCCGGTCTACGTCAAGCGCCAGTCGGAGATGAGCATCTACACGATCGGGCTGTGGCAGCAGCCGATCATCGTGCTCACGTCTTCGCTCGTGGATCAGATGGGGCCTGACAACCTCCAATTTTTCATCGGGCGCGAAATCGGCCACATCGCGGCGGGGCACATCTGGTTGCGGACGTTGCTCAAACCGCTCGGCGCCGACGTGCCGGTCTTCGGAAAGCTGCTCAACAGCGTTGTCTTCGGCGATTGGATCAACCGCACCGAATTCACGGCAGACCGCGCGGGCTTCATCGCCTGCCGCTCGCTGACCACCGCCGTCAGCACGATGCTCAAATTCGGCGTCGGCGTCCGGCTCTTCGAAAAACTCGACATCAAAGAGTTCCTCGATCAGGTCAACGAGGTGAGCGACGTGCGCGGCCATCTGACCGAGATACTCGCCGAACAGCCCTACCTGACGCAGCGCATCCGCTCGCTCGTCAAGTTTTCGTTCTCAGAGCGGTACAGGTCGCTCGCGCCTGAAAAACAAAACGACACGCAAATCCTCAAGGCCATTCCCAAAAAATTCGTCACCTCCAGGATCGGGGGTTCTGATCTGGAAGACGACGCCGTCCCGCAGCATGAGAATGGGAGTGGCGAGCGGCTGGCGACGGCCGAGGACGAAGCGAACATTGACGAAGCGAACATTGACGAAGCGATCACCGCCACTGACCTCGCGCCGCTTGAGGACGAGAACGCGCTCGATCCGCGCCTGGCCTTGATCGGCGCCGGCGGCTTCCCGGCCTACACGCTTCGCCGCCGCATGACGCGCATCGGGCGAAACAGCGAAAACGACGTCGTGCTCAACAGCGAACGCGTCAGCCGCTATCACGCCGAAATCGCCTGCCAGGACGACGTTTTTCTGATTGTTGACAAAGGGAGCCGCAACGGCATCTGGGTCAACAGGCAACGCGTCAAAAATTCAACCGAGATCAAATCCGGCGACGTGATCCGCATCGGGCGGCAGGATTTTACTTTTACCGTGAGAGAAGAACTGAAATGACCAATCTTAGGGCAGAAGCCGACGCCGCGCTTCAGAACTTTGAAGAGAAGATTCGCGCGATGGCCGCTGATGGCCTCGACGCCAAGCGCCGCTTCTTCGAGCGATCGGGCCGGGACCTGGCTCGGGCCGCGCGGATGATCATCGAGTCAATGCTCGCGGGCGGCAAGCTGTTGATCTTCGGCAACGGGGGCTCGGCCGCCGACGCGCAGCACGTCGCCGCCGAACTGGCTTTCAAAATGGGGCGCGAACGCGAGGCGCTCCCCGCCCTGGCGCTGACCACCGACACGTCGCTGCTCACGGCGATCGGCAACGACAGCTCGTTCGATTTTATTTTCGCCCGCCAGATTCAAGCCCTCGGGCGCAAGGGCGACATGGCCCTCGCCATCTCGACCAGCGGCAATTCTCCGAACGTGGTCGAGGCCGTCAAACAGGCGCGCGCGATGGAGATCGGGACAATCGGCCTGCTCGGGGCGGGCGGCGGCAAAGTGGCCGCTCTGGTTGACCTTGCGCTGATAGTCCCGCACAACGATACGCCGCGCATCCAGGAGGTCCACATCGCGGCGAGCCACATTATTTGCCAGTTAATCGAAGATGCATTGTGCCCACTCTGATTCTTCCGTGAATTTGGTGGGACATCTACTTACAGAGACTTCCTCATGCTTCATGTGGTATTAATAAATCTGATCAGATTAAGACGCGCGAGAGGGTACTATGCAAATCAAGGGTAAAAAAGCAATCCTCCAAAAGGTTGTTTTCGAGCTTCGCTACAATTACGGTTTTACCTACTTAGATAGATGCGGGCGGACGATTAATGCGATTATGCGAGAGCAACCGGAATGGGTCCTCAAAAGCGATGCTCCCAATCCCCAAGTTGCAGGTCTCGTCAGTATCAGGAATGGGTGTTCATTCAATTTCTCCTCCTTCAAATATGATTTCTCTCTTGAAATGCCACTTGGCGCCGAACATCCCCTCTCAGACGATGAGTTGAAAGACTTCGTGGAGCAAGTGGATATTCTCTCGCGCATTGTACAAGACCATCTGGGATTGAAGGAGTTCAGCCGGATCGGATTTCGCGCCTGGTATCTTTTTGGTTGTCGGGATAAGGAGGAAGCGGAGAAATGGCTGTGCGGGTTGCCTTGTTATTCTCTCTCTCCTCAACTCAGTGCGGCTTTCGGTGGTCAGCTTGAGTCAGCAGGCATCGCCGCGGTAATTGCAGGAAATGACCGAAAGTTTCGGGTCGCTTTCAATGCGATAGAAAGACATGCTCAATTGGACCTGGGAGAAGGATTGCTTCAGGTGCGAGCGAGTTCGCTGTCGAAGAAACAAAATAAGCATTTGCAAAAACAGGAGCTTGTGAAGCGGCGGATGCGATCGAATCCGGAATACGCTGCTCTCATTGACATCGATGCTTTTCAAGAAGAACCGGACGCGGTTGACCCGCGGGATTTTATCGAGACCAGTTTGCAGCAGTTTCCGGCTGGATTGACAAAAGCGGTATCGGAGTAGAGGGAACACTCATATGTCATACAGTTTATTGGGAGAAACCAGCACAGGCACAATTGCCAAGGGATATGGACAGCGGTACTCGAAGCTGGCCGATGGTTTGCAAGAAGACCGCCTGGCGGGCTTCGATCTGATCGGCGACAAGTCCGGCGCGCTTGATTCCCGGCGTTATCCGATTCGCCCTCGGCAGTTACGAATTACTCCAACAAGATTTAATCCGGCGCGCCGTGACATCATCCGCCGCAACTTGGCGACGGCTGAACGGTTGGCCCGCGAGATGGAGTCTTCCGCTCGTGTCAGTGATCTGATGGAATTAAGCAATGCCGGATTTGCTCTCACCGCCGCGTTGGATGAATTGTGGGATTTGCGTGACGAACGCGAAGATGATTGGGGCGACTTGCTCAATATATTGCAAGGCGCTCTGGCAAAAGAAGAATTCGGGAAATTTTCAATTCAGCGATGCGCGGCCATTAGAATGATTATCGCCGATCACCTCGACGCAGGCTGCGTTGATATGGACGACATTGAACGAAGCCTCCGGCTGCTTCGCGAAGCGGGTCTCGATCCGTGGAAAGGCATATCCGGAATGATGGCAAGTGATGCCACATTACCCGCCCGAAGCGAAAAATGTTCGCGCCCAAGGGACGGTTCAGGTCGAGATCACGGTGTCGGAATCGGGAAAAGTGATTGAAGCGAAAGCCGTCAGCGGTCATGAATTGTTGCGCGACGCGGCGGTGGAGGCCGCAAAGCAGTGGGAGTTCAAACCGACTGAGGTTTCCGGCGAGCCTGTCAAAACGCAGGGCATTCTGATCTTCAGTTTCGCTTTGCAGTAACGAATCGAATCGGATGTCAATCTACCGGCAACAACCGATTGATCTGTCGCGCGTCGAGACCTATCCGCTCTCTTCGCGTCCGAGCAAAGTCACGACACACGATTTCGCCAAACCCCTAACCGACGATAAGGCGCGCGACGCGTCCGCGTTGCTCGATTCCCTACCCCACATCCTCGCCGCCGACACGCTCCGGTCGATCGCCGGCGCCATCATCGAGGCCAAATCCAAAAATCGGGCGATCATCTGGGGCGTCGGCGGCCACGTCATCAAAACCGGCCTGACGCCGATCCTGATCGACCTGGCGCGGCGCGGCTTTGTTTCCGCCATCGCCATGAACGGCTCGGGCGTGATTCACGATTTCGAGATCGCCGTCGCGGGATGGACTTCGGAAGACGTCGACGCGGCTTTGGGGAGCGGCGCTTTCGGGATGGCCGAAGAGACCGGGCGTTTGATCAACGAGGCGATCAGACGCGGAGCCGCCGAAGATTGTGGCGTAGGCGAGTCGATAGGCCGCGCCCTGGTCGAGATGAACCCGCAATACGCCGATTTCTCGATCCTGCATGCGGCCTACCTTATGAAAATCCCCGTCACGGTACACGTCACGATCGGAACAGACATCATCCACATTCATCCTCATGCGGACGGCGCGGCTATCGGCGCCGCGACTTACCGCGACTTTCTCCTCTTCGCCTCACTGGTCAAAGAGTTGGATGGCGGGGGCGTCTACCTGAACGTCGGTTCGGCGGTGACTTTGCCGGAAGTCTTTTTGAAAGCCGTGACCGTCGTCCGCAACCTCGGCCATTCGCTTCAGGATTTCACCACCGCCAACTTCGACTTCATTCAGCATTACCGCCCGATGACGAACGTCGTGCGGCGCCCGGTGGCCGGGGGCGCGGGGCGCGGCCACAGCGTCACCGGGCATCACGAGTTGATGATTCCGCTGCTCGCGGCTAGTATCGTCAGTCGAAGTCTCGAACTAATGAAAGGATGAACAGGCGCCGAATGCTCGAACTTGCTATGCGCGCGGCGCGCGAGGCGGGCGCGATCCTGCAGGATTACGCCGCACGCGGTTTTCAAATCGAACACAAGGGGCGGATCAATCTGGTCACCGAGGCCGACCTGGCCAGCGAAGGTCACATCAAACGACTGATAGCGTCGCATTTTCCGAATCACCGAATCATCGCCGAAGAGAGCGGAGTGAGCGCGCATTCTGCGGACGAATACTGCTGGATCATCGACCCCCTCGACGGCACGACCAATTTCTCGCACGCGTTTCCGTGCTACGCCGTATCGATCGGCGTCGAATACAAGGGGCGATCGGTCGTCGGCGCGATCTACGACCCGACGCGCGACGAAATGTTCGCGGCCGAACGCGGCGCGGGCGCGACCTGCAACGGCCAACGGATCCGGGTCTCCGACGTCGAGAGGCTCGAAAAATCGCTGCTCGTTTCTGGCTTCCCTTACGACGTGCGCGAACGGATGAACGAATACCTGCCCGCCTGGCGCGAATTTCTGCGACACGCGCAAGGCGTGCGGCGCTTCGGCGCGGCGGCGATTGACATGGCGTATGTGGCGATGGGCCGGCTGGAAGGATTCTGGGAATACGGCCTGAACGCCTGGGACACCGCCGCAGGTTGGATCATCGTCGAGGAGGCGGGCGGGCGCGTGACGAAGCTCGACGGCTCGCCGTTCGACAACCATACGCCGAGCCTGCTCTGCACCAACGGCAAGGTCCACGACGAGATGCTCGACGTCCTCAGAGCGCTTCCTAATGCATGAAGACTGTTAGCCACCGCAGGGCGCCGCAGAGCGCAGAGAAATCATTATGTCCTGCGGTGGCCTGCGGTGTCCTCTGTGGCTATTCATCCCCATGAAAACCGCTGTGGATAAATTATGAAATTCGTCCGCAAACTCAACCTCTTCGACGCGACGATGATCGTCATCAGCGGCATCATCGGCTCCGGCATTTTCATCAACCCTTATCTCGTCGCGCAGAAGGTCCAGACGCCGTTCCTGATTCTTGCAGTATGGGTGGCGGGCGGATTGATCGCTCTGGCCGGAGCATTTGTCTTTGCCGAGCTGAGCACGGTGATGCCGAAAGTCGGCGGCCAGTATGCATTCTTCCGTGAGGCGTTTCATCCGCTCGTGGCGTTCCTGCACGGCTGGTCGCTGTTGTTGATCATCCAATCGGGCGCGACGGCGGGTGTCGCCATTGCGTTCGCAAACTATCTGGGGCCGTTGCTCGGCCTGCCCGAAAAATTTGTGGCGCCGCTCGCGGTCGCGATCCTGCTCGGGCTGGCGGCTTTTCATGCGCTCGGCATCAAACCGGGCGCGATTCTGATCAACGTCATCACCTTCGGCAAAACTCTCGCCATCGCCGCGTTGATCGCCGGCGCGTTCGTATTGACGAAACAATCGGGCGTGACGTTCGAGCCGCTCGCGCCGCCCGAACTGCGAGGCTTCGGGCTGGTCTCGGCCTTCTTCGCCGGTCTCGTGCCGACCATGTTCTCTTACGGCGGGTGGCAGAACCTGAACTTCGTCGCCGAGGAGGTTCGCGACCCGCTGCGCAATCTGCCGCGCGCGGCCCTGCTCGGCGTTTTGTGCGTGATCGCGGTTTACGTGGGAGCGAACGTGGCTTATGTTCACACGCTCACGGCGCCGGCGCTCGCGGCGACCAAAACTCCGGCGGCAGACGTGGCGGCGAAGCTGGCCGGGCCGTTCGGAGCGCAAGCGATCAGCTTTCTGGTCGTCATCTCGACTTTCGGCTTTATGAATCTGGCTCTACTCTCCGCGCCGCGAGTCTATTATGCAATGGGCGCCGACGGCGTTTTCTTCAAATCGCTCGGCAGACTCAGTCCGCGCTTTCATGCGCCGACTGCGGCAATACTGCTGCAAGGCGTGTTGGCCTCGCTCTTCGCCATCTCGAACCGGTACGACGAACTGGTCGGGTACGCGGTCTTCGCCGACTGGATATTCTTCGCGTTGGCCGGGATCGCGCTGATCGTCTTTCGCCGTACAATGCCTAAAGCCCCGCGCCCGCAGCCCGTCCCGCTCTATCCGCTCACCCCGATTCTCTTCGTCGTCGCGGGATTGGGCATTGTCGCTAACACATTCTACGCCGATTGGAATAACGCGCGGATCGGGGCGTTGATCATTGCGGCGGGCGCGCCGGTCTTCTTTTTGTGGAGGAGAGCGCAAAATGGGGGGAGCGAAAAGAAAGAGGGCTGAGACGCTGATCGCGGTTGTCATTTCGCGAGCGACGCCCAGAAAGAATGAAAAGCGCCCCTGGGTACGCGTCGCTTCCAGCGCGCAGGTGTGGATGGCAAATCCATTGGAGCCCCGCAACGCGCCTGGAGCTGGATGGGCTCGATTGCAAGCGATAATCACTCAACGCAAGTATGGCGACGCTGGGAGCGTCTGCTTCCGATCAATACGCCTCTCGCCGGGACTGCGCGCTGGAAGCGACGCGTACCCAGGGATTTTCCGAGGAACAAGATGAAACACAGCGTTTACATAACCTGGGCGAAGCGCCACGCCGCCGCCCGCTACAATCTGGCGAACAGCGGCATACTCGGCTGCGATCTGAACGACCTGCCGATCACGACGGATGACGTCGCGCTCAACGGCAAGAACGAGGAAGGCTACGGGCCGCTCAAGGAGGCCATCGCGGCGAAATATGGCGTCGGGAGCGCGGATCAGGTCGTGACGGAGCAAGGAACCTCGATGGCCAATTTCCTGGCGATGGCGACGGCGATCGAGCGCGGCGACGAGGTGTTGGTCGAACAGCCGACTTACGAACCTCTGCTTTGCGCGTTGGTATATCTGGGCGCCGATGTCAAACGCTTCGCGCGCGGCTTCGAGAACGGCTATCGGATCGACGTCGATGAAGTGAGACGATTGATCACGCCGCGAACCCGATTGATCGTCATCACCAGCCCGCACAATCCGAGTGGGGTCGCGGTCGATCCGGCGACGGTCAAGGAGATCGGCGAGATTGCCCGCGACGCCGGCGCGCGCGTCCTGGTCGACGAAGTTTACCGCGACATCCTCTTTGAGGACGCGCCGCCGGTGGCCGCCTCTCTCGGCCCGCAGTTCATCACGACCAGCAGTCTGACGAAGAGTTATGGACTCTCCGGGTTGCGCTGCGGCTGGGTCCTATGCGAGCCGGAGTTGGCCGAGAGAATGAGAAGGCTGAACGACCTCTTCGGCGTGGTCGGCTCGATGCCGAGCGACGCGCTGTCGGCGGCGGCTTTCCGCCATCTAGACAAACTCGAAGCGCGCACGCGGGCGATGATCGAGCCGAACATGGCGCTCGTTAGCGAATTCCTGCGCGAGCACGAAGACGTTCTGGATTGCGTCGTCCCGCCTCGTTCGATGATCGTCTTCCTGCGATTGAAGAACCACGACGACAGCCAGCCGCTCCACGACCTGCTGCGGCGCTTCGAGACCTCGATCGTCCCCGGGAAGTATTTTGAAGAGCCGCGCCATTTCAGGCTCGGCTTCGCGGTGAGGACGGAAGACGTGGCTGCGGGGTTGCGGAATCTGTCAAAGGCGCTACGGGCAATGGCGTGAGACGTGGCCCTGCGCACTCCTGCTTGTCGCCGGTTTCGCGCGACGTGTACAATCGCGCATGCTGCGATCGTCTTGTAACTAACAACATTCGAGGTCGGGATTTGTCACTGCTTCATCTCAAAACCATCGGCGCGGTGGTCGGGCCGCGGAAGCCCGAGGCGTTGGAGGTCGTATGCGAACTGCGCGACTGGTGCGAGGCGCGAGGCATCGAGCTGAGGGCCGTCGACTCCGTCGCCGCGCAGGCGCGGTGCGCGCCGTTGGCCGAATCGGACGGCGAGTTGGCCGAAGACGTCGACCTGATCGTCGTGCTCGGCGGCGACGGGACGATGCTCGGCGCGGCGCGGCTTGTGGGGGCGCGACAGATTCCGGTGCTCGGGGTCAATTTCGGCTGGCTGGGCTATCTGACCGAATTCACGCTGGAAGAGATGTTCCCCGCGCTCGAGAACGTCCGCCGGGGCAATTTCTTCGTCGAGCGCCGGATGATGATCGACGTGGCGTTGAATCGAGGCGGAGAGGTCGCCGCCTCGCATCGCGCGTTAAACGACGCCGTGGTCACCAAGGCCGCGGCGGCATTGATGATCGAGATCGAAAGCTACATCAACGAAATGTTCGTCAACAGCTTCCGCGCCGACGGCATGATCGTCGCGACTCCGACCGGCTCGACGGCCTATTCGCTCTCGGCCGGCGGGCCGATCGTTCACCCGAGCATGTCGGCGATCCTGCTGACGCCGATCTGCCCGCACATGCTGTCGAACCGTCCTGTGGTCGTGCCCGGCGAGAGCGTCGTCGACCTGGTCTTCAAGCGCGCGGACCCGGACCTCATGCTGACCATCGACGGGCAGCCCGGCGTCGAGTTGCGGCACGACGACCGGATCACATTGCGACGCAGTCAGGCGACCTTCAACCTGGTGCAGCCCACGAATCGCAACTATTTCGAGGTCTTGAGAACGAAGTTGAAGTGGGGAACCCTTTGATTGCGGATTGCGGATTGCGGATTGCGGATTTATCTACTCTGAATCGGCAATCTGAAGCATAAATCGCGGAAAGCGTGAGGAGACTTTCTTCAATCCGCAATCCGCAATCCGCAATCCGCAATCCGCAAAGGAGATGTGATGTTTTTCTTCCCAATCGGTGACGACAATACGCAGCGGCGGATAACTCCGTTAGTGAATTACACGTTGATCGCGATCAATGTGGCGGTCTATCTGTACCAGATAGCCAACCCCGAATTCACACTGGGGTACAGCGTGGTTCCCGCCGAGATCACGCAAGGGCATGACATCACCGGCCCTGTGCAAGGCGTACCGGGACTGCGACTCGCCCCCAGCCCGTCGCCGATATATCTGACGATGCTCTCGTCGATGTTTATGCATGGCGGATTGCTGCACATCGGCGGCAATATGCTCTACCTTTGGATTTTCGGCGACAACGTCGAAGACCGGATGGGGCACTTGAAGTATCTGATCTTTTACCTGCTCTGCGGGTTTCTGGCCAGCGCGACGCACATCTTCTTCGCCCCGAATTCGCAGATCCCGTCGCTGGGCGCTTCGGGGGCGATCGCGGGCGTCTTGGGGGCGTATCTGGTTCTTTTTCCGCGACAGGGCGTGCGCGTCTTCCAGTTCGGGATGATAATGGAAGTGCCGGCGTTGATCGTCATCGGTCTCTGGGGCTTGTTACAATTCTGGAACGGATTTGGCTCGCTGGGGAGAGGCGGGCAGGGCGGAGGCGTAGCCTTTATGGCTCACGTCGGCGGATTCGTCGCGGGCATCTTGCTGGTCTTCCTATTCCGCAACCCGCCGGAGCCTCGACGCTTCAGGCGCGATCCGGATTACTGATAAGCTCGGTACAGTACGGGGAGCGTGAGCGCGCGCGAAGCTTTGGAGCGCCTTGGCTCGACGCCGCTTTCCAATTCCGCGATCGATCGCGGAATTGGAAAGCGGCGTCGAGCCAAGGCGCTCCAAAGGCTGCCGCCAATTCTTGATGTCTAAACTTAATGCCATTGCGCTCACGCTCCCAGTACAGTGCCGCCTGACGCCCCTTGCGCCATCAAAGGATTTCTGGGGATTTCTGGGGATTTCTGGGGATTTCTGGGGATTTCTGGGGATTTCTGGCGCGATGTACTAAGTGGATTTTTGATGGGCGACGCCAACTACAAACTGATCACCGAGGCCGGCGCGTTGGCGCAGGCGGCGAATGATTTGCGCGGCGAGCAGGTGATCGGCTTCGACACCGAAACGACGGGACTCGATCCGCACACGTCGAAACTGCGCCTGATCCAACTCGCCACGCCGCGAACCGGCTTCATCTTCGATTGCTTTCGATTATCACGCGACCAACTCAAACCCATACTCGACATCCTCGCCGCGCCGAGCCCTGTCAAGATCGCGCACAACGCGAAGTTCGACGCCAAATTCCTGATGCGCCATTGCGGCGCGCGGCTCGGCGCCGTCTTCGACACCTACCTGGCCAGCAACCTCGCCAGCGCGGGCGACGAGAATGACCGGCACAGCCTGGAAGCCGCCGTCAATCGTTATCTCGATCTGCCGCTGGACAAGGCCGCGCAAACGAGCGACTGGTCGCGCGAATTGAGCGAGTACCAGCTCGAATACGCGGCGCGCGACGCCCAGGTCTTATTGCCTCTGCGCGAGCAGCTGCTGGAAAAATTGCGTGAGATGGACCTGCTCCTGGTCGCCGATCTCGAATTCGATTGTGTGCTCTCGATCGCGGCGCTGGAGCTGGCGGGCATTTATCTGGACGTCGAACGTTGGCGCGCTCTGATCGGCCGCATCCGGGTCGAACACGATCGGGTCGCCGAAGAATTGCATCGGGAGCTCGGACCCGCTTCGGCGCAGATGAGCCTCTTCGGCGGGGCGGCCGAGCGGATCAACCTGGACAGCCCGGCCCAGGTCAAACAGGCGCTTCAGCGGATCGGCATTGAGGTCGAAGACACGCGCGAATGGACGTTGCAAAAACTCGCGCATCAATTCCCAATCCTCGAAAAACTGCTCGAATACCGGGGCCTCAGCAAAAGCCTCTCGTCTTACGGCGAAGGCATACTCGATTACATCAACCCCGCGACGGGGCGCATTCACGCCGATTTCAGGCAGATCGGCACGCCCACGGGGCGCATCACCACGTCGTCGCCCAGCCTGCAGCAGATTCCGCACACCACCCAGTACCGTTCGTGCTTCCGCGCGCCCACCGGGCGCAAACTTGTAGTGGCCGATTTTTCTCAGGTAGAGATGCGCATCCTGGCCGATTTCGCGCGCGACGAGGCGCTGCTCAAGGCTTTCGATTCGGGCGCCGACCTGCACCGGATGACCGCCTCGCAGATGTTCGGCGTCCCGCTCGATCAGGTCACGCCGCGACAGCGCGAGAGCGCCAAAGGGTTGAATTACGGCCTGGTTTACGGGATGGGCGCCGAGGGCCTGGCCGCCCGCATCGAATCGAGCGTCAAGGAGGCAGAGATCCTGATCGAGCGATACTTCGCGGCCTATTCCGGCGTCGAGCGATGGTTGAACGAGGCCGCCGAGAGAGCCGTCCGCGAACGCCGCGCCCGCACGGCCTCGGGCAGATTGTGGGTCTTCCGCCTCGACCCCAACGACCGCTCGCAGCTCGGCGCGCTCAAACGCGTCGGCAAGAACGCCCCCATTCAGGGTAGCGCATCCGACATCTTCAAACGCGCGATGACTCTGCTCGACCGCGCGCTGCTCAGCCGCGACGCGCAGATCGTCAACTCGATCCACGACGAGATCGTCGTCGAATGCGATGAGTCAATAGCCGAAGAGGTCAAACAGATCGTCATCCGGAAGATGATCGAAGGGGCAAAAGAATTTTTGCCGCGCGTGCCGGTCGAGGTCGAGGCCGTGATTTCAGACGCGTGGTTGAAGAAATAATGTAGAGCCTGTGCATAAATCGGCGGAGCCTTTGGGGCGCCTCTGCTCGGTACCGCTTTGGTAGTCATTCCTGATTCCCGCGAAATGCCGGAACGACAGGCCCAGTAGACTATTTCCCGATCATGGCCGCAACAACGAGAGGGACTACCAAAGCGGTACCGAGCGATACTGCTGGCGAATCCCTGGAAGGGTGGGGCAGGTTAGAAACCTTGTCATTACCCACATTTTTACACAAAGCGCGTATGTTATATCTTAGCCCGCGGATGCGGGCGGCAGCATAAAGCCTTGTCTTTACCCACATTTTTTACACAAAGCGCGTATGTTGTATCTTAGCCCGCGGATGCGGGCGGCAGCATAGAGCCTGGGGTGGAGCGTTAGCGGAACCCCAGGTACGTCCAGCATTTATCGCGCAAGCCCGCGGATGCGGGCGACAGCCATTGGCTCAATCTCAATGATCATGAAATGGCGAATAACAAAAAGCTGCCGCCCGCTCCGCGGGCTTGATATGTACTTACGCCATATACCTGGGGTTCCGCTGACGCTCCACCCCAGGCTCTATGCTGCCGCCCGCATCCGCGGGCTAAGAACGCGTCAAAATGTGGGTAAAGACAAGGCTTTATGCTGCCGCCCGCATCTGCGGGCTAAGAACGCTAGTCATCGAGGTCGAGGAAGAGATTGAGGGAATGAAAAGGTGGCCGAACCGCTATTCTTTTTGCGGCGGTATTGAATAGGTCACCGTCGCATGCGCGACCGGCTGGTCATCTCCGTCCGAAAACATCGTGACCGATCCGACGGCAAGTCGCCGGCCCAGTTTGAGCATCTCCGCCTTCGCGATGACGTCAACCGGCGCGGGCTTTCGCAGGAAGCTGATGTTGAGATTGGTCGTCACGGCCAGCGGGACTGGGCCGATCATCGCCAGCAGCAGCGAATACATCGCGCTGTCTGCCAGCGCCATCAGCGCCGGGCCTGAGATCGTCCCTCCCGGGCGCAGATAAAGCTCGTGATAAAGCAGGCGTATACGAACGCTGCCCTCCGCGACCTCTTCGATTTTGAAGCGAAAGCGGTCACGCTGAAAGAAGGCGGCGTAAAAAGCCTCAATCTCTGCGACAGTCATTTTCGGCATAATTTTTAGGGAGTGGGGAGCGGGAGACAAGGAGACAAGGAGACAGGGGGACAAGGAGAAGGAAATTTCTTATCCCCTTGTCTCCCCTTCTCCTTGTCCCCTTGTCCTGCTTCCCTTCCTCATCCCCCACTCCCTATTGCTTCTTCCCTGTAAACGTCCCTTCGCCGAGGCCCGCCAGACTGACCTTGCCCTTCATCGTCTTGCCGTCTGTCGTTCCGGCGTAATTGACGGAGCCCTCAACCTGGCCGGTGGCCTTGAACGAGAATTCGATCTTGTCGCCCTTGACCGTTCCGGTAACGTCGAATTCGCCGAGCAGGCCTTTATACCTGCCGGTCAGCTTTTCGCCCTCCTGTTTGAAGGTGAAGCTCGGATTGCCTGAGCCTGCCTCGGTCTCGACCGTGACGCTCCATGCGCCGGTCACGTCAATTTTGTCGCCGCTCTTTTCGCCGCCCTTATCAGCCGAGGATTGCGCTGCGGCGGCCGGCGCCGCGCCCGAAGCCGCAGCCGCCGAGGCGCGCTTGGCGTTCCAATCGCCCTGAGCGAGCCCGCCGAAATCGGCGTCGCCCTTCATCGCGTCGCCGTCAATATTGCCGGACATCGAGATGACCAGGTCCTGGTCCTGTAACTTGACCGTGTATTTGAATTTGATCTCTTTGCCTTTGACCTCGCCTTCGAGCGGAGTTTCGCCGCGCTGGTTCTTGATTTTCCCGGTCAACTTCTCGCCATCCTGCTTTAGAGATAGTTGTCCCGTGCGCGCGCCTTGCGGCGAATTGATCGTCACGTCCCAATCGCCTGTGACGTTGGGCGATTGAGCCGTCGCGGAGGCCGTGAGAATGAGCGCGCAGACGAGCGCGGAGAGAGCGTAAACCAGTCGATTCATCTGAATTTTCCTTTCCGTTGGTAAAATGGACTTGGAGCTTGAATGCGGACGCGCGAAGCCTACACCTGCCTTTCAAACCGTGTCAAATAATAAAGTCTTGTAAGCTCAAGCCCGCCGTTTTAGAATCGCGCGGCTTCTCCTTTGTCGCCCCTTACTCCCCTGACAGTAGATAACGAAACGAAGAGAGTCTATGCCAGTAAGAGAAATCACCAGTGTCGAAGAGTTGAGTTCGTTGACGGGACGGGAGGTCGCCGTGAGCGATTGGTTCGAGGTCACGCAGGACCACATCAATCTTTTCGCCGACGCCACTGGCGACCACCAGTGGATTCACGTCGACGTCGAGCGGGCGAAGGCCGAATCGCCTTACGGCGCCACGATCGCGCACGGTTTTTTGACGCTGTCGCTGCTCCCACAACTGATGTCGGAGACGGTCAAAATCAAACTGCCGATCAAGTTGGGCGTCAACTACGGGTTGAACAAAGTGCGCTTCCCGTCGGCGGTTCTCGCCGGATCGAAGATTCGGGCGCGAGCCGTCTTACGATCGCTCGAAGAGGTCGAGGGCGGCCACCAACTGGTTTGGAACATCACGGTCGAACGCGAGGGCGGAGACAAGCCCTGCTGCGCCGCCGAATGGCTGGTGAGGTACTACACGCAGTCAAGTACTCCATCTAAACGCTAGCGCGTTGTAGATGGAGCTTGTCTCTGTACTCGCCGGTAGCCGTCTACTGACTTTCCGAGACTTCGGGCCACTTGACACATGGCCCCAGGAATAAACTCTTTAGATTTTACGTATGTCGAGAATTAGGACAAACAACCGTATATCTAAACTTCAAAGAGCGAAACCGTTATCTCTCGAAGAGAGTGCCTTTGCTCGAACGCAGTTTACCGAATGTTGGTCGAAGGGCCAAGCGCTTCAACTCACATACGGTCTCGATTTCCTCTCAATCCAAGCCTACGGCTCTGGATGGAGCACCTATCGAGGAGAAAGGTGAACGCGGAGAGAACGTCGGGCGGTATTACGACGAGGCTCCTTTGGCGCGGAGTTGGAGACGATGCAGGTCGTTGCACGGATCGACCGTTAACTCTTTCTCTATCCGGTGGGAGGGCGTTACGATATGCTCGAATGGCTGTAGCAACTTTATGGTATTACCAGGCGTATGATCGCCAGGAGGAACGACCGATGTATTGTCCAAACTGCGCCGCTCAGTTTGAAGAAACCCAGAAATACTGCCGCTCCTGCGGTACCGATGTGAACCTGGTCTCACAAGCGCTGAAGGGCCAATTGCCCAGTAAGGGCGCCGTTGGAAGACACCGGGGACACAGCGGGCGCTTGAGAGAGAGGCGACGCGAAGATAAACAACATCCCAGCATTGAGGGCGCTGTACGCGCTTTTTTCACGGGTCTCGGCTTCGTATTTGTTTCGTTCGCTGCGCGGGAATTTGCGCCTGCCGGCAAAATCTGGTGGTTCTGGCTTCTCATTCCCGCCTTCAGTTGTATGGGCGCCGGCATCGGACAATTTTTGAAATTGCGTGGACAGCATCGGCAGCAACAAGTGTCGCAGTTCGACTCGAAGACTAGTCAACCGACCTTTACTTCGCCGACCACACGCATGCCCGAAATACCTGCGCCGACAACCTCGGAGCCCCCATCGCTATCAAGCGTCACTGAACATACGACCAAGCATCTCGACCCGTCGCGCTCAAACTGAATTTAGCAACCCATGACTATTGATGACGGTCGCGCCTTATCGCCTCCTGAAGCAGTTTCATCGCCACGTCGGACACGGGCTGGCATTGTGCGATGTAGAAGACTTCAGGCGCGTATTTTTCAAACATCGCCCGAGCTATTGCCGACCAGTCATCAAGCGCGCCTTGTATCTCGGTTTCGTCCGCCCCCGGCGCGCCGGGTCGGATTCTCCTCTCGTCGAGTGCGCGGTATGCTTTCTCAATCACGCGCCGAACCGCCATCAGCGCGGCGCCTTCGTCCCAGCGGCAAACCATCTTCCCGACGTTCGCGCCATCGGCGAGCGTCTCAATGATCAACATAGGCTTCCCGTCGCCTTCATCCTGATTGGTGATCAGCCCGCACCGCGCTCAGGAAGGCGCGACCGCTCGATTGATCAGATCGAGCGTTGCGGGCCGAACTTGAAAACTTGTGCGCCCATTGTGCGCCGACGTCGCCGAATCTTACGAAACGTCGCCGAACGTAAGCGAGTCTCAGCGATGCGAATCACCGCTTTCTCGCGTTGCAGTTGGGAGCGGTTGCGATCCTTCTTGACGCTTGCAAAATGTTATGGAACGATGCCCGACTAACGTCGGCGAAAAAACGTGGCCGCGTAATTGAACCGCGACCATAACGAGGAGTGACGAATGAGTGATCTGACAGTAAAACTGAACTGGAACGGCGGGTTGAGGTTCACAGGCGTGAACGCGGGCGGGATCGAGACCGCTATTGACGGCGACAGTCAATCGGGCGCAAGCCCGGTCGAATTACTTCTGGAAGCGCTGGGCGCGTGCGTGTCTGTCGATGTGGTTCTGATTCTGGAGAAGATGCGGACGCCGGCCTCGAAGGTCGAAGTGACTCTGGAAGCCGACCGACATCGGCCGGAGCCGCGTTATTTGACCAATGCGCAAATGTCGTTCGATGTGTGGGGCGATGAGGTCACCCCCGACAAACTGGTCCGCGCCATCAACCTCTCAATCAGCAAATATTGCAGCGTCTATCATTCGCTGCGCGACGATCTGAAACTGCAGTCGCAATTCCGCATTCACGCGACCGGCGCCCAAGCTTCGGGCGATTACCAGGTGGTTGAGATGGCCCCGCCAACGAGCGAGCTGTAGAGTGGGGCGGACTGAACAATTTACGTCTCGGTAACAACTTGCGTCCTCGCCCTGGCGTAAAGTAGTCAGCCAAATCAACTTTGTTCAACAATCACCTTAACCACAGGAGGAGATTTATGAGACCCAAAGCATTTCGACTGCTCTGCTTTTTGTCCTTTGTCGCGGTCTGTTCGTCGAGCGCCCTCGCGCAATCCGGCGCGACGAAGCCGGCTGACGACAAACGCTCAGCGATCGTCAAAGAGACCGAATCCAACTGGAAGCGCGCCAGGAAGTGGACGCTCGATTACATCGACGCGATGCCGGAGAACGCGATGGGCTTCAAGCCGACGCCAGAAATCCGCAGCTTCGCCGAGCAGATGCTGCACCTGGCGTTCTGGAACTGCGCCCTCGCCGAATCCGTTGGCGGGAAGGTCAACCCTCATGGGAAGACGCAGGAAACGCTTGAACGACGCGACGACGTGAAGACTAAGGTCGCGCTGCGCAAGGTCGTGGAGGAGAGTTACGATAACTTGCTGGCCGCGGTCGCCGGACTGGACGAGACGAAAATGCTCGAGCAGGTTTCGCTCTTCAATACGAAAATGACGCGGCTGTCAGTCTTGGTGGCCGCGCTTGACCATCAAGCCCATCATCGGGGACAGACGACCATCTACCTACGATTGAAGGGCCTCACGCCGCCGCCGGAGCCGTAATCAGCCAGATAGGGATTTTGAGGAGTCTTCATTTTCCATTTGCCATATTACGTTTGTCATTTGCCATTGCTGCTCGATACGCGGTTCCGGCAATGACAAATGACAAATCTAAAATGGCAAGTGGAAAATGAAACACGATTGGCATTATTTCAATCGTGACAGATCGGCGGTGTCCAGCCATATAGTCACCGGCCCGGCGTTGTGAATCTCGACGAGCATGTCGGCCTGGAACTCGCCGGTCTCGACTTTGAAGCCCATCGCGCGAAGTTTTTCGACGAAGCTGTCACACAGCGGCGATGCGATTTCCGGCCTCGCCGCGTCGGTGAAGCTCGGGCGGCGGCCCTTTCGGCAATCGGCGTAGAGCGTGAATTGCGAAACGACCAGCATCTCGGCCCGCGCATCCACCGCCGACAGATTGAACTTGCCCTCGCCGTCCGCGAATATCCTCAGGTTGGCGACCTTGTTGGCCATCAGGTCGACTTCCGCCTCGGTGTCGCCGGCTCCGACGCCGAGTAAAATCACGAGGCCATTTCCGATCTCGCCTGTTACTCGACCTTCTATTGTGACTCTACCTTTCGTTACTCGCTGTAGCGCCGCTCTCATTACGATATCCGGAAGCGTAGATTCGATTTCAAGTCCCTTCGGACTTGCGAATCCTGGTTTCAATATCGGGGAAAAATCTGAAGAACCTTGACACCGATTAGCGTGTCGAATATGTTGCGCGCTGGCCCCAATCGCGCATATTCAGCAGTCAGCTTTAGGACGTTAAGCGCGGGTGTAAAAGTTTTGCGGTGTACGGACGTGGCGCGAGTTATTAACTCGCGCCTTGGCGCCGGCGCCGGCGCGAGTTATTAACTCGCAAGGCGCCTCAATGCTCCCGCCACAGCGCTTATTTTCTCACCATCCACTCAGGAGGCCACAATGAAAAATTTCTTCAACATCAGGGTGATCACTCTGGTTACGATCTTATTGTTTTTGTTCGCCGTTGTCGCTATGAGCGTAAAGCCGGTTCCCTCCGCGTCAGGCATACAGGCGGAACAGACTCACGTCCCGATGGCGGGGCAATAGGGCGAGGCGCAAGACGCCACCGTGAGCGAGGGCGGCGTCGTTACGGCCTTCAGTCATCGTCACAGCGGGGTCGGCATAGGCGCATCCGGCGCCCCGGACTTTCTCGATCGCGCGTTGGCCGGCAATAATTCACCGGCGCCGCCGTGTTATTGGCGCCGCTGCCCCATGAGCCTATTATTCGTCTCGTCTGTTCAACCCATAATAAGGAGAAACGAAATGGTTAAGTATGCATTGTTCGCTCGCCTGGAAGCCAAACCCGGCAAAGAAGACGATGTTGCGAAATTCCTGGAAACAGGACTAGCGCTGGCTCAGCAAGAATCGACTACGCCGATCTGGTTCGCCCTGCGACTGGGACCAACAACGTTCGGTATATTTGACGCATTCGCTGACGAAGACGGACGTCAAGCGCATCTGAAAGGCCCGATAGCTCAAGCGCTCATGGCGCAAGCCTCGGAGCTGCTCTCACAGGCGCCCTCTATTGAGCAAATTGATGTTCTAGGCGCCAAGTTGCCTGGATGACTCTATTTGGAGGAGAGTAGCCCATGGGAATCTCACCCACAGGCTCTCGCAGAACCGTACGTGAACCTCGCAGCTCATACGGCTCCCATTACTCAAGCCGCTGATCGTAAGCCCAGTCGCCAATGTGCAAACAGCCCTGGTTCCC
>WNFU01001388.1_pt1 | contig 40958 bp, 34 predicted proteins | sample 5400121 | NCBI WGS metagenome assembly WNFU01 (sample SAMN13153360, study PRJNA577476) | soil metagenome | isolation source: 100 cm soil or saprolite under grassland replicate 1 | place: USA:California | collected 2016-06-15
TCGCCGTGATGTACGTGCTCAACTACAGCCTGGACAACCTCTCGCTGATGGCGCTCACGCTCAGTGTCGGCTTCGTCGTCGACAACACGATCGTGATGCTGGAAAACATCGTGCGACACATGGAGATGGGCAAGGCGCCCATGCGAGCGGCGTATGACGGATCGAAAGAGGTGGCCTTCACCATCGTGGCCATGACCGTCTCCCTCGTGGCGATTTTCATCCCGGTCCTCTTCATGGGAGGTCTCGTTGGACGCCTGTTGAACGAGTTTGCCGTCACCATCGCTGTCGCGATTATCGTGTCGGGTTTCGTCTCCATCAGCCTGACGCCGATGTTGTGCAGCCGGTTCCTGAAGCCGCCTCAGAGCCAGCGGCATGGCTCGCTCTACAACCTGACAGAGCGCCTCTTCGCGCAGTGGGTGCGCGCATACGACTGGTCGCTCCAGTTGTGCCTGCGGCATCGGCTCGTGACAATGGCCGTCTCGCTGCTGTTGCTGGCCGGCTCGGCGTACCTGTTCATGCGGATTCCCAAAGGCTTCCTGCCAAGTGAAGATCAGGGCCGCTTCCAAATCACTGTTGAGGGGATTCAAGGCATCGGCTTCGAGGAAATGATGCGGCATCAGGCGGAGGTCGCCGACATCGTTGCCAAGGAACCCGATATCGCTGATTTCAGCAGCAACGTCGGCGGATTCGGCGGCGGCGGCGGGGGCGGCGCACTGAATACCGGGCGCATCGGGATCGATCTGAAGCCCCGATCGGAGCGAACGCGCTCGGTCGATCAGATTATTGCGGGGCTTCGTCCAAAGCTTGCCCAGATTCCCGGCATGCGTGTGTTCATGGTGAATCAGCCTCCGATCAACCTGGGAGGACAGCAAGGTCCGCGCAGCACCTATCAGTTCACGCTGCAGGATACCGACACGACCGAGCTTTATCGCGCCGCGCCCGTTCTCGAGGACAAGATCCGACAGCTTCCGGGCATCGAGGACGTCAACAGCGATCTGCGTCTGAACAATCCGCAGATTCGCATCGTGATGGACCGCGACCGCATTTCGTCTCTCGGCTTGACGGCGACTCAAGTCGAGACGGCGCTCTACAACGCGTACGGCACCCGGCAGGTCTCGCAGATCTACGCGCCGAACAATCAGTATCAGGTCATCATGGGCGTCGCGCCGGAGTTCCAGCACGATCCGGCGGCGTTGTCGCTCTTGTACGTTCGCTCGTCAACAGGGAAGCTCGTGCCGCTTGACACAGTGGCGAAAGTGATCACCGGCTCGGGACCCCTCAGCGTGAGCCACACGGGCCAGCTCCCATCGGTCACGATTTCGTTCAACCTCAGGCCGGGTTACGCGCTCGGCGACGCCGTCTCGCAGATCCAGGCGACGGCCGCCGCGACATTGCCGGCGACTGTGACGACCCGCTTCCAGGGTGCGGCCCAGGCGTTCCAGGATTCGCTGCGCGGTCTTGGCCTCATCCTGTTGATGGCGATCGTCGTGATTTACCTCGTGCTCGGTATTCTGTACGAGAGCTTCACGCAACCGCTGGTCATTCTGTCAGGCCTGCCGGCCGCCGGTTTCGGTGCGCTGCTGACCCTGCTGCTCTTCAAGAGCGACCTCAGTCTCTACGCGTTTGTCGGCATCATCATGCTCGTGGGACTGGTCAAGAAGAACGGCATCATGATGGTCGACTTCGCCGCCGTCGCCGAACGGGAAGAGGGCAAGACGCCGCTCGAAGCCATTCGCGACGCCTGTCTGGTCCGTTTCCGGCCGATCATGATGACGACGATGTGTGCCCTCGTCGGGACGCTGCCGATCGCGTTCGGCTGGGGCGCGGGGGCCGAGTCGCGGCGTCCGCTCGGCCTCGCTGTCGTCGGCGGGTTGCTCGTCTCTCAGTTGCTGACGCTGTACATCACGCCTGTGTACTACGTGTACATCGAAAACGCGCGCCTGCGGCTCACGCGACGCCGCGGCGAGGAGACCGCGGAGCTCGCCGCAGCGACATCGCATCCAGCGCCTGCGCTGGCAGAGGCGCCGCGTCCCCTGCAGCGCTCGATCGAAGGCGACGCGCGCAGATAGTCGACGGCATCACCTCGAAGACACGCACAGTCAAGAGCACCAAACGATAGTCGGCAGGCTACCCCCCGGGCGCATGCCCGACTCGTGCATGGCTGACGGAGCTTGACGCGGCGGCGCGTACCGGTGTATTTAACCTATATGTTAATTAACCGACGGGTTCAATAGAATATGGCCGATCGCCTGAGCACCACGTTCGCGGCCCTTGCCGATCCCACCCGGCGGGCCATCCTCGCCCGGCTCGCGTCCGGCGAGTGTTCCGTCACCACACTGGCCGAGCCGTTCGACATGAGCATGCCCGCCGTGTCGAAGCACCTGCGCGTGCTCGAGCGCGCGGGACTGATCGTGCGGGGCCGTGAGGCGCAGTGGCGCCCGTGCCGGCTGAAAGCGGCTCCGATCAAAGAAGTGGCCGACTGGGCGGAGCGCTATCGCACCATTTGGGAACAGCGCTTCGATCGTCTCGAGACGTACCTGCAGCAATTAAAAGCGAAGGAGATGAAACATGGCCGTAAGCGGCGTAGCAAATAGCGACACCTTCAAAGTCAGCACGCCATCGGACCGCGAGATCCGTCTGACGCGCGTGTTCGATGCCCCTCGGCACCTGGTCTTCGAAGCAATGACGAAACCAGAACACATCAGACGCTGGTGGGGGTGTCTTGCCGAAGGCTATTCGGTGCCCGTGTGCGAGGTTGATCTGCGTCCGGGCGGCCGGTGGCACTTCGTCAACCGCCACCCGAAAGGCGAGGCCGGGTTCCACGGCGTGTATCGCGAGATCACACCGCCGGAGCGGCTCGTGTTCACCGAGATCTACGAACCCTTTCCGGACACCGAGTCGGTCGTAACGGCGGTGTTCACTGACGAGAACGGCAAGACGCGCCTTACGGTCACGAGTCTTTATCCATCGCTGGACGTTCGCGACATGGTTCTCAAGTCCGGGATGGAAAAAGGAGCAGCCATTAGCTACGACCGGCTCGAAGAGGTCGCACGGGAGCTGCAGAAGTCGTGAGTTCAACGGGCACGATGCGCGAGTGTCGTGCCCGGCTCCCTCAACTAGCTGCCAACGCGACGAGGATGCTGATCACGTGCTCCGGACGCACGCCGACGCCGACCAATTGCGCCGGTATACGACGCAGGAACGCCCACCGTTGAAGCAGTTTCACGAGCAGCGGCAGTTTCACCGCGCCGGGCCGTCCGAGAACCTTGCCGAAGACGCGCGTTTGAATGAAGAGCTGCGCGCTCTGCGTCAACCGCGTCGGCAGCATGCGGCGCCGCTGCACGCGATGCAACACGTCGTCGGTGAGCCGGTGTTCTCTTAACGGCGTCGCAAGAATGTTGGCTGCGGCTACGGCGTCCTGAATCGCCAGGTTGATTCCAACGCCGCCGATGGGCGACATGGCATGTGCAGCATCGCCGATGCAGAGAATGCCCGGGCCGTCCCAGCGGCGCAGGCGATCGACCTTGACGGTCAGCAGCTTGATTTGATTCCAGTCGGTGAGGTCGTCCACGTGCGCCCGCACGTGAGGTGCGAGCTCGGCGATCTCTTCACGAAACGCGCTCACACCGCGCTCGCGAATATCGTCGAATGCGCCCTTGCGAATGACATACGCGCACTGCCAGTAATCGCCGCGATCGAGCGTGACCATCACTTTCCCGTTCGCGACGCGACCGAAGGTCTGCTCCGTATGCTCGCGACTCTTGGAGATACGCATCCACAGCACGTCGATCGGCACGCCAAACTGCTCGACGTCGAGACCGGCCTTGTTGCGCACGATCGAGCTGCGGCCGTCGGCGCCGATGACCAATTGCGCACGAACCGCAACCGCGCCTTCGGGCGTGTCCGCGACGACGCCTGAGACGCGATCGCCGTCCTTCAGAAGATCCACGACCTCGGCGTTCATGTACAGACGGAACGAAGCGAGCGTGCGCGCGTGGTCGGCCAGGAAATCGAGGAAGTCCCACTGCGGCATGAACATCAGAAACTTGCAGTGCGTTGACAGGTGGCTGAAATCGGCAACGCGGACGGGCTCGTCTCCCACGACGCCTCGAACTTCGGTCAGCTCCTGATGTGGACGACGAAGAAAATCCTCGAGCAGCCCGAGCTCGTGGACCACTTCAAGCGTCGAGGGATAAATAGTGTCGCCACGGAAGTCACGCAGGAAGTCGTTGTGCTTCTCAAGGACGATGACAGGAACGGCTGCCCGGGCGAGCAGATATCCGAGCATCATGCCTGCGGGACCGCCGCCGGCGATGCAGCACGTCGTCTCGAGCGGAGAGGCGGGAGTCAAGCGATCGAGTGAATGATAGGAGGAGCGCGATCGTGTCGTCTACCCGACCGTCCGGGCCGAGCGTACTCCGGCAACCCGGGCTGTAGCAGTGAACTCTTAATTCTTTCATTGACCCGACACCTGGGCATTTGGTAGAGTCGCCGGGGTCAACTATTAATTCTTTAAAAGTATTGCTTCCTTCAGAGAATCCATGGCGCGCAGACGCTCTCCGGCGCTGACAGACGCGGAAGCTCGAGTGATGGCTGTGTTGTGGCAGCAGCAGACGGCGACCGTGGGCGACGTCGTTGCCACGTTGAAGAAAAAGCGCGCGGTCACCTACAGCACGGTCCAGACGATGCTGCGGATTCTGGAAAGCAAACACTACGTGGCGCACGAAAAAATCGCACGCGCGTTCGTGTATCGGCCGCTCGTCGATGAGCAGCAGGCCCGCCGCAGGGCGTTGAAGCATCTGCTCACCCGCCTCTTCAACGGATCGCCGAGTCTGCTGGTCTTGAACGTGCTGGAGGATGACGAGATCGATCCGAGCGAGCTGAAACAACTCAAGAAGCTGATCGAAGACGCGTAACAGCCCGTGGCGAGGTGCCGTGGGTTCGGGGCAGGGCGTGGACGGGGTTTCAGACGGCCTGCCCAAAGGAGCTCTCACGTGGACGCTATTCTGAATTGGCTGTGGCAGGGTTGTGTGCTCGCACTCGTGACGGCATGCATGCTCCGAGTACTGGAGCGCTCCCGCGCCCAGTCGCGCTACGTGTTGTGCTGGGCCGCGTTGCTCTCGGTCCTCGTGCTGCCGTTCGTTCCACTCACCACCGGCGCCCTGTCGCCGCTGGCGTTCTCGGCCCGCGCCGCCGCACCACAGTCGAGAGGTGTCGTCCCGATGCCCGATGCGTGGTGGACGTCGAGCGCTCTCGCGCTTGCGGCCTGCGCGCTCTGGTCGCTTGTAAGCGGCGTGCGCCTGGCAGTGGCCACGCTCGCACTGGGCCGTGCGAGGCGCCGCTGCCGCGCCCTTTCGCCGATGCTCGAAACGACGCTTCGTCAGTGGACGGGCGTGACGCGGCAGGGGCGGCGCACACGGCTCATGCTCTCGGACAATGTGCGAGCTGCCGCCGTTCTCGGGTGTCGCTCACCGATTATCGCCGTTGCACCCGCAGTCGTTCAGCATCTCAGCGCGGACGAGCTCGATCGCGTCGTCATTCACGAGTGGGCACACATCAGGCGCGGCGATCACTTTGCAAATGTCCTTCAGTTGCTGACGCGCGTGGTGGCGGGGTGGCACCCGGCCGTGTGCTGGATCGATCGACGGCTTCAACTCGAGCGCGAGGTAGCTTGCGACGAAATGACGGTAGCAGTGACCGGCGATGCCAGGTTGTACGCGGCGTCTCTGGTCAAGCTCGCCAGTCTGCCGCGAGGCTATCTGGCGGCACTCCCCGCGTTGGGGGTTCTCTCATCGCCCGCGCTTGCCACGCGCATTCGTCGAATCGTTTCACAGCGCTCGTTGGCCTCAGCCGCATGGTCGAGGAGCGCCGTCACGGCGAGCATCGTGTTGCTTGTGATGCTGTCGTTGACGATTGGCACGATCCGAATCGTCGAGACTGCGCTCGTGTCGGCGGATTTCGATCGAGCGGCGGCTGTCGCTGCATTGCAACCGAACGACGCCAGTAAGTTGGTGTCGCGGCGCCCAATCGTTCAACCTGCAAACACTGACGGACCAGCGGAGCGGGCATCTCGTCAGGCGTCACCATCGGTCGATGTGTCGCCAGGCCGTACCGCTACGAGAACCCGGGCGGCGGCCGCATCCGATACAACCGCAGCACCGATTGCCGCTACCGTCGCCGCTGATTCGGCGCGCCTCGTGTCGTCTGCGCCGCCGTACGACACAGAGATCCTCATCGCGGCTCCAATCGAATCGCACCACGCCGACCTCGCCACGTCAGTCACTGCGGCGCCTGCGGCACAGCTCGCAACGAATGTCAGACAGCCCCTAGCGCCTTGGGACACGGCGGCTAACGGGGGAGCCGCAATCGGCGAAGGCTCGAAAAAGGCGGCCATCGCGACTGCCGGGCTCTTCACCCGATTCGGCAAGCGGATCGCCGGTTCCTTCTGAGGACATTCGGTGCGCGTCCACCTTATCAACCCCAGCGACCTTTCGTTCGGCACCGCTGTCATCACACCACGCTGGCTGTACGTGCTCGCGGCCGCGACTTCGGAGCACTACGGCACGCCGCTCATCGTCGATGAGACGCTCGAACCGCTCGATCTGCACACCGTCTCCGCCGGCGATGTGGTCGGGATTGGCATTCATACTTCCAACGCTCTCCGCGGGTATCACCTCGGCCGGCTGGCGCGCGCACGCGGCGCGTTCGTGGTGTTTGGCGGCATTCACGCCACGCTGTATCCCGAAGAGGTGCGTCAACACGGAGAAGCACACGCCGTCGTCACGGGAGACGGTGATCTGGTCTGGCCGAACGTGCTGAGCGATTGCGCCGTTGGCACACCCAGACCCCAATACGATGGCGGTCGGATTGACGGCGGCCGGTTCTCGCCCGCGCGGTGGGAGTTGCTGCCGCCGGATCGCTATATGTGGGGATCGGTGCAAACCGTCCGCGGTTGCCCCAAGCACTGCTCTTTCTGTTCCGTCTGGCGAACGGACTCGCGCTGCGGCGCAAAGGCTTCCGTTTCATTCTGCTGGCGGACGACAACTTCTATCCCGTCACGCTCGCGGATTTGGCGATGGCCGACAGGCGCGCGGACAAACAGCGCCTCGCCGAGCTGACCGCGCTTCGAGAAGAGCGGTTCGAGCTGATGGCGCAGCTGGCCGAGCTGCCCGACGACATGGTGTTCTACACGCAGATCACCATGGAAGCAGCCGAAGATCCCGCATTCCTCGCGGCGATGCACCGGGCTCGCATTCGCGGCGCGCTCGTCGGCGTCGAATCAGTGACGCCCGAAGGGCTCAAAGCCGTCTTCAAGGACTTCAACAACGCCGGCGAATCGCTCGTCACGCGCCTGCAGGCGTTTCGCGAGCAGGGCGTTCACGTGCTCGGCTCGTTTATCTTCGGCCTGCCGACCGACACGCCGAGCACCTTCGACGCGACCGCCGACCTTGCACAACGCGCCGGTCTGTCGTTTGCGCAGTTCGTGATGCTGACGCCATTTCCCGGAACGATTGATTTCGCCAAATGGGAGCGCGAAGCGACAGACGGTCCGGCGGTCAACGGCGTGCCGCTGACGCGGTACTGGCTGATTCCGCAGTCCCAGCGGCCGAAAGTGTACGCGCCACACCCGACGATGTCGGCCGATGAGATTCGCACACGGACGCAACAGGTGTGGGACCGCTTCTATTCGTTTCCGGCGATCTGGGCACGCTCCACGTGTGTCCGATCGCTCCGCTCGCGCGTCGCGTTCGTGCTGGTCTCGAAGCTGTATCGACAGATGTATGCGAACACCGGAATCGCGACCGATAGCGCCCGTGTGGCTCGCTCAGCGCGCCGTGCACGCTGGATCGCCAAAGCGGCGCGGTGGCTGTTCATCGCGACACCGATGCCGGATCTCCAGGAGCCCGGCGTGAACCCGGCGTCGTCCTAAGGACCATCGTGGCTTTACGAACTCTCCTCGTCACACTGGCAGTGCCTCTCCTGTTCGTTCGGGCGCAGACCGCCGCCGAGGAGGATCTTGCGCGAACGTTTCTGACCACGTCGTTGCACATCACCAGCAGCGACGTGGACCGTATCGACGGAGCGCAGGTGTTTTCGCGCACGCTCGACCCGTCGGACAAGCGCGAGGTCGCGACGCTCGGCGTTGTACGCATCCGAATGACGCCCGAGTTCTACGTCGAGCGGCTCGCCGACGTCGCCCAGTTCAAACGCGACGACGCGGTGCTCCAGATTGGCGCCTTTCGCAATCCGCCGGATCTGAGGGACGTCGCGGCGCTCACGCTCGATGACTCCGACCTCAGAAGTCTTCGCGACTGTCGCGTTGGAAGCTGCGGCGTGCAGTTGCCGGCTGCGGCCATCGAACGTTTTCGGGGCATCGACTGGCAACGAGCGGATGCGCCGGGACGAGCTAACGTCCTGATGCGGGAAATCCTGATCGAGTACGTCACGAGCTATTTGAAGGCCGGATCGTCGGCGAACATGCAGTATGTCGATCAGAGAGAGCCGGTAAATGTCGCGCGCGAGTTTGCTTCGCTGACCGACTCGGATCCTGACACCTGGCGGCGGTTCCCGGATCTCAGGAAGCATCTTCTCGAATGTCCCGTGACAAAGACGGCAGGAACAATCGATCTGGTGTATTGGTCGAAGGAAAAGGTGGGGCGCCGGTCGGTGGTGAGCGTCACGCACCTCGCAATCTCCCGCACGGCGAGTGAATCACCTGCGGACTATGTGGTTGCATCGAAGCACCTTTACGGGACGCACTACTACGACGCTTCGCTCGGATTGACATTGCTCGTACGCGATCGCTCGTCGTCATCGTCCGCGACGTACCTTGTGTACGTGAATCGCTCGCGCGTGGATGTGTTTGGCGGCGTATTTGGAGGCATCACGCGGAAGATTGTCACGTCAAAAGCGCGGTCAACCGTGGCGGACCAGCTCGCGCGTCTCCAACGCACGCTGGAGGGGCAGTTTGCTACCGCCCAGCCATCAGGACGCTAACTACTTCTTTCGCACTATCCGGTAGGTCTTGACGTCGTTCAGCAGGTCGTCGAGAAAATTCCACGTGGCGAGTCCGTCATCGGACGTCGGCTCGAGAAGATAGAACGCAAGGCGGCCGAGGGGCTGCGCGAGTGACACCGCATAGGCGCCGGCCGGCGCGGTGAGCTTTGGTGCGGCTTGCCAGGAGCCTTCCAACGTCCGAAGCGCGTGCTGACCGAAGTCGATCGAGCCGGGCTGAACCGGCCGCGTGCTGTTGTTGGTGATGACGAACTGCTCCAGCCCGTCCACCGGCTGCGTGAGCTTGCGGATCTGAATGCCGTGCGCGCGGAGCAGTTCGACTGCCGCGGTCGCATTCGCTGGTAAGAAGTACTGAGACGCCGCGAGCTCGGTCGCTGAAGGCTCGAACCACAACATGTCGATCATCTGCTCCGGCTTGCTCACCTCCTTGCGGCGGTACATCATCGCGCCGCTGACGGGGTTCTTCTCCTCCTCGACCTCGCCCATCAGGATCTCGATCATCCCTCCACGACGGAGCCGCGCGCCCGTGGCGAGCGGCTTTCCGATGATCGTTTCCTGGTCCGCCGCTGCGCAGGCCTTTTTGATGCGGTCGGCATTCTGGCCTGCGAAGTTCAACGCTTCTTGGACGAAGTAGCGGGTGGCTTTGATCCGATCCTCGAATGGCAGATATGAGTACGCCTCGCTGAGGAGCGCGAACCGGTTTCGTAAGCCAACGTAACTATTGTGGAAGCGGGGGACGTGCTCGAAGCTGGCCCACGTGCGTGGCCCCGCGACCGGCGGCGCTCCTGCCGGCGCACCGGCTGGATTTGCCGAGGCGGGCGGCTGGCCTCCTCGACCGCCGCGTCCGGGACCCGGCACATTGCCGTAATAAAAGGTGTCCCAGCCATGCTTTGCCTTCGCGTTTTTGGTGACGAACGGAAACCATTCGTCTGTCATCAGCTTCATGATCCCGTCGCTCGTGTTCGGATTGAGCGGCGGCGCATACGTCAGGTGGTACGCGTGAAAGGATCCGTCTGAGGTGTGCAGGTCGAACCCGACGTGCGGATCGTAGTCGTTCCAGAGCTTCACGAACGCCTTCGCTTCAGGCGTCTCGAGCTTCATGAAATCGCGATTGATATTGAGGTTCTGCGCCTGGTGTCGCGTGCCCATGCCATTGATGGGACCGTTCTGGCGTCCCCGGTTGGTCGGCGACATCTTTTCGTTGCCGTCTGCATTGAAGATCGGCGTGACGATGAACACCATCGTGCGGAGCCAATCGGCATGCTGTCCGAGCGCGAACTCGCGCAGGAGCATCAGCGCCGATTCCTTCCCTTCGACTTCGCCAGCGTGGATGTTGCCCTGGATATGGACGCGAAGCCTGCCGCTTGCTTTGAACGATGCGGCCGTCGGATCTTTCAGCCCGCTGGCAACGATTGCCGCGGGCATCTCGCGCCCCTCGAACGTCTTTCCGTACGTTGTGTAGAAGACAAGCGGCGACGCGGCATCCACGGTCTTCATGAACTTCACCACGTCGTCATAGCTCGACGTGGATTTGAAGTCGGAGCTCTCCGCGGTGGTCTTGAGACCCGTCAGTGAGACCGCAGCCTGTGTTGCAATCGCAGCCGCAGTAAGCACGGGCGCGACCAAAGCGACTGCGACAAGGCGAAAGAAGTGAACCATGAACCCACCTTGAGGAGTATCGCGGGCGCAGCGAGGATCAACCGCTACTCGTTGCGCCGCGACGAGGCTATCACGACGAACGGCCGGTCGCGCGAGAGCGTGTCAGAATCGGCATAGAGGCGCGTCACGATGGCAACGATTCTTCCGGCGATTTTCTTCGGGCACGGCAACCCGATGAACGCGCTGCTGCGACCTTGTGCACAACCTTCACGCGTATGCGGTTGAAGGCGTGGACGGCGGGTCCATTTCGATGTTAGCGGTGCAGATAGGGCAGCAGACGGTCTGAAATCCGGGCGGCCATCTCGCGAACACAAACACGCCAACGCGTAAACTTCGCGTTTGGGTGCCGGCATTGTCTCGCGCTACCCGGGCCGCCGTGTATTACTCTCGATGGATGCGCCCACGTGCCGCCACCTTTGCCATCATTGGTTCTGCTGCTCTTGCCGCCGCACTCGCCGGGCAGGGACGCGGCGGTGGCGGAACACGAATCGGTCCGGGGCAGGAGTGCCCATCGGGAAGGACTGAAACGCGGCCGGGCGCTTGCCAGGCCCCTGAATTTCCTCCTCCGAGCATCGTGGACTATCGTCCGCGCTCGACGCTGGTCGCGGCGCAGCATCTGGTGCCAAAGGCCAGGTTCCCTGCCATCGACATTCACGGGCACCCACCGGCGCTGACATCGCTCGAAACGCTCAACAGCCTCATTGCCGACATGGATCGCCTCAATCTGCGCATGATCGTGAGCGCGAACAACACGTCGGGCGAGCGGCTCACACGCATGCTGCAGACCATCAACGCCAGCCCTCACAAGGATCGGTTTCGCGTGCTCGCCGGCATCGACTTCAGAAACGTGGGTCCTGGATGGGCCGAACGCGCGATCCGTCAGCTCGAAGCCGACATCAACGCGGGCGCCGTCGGCGTCGGGGAAATTCCGAAGAGTTTTGGGTTGAACATTCAGAAGCCGGACGGCTCCCGTTTGCGAGTGGACGATCCGGAGATCGACCCGTTATGGGACGCATTCGCACGGCTCGACGTGCCGGTCTTCATCCACACGGCTGAACCGCAAGAATTCTTCCAGCCGCTCGACAATCACAACGAGCGTTGGCTCGAGCTCGCGCTCTTTCCAGATCGCCGCAACAATCAGCCGGGGCACGTCACGTTTGACGAGCTGATGACGGAGCGGAACAACATGTTCCGCAAGCATCCCAAGACGCGGTTCATCGTCGCGCACTTCGGCTGGCACGCCAACGATCTTGCGAAAGCGGCCGCGCTGCTCGATCAGTTTCCAAATGTCGTGGTTGAAGTCGGCGCGATCCTGTACGACCTCGGCCGCCAGCCGCGTGCCGCGCACGACTTTTTCGTGAAGTATCAAGACCGAATTCTTTTTGGCAAGGATGCCTATCAACCGGAGGAGTATCCGTACTACTGGAGGGTATTCGAAACAGCAGACGAGTATTTCGATTACTACCGCGACTATCACGCCTTCTGGAAACTGTACGGAATGAACCTGCCTGCCGTGGTGTTGAAAAAGCTCTATTACCAGAACGCATTACGCGTGGTGAAAGGCCTGCCGCGTGCAGGCTGGCCGCAGTAGGGGGTCTATTCGCTTCTGAGCACCGTCGGGCCCGCGAGGTAACGTGCGGACACGGCGTATCCTGCGATGCCGTCAAACACGTTCGTTTCGGTGCGGAACGCTTCGAGGTCGGCAAACTGGATGCCGCGTGGCCGCCGGGCGGGCGGGACCTGGCGTCGCATCGCTGTCTCTGGACAGCACGCCCCACATCGAGTACAAGTCGCGTGTCCTCTCGCGACGGTAGGGAATGAGTCTTATGCGCAGTGCATTGCTGATCGGGTTATTGTTCGCGACTGCGTCGCCGTCCGTCGGTGTATCGCGACAGACGCCAACCGCACCGGCGGCGGCGTCGCTTGACTACGAGTATTTCAAGACGCGCGTGCAGCCGATCTTTTTGAAAAAGCGCGCCGGACACGCGCGATGCATTTCGTGCCACGGAGCCGGCACGCCACTGCGGCTGCAGCCGCTGCCGCCTGGCAGCACCACGTGGAGCGACGAGGATTCCCGAAAGAACTTCGAAGCCGTCCGCCGCGTTGTCGTCCCGGGCAACGTGATGAAGAGCCGACTGCTGCTTCACCCGCTCGCCGAAGAGGCCGGCGGCGATTTCTATCACAGCGGCGGAAAGCACTGGAACTCGCAGAACGACGCAGAATGGCAGACGTTAAAGGGCTGGGTGCTTGGCCAGACCGCAAAATAGTTCATCGGCCTTCAGGAGTTGAGAACATGACCAACAGACACCCGACGCGATCGTGGCTCGCCATTCTCGCTGGCATCGCGCTGTGCACAACCTCCGCTGTCGCACAGCACAAGGTGCGTATCATCCAGACCAACAGCGCCGGCGATAACGTGCACATCATCGATCCGGCCACGAACACGGTGGTTGGTGTAATCGACGGAATCGAGGTGGGCCACGGCGCGGGCGTCGCTCCGGACGGCAGCCGAATCTATGTGAGCGACGAAGCCGAGAGCTCGCTCGACGTCGTCGATGCGAAAACCCTCAAGGTCATCAAGCGGGTCCCGCTCAGTGGCCATCCGAACAACATGGCGGTCGCGCGAGACGGCCGGCGTGTGTATGTGGGCATCATTCAGGAGCCCGGCGGCGTCGACGTGATCGACACGGCGTCGCTCCAGCGAGTCAAGACCATCCCGACCAAAGGCACCATCCACAACGCGTATGTCACGCCTGACGGGAAGTACGTCGTTGCCGGCTCTATTCAAGGCAAGACGGTGAACGTGATCGACGCAAAGACCGAAGAGCCTGCCTGGACACTCGACATGGATCTGGGCGTCCGCCCGATGACGTTCAACTCGAACCCCGACGGCTCGACGAAATGGATCTTCGTTCAGTTGTCCGGGTTCAACGGATTTGCGGTCGTCGATTTTGCGACGCACAAGGAGATTAATCGCATGAAGAATCCGGATCTGCCGCCAGGGAAGCAGACGGTTCCAGAAGGATCCGATCCGTCTCATGGCATGGCTGTGACGGCCGACGGCAAGACGCTCGTCGTCTGCAGCCGCTTGAACAACTTTCTCTATGCCTACTCGTTGCCGGATTTGAAGCCGCTCGGAGGCGCCGAGCTCAGCGGCAAGGGGGCCGGGTGGGTGACGCTCACGCCGGACGGCAAGACGGCTTACGTCGCGAACCCCGTGACGAACGACGTCTCGGTGGTCGATATCAAATCGTTGAAGGAAGTGACTCGCATTCCCGTCGGGTTCGTGCCCAAGCGAAACGTCACGGCGGTCCTTCAATAGGCGGCTCGCGACGGGCACGGATCCGCGAACAGCGTGATCTCTCCTAGCGCAGGCAAACGAAAAGGGGCTGGCGAGCCCCTTTTCGTGAGACGAGAACGTGGTCGTCTGAGCGCTTATTGCCCGGCCACGTTCGCCGAGTTGTAGAAGGTCACTTTCAGATTTACCGCCAGCGACGGCGGGCCCACCCATTCCTCGACCAGCAGCAAGTAGTGACCGGGCGGCGGGCTGCTCAACTGCAACGACTCTCCGTCGGTTCGCCCTGAGGTGGACGAAGCGACATCTGCGTACGATCCATCCGCCTGTTGTCGCTGCAGATACAAGTCGACGTCAGCCACAAGTGAATACGACGCATCGATGACGACGCGCGCATTGTCAAATCCAGGAAGCACATCGAATTCCCACCGGGCTGCTACGACTCCCGCCGCTGTGCGATTGAGGTTCACGCCTCCAACGGTGTCCCCCGGCACGGGCACGGTCGTCGTCACGCTGCCGGTGATCGGCGCTTGCGCCGTGCCAGAGGTCGTCGTCGGTGGCGGAGCAAAGTGATAGCTGTAGATGCTGCGACCGTACGTTGCCGCAATCAAATGATTCTCGTCGCCTGGCTGCAGCCGCAGTTTGAATACCGGCACGTTTGGTAACCCCTCGCCGAATACGGTGTAGCTTCCGCCCCAGGTATCAGCGGACGCAAATACGCCGATGTCGGTTGCGACGTAGAGACGCCCTTGACGTTCCAACACCCAGTTGGCCGGCACGTCCGGCAGATTTTCCGAGATGTTCGTAAATGTCTCACCGCCATCGATCGATTTGAACAAGTGTCCTTCGCCGACGAGCGACGTGTTATCGCCGACGGCGCCAGGCGGCACCCAGCGACGGCCATAGCCGCCGAGTGTCACGTACACAGTTTGCGGGTCCGCGAAATCCATGCGGATAGACGTGATGTACCGCACGGGCAACCCGGCTGCAGCAGGGAAGTGCCACGAGCCGCCGACGTTGGTGGCGAGACCGCGCGCAAACGGCACGTTCTGCGTCACGACATCACAGTAGCCACAGAAGCCAACTTAAACGGTGGTGCCGTGCACATCCAACGCCGACGCGACGCGGGTTGCACCGGACGCCGCAGTGCCCAGATCGAAAAGCGTCGTCCATGACGAATCGGCGTTGTAGCCATCGAGCCGTTCTCTGATCAAGCGCCCGCCCGCCAGAAAACGATTGGGATCGTCACTATCGACCGCGAGCGGCGTCCAGAAAAGCCAGTTGGCTGAATTCCGCGTAACGGCGCCGTCGTCGGGATCGATGTTGGTCCAGTTGCGGCCACCATCGGTCGTCATGCTCACGACGCCGCCGGCGTACTCCTCGACAATCCTGGCCGAATCGTCAGGATGAATGCCGGTGTCAAATCCATCACCGCCATACACAGCGACGGAACGTCGCGTGCCCGGTTCGATCAACACCTGCCCGTTGTCCTGAAGGCCCGCCGTGACAGCACCGTCGCGCGCGATCGCGGCGTCATAGGCTTGCAGCGTGTTCAGGCCGACGCTGGCGCCGCTGCCCCACGATTCGTTGTTGAAATCCTGCAACGCGTTCACGTGCTGCTTGTAGACGCCGCCGTCGTTCGCGACGAACAGCGTGACGCCGCCAGCGCCGTCCGGCACGAAGAGGCCGGCGTGTTGATCGGGGTGTGTTGTCGTGCCCGTGGCAAACGGCTCTGTGCCGTTGCACTGAAAGCCAGACGTGATCGTGACGCCGCCGAAGCACGCGTTCCAGTAGCGGCCGATCACCTTCCACTGGGCCGGTCCGATCACTGCGGTTTGGACCGTGTTTTCCCAGATCTCCTCGAGGCCGAAGAGCACGCGTGACGGTGCCTTCGTCAGCAGATCAGTGGCCGTCGGGTCTGGTTGAATCCAGAGGTTGTACCAAGACTGAACCCCTGGACCGTACGTCGCCTGCGCACTCACGCCACCGAGCGCGCTATTGGTGCCCGGCTCGCGCAACTGCGACCAGTCCATGATCTTCGTCCAGGTCCGGCCGAAGTCCTGCGACACATATGCGCCGTCGAGAACGGTACCGGGATTCGCGGTGCCGGACGTGGTTTCGCAAACCGGATCGATATCGAGCACGTCGATGCAACCCTGCAGCTTTTTCGCGTCCTGCACGAGCGCGTAAACAATGTTCGGGTTCTGACCTGATCCTCTGGCAGCGCCGAGCGCGACACGGCCGACGATGGAATTGATTGCGAAACCATTTGCCGAGGGCGGCGTTTCGCCGGCATCGATGAAAGCGAAGCTGTCCGGCGCGCCGGTGTCCGATGCGTACAGGCCGTTGCCAGGCGACTGAACGCTGCCGTCACCTTTATTCAGCGCGCGACCTGCACGCCAGCCGACCGCTGCCAGCACTTTCTTCCCCTGCGCGTGGACCACGACATCGGTGACGATGTTCGCAAAGAAGCACTTTGCGCTCGTCGTGTCCCCCGCGCAGTCCCCAGTCGGCAGCTTCACGTCGACGAAGTTCGCACCTGCGTCCGTCGATCGGAAGAGTCCCTTGCTCGTCGCCGCGTACACGGCCTGCCCGTTCGACGATGGATCGAAGGCGATGCGGAAGCTGAGAATGGCATCGGGAACGCCGGAGGACTTCTTCCAACTGCGGCCGTTGTTCGTCGATCGGTAGATGCCGAGCCCGCTCGGTGAGCTTCCGCCGAACGCGCGATCGCCGGTGCCGGCGATCAAGACCTTGCTGGCCGGCGAGTAGCCGATCGCTCCCATCACTTGCGTTGGCAGTTTGTCGCCGATCGATCGCCAGCTTGCGCCATCATCGACGGTCTCGAACACGCCACCCGCGGCTGCCGCGAGATAGTGATGACCGGCGGCGGACGGATCATCGGCGAATGCGGTGACGCGTCCGGAGAGCGTACCGTGACCGAGCCTGCTGATTGAATAGGACGCATCGTCGGATCGCATCGGCGTCGTGCCGAGCGGCTGCCAACCTCCGCCCTCGTGAATCATCTTTTCTTTCTGCGCGAGCGCCGAGGCCAGCGCGCCTGGCGCAACGTCGCTGAACGGCGCCGTGTCGCGCGAGCGAAGCTGGCCGAGCAGCCCAATTTTTTCGATGTATTTCTCGAACCCTTCGCGCTCGCCGGCAAACTCGTTCTCATGTGCAGGCAAAAGGCGGCTGGCGGCCACAGTGACAGCGAGCAGCGCCGCGAGCGCGGTCGGGACAATCCGTCGGAGTGTCATTGGTCGTCTCCCTGGGAAGGCGAGGAGTGCGCGCGTGGTGTTCGCGCGTTGTCGCGAGATGGGTGTGCGCCGATTCGAACGCGGGGGAAGGTGTTCAAATGGCAGAGGTCGACGTCGTGCGCTGGAGCAAGCGGGCTGCCAGCAGAAGGCGGGTGTGATGGCGCTATTGATGTCTTGAATGCATTCAAAGCGTGAAAATATGACAAGGTCTCGCGGCGGGCCGTCGCGATCCGCAAAGATAACGAACGCTCGATCGCCAACCGCGGCCGAACAGTCCTGAGATAGTCTATGCGCCGTGTCCTGGACGCAGGTTTATTCACCCATAGCCGGCTCGCTCGGTCTTTCGGTCATCGCTGCCGCTTTGCCGCTACTCGTTGTCGCGGTGATGCTGGGAGTTTTTCGTTCGCCCGCATGGCGCGCGGCGGCGCTGGCGCTTCTGGTGGCGCTCGGCGTCGCGCTTTTCGTGTACGGCATGCCCGTGCCGCTCGCGCTGATATCGGCCGTTTACGGTGGAGCATTTGGGCTGTTTCCCATCGGCTGGCTGGTGTACTCGGCGATTCTGCTGTTTGACGTTGCGGTTGAATCAGGGTCGTTCGCAGCGATCGAACAGTCGTTGAGGCGTGTCAGCGGCGACCAACGGATGCTGGTGCTGCTGATCGCGTTTGCGTTTGGCGCCTTCATCGAAGGGACCTCAGGTTTCGGCACGCCTGTGGCCGTGTCGGCCTCGCTGCTTGCGGCGCTCGGCATTCCTGCATTCACGGCCGCTGGTCTGTGCCTCGTCGCCAATACGGCGCCGGTGGCGTTTGGCGCACTTGCGACGCCGATCGTGACGCTGGCGGGAGTGACGGGCCTGCCATTGATGACGCTGAGCGCAGCCGTCGGGCGACTCTCGCCGATTATCGCCGTCATCATCCCGACGTACCTGGTCGTGTTGATGGCGGGCTGGCGCCAGGCAATGGGCGTCTTGCCGGCGTCGCTCGCGTGCGGCATCGCGTTCGCGCTCGCGCAGTTCTTCGTCTCCAACTACATTGGCCCGTACCTCACCGACATTCTGAGCGCGCTGGCCGCGGCGGTTGCGCTCCTCGTGGCCATCAGAGTGTTGAAACCCTCAGGCGAGTTCGCGGCGCGCTCCTCGCTCGCGAACGTTCCTGTTCCCGCATCACATGCGACGGGTTCATCGTCGCCCGCTGCAGCGGACCCGCCGATGTCGCTCGGCCGCGCGTGGCTGCCGTATATCCTGCTGTCGGTTCTCGTCATCGTCTGGGGATCGGCGTGGACCGCTCCGTATCTCAACACGGTGAGCCTGCAGATCAACGTGCCGCTGCTGCATAACGCGATCGAGCGCGTTCCGCCCGTCACCCCGAAGAATTCGCCGTACGCGGCCCCTTACAATTTCAACTGGCTCGCCAGCGCGGGGACCGCCACATTTATTGCCGCGATGCTGACCGCGCTGGTGAGCGGTATTCGATTCGGCAGGTTCGTCCAACTGATGAGCGGAGTGCTGAAGCGTCTGGTCGTGCCGCTCCTGACAATTGCCGCTGTGCTCGCGCTCGCGTACGTGATGAACTACAGCGGCGCCACCGCGACGCTGGGGCTGTCGCTTGCGCAGACGGGCGTCGTCTTTCCGTTTTTCAGCGCGTTTCTCGGGTGGCTGGGCGTCTTTCTCACGGGCAGCGACACGTCAGCCAATGCGCTCTTTGGCAACCTGCAGATCATCAGCGCGCGCGCCCTCAATCTCAACCCGGTGCTGATGGCGGCGGTGAACTCGACGGCGGGCGTGCTCGGAAAGATGGTCTCGCTGCAGAGCATCGCGGTCGCAACGGCGGCCACAGGCATGCCGCGCGATCAAGAAGCCAAGCTGTTTCTGTTTACGTTGAAGCATAGCCTCGCTCTCACCGTGGCGATGGGCCTCATCGCGATGCTGTTCTCCTACGTCTTTGTGAATGCGATACCGCACGTGTGACATCTGCACCTGTTGTGAGATTCTCGACGTTACCGCCGACCAAAGGAGAAAGGCCAATGACGCGAACGATATTGATGCTTGCCGGCACGTTGCTCGTGGGCGCCGCGATGGGGATTGGCTTCGATCGCGCGGTCATCGCGCAACAGACCGGCATTACGCGCACGGTGCTGCAGCGCGTGGATGTGCCTGCATCGAGCACACACGAGGCAGTGATGGCCATTGCGACGCTTCCGCCTGGTGTCAACGCCGGACGCCACATGCACCACGGGGTCGAAATCGGCTACGTTCTCGAAGGATCGGTCCAGTTCGAGCATCAGGGCCGGCCGGCAATCACCAAGACGGCCGGCGAAGTCTTCGAAAACGACGTGGCCGCTGCCCACGACGCCAAGAATCTTGGGACCGTGCCGGCAAAGATTCTCGCGGTGTACGTCGTGGAAAAGGGCAAGCCGCTCGCAGAAAACGTCAAGTGACGCTCACGATTCACTCGGCATGCGACTGCTGACCGCCGGATTCTGCGTTCTGCTGTGCCTTCTGCCGGCAACCTCTGTCGCGAGCGCGCAGACGAGCGCATCGACCGAGTGGGTGACGCTGCTCCTCGATCGGTATGCGCGCGGCGATTACGCAGCCTTCATGACGCCCACGACGCCGCTCGATCTCCGCCGTCTTCGCGATGCGCTGTCGCGCGAGGCCGAGGCCTGGTCCCGGCGCGGCGGCGCCGAGAACGTCCGCCGCCGGCAACTCGTTGCGGCAACCGTCGCATTGGAGGGCGCCCGATCGGGTCTCGAGATCGACTGGGGTGAGGGCAAGGCGTTGATCGAGTGGGGCTCGTCGTTCGCCCGCAAAGGTCCGCCCGACGATCGCGAGCGGCTCTGGCATCTCGCCGCGTTGGCCGTCATTCAAGGCGCGTTCGACAACGAGCTGCTGGTCGGGCAGCAGAAGCTCGCGTGGCCGCGATTCGAAGACGAAGCGCGATTTCTGCTGGCGCTCGTCGTGATGCTCGAGGGCGAAACCTGGCCGGAGCCGGATCGTGGCGATCCGTGGGAGGAGGACGAGCAGGCGCTCGAGGACGCGTATCGACTGAACGCCGCCCGGCGCAGCAACCGCCAGGCGCCGCTTCCCGATGTGCTCGACAAAGCGTCGGAGTACGACCGCCGCAACAAGATGCGGAAGGCAATCGAGTTGCTCGAGGATCTGAGCAATGCGTCGGAGATCCGTGCCGAAGCGCTGCTGCGACTGGGCTTTCTCCACTTACGTCTTCGCCACTGGGAAGTCGCGGTCGATCAGTTCGACGAGGTGCTGACGCTGACGAAGGATCCGTTCCTCCTGTTTCTCGCGCACTTCCTGACGGGAATGGCGCGAGAGCACGATGGCGATCGCGCCAATGCGATCGCGTCGTATCGCGCCGCCCTCGAACTGAAGCCGCGCGCGCAGTCGGCGAGCTTTGCCCTCGGCTCACTGCTCTTTCTTGGCGGCGAGCGTGACCAAGCGGCGAAGCTCATAAACGCAGGTACGCTGCCGCCGGCTGCAGACGATCCGTGGCGCACCTACCAGGCGGGGGATTTCCGGTTCTGGAACGAGCGGCTGGAGGCGTTACGTCGCGAGCTTCGCTGAAGAGTGTTCTTGCGCTTCTGTGCGCAGCCGCTTTCGCGAGCGGAGGCGCGGCTCGAGGACAGGAGCGGAATGCGGCGACCGCCGGTTCCGACGCGAGTGTCGTTCAAGTCACGATGTCGGTGCGGGATGGCAGCAAGCCAGTCATGGGTCTTGCGGCTGCCGATTTTGTCCTGACCGACAACGACGTGCCGCAGCAGATACAGGCTTTCAGTTCCGCCGATATTCCTGTCGATGTGACGCTCATCGTCAACACGAGCGGCAGCAGGACAGCGGTCGCCGAACAGCTCGACAAAGACGTGCAGCAGATCGAGCGGCTTCTGCGACGCGATGATGCACTCCGGCTGCTCCGCATCGATACGTTCGTGGAGGATCTGCGACCGATGACGCCCGTCGGCAGCCGGGCAGCCATACGCGTCGTGCCCCGGCGCGCCGGCGCCGCGTCCGTTCATGACGCTCTCCTCGCCGCGCTGGTGCAGCCTGTCGCCCCCGATCGTCATCACCTCGTCGTCGCCATCACGGATGCACTCGATACCATCAGCGTGACGACGGCAGATCGCCTGCGCGAGATCGCGTCGCGATCCGAAGCGCTGCTGCAAGTGGTCAGCGTGCGCACGGCGTCTCCGTATCGCCCGGCGTTTGTGCGACCGCCATTCGACGATCAGGATCTTCTGACGCTCAGTGAAGCGGCGGAACGTACGGGCGGCGAGCTTCGCAGCCCGAATCTCTTTGCGGATCCCGACCTCGTCTCGGCGTTCAAAAGAGTGTTCGACGAATTTCGACAGAGTTATCTCCTCAGGTATTCACCGCGTAACGTCGATGCGGCCGGTTGGCACGAGATCGTCGTGAGCATTCCTCGCTTGCCGACCGTCGCAATCCACACGCGGCGTGGCTACTACGGAAGCTGACACTTCTACCCGCGCTTCGTCATCGATCGCTGCACCTCGTCGGTAAGCTCTGGATCGTTACCACGCGATCTGCACCGAGATGCAAGGCGCATGGTTTGCAGCCCAGGTTTGTTTCGAGTTCGTCGAGCTCGCCCTCCGAGCACTCGGCACTGGGCACTGGGCACGTGGCACTCGGCACTCGGCACTGGGCACGTGGCACTCGGCACTGGGCACGTGGTACTCGGCACTGGGCACTCGGCACGTGGCAGCGGCCGATCGTGAGAACCGCTGAGCGAGGCTTGCGATGAACCTGAAAGATCTCCTGCTCGACGAATTGAAAGATCTCTACGACGCAGAGCAGCAGCTGGCCCGGGCGCTCCCGAAGCTGGCTGCTGCCGCTGCCAGCGACGGCTTGCGCAGCGCCGTTGAATCACACGTCGAAGAGACGCGCAACCATTGCAAACGTCTCGAAGATATCTTCGCGCTGCTTGGCGTCAAGGCGGCAGGGCGGCGCTGTGAGGGTGTGGCCGGCATTATCGACGAGGCGTCGCGCATCATCGACAATCGCCAGCTCGAGGGAGCGTTGCGCGATGCGGCGCTGATCGCTGAAGCGCAAAAAGCCGAGCACTACGAGATCGCCGGCTATGGAACGGTCGCGGCTTGGGCGCGCACACTGGGACTTTCCGAAGTTGCCTCGAGCCTCGAGCAAACACTCGACGAAGAGAAGGCTGCCGATCAGGCGCTGAACGATCTCGCCGAGCAGGAAGTGAACATCTCTGCCGCGCACGAGGCGACATAGTCAGGGATCAGGGATCAGGGATCAGGGATCAGGGATCAGGGATCAGGGATCAGGGATCAGGGATGCGGAGCAGGGATCAGGGATCAGGATCAGGGTGCGGAGCAGGGATCAGGAATTCAATCTGCGTAATTCTGATACCTGATCCCTGACACCTGACACTGACGTTCTATTTGCGGCGTTTAAACGCTAACCCCGACCAGGTTTCGTCGACCGAGCAGATCTTGAAGTCGACCCAGCCAGAGGCGACGCCTGTCTCGCGCACGACGTTGCCCGTGAGATCGGACCTCACCCCCGAGGCGCTCTTCGGCCACACGATCCAGACGGTCTGGCGACCGGCGACGCGATCCATCGAGATCAACAGGGCGGCGAGCTCACGCTGATTGCGGGCGAAACAAAGAAACAGATCGCTCATCGCGTCCGCCTTTGCTGACAGCTTGACCTTCCGCGGCAGTGGCGTGAGCGTCGATGCGAATCCGGGAGGCGCACCAAGCAACGACACCTGCATCCCTTCTTTGAAGCCAAGTTTTTCGACGGTGGGCCTGCCCGTATAAATGCTGGACGGAGGCACGACAGGGGCCGTGGGAGGATTCGCAATCGCGCGAGGAAGCGCGGCCTTCAGGCGGCCCCACGTGCTGTACGTGGCGTCCGGCAGGAGCGTTTTGACGCGAGCCACTTTCTCAGGCTCGCCATCGACGAAGACGATCGGCACGGGCCGTGTGTCTTTGCTCGTCCGGAGCGCCATTGCGACTTCACGGCCGTGAGAGGGGCGTCGTGAGAGATCGATGACGAAAGCGTCCGGCGTGTTCGCTCGCAGTTTCCGCAGGAGCCCCGGTCCGTCGAAATCATCGAAGTCCACCGAATGGCCGAGAGCTTCGAGCAGGCGTTTCCGCTCGCGTCCTTCGGGTCCGTTCCAGTGAATGAGGCGAATGCGCGCCATCAAGACCTCCGGCCCGACGCCGATCATGACTTCAGTGTCGCAGTGAGGGTAATGTCCGGCACGCCGGCAAGCGCGCGAGAGACGGGACAGCCTTTCTTCGCGGCTTCGGCGTGCTGCTGGAACGTTGCCTGATCGATGCCGGGAACCTCGCCCTCCGTTTCGAGCTCGATGCGGGTGATGCCGGGTCCCGCATCGGTCGTGCCGAGGTGGACCTTTGCTGTCGTGCGAATGCTCGTGGGCGTAATGCCGGCCCGGCCCAGGCCGGCCGCGAGCGCCATTGAAAAACACCCGGCGTGCGCCGCGCCGATCAGCTCTTCGGGATTGGTTCCGGCGCCGTTCTCGAATCGCGAGACGTACGAGTACGCTCCTTTGTAGCCTCCACTCCCCAGCGCCATCGTGCCGGAGCCTTCCTTCAACGCGCCTTTCCACTCAGCGTTTGCCTGTCGGACTGCCATTGATGCTCCTTTGGGGTAAACGAGGATGATAGATCGATGTTCGATTCAGGCAACGGTATGTACGACTCGGCGGACATGGCCGGCGAATCGCGAGCTAGGAACTTTACTTCTTGGGCTGGATGTCGCGAACGATGAAGAGCTTCTCGCCGGGTTTAATGAGGCCGAGCTCACGCCGTGCAAGTTCCTCGACCGCGGTTGAATCCTCGCGAAGACGGCGCGCGTCTTCTCTGAGCCGCGCGTTTTCGAATCGCGCCTGTGCAAGGGACGCTTCCACCGCCTCGAACTCCCGTTGCGCCTTGAGAAGTGCGACCAGACCCTTCTCGCCGATGACTGCGTCGACGACGAGCACCGCGGTGACAAAAGCGAGCACGTACCGCACCAGCCGTCGTCCGCGTGGGACGAGCGACGTGCCTCGGCGCGGCGACGTGTTCGGTCGCGAGTCTGCCATGTGCTCAGCCGCGGGTTTTGCGATGGCCGATCGTCGCGTCGCTCGTGGTGTCGAGAAACGCCTCGAGCGCCCTGACGAACACGGTCCGCAGGTCGATGCGTTCGTCCATGGCGCGGATCTTTGCGGTCCGCCAGAGCTCGGCAGGCAGTTCTACCGTGGTCTTGACGATCTCAGGGTTTCGCTTCCGTCCTGCCTTCGGCACGGCGACGAGTATAGCAGCGCCGGTATCCAGACGTTCAAACATACCCACGGGCAGCAGGATAGATGTGCACACGGCTACACGTCAATACATATTTGTGTAGGGACGGGCCAACGTCTGAGAATACAGACGTGCTAGCGGCAATACGGCTTTACGGGTCAGACTCGACCTCCGTCCCCGCTAGCCGACCTCCGAGCCCGCTGAGGCGCGCTTGGCTTTCTGAAACACGACGACCCGGTTGGTGTTGGTGCCCTTCGCGTTGTTCGATACCCCCCAGATGTTCGCCGTTTTGGTGAACGTCTGCTCGTTCACCACCACGCAGACGGGCAGGAGTCCGGCGTCGATTCCCGCAGGAAGGACGATCTCCTCCAGCTTCAGCGCGCCGCCACGCACTTCGCCAACCTCGAAGGCGATGAATCCATCGGGTTCGAGCAACCGCTGGAACTGCCGAAATCCACGCTCGATGAACTGTCGCCACTCGTCCACCTTGCGAAAGAGCTCAACACGCACATCGCTCGACGTGATGCCGCAGAACCAGCATCGGAGCCAATTGTCGGCCGCGTAGTCGACGACATCCAGAAACGGCGGCGAGGTCACGATCAGCGAAACCGATTCGTCCTCCCAAAACGTCTCGGTGCAGCTCCCCACATGAAACCGGCTGGATTGAACGCTCGGCCCCAGTCGCTGCCGTGCGATGTCGTCGACGTCCTTCAAGAGCGACGCGCTCTTCCTGACGAGAATGTGTCGCAGGTCCCGCCGCGCGGGCTGCTGGTTCCGATCGCGATTGATTTTGCGCTGCGAGTCGACGCTCACTGCCTGGTTCGGCGGCAGCGTATAGACAGACAGGAAGCCCGGCGAATGACCCGTCAGCCGGTTCACCGCGACCATTCGGATCCACTCATCGACATGGTCTTGCTCGCCCGAGGCCTGGCGGTCGATCAAGTATGCACGCAGAGCGCAGAGCTCCGCGAGGGTGACCGGATGATAAAAGGTGAGCAGGTCTTCCGGCAGGCTGTCATTCCAGGTGAGGTCGAGCGCATGCAGGCGATGTGTGAGCTCCCGCAGGGTCGGCGGCGCGAGCCGCGGCCGTACCAGCATCCCGCTCAGTGGATTGATGTCGCAGCCGGCGGGCGTGCGTTCACGGAGAGCCGCTTCGATGAGCGTCGTGCCCCGGCCCGCGAACGGGTCGTAAACGACACCGGCCTCGCGACTGAGGCGCTCGATGAAAAACGCCGGCAGCTGCGGCTTGAAACACGCGCGATACGAGATCTCGTGCAGACTGTTGGCGCTCGCCGCGCGTTGCTTGCTCGTCCAGAATTCGTTGGTGAACACTGGCACGCCTGCCGGCGCTGCTCCGGCGGACAAGCAAGTCTGAGTCGTGGGCCGGCCTTGCCACGTGAAATGTGCGAGGACGTCCAGCAGGTGCTCGGCCGATGGCGAAGGACCATCGGAGTCACCTAAAGGAAGCAATCCATGAACGGCCATCAAGCCAAAAGTCGAGAGATTGTAACAGCCTGAGAGAGAATCGCAAGGAAACGCCCGAGCATCTCAGGAGAAATCACGATCCCCTTGCCGGAGGATTTGAGGTTCCGTATGGACACGTGCGTAATCGTTTTGACGACACTGCCCGCCGACGCCGACGCCGAGTCTTTCGGACGCGCGTTGGTGGATGAACGGCTCGCCGCGTGCGTCAACGTCCTGCCGGCGATGCAATCGATTTACCGCTGGCAGGGTGCAGCTGAGACCGCAAGCGAGCGGCAGATCGTCATCAAGACATCAGAAGAACGCATCGAGGACGTGAAGGCGCGAATCGCGGCGCTGCACCCGTACGAGGTGCCGGAGCTGTTGATACTGCACGTGATGGACGGCGCGAACGCCTACTTGAAATGGATTGAAGAAAGCACAAGGGTCTAGTCACCCGAATGCGGCGGCCCGCATCGGGACCCGGCGTGCCCGCGCTCATACGAACACACGCTCGTCACCCCAGCGCCTGATCCACGTCCTCCTTCAAATCCTCCACGTCCTCGATGCCCACAGAAATTCGAATCATTCCGTCGGTGATCCCGATGGCCGCGCGGCGCTCGGGCGGAACAGATGCGTGCGTCATCACCGCAGGATGCGAGATGAGCGTTTCGACGCCGCCGAGGCTCTCGGCGAGCGACATCAGCTTGAACCGGGGCAGCACCGTCCGCGCCGCCTCGATCGATCCGACGTCGAACGAGATGAGCCCGCCAAAGCCGCGCATCTGTCGCTTGGCCAATGCGTGATGCGGGTGATGAGAAAGGCCCGGGTAGATGACTGACGTCACGTTCTTGTGCCCGCACAGATGCTCGGCCAGCGCCATGGCGTTCGCGTTCGTGCGCTCCATCCTGATGGGCAGCGTCTTGGTCCCTCGGAGCACCAGCCAGCAATCCATCGGCCCGAGAATGGCTCCGGCCGCGTTTTGAACGAACTGCATCCACTCGATGTCATCCGGGTGTTTCAGCACGACGATGCCGCCGACGCTGTCGCTGTGGCCGTTGAGAAACTTCGTTGTGCTGTGCGCCACGATGTCGCAGCCCAGCTCCAGCGGCCGCTGGATGTACGGACTGGCAAAGGTGTTGTCCACGATGACGCGAACGCTCCGCTTGTGCGCGATTTCGCTGGCGGCGGCGAGGTCGGTGATCCGCAGCATCGGATTGGTCGGCGTTTCGAGAAACAGGTACTTGGTTTTCGGCGTGATGGCGGGATCGATCAACTCCAGTCGCGACGTGTCGACATAACTGAAGTCGAGTCCAAACTTCCGCCGGACGCGCTCGAAGAGCCGAAACGTCCCGCCATAGGTGTTGTCGCTCACGACCACGTGATCGCCGGCTTCGAGCCGAGTCAACAACGCGTCGATCGCCGCCATGCCGGACGCAAACGCAAATGCAGCCACGCCGCTTTCGATCGCGGCGATGTTGGCCTCGAGCGCCATGCGCGTGGGGTTCTGCGTTCGGCCGTACTCGAAGCCTTTGTGCTTGCCAAGTCCTTCCTGGACGTACGTGGACGTTTGGTAAATCGGCGTGATGATCGCGCCGGTCGAGGGATCGGGTTCCTGGCCCGCGTGGATGCAGCGTGTATCGAAACGTGCGGTCGAGTTGAGTTTCACGAGAGGTGCAATCCTTATATCATTTCGTTCAACGAATGCCCGCCGGTCCTCGCGCGTCCGCGTCGCTGCCTGGTGCGCTGCCGGCACGCGCCAGGGGATGGCGACGCTGGTTGTTCCGGACGTTTCCCGGTCGTGCGCTCCTGCTCGCTCTCGCAGTCAAGAGTGTCGTCGCGATTGCCGGCACGATTGCGCCGAGCTCCCTCCAAGTGCTCGACGCCGTGGACGCGCTCGGCAGTCTCGCGCTCATCTTCGTCGGGTTGTACGCCGTCACGCGTGGGACGATGTGGGCGAAGCGCCGCTTGTTGTGGCGCGTTCGGCGCAAGCTGATTCTCTCCTATATCTTCGTCGGTCTCGTCCCCGGGCTCCTGATCATCGCGTTTTTCCTGCTCGCAGGATTGATTCTGTTCTTTAGTGTGAGCTCGTATCTCGTGCAGTCGCGGGTAAGGACGCTGGTCGATCAAAGCCGGTTTCTCGCGCAGACCGTCGTGCTCGAAGGCGAACGCGAGTTGCCGAACGTCGCGGAACGTTTGCGGCAGCGGCTGCGGCAGCCGGGCGAGGTGTTTCCGTTTACGTCAGCGGCGATTGTTCCGGTGCAACAGCTCCCGTGCGACGGTGTGCCCGAGCGCCGCGTCGCGACGCCACCGCCCGTTCGTGTCGGGCCGTGGCAGCATCTCGATCCGCCATCCGCCATTCCGCGTTGGATTCGCTGCGACGGCTACGCCGGCCTCATCGCCTACACTGACACGAATCCGGCAGGTAACGACAGAACGCATCTGGCGATCCGCGCAGTCGCCCTGCCACAGGTGCCGGCGCCGCAATGGGCCGCTGTGGTCGATATGCCCTTCACGACGTCCATCGAACAGCGGCTGCGGCAGGAGACCGGCATTCAGCTCGGCGAAGTCACCGCCGTTCCCGCCAATCGCAACGAGGTGCTTCCGCAGGGACGGCCGCTCGAGCCACGGACCGCGCCGCAGGACGATGGCAGCTCGTTCGGCGAGGGCTGGGTCGCATTTCTGGATCGCTACGACTGGGAAACAGGGACCGTCGAAGCCGCGACGGTCGCGCTGCGCTTGAATTTCGGCGAGATTTACGATCGCTTGTCGGCAATCTCCGCGAGCCGGCAATACGGGCAGGTGCTGCTGGCATTTCTCGCGTTCATCGGCATTCTGTTTCTCATCATCCAATTCGTCGCGCTCGTCATCGGCTTCGTGCTCGCGCGTCAGATTACCGGCGCCGTGCACGATCTGTTTACGGGCACCGAGCATCTGCGCAATCGTGAGTTCAGCTACCACATCCCCGTTCGCGCGCGCGACCAGTTGGGCGAGCTCGCCGAGTCGTTCAACATCATGACCGACGAGGTGACGAAGCTGCTCAAGGAAAACGCCGAAAAAGCACGGATGGAGCAGGAGATGCTGGCCGCGCGCGAGATCCAGCAGAAGCTCTTGCCCTCGGGGCCGCTGCACGTGCCCGGCATCGACTCGATTGCCTTCTGCGTGCCGGCACGCGAAGTCGCCGGCGATTATTACGACTTCCTCCATATCTCCGACAACGAGATTGGCGTCCTGATTGCCGATGTTTCCGGCAAGGGATTGCCGGCCGGTCTTTACATGGCGCAGTTGAAGGTGATTGTGCAGTCGCTTGCGCGCGTGCACCGTTCGCCGCGCGAATTCCTGATTGCCGTGAACCGCATCGTGGCCGACAACCTCGACGCCAAAAGCTTCATCACCATGTCGTACGGCGTTGTGAACCTCGCCAATCGCGAGATGGCTTTCTCGCGGGCGGGCCACTGTCCGTTGATTTACGTTCCGGGCAGCGCGCCCCCGGGCATGCGCAAGGCGCAGGTCCTCACACCCGACGGTCTCGTCGTGGGACTCAAGATCGACGAGGGACAGCTGTTCGAGTCGATGCTCGAGGAAGTAAATATCCCGCTGAAGGTGGACGATCTGCTCTGTTTTTTCACCGACGGCATCAGCGAGACGATGAACCGGGCCTTTGATTGTTATGGTGAAGCGCGGCTGGCGAAAGTCCTCGAACAGTACTCGCACCTGCCGTTCGAGCAGTTGCGCTCCTTTATCTTCGCGGATCTGCGATCGTTTGCAGGAGACGCCGATCAGCACGACGATATGACGATGGTTATGTTGAAGGTCAGCGCCGCTCATGTCTGAGCTCATCGTGGTGTTTCGGACCGGGTCGAACATCGAAGCGAGCGTCGTCCAGGCGCTGCTCGACAGTCACGGCATCGAGTCGGTCAGAAGCTCCGGGCTTCCGGCCGGGCTCTTTCCCTTTACCGTCAACCCGATGGGTGAAACGCAAGTGTCGGTGCGCGACGAGGATGCGGAAGAAGCCGTGCGGGTGATCGAAAGCCATCGCGAGCAGGTCGGCGGCGGCCTCGTCGTGCCGTTGCCGCAGCAGTTTGCCGCGCTCGAGGAGCGGCTCGGGTATCGCTTTCGCGATCGCGGCCTGCTCGAGCACGCCCTCACGCACAGGTCGAAGGCGCACGAGGACCCGAGCGGCGGCGTGATTGACAACGAGTCGCTGGAGTTTCTCGGCGACGCGGTGTTGGGTCTGGTCATCGCCGACGCGCTGTTTCGCACGTTCCCGGAGTTCTCCGAAGGCCCGAAATCAAAGATCAAAGCGATGATCGTCTCGACCCAGTCACTGGCGGAGCTCGCCGAGCAGTTGGGTCTTGGGGATCACATGATCCTCGGGCGCGGCGAAGAGAAGACCGGCGGACGCCGCAAGCAAGCGCTGCTGGCCGACACATGTGAAGCGCTGATTGCCGCGGTTTATCTGGACGGAGGCCTCGAGGCGGCGCGTCAGTTCATCGTTCGTGAACTGGGCGCAGCGGTCGAGGCCGCGGGTCAACCGGACTATTTCGGCCGCGATCACAAGTCGCGGCTGCAGGAGGCGCTTCAAGCGCTCGGCCGGCCGCTGCCGGTGTATCGCGTCGCGGGCGAAGTCGGCCCCGACCACCGCAAGCTGTTTCACATCGAGGTGATCGTCGGATCAGAGACGCTCGCGCAAGGCGTGGGGCGAACGAAGAAGGACGCGGAACAAGATGCTGCGAAGGCCGCGCTGCAGGCGCTGGCGGTGAAAGGGGACGCGGCGTCGTAGAAGTTTTCAGTTGCCAGTTGCCCGTTCAAAGTTGCGTTCCAAGTTTCGAGAGTTGTGAAGTTCAACTGAAACGATGTGGCCACTCAAAAACCAAACTTTGAACTGGTAACTGGAAACTGACATGGAATCGCCGTCTTAATCGATCTCGATAATGCCCCACGGCTTGCGCTCGCCAGCTCCCGCGCCCGCCATGGCGAGCGACGGTTCCGCCTGCGGCAGACGCGCGAGCGCGTAGCTTTGCACTTCGCGCGCGACTTCGTCGACGCTCGGCGGTACGGGACGGCAATGGAGCCGCACCCAGAGTCTGAGCAGCGGATCAACGAAGCTGTATCGCTTTTGCCGCGAGACGACGAGGTCGACGTCTTCGAGCCACGAGAGATAGTCTTTCGTCGATCCGGGCGTGCGATGAAGCCGGTGGGCGATCTCCGTCAACGTCAGCGGCTCGTCCTCCGCAAGAATCTCGAGGATGGCCTTGAGCGCGCCGTAGCCGCGGGCGCGGTGCAGCCGGAGCTCGTAGCGGTACCCGCACCAGTTGGTCAGCGCGCCGTCCGAGGTAAGAAGCGCCGTGAGCGCCGAGATCGGATCGCCGCCGCGCTCGCTCATTGCCGACGTCGCTTCGCCGATCGCCCGCACGTACGCCGCCCGCCCGTCGGCAAGCGCCTGAATCGTGCGGCTGAGGAACTCGCGATCCTCCGCGCCCGCCGTCCCCATCGGTGGCAGCATCCCCGCCACTTCGGGCTTCGACAACGCCGGCAGGTGGATGACTTCGAATCTCGCGGTGCTGTCGCGCAGCAGTCGGTGCGCGCGCGCGACGTAGCGGGACGTCAGCACGAAGCGGTTCCCGCTCTCCGACAGCGCCTGCAACAACTCACGCAGCACGTGCCGCAGGCCCGGGAAACTCTCGAACGTGCGGAGCTCGAGCACTTCGTCGAGGAGAAAGGTCGCGGCACCGTCGACCGCCCGTGCGCGTGCGAAGTACGCGAGCACTTGATCGAAGGCCTCGCGAGCCGATTTGGCCTGCTCCCCATCGATGGCCGTCTGGAACGTCGCGTGCGTTGTGACCGCGTTCAGGAAGCGTTCCGGGGTGCTCGCCGAGCGTTCGACGTCGATGTACTGGCACTTGTCGCGCCCGATGCGATCCACCAATCCATGCAGCGCCGTCGTACGACCGCTACCGCATCCCCCGAGCAGCACGGGTATTCGCGGTGGCGCCGCTTCAATTGCGGCAACCACACGCCGCTCCAAACCAGCATGAGGCGTCATCGCGCTGTCTCCAACATCGGAATTCGAACTCCCTGTTCTCGTGCCGTGTGAATCGCCTCGGGATAACCCGCATCGGCGTGTCTCGCGACTCCGAGCCCCGGATCGCAGGTGAGCACCCGCTCGAGCCGATCGTCGGCTTCGCGGGTGCCGTCGGCCACGATGACCATCCCTGCGTGTATGGAATACCCGATGCCGACACCGCCGCCTTGGTGGACCGAAACCCAGGTGGCGCCGGCAGACGCGTTGAGCAAGGCGTTGAGAATTGGCCAGTCGGCGATGGCGTCGCTGCCATCGCGCATATGTTCTGTTTCGCGATTCGGTGATGCCACCGAGCCGGTGTCGAGGTGATCGCGGCCGATCACGATCGGAGCTTTGATGGCGGCGCTTCGGACAAGCTCGTTGATCCGCAGGCCGAAACGCGCTCGATCGCCATAGCCGAGCCAGCAGATCCGCGCCGGCAAACCTTGAAACTGCACACGCTCTCCCGCCATTCGAATCCACCGGCAGAGCGGCTCGTCCCGGGCAAACATCTCGAGCGCTGCATGGTCGGTGACGCGGATGTCGTCCGGATCGCCCGACAAGGCGACCCAGCGAAATGGGCCTTTGCCCTCGCAGAAGAGCGGCCGCACGAATTCAGGCACGAACCCTGGGATGTCGAACGCTCGTTCGACCCCGGCGCGCATCGCCTGCGCCCGGATGTTGTTGCCGTAATCAAATGCGATGGCCCCGCGATCTTTCATCGCGAGCATCGCGGAGACGTGCCGTCCCATAGCCTTCACTGCCCGCCGCTCGTATTCGGCGGGCTCGGCGCTCCTGAGCGCGGCCGCCGCCGGCAGCGACAACCCGTCGGGAATGTAGCCGTTCAGCGCATCGTGCGCGGAGGTCTGATCCGTCACGACGTCCGGTGTGAAGTTCACGCGGACGAGAGCGGGAAGAATCTCGGCGGCGTTCCCCAGGAGACCAATCGCGCGTCGCTCGCCATTCTGCGCCCATCGGCGAACTTTTGCGAGCGCTCCCTCCAGTTGATCCGTGGCTTCGTCGAGGTAGCCCGTAGCCAGGCGTCGCTGAATGCGCTCGGGATCGACTTCGATTACGAGCGCCACACCTTCGTTCATGGTGACCGCGAGCGGCTGAGCGCCGCCCATGCCGCCAAGTCCGGCGGTCAACGTGACACGTCCGGCCAGCGAACCGCCGAAGTGGCGCTTTGCCAACGCGGCGAGTGTCTCGTACGTGCCCTGGAGGATTCCTTGTGTGCCGATATAGATCCAGCTTCCGGCGGTCATCTGGCCGTACATCGTGAGGCCGCGGTCTTCGAGATCGCGGAACGTTGTCCACGTGGCCCACGCGGGCACCAGGTTCGCATTCGCGATGACGACGCGCGGTGCCGTGACGTGTGTCCGAAAAACGGCGACTGGTTTGCCGGACTGCACGACCAGTGTCTCGTCGTCGCCCAGACGACGGAGCTCGCGAACGAGGGCATCGAAGGCGTCCCAGCTGCGCGCCGCCCGGCCGGTGCCGCCGTACACGACCAGGTCCTCCGGGCGCTCAGCGACCTCGGGATCGAGATTGTTCATCAACATCCGCATGGCGGCTTCCTGAGGCCAGCCTTTGCACGTCAGCGAAGTGCCGCGAGGTGCGCGGATGAGACGAGCGGCCGTGGTCATGTGGAATCGTACGGAGGGTTGAGCGCGAAGATAAGAAACTAAGCAGCGTGAGCGGCGTTGTCAAATGAAAATCAGAAATAAAAAATTTTGAAATCAGTTGACAACTGATGCGGAGGCGTACTCAAGTACTCCATCGCGAATTAATGAGGCGATTGCTTCGATATCTGGAGCCGGTGAGCGATCGCCGAGAAGCTTGGGAACACGATCGCGCACACGGCGATGCGCCTGCATGAGCGTCGGCGTGCTCGTGAGCGGCGCGAGCAAGTCGATCGCCTGGCATGCGCAAAGCAACTCAACGGCGATCACATGTGTTGCGAGGTGCAAAGCGCGTTCCGCCTTCAGCGCTGCTGACATGCTCATGCTCACGTGATCCTCTTTGTTCGCGGAGGTCGGGATGCTGTCGACGCTGGCGGGGTGAGCGAGCGTTTTCATTTCCGACGTGAGCGCGGCCGCAGTCACTTGCGCGAGCATCAGACCCGATTCGAGTCCTCCACGTTCGGTCAGAAACGCCGGCAACCCGCTCAGCGCCGGATTCACGAGCCGCTCCGAGCGTCGCTCGCTGATCGTCGCGAGCTGCGCCAGCGCGAGGACCAGCAGATCGGCCGCCAGCGCAACCGGCGCGCCGTGAAAATTTCCGCCCGAGAGGATCTCGCCGGTTGCGGCGAACACCATCGGGTTGTCGGTCGCCGCATTCATCTCGATTTCGAGAATGTGCCGGACCCAGGCGAGCCCTTCGCGCGCGGCGCCGTGGACCTGCGGCACACACCGCATGGAGTAGGCGTCCTGGACGCGACCGCAATTGGCATGCGCGGCGTTGATAGGACTGCCCTGAAGCAGACGCGTCAAGTTTTCGGCGACTCGCTGTTGTCCTGAAAAAGGACGCGCCTGTTGAATGCGCGGATCGAACGGTTTGATCGACCCCTGCAGCCCATCGATCGAGAGGGCGGCCGCGAGATCTGCGGCGTCCGCGAGGCGTTCGGACCCGGCGAGCGCGAGCGCAAGCACACCAGCAGACACTTGCGTGCCGTTGATCAGCGCCAGACCCTCTTTCGGTCCAAGCGTCACCGGCGCGAGTCCGGCGGCCGCAAGGGCGCGGTCGGCACTCACCGCCGCGTTGCCGTCCCACACATCGCCCTCGCCGATGAGCACGAGCGCCATGTGCGCGAGCGGTGCGAGATCGCCGCTCGCGCCGACGGATCCGCGGCTCGGCACGCGCGGATGCACGCGGCGATTCAACAGGGCAACGAGCGCGTCGAGCGTCTCGACCCGAATACCGGAAAATCCCTTGGCGAGCACGTTCGCGCGAAGCGCCATGGCGGCGCGGACGGCGCGCACGGGCAACGGCGCGTCGACGCCGGCGGCATGGCTGCGCAGGAGATTGACCTGCAGCGCCGCCAAATCGTCGTGGGCGATCCGCGTCTCTGCGAACGATCCGAATCCTGTGTTGATTCCGTAGACCGGCTCGTCGCCGTCGGCCCGCCGATCGACGACGCGGCGCGCGTCGAGCACACGGGCGCGCGCGCCGGGCGTGAGCGCCACTTCCGCGCCCTCGTCGGCGATCTTCAGCAGGTCGGCAATCGTCAGATGCTCGCCGTCGAGCAGGATCATGGGCACAGCATATCGGGTATTCTGTGGCGCGTGAACATCGCCGTCCTCGGCGCACAGTGGGGCGACGAAGGCAAAGGAAAAATTGTCGATCTGCTGACGCCGCATTTTTCCATCGTCGCGCGTTATCAAGGCGGCCACAACGCGGGTCACACCGTGTACGTGGCCGGCCGAAAGTTCGTCCTCCATCTCATTCCGTCCGGCATCCTGCACGCGGGCGTCACCTGCGTCATCGGCAACGGCGTCGTCATCGATCCGCAGGCGCTCTTCAAAGAGGTCGAAGAGCTCCGCGCGCTCGGCATCGAAGTCGGCGATCGGCTGCTCATCAGCGACAAGGCCCACTTGATCCTGCCGTATCACCGCGAGCTGGACGTGCTGAGCGAGGCGCGGCGCGGCGAACGCAAGATCGGGACGACCTCACGCGGCATCGGTCCGGCATACGAGGACAAGATTGGCCGCCGCGGCATTCGAGTCTGCGATCTCATCGACAACCAGGCGCTTGCCGATGAAGTGCGTGAGAACGTGCACGCGCGGAATCAAATCATCAAGGACTCGACGCTCGACTGGGAAGCGGTTTACGAACAACTGCTGTCTCACGGCGCGAGCATGCGGCGATGGACCGGCGATGCATCGTTGTTTCTGGCCAACGCCATGCGTGAGGGCCGGCGCGTGCTGTTCGAAGGGGCACAGGCCACGATGCTCGACATCGATCACGGCACGTATCCGTACGTCACATCCTCGAACGCCTCCATCGGCGGCGTGTGCACAGGCCTCGGCGTTCCACCGCGCGCGATCGGCGGGGTGCTGGGTGTGGCAAAGGCATACACGACGCGTGTTGGCGAGGGCCCGCTGCCGACGGAGCTCTTCGGAGAGATGGCCGAGCGGCTGCGCGAGGGCGGTCAGGAATACGGCGCGTCCACCGGCCGGCCGAGACGCTGCGGCTGGTACGACGCGGTCGTCGTCCGCTACTCAGCGCGGATCAACGGACTCGATTCACTCGCGCTCACTAAGCTCGATGTGCTCGATGGCCTCGACGAGGTGAAGATCTGTACGGGCTATCGCATCGGCAATCGCGAGATTCGCGAATTTCCTGCCGACCTCGCGGCAGGAGGCGCGTGCGAGGCCATCTACGAAACGATGCGTGGCTGGAAAGAGCCGACACGCGGCGCGCGGACCTTCGACGAGCTGCCGCGCGAAGCCCGGCGGTACGTGGCACGGCTCGAAGAGGTAAGCGACGTGTCGATTGCGATTGTGTCGACCGGCTCCGATCGAGAACAGACGATCATTCGTGGCGGAAGCGTGGCGGAAGCGTGGATCGGCGGGCCGAGAGTGGAGATTCAGGACTAGCACTGGGCACTTACGATCTCCGATGTCTTTCGGCAAACGCAATAACGGCGGCGGCGTCCGCGGCCTTCAGCTCGATCCCGGCGCGGTAGCGCGGCGGAAGGTCTTTCGGCAGCTCCAGCGATGCCCACGCAATCACGCCCCCGCATCGGACCGTGCCTTTCGAGTCGTTCATCGTGACGCGCACGCGCGCGTTCGGCCGAAGCACCGACGCGCAGAGGACCTGCGCGCCCGTTGCCGAGAGGTCGACGAGCGACGCTGGATTGCCATCGACCAGAATGTCGATTCCATCGTGCACCACGACGCGCGTCGCGTGCCGTGTTCCGTGATCGAGTGCAGACTCAGGCTCGTCGATGGCGACGGCGGAGTGCTGCCCGGCGGCCGCTGTGCGACGCACGACCGGCGAGGCGGTCACCGTTTCGTGTGCGATGACGCGAACCTCGCAGTGTGCGAGCGACGGGTCGGCATGGATGCGATCGATCAAGGCGACGCCGCGTGGCGACGCGGAAAACTCGTGATCGAGCGCGATGATGCGCGGCTTGTGCCGAATGATGTGATCGAGCGCTTCCAGTGCTTCGACGTCGGTGAATGCATGAAGCTCGGCGCTCGAATCGAATCGCGTGCGGAGTGCGGGCAGCGCGTCGGCCGGTCCGATCACGACGATATTAGGGGACACGATTCGACTCAGTCTAGCAGGTCACCAAAACGGCCGGCCACACGTACACGCGGCGGTCCAGCGCATAGAATTTCACAGTGCCTCCCGACGCGGCACTGACATGCCGTGGCCTCAGCAAACGATACGGGACCGTTGTCGCAGTGGATGGTCTCGACCTCGAGGTCCGTGCCGGCGAATGTTTCGGGCTGCTCGGGCCGAATGGCGCGGGGAAGACGACCACCATTGAGATTCTCGAAGGCCTTCTTGCACCTGATGCCGGCGAGGTCGAAGTGCTTGGCCGGCGCTGGAGCGACGACGCGCGCTGGCTTCGGACACGTCTTGGCATTCAGCTCCAGGAGACGCAGCTCGCCGAAAAGCTCACCGTAGAAGAGACGCTGCGGCTGTTTCGATCGTTCTACCCGCAGGGGCCGACGGTCGAGGAGCTGCTGTCGGTTGTGGAGCTCGAGACGAAGCGGCGCTCCTGGGTCGGCAAACTCTCGGGCGGGCAGAAGCAGCGCCTTTCAGTCGCCTGTGCGCTCGTGGGCCGGCCTGACATTCTGTTTCTCGATGAGCCCACCACCGGCCTCGATCCGCAATCCCGGCGACAACTGTGGCAGGTGCTGGAGCGCTTTCGCGCCGGCGGCGGCACAATTTTGTTGACGACGCATTACATGGACGAGGCGCACGCCGTGTGCGACCGCGTGGGCATCATGGATCACGGCAAATTGATTGCGCTCGGCACGCCGGGAACGCTCGTCGCGGCGCTCGGCGCCGAACATGTCATCGAATTCGCTGTCGCTGACGGCGTGGCATTGCCGGCGGATGAGACGCTGCGCGCGCTGCCCGGCGTCACGGACGTACACCGCGCCAACGGCACGATCTCGCTCGGAACGTCGGAGCTTCACCGCGCCATTCCCGCGCTGCTCGAGACGTTGAAGGATAGCCGCGCCTCGCTCAGTCTCCTGAACACGCACAGCGCAACGCTGGAGGACGTGTTCGTCTCGCTGACGGGGCGGCATCTGCGCGATGACTAGGAGCCGGTCCGAGTAATGGCATGGGTCGCACACCCGCTCATCGAGTTGACGCTCGCGCGCTTTCGGGAATTCGTGCGCGAGCCCGAGGCCATCTTCTGGGTGTTTGCGTTTCCGATCATCATGACGTGCGCACTCGGCATTGCGTTTCGCTCGCGCGGCGCGGAGCCGGTGATTGTCGGCGTCGTGACATCCGCTGACGGCGACGCGATTGCAGCCGCGCTGCAGCAGGCCGGCGGCTTTACCGTGCGGCGTCTCGATGCACGCGACGTCGATCGCGCGGTTCGCGATGGCCGCGCACCGGTCGTCGTGATTCCCGGCTCGCCGATTACGTACCGTTTCGATGAAGCGCGCGCGGAAAGCCACGCCGCGCGGCTCGCGGTCGACGCGGCGCTGCAGCGCGCCGCCGGACGCCGCGACGTGTTCACGGCCGTTCAACAGCCGGTCGAAGCCGTCGGCTCGCGGTATATCGATTGGCTTGTCCCGGGTCTCCTCGGGATGAACGTGATGGGCACCGGCATGTGGGGCATCGGGTTCTCGATCGCGCAGACGCGCATGCGCAAGCTGCTCAAGCGTCTCGTGGCCACACCGATGTCGCGCCTGCACTATCTGACGTCGCATCTTCTGAACCGGCTCCTGTTTCTCACGCTGGAGACGGCCATTCTGATTGCGTTTGCCTGGATCGTCTTCGGGGTGCGCGTGCACGGATCGCTCGCGTCACTGGCCGTGCTCACGCTGCTTGGTGCCGTGTCCTTCGGAGGCATGGCGCTGCTCATCAGCTCGCGTGCCCGCACCATCGAAGCGGTGTCCGGGTTGATGAACGTCGTCATGGTGCCCATGTGGGTCCTGTCCGGCGTGTTCTTCGCGTCCACCAATTTTCCGGACGCGATGCAGCCGTTCATCCAGGCGCTTCCGCTCACCGCGCTCAACAACGCCCTTCGCGCCATCATCAACGAAGGCATGCCGCTGGCGTCGCAGTGGCGCGAGGCGGCCATCCTCGTGGGCTGGGGTGGTGGAGCGTTCGCTCTCGCGCTCAAGCTGTTTCGGTGGCAATAAGCACGGCGGGGCTAAAGCCCCGCCACTGCGAATCCAGCTTGAAGGCCGCGCCATATGCTAAATTATTAGCATGCACGGGATTCTTCTCGATCTCAAGAGTGCAGTTCGACAGCTGCGACGCTCGCCCGGCACCACCGCCGCGGCGATTCTCACGCTGGCCATTGGCATCGGGACAACGACCGCCGTGTTTTCGTTTCTGGCGGCCGTCATGTCGGCAGGCTCGCCCGTCAGCGACATGGATCGTCGCGTCGCCCTCTGGTCGCACAACCGAAGCGAAGCGGAAACCAAGAACTCGGTATCCGAAGGCGACTTCCTCGAGTGGCGGCGCCGTGCCACTTTGCTCGACAACATCGTCGCCACGAGACGTCGCGCGGCGAATTTGGGCGGGATGGAGAACCCCGTCCGCGTGACGGTTCAGGAAGTCACGCCCGACTACTTCGATTTCTTTCGCTGGTCTCCCGCCGCAGGACGAGGTCTCACATTTGCCGACGCTCGGCCGGGTGCGCCGACGGCGATCGTCGTGTCGCACGAGTTCTGGCGGAACTCGCTCGCCTTTCGTCCGGATATCGTCGGCGCCTCGGTGCGGATCGACGGCTCGCCCGCGACAATTGTCGGCGTCCTGCCTCGCATGCCGGCTGTCGGCGGTATCTACGTTCCTCTCGTGCTCGATTCCGCGCACGTCGATCACACGACGAGAAACCTTGTCGTGTTCGCGCATCTTCGAGAGGGTGTTGCGATCGAGCAGGCGCGCGCGGAGATGGAATCGATTGGCGAGACGCTCGGGCGAGAATTGCCGGCGAGTAACCGCGGATGGTCCGTGAATACACGGCCGCTGCAAGAGGAGTTCATCGGCCCGCAGGCCCGGCTGGCATTCGCAATCCTCGCTGGCACGGTGTTCTCCGTGCTGCTCATCGGCTGCGTCAACATCGCCAATCTTCTTCTGGCGCAGGGCCTCGCGCGACGCGGCGAGCTGGCGATTCGAGTGGCGATCGGCGCGGGACGGTGGCGTCTCGCCCGACAACTGCTCGTCGAATCGGGTGTGCTCGCGATGGGCGGCGCGCTCGCGAGTCTGCTGGTCTCGCGATGGACACTTCAGCTGCTCCTCGCCATGTTCGGCACGATCGATTCTCCATGGATCGATCAGAACGGCCTCAATGCGCGTGCGCTGGCAGCCGCCGCTGCGTTGGCCATGCTCGCGACCGTCGTTTCGGGCGTTGCGCCGATTGCGGCGTCGAGCAAGGCAGATCTTGTCAACGGCTTACATGCCGCGGGACGATCCGGCGCTCGCGTGAATCGAGGGCTCACCGGCAGTCTCGTTGCGGCGGAAATCGGTCTGGCGGTGCTGCTGTTGATCGTCTCGGGTCTGCTGCTGCGCACGCTGGCAGCCATCGAGGGTCTCGATCCCGGATTCGATGTGCGGAATGTGCTGACCGCTTCGGTCACGCTGCCGCAGCGGACCGCCGACGAAGAGGCCGTGCGATGGTTTGCGCGCGCAGTGGCGCGCGCACGCGCGATGCCCGGTGTGGTCACAGCCGGCGCGACCAGCCGCGTGCCGTTTGCCGGCAGCCGCTTCA